>Ga0299915_10000394_pt1 | contig 33367 bp, 17 predicted proteins | sample RVTome_13_FD_200263 | JGI IMG/M metagenome (GOLD analysis project Ga0299915, IMG submission 200263) | Soil microbial communities from uranium-contaminated site in the Upper Colorado River Basin, Wyoming, United States - RVT92D227 (version 2) ...
CCGTCGAGCCGGTCCGCTTCGAGCAGATAAGTGTCCATCCGCGACACCGTGTTGCCTCCGTCGGTGACGCACATGAGATATTTCTTCAGCGCCGGGTTATAGGTGACGGTGACGCACCCCATGTTGTCGTCCCATTCGAGCAGCGGCTTGATTTTTTCGAAATCGCCCGTCCAAACGGGCTTGCCGTCCTTGTCTCTGCCGCCGTAGAACTCGTAGGACGACGGATCGTTGATGGTCTTGATGCGCGGCGTGACCCTCAACAGATAGATCTGGTCCCCGGTGACCCAGCTGTCGTTCCACATCCGCCAGTTCTTGGTTGTCGTCTCGTGGTCTGCGCCATGCGCCACCAGGTAGGCCTTGCCGTCGGGCGAATGCTCCATGTTCTTTCCGAAATCAACGAATTTCGGCGCGCCGATCTTGACGGGGTAGCCCCACATTCCCGTTTCCCCGAAGAGCGGTTCGGACGGCGTGTGGGGCGGCGGCGTCCAGGTGTGGCCGTAATCGGTCGAGTGCCTGAAGCCGACGAACGGCCCGATCCACGGCCAGTTGAGGCGCGTTTTTCCGTAGTGCACTCCATCCGCCGGCCCGAGGCAGTAAGTACCGTAATACCACACGCCATCATGGACGAGCGAGCCGCAGGGGTAGCGCCCGGCGTAGGGCGCGGCGGGCGAGCTTTTGTCAAGCCCAATGCTGTATGCGACGAGATCGAGGGGATCGTCCCCGATGATGACGCCCTGACCGGTGGTGATGTGCACGGGATCGACCCACGATTGCGACCAGTCGGTGTATCCGTCGAGGCGTTTGGTTTTTCCATCCGTCCATGGCGAATACAGGATGTCGTTTTCGGCCCAGCTCGGATACCATGTGTCGCCATACCGGAAACCGCTTTTCACGCCGAGAAAGCGGATCGCATGGAACGCCCCGGAGCGTTCAAACGGGCAGTCCTGAGGAATTTCGCTCGGCCAGGTGAAAGGATCAAACCTGAAGATTTCCGGTTTCAGGTCGGCGGTCTGCGGGTCGGCGCTTGTCGAGTGAGCAACAAGCAGGACGGTGAAAAGGACCGCTAGGAACATGTCTCGGACCCAGAATCGACCCTTCTCATCACAGAAAGAGGATATCCCTGCCCCGGGCGGAAGTCAATATAGTGAATCCGGGCTGTCCTTGGGCGGCCCCTGCGGATCCCGGCCATCATCGACGAGTACACCAGGGAATACTTGTCGCTCCACGTGGCCCGGAGGATCCGGTCCGGGGATGTTCTGGACCAGCTTTATGATCTGTTCCTAAGGAGAGGAAGGCCTGAATACAAGCAGCAACAGGCTCGGGAAATGGCAAGGCTAAGGATTATCGGAGACGTAAAACAGGGACTCAAAGAGCTTCAGTTAAAAACCGAGTAGAGTATCGGGGATAAATGACTCAAAATAAAAATTGATTGATAATATTCATGAAACTGAATTAATTTAAATGCTATGAAAAATACAAAGTTCTATTTTTTGATCATATCCCTGGTATCCTTTATTGTTTCCTGCAACTGGAAGAATCCATCCGGGCCAAAAGATCAGGCAGGGCGTGAATTAACCGCAATGAATGCCCGGCTTTCCAAGGGCTGGAATACCTGGAATACCCGGAGCGTATTATCGCATGTTTTATTGCCCGAAGGTTTTTCGATCAACCTCCAACTGGTCAGCCATCAAACGGGGGATACGCTGAAAGAGGCCCTGATCGGCAGGAGCGATTACGGCACAAAAGAACGGGTCATTCCCGGGCCTCATGCCTGGGATGGTTCCTATACCGAGCTGGTTGTTGAATGGCAGGGTATCTGCATCGCTGTCCGGAGTGCAACGGTAGACAATGAGTTCTTCTTGCAGATAAGCCCCTTACGGCAATCGCCCGGCGACGCCCTTTTGCTGGACCCGCAAATGCTGTGGGGCAGGACAGGGGAAATAAGGATCAAAGACGGCATTATCCGTGCTGACACACCTTCCGGCCCAACGGAGCTGGCCATCGCCGCAGGCCAACACCTCGCAACAGATAAGAATTTAAGGTTTTCATTGGCTGAACCCATAGCAATTACAACCGATCCCTCTAAGACGGTGGAGGAAATCGGGGAAATAATAAGCAAGGCAGAGGCTAAATTGGCCGCCCGCAAATCCCAGTTTCCTGAGGCGCCGGACGCTTACGAGGCCATGCAAACAGTGCTTGCCTGGAACACCATTTATGATCCCGGCAACGACAGGGTTATTTCACCGGTCAGCCGCACCTGGAGTGTTTCTTCCGGCGGTTGGGTTTTGTTCGAGTGGGATACCTATTTTGCGGCCTACATGCTCTCACTGGACTGCAAAGAACTGGCCTATGCCAATGCGATCGCGATTACCAATGAGATCACGGAAAAGGGATTTGTTCCGAACAATAGCCAGCCGGGAATCAAAAGCCTGGACCGCTCACAGCCACCGGTAGGTGCTTTTGTTGTAAAGGAGATCTACAAAAAATATGAGGAAAAATGGTTCCTAAATGAGGTACTCGATAAATTGCTGAGATGGAACCGATGGTGGGCCGATAACCGCGAAATAGACGGTTATCTATCTTATGGTTCCGATCCTTATGATTATGGAGATACCTATCACCGGTCATACAGGGGCATCGGGAACCTCAAGGGAGCCAAGTGGGAGTCGGGTCTGGATAATTCTCCGATGTACGACGATGTCGTCTACGATAGGATGACCCATCAGATGTTGCTGGCTGATGTGGGCTTAATGAGCTTATACATCAATGATTGCCGGAGCCTGTCCGAAATCGCCGCGGTCCTGGGAAAAACAGAGGTGGAACAGGAGCTGGATGAAAGAGCCGCAAAGTATTCAGTGAAGCTTGAAACCCTCTGGGATGCGGAATCCGGCCTTTACCTGAACAGGGACCTCCTGACGGGAGAATTCAGCCACAAGCTCTCCCCGACCCTTTTTTACCCCCTGCTGGCAAAGGCCCCGGATCAGAAACAGGCAGAGCGGATGATGAAAGAACACTTTTACAATCCTCAGGAATTCTGGGGCGAGTTTATCATGCCTTCCATTGCCCGGAATGATCCGGCTTACAAGGACAATAGATATTGGAGGGGGAGAATTTGGGCGCCGATGAACTTTTTGGTTTACCTGGGCCTGAGGAATTACGATCTGCCCGATGCCCGGAAGGACATGGTTGAAAAATCCGGGAACCTGCTTTTAAAATCCTGGCTCAGCGAACGCCATGTTTATGAAAACTACAATGCCGAAACCGGGCGGGGAGACGATGCAGGAAACTGGAGCGATGAATTTTACCATTGGGGAGCATTGCTGGGTTTCATCAGCCTTATGGATAAAGGGTATGTGCCTTCTCCGCAGCTTCCGTTAGGAGAGCCAAGCGGCAGATCTCGCCCAGGAACTTCCGGTTGTACTTGAAGAATATCCGCCGGAGCGCTCCGGGCTCAATCCCGGCCGTGGCACTTCTTGAATTTCAGGCCGCTGCCGCAAGGACAAGGATCATTTCTTCCAGGCCTCGCACTGCCGTGTGCCGGCGGCCGGCGGCCTTCCTCACCGGCGATGATCCTCATGATGTCCCCAGCCGGCTGGCCCCGGCTGACCAGGCCGGCCATGAGCTGCATGGGCTGCTCCGTGTGGGCGAAGAAAGCCTTCAGGCCGTCGCAGAGCCAGTTCAATCCGGGTTCGCCGCTGCGCGTCTCGAGAACTCTGTTCTTAGGACACTCCCCGTGACATGTGAAGAGAAACCGGCATTCACGGCAGTCGCCCGGCAGGGTCGCCGACTTGGCCCGGCCGAAGGCCTGTTGCCTCTCCGAGGACAAAAGCCCGGCGACGGGCGTCTCCAGGATGTTTCCCAGAAGAAAGCCCGGGTCGACATAATGATCGCAGGAATAGAGGTCGCCGTTGTGTTCGAGGGCCAGGGCATCGCCGCAAGTCGGACGCAAAACGCAGAGGGTGGATTCTCCGTAGAGATACGACGCCAACACGGCGTCGAAAAAGGGGATGAACATGACCCCCACGTCCCGCCGGACCCACTCGTCGAAAATCTCCGAGAGGAAAAGACCGAAATCGGACCCGCGCACGGAGCGGCCGGTCACCCGCAATCCATTTCGGTTGGCGGCTCCGGCTGTCCGCTCGACGACCGGAATGAACTGGACATAGCGGGCCCCGATCTCGTCCCGGAAAAATCTGTAAACGTCCAGCGGATGATGACTGTTGGCCGCGTTGACGGTGCAGAGGATATTGAATTCGACCCGATGCGCCTGCATCAGGCGCGCCGCCCGGACGACCCTCGCGAAGACCGACTTCCCGCCCCTGTCACGGCGGAAGGCGTCGTGGAGCGTCCGCGGGCCGTCGAGACTCAGGCCGACGAGAAACCCGTGATCGTGGAAAAACCGGCACCAGGATTCGTCGATGAGCACCCCGTTCGTCTGGATCGAGTGGGCCGCTCGCTGGCCGGGCCGGGCGTGCCTTCTTCCCGCCTCGACCGCCCTCCGGAAAAAGTCGAGGCCCATGAGCGTGGGCTCTCCGCCCTGCCAGGTGATCGGAACCTCGGAGGCGGGGTGGATAGACATGGTCTGGCGGATGTAGGACTCCATGACATGGTCCGACATCCGGAAGCTCGAGCCGGGGTAAAGGCGTTCCTTCGTAAGGTAGAAGCAGTAGTCGCAGCGGCAATTGCACTGGGCCCCTGCGGGCTTGGCCATGATGTGGAAGGCGGGTCCGGGTGTCACTTCTTGAGGTCGGTTTCGACGAAACGGCGGGCCAGCTCCTCGGAATCCCCGTAGAGCTTCTGGAGCCGGAGGAGTTCGCTCTCGAGGTCGTGCCGGACCCTGGCGTAGGCCGGGTCGGCGTAGACGTTACGGAGCTCCCGCGGATCTCGCTCGAGGTCATAAAGCTCCCAGGCGTCGATGTCGTAGTAGAAGTGGATGAGCTTGTACCGCTCGGTGCGGACGCCGTAATGGCGCTTGACCATGTGAACGGCCGGGAATTCGTAATAATGGTAGAAAATCGACTCGGGCCACCCGGATACCGGCCTGGTCTCGGCCAGCGGCAGAAACGACCTCCCCTGCATGGCGGCCGGCTTTTTCAGACCAGCAGCATCGAGAAGGGCGGGCGCGAAATCCGCGTTCGTGAGCATATTGCTCATCACGGAGCCGGCCGGGATGCGGCCGGGCAGGCGCACGACGAGCGGCATCCGGAGCGCCTCCTCGTACATGAAACGCTTGTCGAACCAGCCGTGTTCTCCCAGGAAGAACCCTTGGTCAGAGGTGTAAATAACAAGAGTCTTCGGAGCGAGGCCGGTCCGGTCGAGCCCGTCAAGGACCCGGCCGACGCTTTCGTCAACCGCGGCCACGCAGCCGAGATAGTCCTGAAGGTAGCGCCGGTATTTCCAGCGGACGAGCGCGTCTCCCGAGAGCCCGGCCTTGCGGAACGCCTCGCGCTTCGGGCCGAAGGCCGCCTCCCAAGCCTTTTTCTGGTCTTCGTTCAGCCTCTCCGGCGGCGGCCCGAGCTTGAGGTCGGACTCGAGAGTCATATGGTCCCGGATGGTCATTTCCTGTTCCGCGGCGGCCCGGGATCGCGTTGCATAATCGTCAAACAGTGTCGGCGGTTCGGGAAATTCCGCGTTGTCATAGAGCGTCATGTGCCGCACGGCCGGCTGCCAGTTCCGGTGCGGAGCCTTGTGATGGAGCATCAGAAGGAAAGGCCGTGACGAGTTTTTACGCGCCTCAATAAAATCGACAGCAAGGTCGGTTAGGATATCCGTGACATAGCCGGGGCGGCGCGTTTTCGTGCCCATCTCGATCATGTCCGGATTATAGTATTCACCCTGGCCGGGAAGGATGTTCCAATGATCGAAACCCGTTGGATCGCTCTGAAGATGCCACTTGCCGATGAGGGCTGTCTCATATCCCGCCGCCTGAAGAAGCTTGGGGAAGGTCTCCTGCGACCCGTCAAAAACACGGGCATTGTCGTGAACCCCGTTGAGATGGCCGTACTTTCCAGTGAGGATGGTGGCCCGGCTGGGCGCGCATATCCCGTTGGTGCAGAAGCACCTGTCAAACCGCACACCTTCCCGGGCGATCCGGTCGATGTGCGGGGTCCGGGTGAGGCGGCCACCATAACAGCCAACGGCCTGCGAGGCGTGGTCGTCCGCCATGATGAAAACGATGTTGGGCGGGGGAGGCGAAGGGGTTTTTTCGCGCGAGAATCCATGCCGGCGGAGAGGGCCGGCCAGCGAGGCCCAGCCGATGGACTTGACGAATTCGCGTCTTTTCACCAGCGCCCTCCCCCGGGCTTATAGCACAGTGCCCGGGAATGGGTCAAACGCGGGGTCCGGCCGCTATCGAGAAGCTCTGAACGAGGCATGAGAATTTCCTTTAATCGGTAAGGTCGATCCCTTTCCGCCCGGAGCCCGGGGGCGCATTCGGAATCGGCTTGCATCCCCATCCTGACCTCGTCAACCAGGGTATATTGAGTTGGAACAGGCGGAAAGGGGCCGGAAAGCCGCCGACAGGCCAAAAAGCACCGAATATCGGCCGGACCGACGCGGAGCGGCACCAGGACGAACACCGGTTTGGGCGTCACGAGGCGGAGCTCGGCCCGGGCCCCGTCCGCCCCGTCGCCGAACATCATGACCCGGAATTCAACGGTCTTACCCTTCCAGGCCCGGTCGATAGGGATCCGGAAGGTCATGCCGGCGAGCTTCGGCGCCCCCGAGTTCCACTCGTAGTTGTGATAGGGATAGCTCGGGGCGCGGTGCCGCGGGACGACGGGCCGGCCGTCGACGAGGGCCACGACGTAGACGCCGTCGACCGGATCGAACTTGGCCGGGCCGGCCGTGACGGCGATGGCGTACTCGCGGCCGGGCGTGTCCTCGGCGGGGACATGGATCGCGCTCAGGACCCGGCGCGGCGCGGGCGTCTCGCCCAGGAAGTTCGTGGCCCGCCAGCCGCTCCGGTCCAGGGACCGTCCCGCTCCGTCGAAGCCCAGGATCTCCGAGACGCCGAAATTTCGGCCCCGGATGCGGACGTAGCGGCACGGCCGGCCCGAGAGCGGGATGGAGATCACGACGGGCCTTTGATCGCCCGCGTCGACGTCGAAGATCTTGATCGTTTGGCCGCGCTGGCTGAGCGAACCCGCGGCCGGGATGCTCTCGGCCGCGGCCAGGCTCGATCCGTCCGTCCGCGTCCAGGTCGTCAGATCGGCGGACGTCTCGACGGCCTCGAGAAAGGCCGCGTCGGTCCGGCGGACGACGCGCAGCTCGAGCGTCGCCAGGTCGGTCGGCCGGCCAAGGTCGATGCGCCAGAGGGACGTTTCGCTGCGATAGGCGGCCGGGCTGCCCGTGAACGGGCTGCGGCGCGGGAACCCGTCGCTCCAGCGCGTCCCGGGGTCGCCGTCGAACGCGTTGCGGAAGGTCCCTTCGGCGGCCGCGACCTTGTCCCACATGTACGCCCGGCAGGCCTCGATCTCGGGCAGCCCCGACGGCTCCCTCTTCAATCGGACCATCTCCCGGACCTCGAGCGCGTCGTCGTCGATGCTGAACTTGGCCAGCTCGGCCAGCCGTTGCCCCTCCGCGGCTCCGGCCGGATCGTCCCCGAAACCGGCCAGCCGGGCGAAGGACGGCCCAGCCGCAGGGGTGCCGGGGAACGCGGCCGGCCAGGGCTTGTCCCCGGTCGGAACGGGCTGGCCGGCGCGCGTTCGCACGGTGCGGTCCCCGAAATTGAGGAACGCCACCTCGGCCGTCTGCCCAGGCGATCCGAGGAACTTGATGCCGAAGCTCTCGGCGTCGGGCCCGGGCACGATCTCGTAGGGGATGCCGGCGACGATCGGTTCCGCCGGGGCGACCGTGTCGATCTGGATGAGCCGGAGGCTGAAGGGATCCAGCTCGACCGCGAGCGTCCCGCCGAGGACGGCCCCATCGCCCGCCCTCTTCATCAGCATCTCCCAAGGATGGCGCTGCCGCACGGTCAAGGGCGCGCCGGGCGCGGCCGCGAGGCCGATCGAGGCGTCGAGGGAGATCGTCTTGACCGCCGGCTCCCAGGTCATGTTGCGTACGAGCACGACCGAAGAAGCCCCGTCCGCGTGGGCGATGTCCCCGCCCGGCAGCGGGTACGCCGTCTTCAGAAGGGGCTCGAGCCGCTTGTGGAGCTGGACCAGCCGGGCGAGCCGCGGATAATCCTCGTCGCCGAGGAAGAAAAACGTTCCGTACATCTCGGGCGAGAGCACCGAAGCCCGTCCGAAGGCCTGCGCCACCAAGTCGTCCTCCCACCGTTCAAGGCAGCTGTTGAAGCAGATGCCGTGGTCCTCGAACTGCCGGAAGGGCGTCCGATAGAATTCTGAAGTGAGCTCGCGGCCGATGGAACAGTCGCGGTTGTAAAGGCTCGCCGTCTCGTTGCTGATATGGACGTCGATGTAGGTCTCTTCGCCGCGCCACAGGAGGCAATCCGTGATCGTCAGCATGTACGGCGAGTCGTTGATGCGGTGATTGATGGCCACGAACCCCGGGTCGATGCGCCTCGCCTCGGCCAGGGCATCGGCCAGGTTCTGATATTTCTTCTCGAGGACGTACTTGTCCGGGTGGGAGAGATCCGAAACGACCGTGTCCATCTTGAACAGCCCGACGTTGAAGTCCCTGACCCAGGACAGCAGCTGTTCCTTTCGGGCGGTCATCTCCTCGGCCCTTTCCCCGAAGCCGTCCGGGCCGAGCCAGAGCCCGAGGCGCATGCCGAGCGCCTTCGACCCCTCGGCCAGGGGCTTCAGGCCGGCCGGGAACCGCGAAAGGAAGTTGGCCTTGAATTGGGGATAATACGTTCCCTGCGACTCGACGAGGCCCGCGTCGGAATTGTAGATGTCGAACTGCAGGCCGTAGAGCTCCTTGAGCCGCCGCAGGGCCGCGAAGTTGGCCAGCACTTCGGACTCCCGCGGTCCGGAGTTGTCGTGGCAGAGCCAGTCGAAATAGAACGTGGCGAAGTCCACGCGGTTCGCCCTGATGTCCTGAATATAGCGGCCGAAGGCCTCCTCGATCCGCCCGGCCGCGGAGACGCCGAAGCCGCTGGTCTTGCTCGTCCAGGCCCCTCCGGGCGGCACTTCGGCCGCGGGGAAGTGACACAGGGTGAGCCGTGCGCCTCGCACGGCCGCCTCCGCGATCGGCCACTCCAGCCCCCAAAAGAGCTGCCCGTCCAGAAAGACCGGGTTCTCTGCCTTCACGGGGAGTGGAACGCTCTCGATGCGAAACGCGTCGACCGTGGCGTCACGGACGACGACGGGGCCGGAGCCTTCGTTGAGCACCCGGAGCCGCTTCCGGACATACCAACTCCCGGGCGCGAGACGGTACTCGGCCTCGACGGCCAGCCCCGCGAGATCCCGCGCCCCCTCGTAGCAGACGCGCAGAAGGTCCGCCGATGGCTTATCGGCAGCGGCACGGATGAACTCGCTCGAGGTGGCCACGATCGTCCGTCCCCCGCTCTCCAACAGGAACTCGAAGGGGGCGGCCAGGACATCGTAGTATCTCCCGCTGAGCTTGTTGGTGAGCCGGAACCGGTCCGGCCCGGTCATTGTCAGGGAGAGCGCGTCGTTCTCCAAGAAGGGGGGATCGTAGCGGCCGGCGCCGGCCGCTGCGGTTTGCGGTCGACCGGCCGCCCCCGCCGCGAATAAGACGATCAGGAACACCACGGCCGCGGCGCGAACGTTCATCGATGCTCCCTTGCTTGCAAGGCTCTCTTGCGGCCGAGGGAAAAACGATTGGTGGGACTGATTCGGCCGGCGGGCGAAACTTCCCGCAAATTCATTTCTTGCCCTAATTAAAATACAATTTTAAAATAGAATTCAAGAAAATACCACAAGGGCGCGATCGGCCAGTGATTAAGAAGGACTTCGAAGTTATGGGCCGGTAGAAAAGGAAGGTGAGGATGGTGTCAGGACTCACGCGCCGGGATTTCCTCGGGGTCTCCGCCGCCTGGCTGGGGGCTCTGGCCTTCGGCCGGGGATGCCGCGCCGGCACGGGGCCGGCGGCCCGCCCGAATTTCCTCTTCGTCCTGACCGACGATCAACGGTTCGACGCGCTCGGCTGCGCCGGCAATCCGATCATCCGGACGCCGAACGTCGACCGACTGGCCGGAGAGGGGATCCGGTTCGAGCGGGCCTTCGTGACCACCCCGATCTGCGCCGCCAGCCGGGCCAGCATCCTGACCGGGACGTATGAAAGGACGCACACCTACACGTTCACCAAGCCTCCCCTGGCCAGGGCCTTCACGGACATCAGCTTCCCGATCCGCTTCCGGCAGGCCGGGTACCGGACGGGATTCGTCGGCAAGTTCGGCGTGGCGGTGGCCGAGGGCGTCCGGGAAGAGATGTTCGATATCGCCCGCTTTGACAGCCTGCCCCACGTCCAAACGATCAACGGGGTCGAGCGCCACATGACCGAAGTCGAAGGCGAGGAGGTCATCGAATTCCTCCGCGGCGTCGAACCCCGGCGGCCCTTCTGCCTGATCTGGTGCCCATGGGCACCGCACGCCGATGACAGCGATCCCAAGCAGTATTTCTGGCCGCCGGCCGTGGACGCCCTGTACAGGGACGTCGACATCCCCGTCCCCGAGATGGCGGCGCCGGAGTATTACGAGGCGCAGCCGCCGTTCCTGAAGAACACGATGAGCCGGACGCGCTGGGGCTGGCGGTTCGACACGCCGGAGAAATACCAGCGCATGGTCAAGGGCTATTACCGGATGATCAGCGGGATCGACCTGGTCCTCGGACGGATCCGCGGTGAGCTCGCCCGCCTCGGACTGGACGGGAACACGGTCATCATCTACACCTCGGACAACGGTTATTTTCTGGGCGAGCGGGGCTACGCCGACAAATGGCTGATGTACGACCTGTCGATCAGAGTCCCTCTCGTCGTCTACGACCCGCGAGCGCCGCACGCGAGCCGGGGTTTGGTCAAGCGGGACATGGTCCTGAACATCGACCTCGGACCGACCCTCATGGACCTGGCCGGGATTGCCGTCCCTCCCCAGGTCCAGGGCCGCAGCCTGAGACCGCTCCTGGGGCGGAGGACGCCTGCTTGGCGGACCGAGATCTTCTGCGAAGAGCTCTGGGACCATCCGGAGATCCCGAGCAGCGAGTGCGTCCGGACGGAGCGATGGAAATATATCCAGTATTCGGCTCACCCCGAGTACGTGGAGCTGTTCGACTTGGGCAACGATCCGGACGAGAAAAGGAACCTGGCCGGCGATCCTGGACATGCCCGCGTGCTGGCCGAGCTGCGGGAGCGTTGCGCCCAGACAATCCGGAAGCTTCTCGACGACCAGGCGAAGATCAAGGATCCCGAAAGGCGCGAGACCGCCCCCGCCAAGGCCGCGTAACCCTCGTCGGAAAGGAGAAAGACCGGCCATGAAGATAGCCCGAAATGACAAGTCCCGCAGCGCGTTGGCTTTCGGCGTGTTGTCTTTATCCGGAACGGCGGTTCTGGTCCTGCTCATGACATTTTGCGCCCCCTCGCGGCCCTCGGAATTCTGCGCCTATTACACGCGGCTGGACTTTGACGATCACAATAATACGGGTCAATATGCCGACCTCATCGTCAACCTCGGAACGAAAGGCCGATTCGTGTTCTGTCGTGAATTCAGCTACCTGCCGTACTGGCAGCCGTCGGGGACGAAGTATTTCGTGGACCGAATTCTGCCGGTGACCGGCGACGGACCTCCGGAGCGGCCCGATAAGATCAACAAGTGTTCCTATGTCCGCCTGATCGAGAGTTCGCCCGACAGGATCATCGTTCACTGGAGGTATGCCCCGGACCTGAACAGCCCGCACTTCACCGACTTCCAAAGGACCTATAGTGGCGATATCGGCAGCTACTTCGCAGATTACGCCGAGGAGTACTTCACGATCACCGCCGATGGGCGGATAACGCGGGAAGTGAAGAAGGGTTGCTACCGGCTGGACGATTGGAACGATCCTTTGAACGTCACCACGCAGCAATTGAAGCTGACCGCCTCCGGAATCGTCGTTCAAAGCACCACGCCGGCGCGGTTGCAGCGCCGGCGCGGTGACGCCATCCCCGGAGCGCCCATCGTCAAGGGAGGCATCGAGTCCCCCGCGCTGTGGATGCGGTTCGATGAAGGGCTCGGCGCCAATGATGACTTCACGCGAGAGAGCGTCAAGGGATCGAGGTGTGGCATCAGCGGAGCGGACAGCTACTGGAGAAAGGGAGTATCCGGGACATGTCTGTCTTTCGATGGCTACACCAACCGGGTGACCGTGCCTGCTCGGGAACTTCCGGACATTCGCGGCGATTTCACTATCGAAGCTTGGATCGCTCCTCAGGAATATTCCTGGGACTGGTCGGGTATCGTCGATCATGACCAGGACAAACGGGCCGGATATCGCCTGGCGGTTAATCACTTAGGCCAGATCGCCCTACATGCCTGCCTCGATGGTCAGTGGCGTGGACTGACGACGATCAAGGCCGTGGACCTTCTGAAATGGACCTTCGTGACCGCGACGTATCGAAAAGCGAAGGGCTTTTCGATCTACTTGGATGGAGTCCTGCAGGCTTCCCAACCCACGACAGGGACTGTCCAGGACGTGCCGGACCTGGACCTTTACATCGGCATGGCTCACGAAAAGAGCTATCCCTGGGCGTGCGAGCGAGAGATCACCAAATCATTCCGCTCGAACATGGTCTTCAGCGGGCTCATTGATGAAGTGCGCATCTTCGACCGGGCTTTGAACGAGTCGGACATACGCTCGGACTATCAGACCTTCAAACCCGACGTCTTGACGCCCCTGAGCCACTGGGTATTGCCCGCTGGGCCGATGAACACCAAGGGCTTCGGGGCGGCCTATACGAGACTTCAATTCAGTCCGGAATGGGAAGGCCTGTGGCGAGTGGGAGACCATGCCGACATCGTCGTATCGTTTGACGACAGGCGCAACCGGTTCGTCTTCTGGCGCGGGACCAACTACCTGCCCAGCCTGGTCACCGAGCCGGGCCCGCAGGGCATCTGGATCAACGACCAGGGCCCGGAGAATTACACCGATCAGTGCTATGAACACATGTCGGATAAGATGTGCCGCTACTCCCACGTCCGGCTCATTGAAAACACCGACGCCAGGGTCGTTGTGCATTGGCGCAACGCGAGCGTCAGCATCGGCTACGAGTGGCTGTGGCCGGACGAGGACGGATGGGGGCTGTGGACGGATGAGTATTGGTATATCTATCCCGACGCCGTGTCCGTCCGGTATCAGGTGAGCGGACGAATGGCCGAATTCTCTGATACGCAGTCCCAGCAGAACGAACTGCTCAATCAGCCGGGGACCCGGCCCGAGGACAACGTGGTCTTCGAATCGATCACCCTCTCCAATCTGGACGGACAGACCGAGCTGTGGGACTACTCCGCAGGTCCCACCTTCCGGAAGAGCGAGCCGATCTCGGGCGAGAAAAACCTTGTCTATCTGAATCTCAGGTCCAAGTACAAGCATTTCAATATCGGCCAGACCGGTTCCCATTGGGTCCCGTACAGCCAGTGGGAATCGATGAAACTCGCCCCCGGATTCTCGCGCTACAACGCCTGGAACCATTATCCCGTCGGCTTGCTGCCGAGCGACGGCACCGTTGCGACCGGCAGGGATCGGACGAGCAGTTCCTGCCTGGGCACACTGAACGGACTGCGCCATCTTTTGAAGGACGGCCGCATGGAGGCCTATAACATCTATGGACTGACGGACCTACCGGCCGCCGACCTCAAGACTCTGAACCGCTCCTGGAATTCGCCTCCCGCCATCGTGGACCTGAATGGCTGCCGAAGCGCCGGTTACGATAAGAGGCAAAGAGCCTATGTGGTGACCAGAGAATCGGACAGGCTGTCCTTCCGCCTGAACGGCTCCGAAGAGAACCCTATCCTGAATCCTTGCTTTGTCGTTCGAGGCTGGGGTGGTCGGTCTCCCGCTCGTCTGAAGATCGACGGCCAGGCCCAAGTTCCCGGCCCGGATTTCAGGCAAGGCATCATAAGAGATACCGATGGCACGGAGACAATGATCATCTGGGTTAGGCAACGATCGTATCAACCGCTGGAATATGAAATCTACTGAGAAGACTTCGGGGTTTTGCGCCTATTCGTCGCACAGGTTGCGGGGGGGTCAGAGATGACGGCTAACGGGAACTCTCGGTTGGTCTCCGGCGCTAAGGAATGGACAAGCTACGAACATCTGGTAACCGCTCTGCATCATCGCGAGCCGGACCGTGTCCCGTTCGACCTCGGCGGCTCGATGGTTACCGGCATCAATGTCCGCGCCCTGACGGCCCTGCGCCAAGTGCTCGGCCTGCCCGGCGAAGCCCAAGTCCTCGATCGTGTCACGCAGATGGCCGAGACGGGGGACGACGTGCGCGATCGCCTCGGTGTGGATGTGCGAAGCGTGCGACCGAATGCTCCGAGCCATCCGGGTCTGGCCCGGGACCTCGGCTTGATCGGCGATTACCATCGGCTGATCGACGAGTTCGGGATGGGCTGGCAAATGCCCAAGCACGGGGGACATTACTATGACCTATACCTCAGCCCCCTGGCGGACTGCCGGACCATGCAGGACATCGAGCGCTATCCCTGGCCCGAAGCGCTCGACCCGGCCCGCTACGAAGGTTTCAAACAGCGCGTCGATCATGTGGTCAAGCAAGAGCATCGCGGCGTGGTCGTCGAGCGAATGCACGCGGGCATGTGGGAGCATGCTATGTGGATGCGCGGGTATGAGCGGTTCTTCATGGACATGGCCACGGATCCCGCGATCGTCCACGCGATCATGTCCAAAGAGCTCGAGATCAAGATGGCCTATTGGGGTTGCGTGCTCGATTTGCTCGATGAGCACACGCTAGTCCTCTCGACCGCCGACGATTTGGGCACGCAGTCCGGCCCATTGGTCTCCGTGGCGATGTACAAAGATCTGATCTGGCCGTACCACTGCCGGTTATTCCAGTTCCTTAAAAGCCGGGCCCGGACCGAGGTCTTCATTTTCTTCCACTGCGACGGAGCAATCTGGGAGTTCATCCCTCTATTGATCGAGGCCGGCGTTGACATACTTAATCCCTGGCAGGTCAACTGCAAGGGTATGGACGATACTAAACGCTTCAAGCGGGAGTATGGGAACGACCTGACCATCTGGGGCGGCAGTTGTGACACTCAAGCCGTGTTGCCGTTTGGTACGCCCCAGCAGGTGCGCGACGAAACGCGTCGTCGCATCGAAGACTTAGCCCCCGGCGGAGGATTTGTGTTCGCGCCGATCCATGTGATCCAGGCGGGCGTCCCGCCGGAGAATATCGTCGCATGGTGGGAAACCTTGATGGAACATGGCCCTTATGATTAGTCGCGGTCCGAATCCGTCTTGTCGCCGACGATCCATAGGCGCCGCGCTCGCCGCGGTCGTGCTCGCGGCTGCCGCCGGCGGCCCCGCCGTTCGGAAGTCGCCCGGGCCCGGGGACCGGGCCGGCGGCCGGATCGCGCCGGTGGACCTGAGATGCGAATACCGTCGGGACCCGCTCGGCATCGACATCCCACGTCCGCGGCTGAGCTGGGCCCTCAAGTCGGAAGGGCGCGGCGAGGTCCAGAGCGCCTACCGGATCCTTGTCGCCCGCTCGCCTCTGGCGCTCGAGGCCGATCGCGGAGATCTCTGGGACTCCGGGAAGGTCCGCTCCGCCGAAAGCCTGGGTATCGCTTACGCCGGGCCGGCCCTCCGCAGCGGACAGAGCTGCTTTTGGAAGGTCCGCGTCTGGGACGGACAGGGCCGTCCTTCGGCTTGGAGCCCGGCGGAGTCCTGGGAAATGGCCCTGCTGAAGGACGCGCCTTGGAGGGCCCGGTGGATCAGCGACGGAAAGCCCATCCCCGCCAACGACGAGGACTTTTACCGGGACGATCCGGCCCCGCTGTTCCGAAAGGAGTTCGTCGCGCCGGAGCGGATCGCCCGGGCCCGCCTCTATGTTTCAGGGCTCGGTTACTACGAGGCCTCGATCAACGGCCGCCGCGTTGGGGACCGGGTCCTCGATCCGGGATGGACGAATTACGGGAAGCGCGTCTTCTACAGCGTCTACGACGTGACCGCGTCCATCCGGGCGGGCCTCAACTGCATCGGCGTCATGCTGGGCAATGGCTGGTGGAATCCCCTTCCCCTCCGGATGTGGGGGAGCCGGAACCTTCGCGCGGACCTCCCGGTCGGCCGGCCCTGCCTCATCGCCCAGCTGGTGATCGAAGGCGAGGACGGCAAGGAGGTGATCATCGCGACCGGCCCGGACTGGCAAGTCCGGGGCGGCCCGGTCCTGCGGAATAACGTCTATCTCGGCGAGGTCTATGACGCCCGCCGGGAGGTTCCGGGCTGGGATTCCCCCGGCGCGATCGAGGCCGGATGGGCGCCGGCCGCCCTCTGCCCGGGGCCTTCCGGCGCCCTCCAGGCGCAGCCCCAGCCGCCCATCCGGGTCACGGCCCGTCTTCGCCCGATCCGGGTGAGCGCGCCGCGGCCGGGCGCGGCCCTCTACGATTTCGGGCGCAATTTCGCCGGCTGGGCCCGTATTCGGCTGAGGGCGCCCGCCGGGACACAAATCAGGATCCGCTATGGCGAACTCCTTCACGACAACGGGGACCTGAATCCGCTGACTTCCGTCGGCGGTCAGATCAAGGGCCGGCTCGAGGACGGCCGTCCCGTCGGCGGCCCTGGCGCGCCCGACATCGCCGAGCAGTCCGACACGTATATCGCCCGGGGGGGCGGCGAGGAGGTCTTTACCCCCCGGTTCACGTTCCACGGCTTCCGCTACGCCGAAGTCACCGGGCTTCCCGGCCCGCCGGCGCTCGACGATCTCGAAGGCCTGCGGCTGAACGCGGACATCGCCGAGAGCGGCGAGTTCTCCTGTTCGAACGACCTCTTCAACCGCATCCAAGACATGGTCCGGTGGACGTTCTTGAGCAACATCTTCAGTGTCCAGTCGGACTGCCCCCATCGGGAGAAATTCGGCTACGGCGGCGACCTCGTCGCCACGGCCGACGCCTACCTCAAGAATTTCGACATGGCGGGCTTCTACGCTAAGGCGGCGGCCGACTGGGCGGACGCCGCCCGACCGGACGGCCTGTTGACGGACACGGCGCCCTTTGTGGGAATCCAATACTGCGGTCTGGCCTGGGCCATGGCCCATCCGGTACTCCAAACCAAGGCCGTCCAGTACTACGGCGACCGCCGCCTGGTCGAGGAGCAATACGACACGACGCGGAGATGGCTCGATCTCGTGGCCCGGACGAATCCGGACGGCGTCATCCGGGACGGCCTGGCCGACCACGAGAGCCTCGAACCGACGTCCGTCCCGGTGCTCGTGACATCGTTCTACCATGAGACGGCCCTCATGGCCTCCCGGCTGGCCGGCCTTCTCGGGCGCCGCGGGGACCAGGCGCGTTATCGGGACCTCGCTGCCTTCATCGCCGCCGCCTATCGGTCGAAGGTCCTCGGGTCAGGTCCCGACCGATACAAGGCCCTGACCCAGGCGGGATTGGCCGTCGCTCTCGCCCTGGGGCAGGTCCCCGAAGCGGAGCGGGCGGAGGCCTTCGGGAACCTGGTGGCGAAGACCTCGGCCGCCGGCGGCCCGAGCCTGACGACGGGGATCTTCGGAACGAGATACCTGCTCGACGCGCTGTCCCGCCACGGCCGGGCCGACCTGGCCTATGACCTGGTCGACCGGACGTCCTATCCGGGATGGGGCTATATGCTCGACCGCGGCGCGACCACGTTGTGGGAACACTGGGAATTCAGCGACAACACCTATTCGCACAACCATCCGATGTTCGGTTCCGTGAGCGAATGGTTCTTCGCCTGGGTCGCGGGGATCCAGCCCGATCCGGACGCTTTCGGGTTCGACCGGATCATCCTCAGGCCGCAGCCGGTCGGCGGCCTGACCTGGGCTAAAGCCGCGATGTCGACCGTCAGGGGCGAGGTCCGGTGCGAATGGCGTCTCCACGGGGGCCGCTTCATCCTGACCGTGGCCATCCCGGCCAACACGACGGCGACCGTCTTCATCCCGGGCCAAGACCCGGCGGCGGTCCGGGAGGGCACCGGGCCCGCCGCCTCGGCCGAAGGGGTGTCCTTCCGGGGTGTGGAGGCCGGGGCCTGCGTCTACGCGATCGGGTCGGGCCGCTACGAGTTCTCGACGCTCCTTCCGTCCGGCCCCCTCAACGGACGCGGGCTCCCGGCGGCAGGTTCTCGTTGAGGAACCTCGTGAACAGCGTATAGAGGTGGATCGTCGTGCCCGGGCCTTCAGAGATACCGTGCGAGCGGTTCGGATAGGCCATCATGGTGAAGGCCTTGTTGTGGGCGACGAGTTCGTTGACGAGCCTTTCGAAACCCTGGTAGTGGACGTTGTCGTCCCCCGTGCCGTGGACGACGAGCAGGCGGCCTTTCAGGTCCTTGGCGAAGGTGATGGGCGAGCCCTTCGCGTAGCCTTCGACGTTGTCGTCCGGCAGACCCATGTACCTTTCCTGGTAGATCGTATCGTAGAGCCGCTGGTCCGGCACCGAAGCCACGGAGATGCCCGCCCTATAAAGATCGGGATAGCGGAACAGGGCGTTGAGGGTCATCGAGCCGCCGCCGCTCCAGCCCCAGACGCCGACGCGCTCGGCGTCGATGAACGGCCAAGCGGCCAGGGCCGCCTTGACGGCCGCGGCCTGGTCCTGCGATGCGAGGACGCCGATCTGGCGGTAGATGCTCTTGCGCCAGGCCCGGCCGCGCGGGGCCGGCGTGCCGCGGTTGTCGAAACTGGCGACGACATAGCCCTGCTGGGCCAGCATGAGGTGCCAGAGATAGCCGCTGCCGCCCCAGTTGTCCTGGACGGTCTGGCCGGCCGGCTCGCCGTAGACGTAGACGAAGAGGGGGTATTTCTTGGCCGGGTCGAAATCGGGCGGCAGGATCCGCCAGCCGTCGACCTGGACGCCGTCGCCGATATCGAGCTTGAAGAACTCAACCCGCTTGCGCTGCAAGGCCTCGACATTGGCCTTGAGGGCCTCGTTGGCGGCCAGGGTCCGAACGGTCCGCCCGTCGGGCAGCCGGACGAGCTCGGTCAGGGGCGGCGTGTCGAGCCCGCCGAAGGTGTGAAAGGCCCAGCGGGCCGAAGGTGAGATATCGTACCGGTGGACGCCCGTCTGGCCGGCCGGCCCGACGAGCACGGGGGCGCTCTTGCCGTCCAGGCGAACGCGGAAGAGGGACCGCTTCGTGGCATCCGCCGGGGAGGCTGTGACGTAGAGCCAGCCGCCCCGCTCGTCCACGGCGTCGACGCTGAGGACGTCGTAGTCGCCGGGCGTCAGCAGCTTGACGCCGCGGCGGTCCTGCGACACGCGGTAGGCATGCTGCCAGCCGTCCCGTTCGCTCAGCCAGAGCAGGCTCCGGCCGCCGTCGAGCCAGACGAAGTCCTCCATGATCTCCACCCAGGCCTCGTCCCGGTCGGTGAAGACGGCCCGGACCTCGCCCGTCGCGGCGTCGCCGAGGAAGACGGTGAGCGTGTTCTGCAGCCGGTTGAGGTGCTGGAGAATGACCTCGCGGGAGTTCCCGGCCCATTCAAGGCGGGCGATATAGCCGCCGCGCGGATCGCCGGGCGTTTTGATCCACACCGGAGCACCCCCCGAGGCCGGCACGACGGCGACCCTAACGGCGCTATTGACCTGCCCGGGCTTGGGGTGCTTGAAAGTCGTGACCTTGGGATAGAGCGTGTCGGTGTTGTTGATCATCGTGAAGACCGGCACGTCGTGGGTGTCGAACTGCCAGAAGGCGATGGACCGGCTGTCCGGGGACCAGCGAAACCCGTCCTGGATGGAGAATTCCTCCTCGTTGACCCAGTCCGACGTCCCGTTGATGATGTCCTCGGCCCCGTCGAAGGTCAGCTGGGTCGTTCGGCCCGTGGCCAGATCCTCGGCATAGATATTGTTCTTAACGACATAGGCGGCCTTGAGGCCGTCCGGCGACAGCTTGGCGAACATCAGGCTCGAGGGCTCGAAGCCCGTCCCGAGCTGGCGCAGGCGTCCGGACGCGAGCTCGTAGGTCCAGAAATCCCCCCGCGTGTTCTGGCGCCAGACCCGCTGGGAGTTGGTGAAGACGATCAGGACCTTGCCGTCCGGCGACCAGGCGTAATTCTCGATGGCCAGCGGCGCCGTCAAGCCGGGCGGAACGAGCTTGGCCGCAGAGACCAAGATCTCCCGGCGGCCGGTCTCGGCCCGGTAGAGGACGAGGTCGCGCCCGCCCTTGGCCTCGGCGCTGGGTTCGAGGGTCGTGTAGGAGGACCCGTCGCTCATCCAGCGCGCCGGTCCGAAGCGTTCGGGAGCGAACTCCCGGGAGACAAAGATCCGGTCGAGGGTCAGGCGGCCGGGATCGACGGCCGTGTCCTGGCCCGCCAGGCCCGCGAAAACGCCGAGGACCGCGATCGCGACGACGATCAAGCCGAGAGGGTGTTTTTGGGTCATGGTCTCATTCTCCTTGCTGGCTTCAGGATATCAAACCCGCAGCCTGCACGCGAGGGGCGCGGCAGGCCTCGCCCGTTCCGCCCGTCAGTCCTTGAAGACGGCCATCTCGGCGAGACCCGCGTTGGCGGTCTCCGGCGAGACGGTGTCGACCGCGAAGACGACCCAGGAAATGGTCTTGGCGGGGAAGACGATCTCTCTGGCCGACCGGGCGTCGTTCGGCAGCTCGCCGACCCTGATCGCGGTCCCGTCGCTGAAGAGCAACGCCCCCGACAGGAGGTGGTCCTTCGGGTTCGGCCGGTCGAACAGCCAGACGCGGCGCGCCGTTTGAGGGGAATCCCAGCTCAGGCGGATCATGGCCGTCTGACGCTCTCCCAGGCTCACCCATTCGTGACGGTTGATGGCCTCGTCTGGATCGACGACGCCGTCGACGGCCCCTTCCCCGAAATATTCGATCAGCTCGGTGAAGGGCCTGTTCTTTGCGTGGACCGACGAGACGTTGACCCGGGCCCGAAGAGCCAGGTTGGCTTCGCTTTTGAGCCGGTCCTCCGGCGCCTTGGCCGCGGCCTCCGACAGGGCGGCGAGGCCCGGCGCGTCGAGCAGCCGGACCTCCTGGAGCGTCCAGGCGTAGCGGCTGCCGATCGGATCGGCCACGGTGCGGTTGCCGAAATAGCTCTTGTGGAAGTTGGCCGAATAGCTGAGCCAGGCGCTCCGGCCGTCGGCGCCGACGAACTTCGACGGGAAGGTCAGGAAATAGGCCTGGCGGCCGAATTTAGCCATGAACGTGATCAGCCGGTACGGACCGGTGATCTCGTCGGCCTCGAGGAGGTACGAGTTCATGTCCTCGACGCCCGGCCAGCCGTCCGTGACGCACATCAGGTACTTGCGGAGAGGCGCGTCGTAGGTGATGGTCGTACACCCCATCCGGTTGTTCCAGGAGACCAGGGGCCGGATGGCCGCGAAGTCCTTCGACCAGACGGGGCGGCCGTCCTGCCCGGGCCCGGCATAGAATTCGTAGCTGCGGACATCACTGATCGTCTCGGGGCTCGGCGTCACCCGGGCCAGATAGACGGCGTCGCCCGCGATCCAGCTGTTTCCGGCGATCCGCGGCGCCGGGTCGTCGTCGAGGGCGCCGTGCCCGACGAGGTAGGCCTTCCCGTCGGGGGAATGCTCCATGTTCCGGCCGAAGTCGACGAAATGAGGCGTACCCATCTTCACCTGCCGGGCGTCTTTCCCGGACTCCGGGAAAAGCGGCTTCTCGGGCGACAGAGGGCTGGGGATCCAGGTCTTCCCGTAATCCTTCGAGATGCGGAAGCCCGGCAGGGGGCCGCAGATGGCCCAGCTGTACAGATCCCGGTATTCGGGCTTGGAGAGATCGAAATCCACGGCGTAGGTCCCGTAATACCAGACTCCGTTGTGCACGAGATTGGCGCTCGGGTACCGCCCGCCGTAGGGGGCCGGCGAGGCGGCCTCGGAACCGAGGGAGGTGACGGTCAAGTGCAGGGGGTCGTCGCCTTCGATAAGGGCGTTGCCCGTTCGGGCCTTCGGGCCGTTCGAGTGGACGCTCTCCTCGCCGATCTCGCCGTCCGTCCAGCCGCTGTACATGTTCCCGTCCGGGGCCCAGGACGGATACCACGTGTCGGCGTCGGTATAGGCGATCGTGTTGCGGGTGAAGGCCACGGCCACGATGTCCTTCGACCGCTCGAAGGGGCAATCGGGCGGCACTTCGGACGCCCAGACGCGGGCTGGCCATGGCTGGGGCGCATAGGCGACCGTGCCCTCATTGACGCGAGGGCCGCAAGACGTGAGCATCGCGGCGAGCAGGCTCAGGGTCACGACGATGGTCCGGTTCTTCATAACGACTCCTTCAGGTCTTCAGCTCGGGGAACCATTTCAGGATCAGCGCCCTCTCGTCCGGGGCGAGGGATCCGAAGGGGACGGGCTCGTCCTGGGGGCGCGACCGCTTCTGGTTGATGCGGCCCATCAGGCTCCAGCTCCTCGTCATGTCCTGGGGCTCGCGGGCGGGCAGGTCATAGCGGGTGAAGTCGATGACCCGCTCCGTCCCCGGCTCCCTCCAGCTCCGCAGCAACGCCATGCGGAACTCCCGGCACATGAACCAGCGGATCTCCAGCGGGACTTCGGATCCGCCGATCCCCGTCCCCCTCTGGACGAATCGGTACCGCAGGTTCTCGTTGTTCGGGTGTTGGGCCCGGAAGGCGCTCCCGAAATCGCCCAGGGTCAGGCATTCGGCCGAGGGCCAGCGCTCGCGGATACGCTTCGTCCACCGCGTAAGGACCTCCAGGTGCCCGATCTGCGGAACGAGCGAGATCTCCCAGCAATTCGTGACCCAGGCCCAGCCGTTGAGGGCGAAGCCCGCGTCGAAGTGGGCGGCCGTCGTCTGGACCATCTGGGCCAGCCCGACCTCGGGCCCGAACCACTCGATCGTCTCGATGGGCCCGACGCCCATGCGGCTGCGCTGGGAGGCGGCCCAATTCTGGCCCTGGCGCCGGGCGGCGAGGAAATCGCAGGTCCAGCCGTCCAGGTTGACGCAGTCGATGAAATCCCCGGCGTTCTGGGCCGGCTTGCAGAAGTGCTCGGTCGACGGATAGTAGGGATAGCAGATCGAGCCTTCGCCGTCCTGGTTGTCGACGGCGTACTGGCTCCAGATGTTCCCCTGGCAGACCCGGATCCCCTCCTTCTCGGCCAGATACCACTGGTTGGCCGCGGCCAGAAAGCCGGCGATCACGCTCTTAGGCCGGAAGCCGCCGCCCATGATCTCGGAAACGCGGGTCAAGCCCTCGTGGAGGTCCCGGTCGACCTGCTCCCGCGTGTTGTAGGCGTTGGCGAAGTAGGCCCCGGGGATGAACGTCACGTCGTCGCCGTACCGGGCGCGGAACTCGGGCATGAGGGCCCGGATGCGGCGGTAGTTCTCGCGCTCGTCGAACAGGGCCCGCCAGCTGAAGGCCCAGGTCATCGGCGCGTTGGGCCAGCCGGCGGCGAACGCATCGCGGAGCGCCCGGACGTTCTCGGGAGTGTGGCGGTCGGCTTCGTCGAAGCCCTCGTTCCGGGTCCGCGTGACCTCGATCTGGTTGACGCGGATCACGGAATTGAAGGTCAGGATCCGCCGGCCCTTCAGGGACCTCGGGGCGGCCGGGGCGGTCCTGCCGCCCCGGCCGGCGGCTTGAGCCGGGAGGATCCCGGCTCCAAGCAGGCCGGCTCCGGCCTTGATCATGAAATCGCGCCTGTCCATGGCTTCTAGCGCCCCGCGGGCGTCACCGCATATGTGGCGCCCGGCTCGGTCTTGAACTCGATCAGATCCGGTCCCGGCCGGCGGACGGACACGGACCGGCCCCGGACGGTCACCTTCAGGGGAACGGCGGAACGCACCCGGCACGGCCGGCCGAGCTTCGAATGGAGCGTCGCCTCCGAGATCCGCCCGTCCTTCCAGCGCAAGCCGACCTCGAAGCCGCCGCGGGCGACGAGGCCCTTGACCTCGCCGTCGTTCCAGGCGGCCGGCAGCGCCGGCAGGAAGGCCAGCTCGTCCTCGTGCGATTGGAGCATCATCTCGGCCACGGCCGCGGACATGCCGAACGACCCGTCGACCTGCATCGCGCGGGAGCAGAGCGAGAACAGGCTGTTCGTCGTATATTGGCGCATGGCGTAGGTGAAGTTCTCCATGGCCTTGGCGCCATCCCCGAGCCGGGCCCAGCAGGCCGCCTTCCAGGCCGACGACCAGCCGTTCCCCGACAGGCCGCGCTGTTCCAGGACCACCTTGCTCGCCTCGGCGAACCGGGGCGTGCGCCGCGCGGAGATTTGGTGCCCCGGGAAAAGCCCCCAGAGCCCGGAGATGTGCCGGTGGCTCTTCTCCGTCTCGTCCCAATCCTCGAGCCATTCCTGGAGGTTGCCCTTCCGCCCGATCCTCATCGGCGCGAGCTTTGCCCTGGCGGCCAGGACCCGGGCCTTGAGATCCGCGTCCACGCCGAGGAGGTCGGCGGCCCGGGCGACGTATCCGAAGAGGTCGTTGAGGATCTGCATGTCGATCGTCGAGCCGGCGCAGATCGACGTCGTCGTTTTGAACATCGTGATCTCGTCGAAGAACGGAGCCTGGCCGGGGACGGCCGGGAAGTTCTCGGGCGAGGTCGATGGATTCGTCACCAGCCAGCCGTACTTGGGATGGGGGACGAGGAAATCCAGGAAGAACTCCGCGCTCCCTTTCAGGACCGGATAATACTCCTTGAGGAACTCCGTGTCGCCCGTGAACAGGTAATGCTCCCACAGGTGCGTCGCCAGCCAGGCGCCGCCCGCGGTGAACGTCCCCCAGCTCGGCCCGTCCATCGGCGCGGCTACCCGCCAGAGGTCCGTGTTCTGGTGGAACACCCAGGCGCCGGCGCCGTAGTTCTCCCGGGCCACCTGGCTGCCCTGGTCGGTCAGTTCCCCGATCATCTTGAAGAGGGGTTCGGCGCACTCGCTCAGATTCCCGACCTCGGCCGGCCAATAGTTCATCTCGGTGTTGATGTTGGTCGTATATTTGGAATCCCACATAGGGTTCTGGTCCTTGTTCCAGATCCCCTGGAGGTTGGCCGGCTGGGTGCCGGGACGCGATGACGAGATGAGGAGGTACCGGCCGAACTGGAAGACGAGCGCTCCGAGGGCCGGATCGTTCGTCCCGTCGAAGCCCTTGAGACGTTCGTCCGTCGGAAGGGCCGAATTCGAGGTCGCCCGGAAACGCATTTCGACCCTGCGGAAAAGCCTCTGGTGCTCCTTGACGTGGGCCGCCTTGATCGCCTCGAATGTCTTGGCGGCGACGGAACCCATGACCGTTCCCACGCGCGCGGCGGGATCGGCGCAGACGTCCTTGTAGTTGACGAAATTCGTGGCCGCGGCGATGAGGAGGGTCACGGCGTCGGCGTTAACGATGCTGAGCTCATCCCAGTTCAGGCTCATCTCCCCGCCCTCGGGAATAACCTTGAGCCGCGCCTCGTAGCGGAGCCTGCCCTCGACCCCCATGTAATCTGCCGATTTCCCGCGGAGGACGAGGCCGTCGGGGCCGTCCCCGTCCATCCGGAAATAGTCGGTCGCGTAATTGGAATGGGCCTCGTTCCGATAGCCGCGCAACTGGGCCGTGAATGAGATCGAGCCGGGCCTGTCGGCCGTGAGCCGGACGACGATGACCTGATCGACGGGGCTCGAAAAGACCTCGCGCGTGAACCGGACGCCGTTCCGTTCATAGCGCGTGGTCACGACGGCCGCGTCCAGGTCGAGCTCGTGGCGGTAATTAGCGGCCGGGCCGTTATCCGGGAAATTCAGGACCAGGTTGGCCAGGGCCTGGTATTTCATCTGCTCGACGGGATAGCCCATGAGGTTCCGCCCGAACAGGATGTGGGCCTTTTTAAGATCTCCCTCAAAGACGAGTTTTTGGATCTCGGGCAGGGCCTTGGATCCCCCCTTGACCACCGTGGAATAGGGGCCGCCCGACCAATAGGTGTCCTCATTGATCTGGACTTGCTCTTCATCGGTCTTCCCGAAGACCATCGCCCCGAGTCGGCCGTTCCCGACGGGGTAGGCGTTCTCCCATTTATCCGCGGCGTGAGTCGACCAGACGACGGTCGCGGGATCGGGAAACGGCTTATCGCTTTGAGCGGCGAATGCCGCGACCGCCCCCGCGGCCACCGTGAGTGCGAAGACCAGGTACAGCACTATCTTTCTCATCTTGCCTCCTCCTCTCCTTGCCGAATGGCGCCTCGAAACATTTTTTTCATGGTCTTTTTCCTATACGGCGGCGCCGTCGCTATCTCGCTTTCTGTTTAACGCTGTAGATCTCCCGCACGCGGTCGACGACAATCGCCAGCAGGATGAGCAGGCCGAGGAACGAGTTCGCGTAATAGGGGTTCGCCTTGACCTCGACGAGGCCGTGTTTGATCAACATGAAGATGGCCGATCCCATGAATACCCCAAGGGCCGAAATGGTCCCGCCGTTGAGCCCGGTGCCACCGATGATAGCCACCGCGAACGAAATGATCAGCCAGTCGTCGCCGGTTTCGGGGGCGGCGGAGCCGAGCTTGGAGGCCCAGAGCACGGCGGCGAGGGCCGCGAAAGCGCCGGACAGGACATGGGCCCAGACAACCATCGCGTTAGTCTTGATGCCGGAGAGCCGGGCCGCGGCCGCGTTGCCGCCGGTGGCGAGCATCCGGCGGCCGAAGACCGTGTTCCGGTACATATAGCCGACGATCCCGAGGAGGCCTATGACAATAAGGAAGATGTAAGGAATTCCCCCCAGGCTTTTCTGGCCGACAAAACTGAAGGACTCGGGGACCTTGTAGGGGGAGCCGCCGGAAATGCCCGAACGCAACCCCATGAAAATGAACATCATCGACAGGGTGACGATGAAGGAATCGATCCGGAGCCGGGTGATGATTATCCCATTCACCCACCCCGCGAAGACCCCGACACCGAGGGCCAGGGCGACGGCGAGTCCGGCCGGCAGACCCCAAGTGTCCAGTCCCAGGCCGAGAACGACGGTGGCGATGCTGCCGATCGCGCCGACCGCCAGGCTCATCTGGCCGACGACCAGGCAAAAAGCCTGCGACAGGGCGACCAGGACATAGAAGGCCATCTGCCTCGAGACGACGAACATGGTATAACCGCTGAGGAAGCTCTGCGACAGGAGAGCGAGGATCGCGAACAGGATCGCCGTGGAGATGACCAGCCCGAGGGTCCGGCCGCTGACCCTCTCCCGGCGGTCGGCGTTTCGAGCGTTCTTCGTCGTCATGCTTCGGTCCTCCCTCAATGCAGGTGCCGTCCGATCTCGGCGCTGACCTGCTCGTAGGTCTTGGTCCCGTCGTCCACGCCCCCGATCTCCCCGACAACCCGGTGATCCTTGAAGACGAGGATCCGGCTCGAGATCTTGATCGTCTCCGGCATGTCCGAGGAAATGAGGATAATCGCCTTCCTCTCTTTTTTCGCCAGGTTCCAGATGATTTGGTGGATCTGTTCCTTGGCCCCGATGTCCACTCCGACCGTCGGCTCATCGATGATCAGGATGTCGCAGTCGGCGGCCAGCCACTTCGCGATGCAGATCTTCTGCTGGTTGCCGCCGCTCAGGTCTTCCGTCTTCTGATTGGGCCCGGTCGTCCGGATGTCCAGAGCATGGATCATACGCCGGGTGACGGCCAGCTCCCGTGGCCGGCTGATCGCCCGGGTCACCCGCTGAACGAGCCTCGGCCAGACGGTGACCGTGACGTTCGTACTGACGGAAGACCCGAGAAAAAGCCCCTCCTCCTTGCGGTTCTCCGTGATGTAGCCGATCCGGAGGCGGTCCAGGCCGTCGGCGACGCTCCGGCTGCAGGTTTTTTGGCCCCTGACGTAGATCGAGCCGCCGTCAAGCTTGTCCTCGCCGATCAGGATGCGGGCGAGCTCGGTCCGGCCCGACCCGACTAAGCCATAGAAGCCGAGGATCTCGCCCTCATGGAGCATAAAGCTGATGTCGTCGGCTCTGTGTCTCCGGACAACGTGCTCGGCCCGCAGCATCTCCCGGCCGCGGTTGACGTCGAGCTGTCCCATGTGGGCCTGCGTGATGTCACGCCCGATCATCATGGTGACGAGCTCCGGCCGTGACAGGCCCTCGATCCGCCGCGTCCCGACATGCCGGCCGTCCCGGAGGACGCTGACGGCATCGGCCAGGGCGAAGACCTCCTCGAATTTGTGGGAGACGAAGATGATCGTAACGCCTTTGTCGCGAAGGCCCCGGAGGATGCCGAAGAGGTTCTTGGCCTCATGCTCGGTCAGAGAGCTCGTCGGTTCGTCCAGGAGGAGGACGCGCGCCTCGGCGGCCAGGGCTTTGGCGATCTGGGTCAATTGTTTTTGGGCGGCACTCAGGCGCCGCACCACGGTGTCCGGCGAAAGCGGCAGGCCGACCATGTCCAGATACTTCCGGGCGACGCGGTTGACCGCTTTCCAGTCGATCGTCCCCGTCCGCCCGCGGGTGATGAGCTTATCGAGCATGATGTTCTCGGCTACCGTGCTCTCGGGGACGACCTGGATCTCCTGGTTGACGATATCGATCCCGCGGGCCAGGCTGTCGCGATAGTCGCGGAAGCGCAGGCGCTCTCCGTCATAGAGGACTTCGCCTTCGTCAGGCTGAAGGATGCCGGTGATGATCCGGATGAGCGTGCTTTTCCCGGCGCCGTTCTCGCCGACCAGGGCATGGATCTCACCGGGCTCGAACCGGAGGCTGACGTCCGCGAGCGCGGTGACGCCCGGAAACCGCTTGCTGATGCCCTTGAGTTCCAGCACGAAGGAACGTCTCTTATCGCGGCGGCTGGAAATACTTCGACTGCAGCTCGGCAGCGATGCCGTCGGTGATCTTCCGCACTTCGGCGGCATAGGTGTCGATATTGTCCCTGGTCACGATGACGATGCCGGCGTTGATGAACTGGTAGGCGGCTTTCGGCGTCCACCCGTCAAGCATCAGCTTGAGGAGCAGGCAGGAGATATAGCCGTGACCGGGGGGGTTCTGGGCGATCGTGGCGTCGATGGCCCCGTCGCGGATGGCCTGAAGCACCGTCGGGCCGGTGTCGATGCCGATGAAGCGGATCCGTTTGTGCTTGGGATCCCTGTGCCATTCGGTCAGGACAGACGCGGCCGCGATCGTGGGATTGTAGCCGGTGGTGATGATCCCGTCGACCTCTTCCATCCGGGCCGCCAAGGCGCTCTGGATCTTGGTGACGGCCTCGCTGACCTGAGTCATGTCCGAAATCGTCTGGATGATCTCCACGCCGGGGTGCTTGGCGACGACCTCCTTGATGCCGTCGTCGCGCTTCTTGGTGTTAATGTCCGTCACGAGCTCAAGGACGTTCAGGATCCGGCCCTTGCCGCCCAGCAAGTCGATAAGCGTCTCCGCGGCCGTCATGGCCGCCGCCTTGATGTCGGTGGCCACCGTAAAGGGCACAGGCGTTGGAAGGTCGGGTTCGGCGCCGTAGGCTACGACCAGTTGGCCCCGGCCCTTCAGCTGGGCGAACAGGGCGTTGGCCCCAGCCGGATCGCCGGGATAGATGCTGAACGCCTTGTAGCCCTTGGTGGAGAGGGCCTCGACGTTGACATTTTCGTTGTCCTGCGTCCACTGCTGGCCGACGACCTTGGCCACCGGGACCCCGGTCTCTTGCTCGAAGCGCTCGACACCGCTCCGGACTTCGGTCTTGTAAGGGTGAGGCATCATCCCGTACCAGGCGATCGGCTCGACACTCGTCCTTTTCCGGTTGAACTTGACGACAATGATGACGGCCGTCAGAACGACGACGGCGATGATGAGGATGGTCTTTTTCATCTCGCTTCCTCTCGACCCGGCGCCCGACGCGGCAACCGCCGGACCCGCACGACGGATGCGGATATCAGGCTTAAGATTTCGTCATTATAGCACGACTCAGACAGGCTCATCGAGGCTCCAGTTCGATCTTGACCGGCCGGACGGAGGCCTCCTTGACCCAGACAACCAGGTCGGTCCCTTCGATCGTCCGGACATGCCCGAACTTGAGGGTCTGTCCGGGCTCGACGGGCTGGCCGTCGATCTTCATGGCGGCGTCTCCGTCCCCCCATCCCTTGATATAAAGGGCGACATTCGCCAGCGGCGTTTCCGTGCCCGCCTGAAGCTCGCAGACCGCGGCCTCCGGCCGCCCCGGATTCGGGCAGGCGAGGACATAGACCCGTTGCGAAAGGTCATAGCCCTCGGCGCGAAGTCCCGACCCCTGAACCGCCAGGCGGGGCGCACGGGCCCAGGACCTGCCGAGCGCCGCCAGCCCTCCGTATGGGCTTTCAGTGACGCCGTAGATCCAGCTCGCCCAGGTCGTGGCTTCAGGTCCTTCATGCCTCGGAGGGTCCGTGTAGGAGATGGAAAAACTCGTTACGCGGTCGGCCGCCACCGCGTAGCGGCCGTCCGATGGCAGGAGAGAGACTGGGAAGTGGTTGTACGCCGGGAAATTCGAGACGCCCGCCCGGACCCTCCCGACGTAGACGTGCATCTGGCAGCCGGGTTCGAAGATGATGAAGGGCTTGGCTTTCGACTTCAGGTTCACGACCTGAATATTCGGATTCTCCGGCCGGAGTTTTCGCTGGAGGTCCGGGTCGTTCATCTCCCCCGGCCAGGAGTAGACCTGGCTCTCCCCTTCCAGATTGAGGATCGTCAGGGCATCCGGGTTCAGAATATCCTCGGAGCTCTGACCGGGCTGGCAGAAAGGAATGGTTTCCTGGATCTCGGAGGGCGATTCCTGGCCCAGGAATTCCGTAGACCAGACGACTTTGCGAACGGCCGTCAAATCGGGATAGAAATAGTAATACTCGTCCACCCACAATCCCCAGCCCGACTTCTCGTCAACCCGCCAGAAGTGGTTGCGCGAACTCACCGGCGCGTAGCGCCAGTGGACCACGGCCCGGGCCTCGCTCGATTCCAGGATCCGAACCTGGGAATAGAGGCATCGCGGGTCTTCCATGTGCTCGTAGCAGCCCTCGGTTCCATCCCATGTTTCAAAGCTTTGGTCGGCAATCCACTGTCCGTTCTCCATGACCCAGGCCGGTCCGTAGCGCGTTCCACGCCAGAAGACCACACGGACAGGCGAAGCGTCGAACTCAACGACGATGTCCGCGGCCGGGCCGACGGGCCACAGCGCGTCCCAGCCGTCGTCGTACCTCAGCTTCGTGTAATACGCTCCGAAACGCCCCGGCCCTGGAGGGCCGGAAGGCAGCCGGGGAAGCGGAAGATCGGGGGCCGAAGCCGGCCGTACAGCTTCATGGGATTCTCTCAACTCTTCGGCGGAGAACGCCCGATCGGAGATCCTGATCTCGTCCATGATCCCGTCGAACGCCCACCAGCCTTCGACCGTTCCGGCACCCTGCCCGACGATGTGCGAAGGCTTTCTCTTTTCGGGGTTCATCCCGATCCAGAGGTCGGCGTTTCCGGCGTAGACCGGTATCCCCTGGAAATCCAGCGAACCCGCCTCCCGGCCATCAAGAAACAAGGCGATCCCCTTCCGGGCGTCGAACACGGCGGCGATATGTGACCATTTTTTCAAGGGAATCTTGGTACGCGACAGGCATTCCCTCCATTCGCCGCGGACTGAGACCCTGAGGCCGAATTCGCCTTGGGGCCCGATCCCAAAGGAATAGCCGACGAGCCCATCCTTTTCCTGGCTCAGGACAGGACACCGATTCCAGGGCAGGGCGGCCGGGGCGACCCAGGCCTCCATCGTGAAAGCCTCCCCCAGGCGCGGGGCGTTGTCTCTTTTCCGGACAACGCGGGTGGTGTAGCCGTCGAACCTAAGGCCTGTTCCGGAAATCCCGGGCACGAACTGGAAATGCCCCTCGACCGCATCCTGGACGCCGCTCGCCGCATCGAGCGCCGACCGAGTCGCCAATCCGCCAGTGAACGTCCACCAGGCCAAGGGACCCTTTCGTTCAGGCTGTGACCGAAGTTCGGCAGCCGCTCCCGATAGAATGGCGAACGCCAAGACATAGGACAACAGCAGACGTTTGCTCACGGCTCCTCCTCGCTGACGCGCGACAGGTCTCGTCAATGGCTCTCGCCGAGGATCTTGGTGACTTCGTCGAGGGTCACGATCTTGGGATGGTTCCGGTAGTCGGGGAGTACGAGAGACTGCAACGCGAGCGCGGCCAGCTCTTCTTTGGGCACCTGAAGTTCGCGGAGCTTGAGGCTCAGCCCGATCCTCCGGATGAAGCGTTCGATGGCAGCGCACGACTTCTCGGCCGCTTTCAGCCCCGTTTCTGCGGCGAGCCTCTTGTCCATGATCCGGCCTACGGCGGCGAATTTCGCGGGCGTAGCCCGGTAGCTGTAACGAAGTATCGCGGGATAGACAGCGGCCAGGGCCTCGCCGTGCGAGATGTGAGGATAGAGCCCGCCGATCGCCATCCCGATGCCGTGGGGCAGGGTCACGCCCGAGTTGGCGATGCTGAGACCGGCCAGAGTGTCGGCCCAGGCCATCCGCTCCCTGGCAGCGAGATCGCGGCCGTTCCTGACGGCCACGGGAAGGGACTTCGAAACGATCGCCAGGGCGTCCAAAGCCATCATGTCCGTATAAGGGGATCCGCCGGGGTTGATGTAGCTTTCGAAAGCATGAGCGAAAACATCGAATCCTGTCATAGCAGTCACCTGGGGGGGCACTGTGAGCATGAGGTCGGGATCGACGATGCTCGTCCGCGGATAGAGAAATGAGTGGTAGAGCGCGGACTTGTTCTTTTCGGCGGGGTTCGTTACGACCGCCACTTGGGTCACGTGAGATCCGGTCCCGGAGGTCGTCGTCACGGCGACGACCGGCAGTGTCTTGTCCGTGGGCTGTTTCTCCCGAAAAAAAAGATAATCCCATGCCGTCCCCGGGTGGGTCGCTTCGACGGCGATAGCCTTAGCCGTATCCATGCTCGAGCCGCCGCCGAGCCCAAGGATCACGTCCGCTTTGAAATCCCTGGCCATCCGGGCCCCCGACGTCACGATGTCGGTCGTCGGGTTGGGAATAACGCCCGAGAAATGAAGGGTGGGGATTTTAGCCTCGGCCAGCATCCCCTTGACCTTCCCGAAAAGGCCGCCGAACTCGGGGGCGTCGGGCACGGTCACGAGCAGGCACCGGCCGCCCAGGCGGGAGACCGAGGCGGGGATTTCCTTCAGGCGGCCCCGGCCGAACCGGATTTCCGTTGGCTGGTGGTAGTTGAACGGCTTCATATGCTCTCTATCCTCTCGTCGCGATCTCATCACAGGTCGACAAAGACCTTCATTGACCTCTCCCCTTCCTGATCGACGAAGTCATAGGCGCTCCGGTAAGCCTCGAAGGGGAAATGTGTGGTCTCCAGCGGCCGCGTGAGCACGCACTTGTCCTGGATCAGGCGAACCGCCTTGAT
>Ga0299915_10000395_pt1 | contig 33293 bp, 38 predicted proteins | sample RVTome_13_FD_200263 | JGI IMG/M metagenome (GOLD analysis project Ga0299915, IMG submission 200263) | Soil microbial communities from uranium-contaminated site in the Upper Colorado River Basin, Wyoming, United States - RVT92D227 (version 2) ...
CCACCTGATGATGCAGTGGCTTCCAGGTGCTGAATGCCTTTTGTTTTGTAATTTAAAAGGGATAGGGTGATGTATGGTGAAAAAATAAAGTTTTCAAAACGGGAAATCTTTAATCCCCTTTGATGTAATCATATAAAAAAGCACCACTTTATTCAACTTCAAATTCTGTAACAATTTTCTACTCTAGAGAATTTATAAATTATAATTGTATAAGAGAGACGTGCTGTGTATATATAAATCTCAAAAAGACTAACGCTTTTTATGGTTTTATATGTCATATATGGCTATACATCTATTGTAAGTATGCATGCACATTTACAATATATTTATGTAACCCAAATCTAGATATTCCTCTATACAACTAGTAACAAATTATAATTAGATAATAAAGAAATATTGCACCTACCAAAACCACAAATGCCTATAGAAAATCTATTACAATTTAATTTTAAAAATTTTTTATAATAAATTGAGACATATTAACTAGTGGATATGATTACGACAGAAAAGACAAGAAAGAACACATCTCGTATACCCTAAATATCTTGTTTAATCGGTTAATCATTAAACGCCAATTCTCTATTTATTCTTTAGTTAATTATCGGTCACAAAATGAAGCCCTACTTTTGTACCCTTTAGCTTTATTTGTACTTTATCGGCAAGCTCAATAACCTTCTCTGGTGTCACCTTCGTTTCCTCCCATTCGTAGACAAAATCGTGCATTCCAAGAGTCGGTTTAAACCCGAGATCCTTAAAGATTTTTGCTATCTCTGACAATGACCTACCTTCACTACTTACTATAATGCTTACATATGTTCTCATAAAAACACCTCTTACTCCTTCTTGATCTTACTCCTTCCAAAACTTCTGATAATATCATTAGAAGATATAGTACCAACAAGATTACTTTTATCATCCAAAACTAAAAGATGATGCAGACCACTCCGCTCCATTATTCTAATAGCATCCTTAATAGTCGTATCTTCATACGCCTGAACACAAGGATTTGAACCATCAATCTGACACTCACTCATAAACTTCTTTGCTGGAGGCCCTTTCATTATTTCTATAACTTTCATATTTTCAATCTCTGCAGAACTACCAGCGTCCTTAACATCTTCTGCAAAAACCTCTTTTACCAATGCTGAATAAATATCACTTGCTGTAATCACACCCATGATGTCCTGTTTGGATTTTACTATAGCTATATCTGCTTCTACTTGAGACATCTTAAAGATAACATAAGCTAACCGCTCTTCCACATCAACATAGATTATATCTGTTTTCATATGATTTTTTATTTTATCATTAAACTCCATTTTTTTCCCACCCTAAATATAAAAAAAGTATATACTTTTCAAACTTAAATGTTTCTTAGTTAGATAAATCGTATATGCAACAAAATTAAAAATAAAAAGATTAAAAACAGCAATTTGTAATACAGATTTAATTTTAAAAATGATTTTTGTTTTGATTTCAAAGATTATATAAACAAGAATTTAATTCTATAATTAGGAGAAATAAATGGTAAAAAAAGAATATACAGTTTATAATTTAAAAAATGAAAATGAAATCGTATATATTGGAATCACAAATGATTTTTTAAGAAGAATAAATGAACATATAGATTCTGGAAAAGAATTTACTAGTTTCGACTTTTTTAGAGGATTGTATACAATCAAAGATGCTGAAGAAAAGGAAGCATTAGAAATAAACGTTTTATCAAAATACTCATAGAGGCGAAGCACCTAAGTATAATATATAACAAACTGCATATTTTGATTAAAGAGAAGTTTTCAAAAATGATTTTTATTTTATCGGGCATTTATCCAAAAAAATATTTTTCTCCTGTTAAAATGTTGTTTAGGTAGGGTGTTTTACACCTGTAACACAGGGGGTATGAGATAACAAACATGGTTCTAAGCCATTATCATATCTAATTCAACAGGAGAAAAAAAGAAAAAAAGTGTAAGAATAAAGATTTTATGGCGTCATTGCTCCAGCAAATTGATCAACATAAAATGGATCTACTCTTACATGGTAGGTTGATGCCCAAACTTTCATATACTGAACAGCATAGGCTGCATCTTCCTCAAAATTATCATAGATACTCCAACCTATCATCTGATAATAAGTAAATACCCCATTTTTCATTGAGGAATCACCATCATAAGAATATTTAGTATTACTTGCAAATGCACCAACTCTATTTGTTTCTATCAACCCTTGAAAACCTCCAATTTGACAGGCATCAAAAGCAAAGTAGATATGTTGACTTTCTGCAGTATCAAAATATGCTTCAAAATATCCATGAGTCATATAGTAAAGATCCGTTGATATAATGCATGATCCATATCCTGGATAGTTATATCCATGTCCTGAATAGGTAAATACAACATAGTCATCTGCATCTTCATCAGCTAACAAATTGATAACTTTTGATTGGATGTTATCTGCTGTAGCTTGAGTATCTGTTAGTATAGTAACACTGTATCCTTCACTCTGTAGGAAATTCTTCCAATCCATAGCATCATCATCACAATATGTCAAATCATTTATCGTTCCTTCGTAATCAGAAATCCCAATAACCAAAGCATATTTATTAACAACACCATCACCGCCACCACCGCCACCACCGCCACCACCGTTATTAACAGTTACAGTAGCAATATCTTTAACTTTACCAGCAGAAGCCTTAATTGTGTGAGAACTATCAGTATATTGAGTTGTATCCCATGTATAATTTAAACCACTCCCAACTACTATTCCATCAATAGTAATTGTAGGATTAGCATTAGATTCAATGATAATAGTAATAGTACCACTTACAGTAGCACCATCACTAGGATAAGTGATTGTCACATAAGTCGCTGGTGGTTTTCCTTTTCCCACAGGGACTTTTTCCAAACCATGGTTTGTATAAATTGGAATTATTTCCCTGCCTTCTTCGTATTGTTTTCTCTCCTTAAAAACAATCGTGTTTTCCGCTTGTCCAATCAGCCCAGGTATTGTACTACATACAAACATGAGTACAATCAATCCTATCAAAATTTTTTTCATTTTCTGTTTTCTCCTTTTAAAATTTAACAACCCTGTCTTGACGAGCAGGTTATTCTACATTTTAAAATAAATTATTTATTTATATAATTATTGATTAAATTTTAAAGTATAACCTTTCTGAAAAAAGGTTCTCACTGAATTTTTAATTTGTTTTAACTCTCTCTTAAACTACAATTTTAAAATTCATCCACTTATCTTTCTTCTTTTCTCTTCCTTTTTTTATATTTATATGTATTTATGTCCCCACTCATTTTTTCCTCCCTCAAAACTACAATTTTTTTGTTTATAATTACATTTAGAATTATGTTCCACCCATTCTATTTAGATAATCACATAATTCAGCATTAGTTTTTTTTAAAGATTCTATTAGATCTTCATACTTTTTTATTGATTTTTCATCTTTCTTCTCTTTTGCATCTTTTAAGTTTTTTTCTGAATTTTTGATGAATTCTTCTACCTTTTGGATTCTCTTACGACAATAAATAATTCTTCCTTGTTGAACTTCTCCAAGTAATTCTTTTATTGGTTTTTCATGTAAATCTTTTTTTGTCAGATTTAAGAATATATCATCTTTTAATTTTAAATCTACTTTTTCATCTTTATCTACTTTTTCTACCATTCTGTTCATTTTTTTATTTACCTCTTCTAGTTTCTCTTTTATCCACTTATTCTTTTCTTCTAATCTTTGTATCAATTCATCATGTGTTATTTCATTAGTATGATTTTTTCTTAGTCTAATTCTGATACCCATTTTTTCTCCCTTAAACTACTATTTCAAAACAACTGTTTGTTTATAAACCTCTCCTTAACAATTGTTTAAAAAAATATAAGGAAAAAAAGAAAAAAGATTGTTTTCTGCATCAGTTATCCTGATTGGTCAGGAACACCCACAGCGCTTAGATAAATGACGCTCTCCTTGATCCCATCAACATCGATAAGGCTGTTGACCTCGTCATCGTAAAGTGCTGCGATAGGGCAAGAGCCAAGACTAAGGCTTACAGCACCTAGAGCTAGATTTTCTGCGATATGACCCGCATCAAGGTAAATGTACCGATAGGCTCGTTGCCCGTATTTGCATTTCGAGCGATTGAATATCGCAGTCCATACAAATATGACCGCGGCATGAGCGCACATGTCCTGATGCAGCGCAGCTTGCGCAATCTCAATGCTATAGTCTCCTAATTTGAGTTGGTCAAGGCGATGATGCTGAATATCGTAATGGTATACCCCGTTTTCGATACGCTCTATATGATTAACGATCAGATAGGTTTCGATAGGGTATAATGCTCCTGCAGAAGGCGCGGTGCGAAAGGCAAAACCTTCTTCTTTCCGCTGAATCCCTGTGCATGCCCATAGCAGATATGAGAGCTGTTCTAAGGTTATCGCTTTTGTTGAAAAACTTCTGATGCTTCGTCGTCTATTTATCACCTCATCAAAGGTACACATTGAAGGAGGATGAAGTTTAGAGAGTGCAAGATGAGGCGAATCAGGATAGGTTTTGTATAGGTCTGGTTGAATCGACCACTCAGGTCCATTACCAACATGGGTTCGAGCATACTTTGTCTGTTGTTGAAATTGATCTCCAATATTTTTTCCAGAAACAGGATCACCCCCCAAGATTATTTTAAGATGGTTTGTCAGTTATTAAAAGTTATGTCAATCGAAAAGCGAGAATAAAAATCGGTGAATCTTAAAAAGAAAAAATAATATTATTATAATTCTTTATAATTTGAAGGCACTCGTAGGTGTCAAATACTAATAAGAGCTCAATAAATATTAGAGTCAATCCTGTACAAAAAGAGATTTGAACTTGGAGTCAAAATCCCTTCCCCTGCACTACATAGTCAGAAAACCATGTGGGATGTAACAGAAAGATAAACTAAATTGTTGAACCTTTGTATAAACTTCCCGCCTCAGGCCTGATTCCTTCAAGTTACATTTTTAATAATTTATTAGATATAGAGTCCTAATTATAGATTAAGACTGAAATGTCTTTTATCTCAAACGTAGATACAATTCATGGATTGATTTAAATATAATATATCTTGTTCTGTGATAGAATGGAAAAAAAAATTGCTGTAATTATTGATGATCTATTCGAAGACGCAGAATATTCACAGCCTGCAGCAGCGTTTGAGAAAGCAGGCTATAAATTGGTTCACGTTGGTCTAATAAAAGGAAAGATCGTAGTTGGGAAAAAACGACTGACAAAGGTACGTATCGATGAAGCAGTAAAAGATGTTTCAGTGGGTACGTTTGATGCGCTTCTAATCCCAGGTGGGTATTCTCCTGATAAACTTCGTGCTGATGATGATGCAGTACAGTTTGTAAAAGATTTTGTAGAGAGTGGAAAACCATTGTTTTCTATCTGTCATGCTCCTCAACTTTTAATCACTGCTCAAGTTTTAAAAGGACGAAGAATTACTGGATGGAAATCTATAGTTCAGGATATTAAAAATGCAGGAGCAATTTTTATTGATCAAGAAGTTGTTGAAGATAATAATTTGATTTCGAGTAGGAGTCCGCAGGATCTTCCTGTATTTATAAAAACATCTTTGCAGAAGTTAAAGAAATCTTAACCCAAAAACCTATACTGAAGTGAAGATATTTATAAAAAACCTGATAATGAAAAAATCATGAACATGATTGAAAGGAGAAGAATGTGTTTAATGATAGAACAGATGCAGGAAATCAACTTGCAAAAGCTTTAAGAAATTATAAAAAGCAAAAACCATTAGTATTAGCGATTCCTCGTGGTGGAGTTGAGATTGGATATCAGGTTGCTAGCTATTTGAATACAGATTTTTCAATTATAGTAACCAGAAAGTTACCTTATCCGGATAATCCCGAGGCAGGGTTTGGTGCTATAGCAGAGGATGGAAGTCTTTTTCTTATTAAAGAAGCAACGAAATGGCTTACTAAAGAAACCATTGATGATATTATACAAGAACAAATGCTGGAGGTTCAACGACGAATCTCTATATTACGTCAAGGAAAACCTTTACCAGAGATTTCTGATAAAACAATAATTTTAGTCGATGATGGTATTGCAATGGGGTCAACGATGCATGTAGCAGTAATATTATGTCAAAAGAAAAAGGCAAAATATATTATTGTTGCTGCTCCTGTTGCCAGTGATAGAATTACTATGGAATTTGAAAAGATTGTTGATGATGTTGTTATTTTAGAAAAACCTGAATTTTTTTATGCTGTTGCTCAAGTTTATCGAAATTGGCATGATGTATCAGATGAAGAGGTTCTACATTTGTTAGAAAAGCATAAAAATTTTATATCTTTTTAATATTTGTAATATTAGGAAGAAATTATAATATGTCAAATGAAAAAGTTATTGAAATTGAAGATATTGAAACCTGGGAAATGATTGTAGAAAAATCATCTGATCTTATCCTTGTTATGTTCTACAGTCCTAGCTGTCCTCATTGCCTTTTGATGGAACCATATTTTAACTCGTATGCTAAGGAATTTGAAGGAAGAGTTAAGTTCGTAAAGGTTAACGTAATTGAAAATATTATTATCGCTTCAAAATATGGTGTTCTAGGAACGCCGACTTTTAAACTTTTCTGCAAAGGTCATCCTATTCAAGATTATGTTGGCGAAATGTATCCTTCACTTATTAAAAAGATGGTGGAAGATGGGATTTTAGAAAGTGAACAATGTGTTGATAAAGTAAGTTGGATTTATCCAAATATCACTAGTCGATGAAAACTATCCATATGAGCCAATAACAAGTCTCCTAAAACATTCACCTGCAGTTCTTACAACACGAAAGGGAAAAGTTGTAGGAATCATAACAAAGGCAAATCTTATAAAACTAACAAACACAAAATGGCAAAAAATATGATATAAAAACAACAAATTGTTAAACTGATTTCATTTTAATAAAAATAAGAAAAAAGAGATTTTAACTTATTGTACCTTTAATCCATCCGTTAATCTTAATACCTCTTATGATCCATCTTCCTGAGAAATCTCTATTTTCATCTATAGTATATCTTCCTATTATGTTTACTATTCTTCCTCTAAGAGGTACTTGTAATATGAAGTGATTTCCTCCAAATAATCCTTGGAATCTAACTTCTTGTTCGCCATTTGTTGCTGTTCCATATACCACTGTAAATCTTCCTCTTAATCTATAGTTTCCATTTAGATATACCTTTGTTTCTTCTTCATCTCCAACTCCGATTTCTGCTGTGAATTCTCCTTGTTTTATATTTAAAATGCTCTTGCTTTTTGGCATAGTTACTTCTAATGTTGCCCAATCACTTTCAGCACCATAATAATCTATCGCTCGGACCTGTATTAAATAAGTACCATCAGCCTCCCAGCTATGACTTATGTTCTGGGATACATTAGATTCAAAATATGATGAAGTATACTCAGAAGATCCATCTCCCCAATTGATCTCATAGATGATATCATGATTGCAGGAATCTAATGATACCACCGAGTAATTGTGCATAATCTGTGTTGATCCTGTTATAGGTCCAGCAATTATTGGGGTATCTGGCTTCTTGTTCTGCCAAGGGTTCATCAATGGTTGGTTATCTTGATTAGTACCTCCCATTATCAGGTATGGTGTATCTCCAATACCATCATCATTGTTGTCCACTCCAATGTAATCATCCCAGTAGTTTCCATAATAAAATTCCGAATCCCATTGATTAATACCGTAATCCTTAACATTAAACTGTTTATTTCCAATGCAATTATTATTAAAAATATAATTATCACTGCAATCATGCATAAGGAAAATACCCCATTCATTATTTTGAATAGTATTTTCAAAGATTATGTTATGATTAGATGATTCATGTAGATAGATACCATTTTGATTATTTTTAATATTATTTCCAAATATAGTGTTATTATCCGATTGGAGATCTAAGCCTGCATCCTCTTCATGTGTTCCACTGTTTTGTATGATAAATCCATGTAAAGTCACCGCATTAGCTTTAATAGTAACTACACTTCCTGTTCCTCCTCCATCTATTATAGGATGTTCATATGTTAATGAGACCAATCCAATGCAATTTTTGCTTATAACAATATGTTCTTGATAGATCCCAGGAAAAACAAACACTGTATCACTTTTTTTAGCCGCGTCAATTCCATCCTGTATCATTTTGTATGGATGGTTATAGGTTCCATCCCATGGGCCTTGAGTGTTACTATCATCGATATAATGGTGCTGTTTATCATCTGAAAATGGATCTCCTTCAGGTTTTGGTAAATTGTATGGAGGGGCTTTATTTGACGATTTATAATCAAAATGGAAATACCATCCATGGCCTCCTGTTGGTGACATACTATCGATATGATATGTCTTCCATGGTTTACTCATCTTTGGTTCTTTCCATTCAATGGTTACATAATCACATATATCCATTATATCTGTTGGTGGGTTTTTACTATCACTGATCTGCTGGATTCTACCCTTTTTACCATCAGAGGTATTAAAATCAGTTCCTGTCATATTTTGTTCATCAATTGGATTGGGAAACCATTTGGTAAAATCATCATTGTCTCCTAGATTTATCGATATTTTTTTAGATTGTGTTGCATCAAAAAGAGAAATTGCTATAAGTATTACTACAATTAAAATTGCTATGATATTTTTTTTCATTTTTTTCTTCCTTACCCCAAAATAATTAAAATTATAATCATTTATTAGAACTTAAATTTTTCTAATAATTATATATTACACAACATATTAAACAAAAAATAGTTGCAATAGTGATTTAATTTTTAAAAACAAGGTAAGGTATCATAGGATGGATCTATTTACTATATATCCTCTTATTCTCCTAACTACTATACTGTCATATACTCTATTCTACTACTAGCCTCCACCCAGCACTTTATCATATATCTTCTTAAACATCTCCTTAAAAAAAAGAAAAAAAGATGGAATATTTTTATTCCATTGATAATATCTTATCAGTTATTTTATGCTTTTGAAATAGCGTAGACTTCTCCTGTTCCATCAGTTACAATGTACATGGTAAAGCCGCCATTACCCCCTGGTTGGAAGTGAATATCAGCTACACTGCCAAAGCCGGTGGCAAATGTCTCCACATTTCCTTTATAGTCTATTCTAAATATCTTCCCTGCTTGGCTACCAAAGGCAACACCGACGTAGAGGTAACTTCCAAATACACCACCTGGACTAAATTCCATACCCTCTATACCAAAATCTGTGACACCAGTATCTGCAAACAAGGAATATGTTGCATCATCGTATACTTTGTAGATTTTTCCATCATTTATATTGCTGACAAAAAGATAGAATCCCCATTTTCCACCATGACTAAATTTGATATATCTTGATTGTCCTGGTATTGAATCTTTAAACTCTTCATATGCACCAGTTGAATCAATTCTATATATTTTACCTGCACCATAATAGGTTGCCGCATACAAATATTCACCATAGGTGGTTCCCTCAGGTGGAAATGCTAAACCTGAAGTAGCTGGTAAATCAACCCAATCTTCTACATTACCTTCTGAGTCGATCCTTTGAATTGCATACGAAGAAGCAAAAGCGTTGCCTACATAAAGATAGTTACCAAAGGAGTCAAACGGGCTAAATGCAACACCAACAGGAAAATCACCAACATCAGCAAACCATGCTTCTCCCGAACCATCACGAGCGACTTTCCATATTTCATCTTGTGCGCTAAAAGCTACATATAAATCATGTCCAAATGGACCATCGCCACTACGATGTAGAGCTGAAGTAATCCCCTTAACACCGTCTCCATAATCAAAAGCATCTGATAATTTTACTGCTTCAAAATTACCTATTAAAAACGTAGGGCCTGTTGCTATTACGCTCTGAGAAGCAATAGTTATTCCAACCATCAGAACTGCTATCCCAATTGCAAATATTTTTTTTCTGCTCATATTTCTACCATTCCCCATATTTTTTCCCTGTGAGGTAGGGTTATATTTATTTTTTTCGCCTCACTCGTTAGTTATATAGCATTTTATTTAAGGTTTTAATTCCATCAGATAAAAAAAATCGTTTACATTTAAACAACTTCTATTTTTTCCTAATTAAAAATATAGTTTTTTTTTTTCACCCCCCTATATAAAGATATAATAATTATAAATATAAGTTTTACAAAGTTTATTAATATATTAATTCTATTATTTTGAATATCAAGTTAAATTTATAATATTTTTATATAACATTTGTTACAACAAAATTAAAAATAAACAGGATAAAAACAACAAATTGTTAGATCTTCTTTATATCAATAGTAGAAAAAAAGAAGAGATGTTAAAATGCCTTGCTCTCCTTAATCATTAAAGCAACTGTTTGTTTATAAATCTCTCTCGTTAAGACCAACTGTGATTAGGATTTCTATGAACAAAAATCCAAAAAAGAATATACAAAACAACCCCGAGTCCGGGTGGGAAAAATACGATAATTACCCAAAGTATGCGAATTAAGGTTGGATCGATTTTGAAGTATTCAGCAACACCTCCACACACACCGCCTAGATATTTATTTTTTCCAGACCTATAAAGTCGTTTATATTCCCCAGATTTTGCATTAGATGAAGAATCATCTAAAGGGACCGAATCACCATTAACCTCCTTTTCAAATCGTTTTACAATGTCTTTGACTTCTTCACCTAAATTCTTCACCCCTGTTTCAATTGTTTTACCAGCTTTCTTTCCAAGTTGTCCAATTTCTTCAGCAAAATCTTCAACCTGCTTTTCAAATGAGGTATTTTTTGCTTGAGTTGTATTGTAACTATTTTTTGTACTGTTTAGATTAGTACCACATTTACTGCAATATTCTGCATCGTCCTCATTTTTCTTATTGCATTTAGGACAATAAAATTCACCTTTTTTCTCGGGCATTTTTCTCACCAAAATCACTATTTCACAAACAACTATTTGTTTATAAACATCTCTTTAAAAATAAGAAAAAGATTTAGAGTTTGGTTTATTTTAGTTATAATAAAGGTTTAGTATTCTTTCAAAGAAAGGAAAACGCTGAAAAAGTTTTTCAAGCCAATAATTGCCTGAGGATATGGTTTTTGATTTACCTTGACTATCTGTCTTAATTAGCAAAACATCCCAAGGAGTAGCACTATATGGATTATTAAATGAACAATTATCTCCTACGATAATATACCCACCATCAGTAGTCTGCTGAACCGAAAAACCAATGTCTAAACGAGTTCCTCCTAAGGTTCTATTCCACTCTTCATTTCCACTGCTATCAATCTTAATCAACCAAACATCATACTCACCAGCACCAAATGAACTTGTTACACCTACAATGATATTTCCTCCATCATTAGTATTCGATATAGAAAAACCCTCCTCATATCCTGTTCCCCCGAAGGTCTTATCCCACATTTTATTACCATTACCATCGGTTTTGATCAACCATATATCACCAGTTGTCTGGGGATCAAGTGAAGAATTCTTCGCTGTTACTCCTACCATGATGTATCCACCATCGGTTGTCTGCTGAACAGAATTAGCATAGTCATCATCTGTTCTTTTGAAGATTGTATCCCATATCTTATTACCATTGCTATCAGTCTTGATTAACCAAACATCAAAACCAGAAATATCAGATGCATTGGTATATCCTGCGATGATGTACCCGCCATCAGTAGTCTGTTGCACAGAAAAACCTGCATCTTGCTTTGATCCTCCGAAGGTCTTATTCCAAATCTCTTTTCCATTGCTATCAGTCTTGATCAACCAAACATCCTTGCCAAAATCACTAGTATATTGTGTTAATCCTGTGATAATGTATCCCCCATCAATGGTCTGCTTAACAGATCGACCATCCTGATAACCATCGTTTCCGAAGGTTTTATCCCACAATTTATAACCATTGCTATCAGTCTTGATCAACCAAACATCAGATTCGCCAAAACCAAATGAAAATGTTGTTCCCGTGATGATGTACCCTCCATCTGTGGTCTGCTGAACAGAAAAACCATAATCCTCCTTTGTTCCTCCAAATGTCCTATTCCACTCTTCATTCCCATTGCTATCAGTCTTAATCAACCAAAAATCCCAACTACCAGCACCAAATGAACCAGTATATCCTACAATGATGTAACCACCATCAGAAGTCTGCTGAACCGAACGACCATAATCATCCTTCATTCCTCCAAAGTTTTTCATCCATGTCTTAGATATTGGTAATGGAACCCGCTTGAACAACAAATCCAAAAACTGTGGAATCAGCTTGTTATATGATTTTGGCATTGTTATAGAAAAAGGATCTGACCATTCACTTTCAGCACCAATGACATCTTTTAATTTTACCTTAATATTATATCTGCCTTTCTCAGACCATGTATGATTGAAATAGATATGGTCAGTTGGATTATAAGGACCAAGCCATCGGCTGTTGTTTCCATCCCCCCAATCCCACCAGTAAAACACAGGATTACCATCAGTATCGGCAGTATCATCAAATTTACAAAAATATTGATATTCTTCCCCAACTTTCCCAGAAGTTTGACCCTCTATGCTAGGTTTATCTGGAGGCTGATTTTCTCCATCAGGATGATCATAGAGATATTGAATCTCAGCTTCACTAAGCGTTCTATTATATATACGAACTTCATCAATATAACCATGGAAATTTTCCTTGATTGTGCCATCCCTATAATTCATACCACCTATAATTACATCAGTACAACTTTTAGAAATAGTTCCTATGGCTTCTTTCGAACTATCTAACTTTCCGTTATAATAAAGTTTTACCGTATTTGAATCGAATGTAGTAGCAGCATAAATCCATTCATTCAATACAATAGACGTATTTCCATCAAGATCCGCAAGATCGTTATGATGCCCCTTTGAAAGTTCTATATGCAAGTGATCGCCCCAATTATAATCCTTGAATATAAAGGAATGATTCCATGTTTGATCATTCCATTTGGAAACAATGGTTCGAGCACCCTCGGTATCAAATGATTTTATCCAAACTCCAATAGTCAGAGCATTAGACAAATTTAATGAATCATCATCTGGCACTAAAACATAGTCATCATCATTAAAATCAAATTGCAATGCAGAACCACTTATTCCATTACCATATGTAGCATTATGAATGATTCCATCATTACCCATTCCAGAACCATCAAAAGCAATGTTTCCCTGTTTTTCATTAAAACTCCAGTACCCAACTAAACCATCTGTCAAAGAAATCATTGAACTAGATGAACTTATTTTTTCAACCTCATCTATCTGATTTATATTACTGTTTATACCAGGGACAATACCTGCTCCAATAAAAAAACCAATGATAACTATTACAATTACTTTCCTCATAATATTCCTTCCCCATATATTAAATACAATCTATTAATATATTAATAATTAATAAATTTTTCTATTACTCATATTTTATGCAACATAATTAAAAAAATATAGGTTAAAAACAATAAATACTCTCCTTAAAAATTTATTATTAATATGCTTAGAAGAGGTGTTTTTACTCATACAACACCCCAGAGTTTAAGATAAGAAACACCAGTCTAAGCCATTATCCACATCTTATTCAACAGGAGAGAATTTAACTTATTGTACCTTTAATCCATCCGTTAATTTCAGTACCTCTTGCAGTCCATCTTCCTGAGAACTCTCTATCATCGTCGGTAGTATATCTTCCAATTATATTTACAATTCCTCCTCTAAGAGGTATTTGTAATATGAAGCGACTTCCTCTAAATAATCCTTGGAATCTAACTTCCTGTTCACCGTTTGTTGCTGTTCCATATACCACTGTAAATCTCCCTCTTAATCTATAGTTACCATCTAGATATACCCTTGTTTCTTCTTCATCTCCGACTCCGATTTCTGCTGTGAATTCCCCTTGTTTTATATTTAAAATGTTCTTGCTTTTTGGCATACTTACTGAAAATGTAGCCCAATCACTTTCTGCTTGATTAGAGTCTCGTGCTTTTACTTTAATTGTATAGGTTCCATCACTTGTCCATGTGTGTGATTCAGTAATACATGTATTTGATGGGAATGGTCCTAAACATACTTCACCTGATCCATCACCCCAGTCAACGCAGTAATATAAATCGTCTCCATCTGGATCACTTGAACAAAAGTTATAATCATATGCTGTTCCAACTTTTCCAGAAGGAGGATCTTCAATAGTTGGTTTTTCTGGTGGGTTATTAAAAGCAGCGTTAACAGTTACAACAGGTATCAGTAGCATCATACATATTATCAATATTTTTATTTTTTTCATATTTTTTTTCTCCCTCAAACCATTATTTTGAAACAACTGTTTGTTTATAAACCTCTCTTTAAAAATTGTTTAATAAAATAAAGAAAAAATAGTTAGAGTTTGGTTTTTTTAGTTATAGTAATATTGGTTTAGTATTTTTTCAAAGAAAGGAAAACGCTGAACAAGTAGTTGTATGGTTGGGTTATTGATGTATATCTTTGGCATACTGATAACAAGTGGATCTGACCATACGCTCTCTTTACCATAAATATCTTTAGCTTTTACTTTGATTGGGTAGGTTCCTACTCTTATCCATGAATGTGCAAGGGTTACATTATCACCTGAGTTATGTGGTCCATCCCATCCATTGTTGGTTCCGTCACCCCAGTCAAACCAGTAATAAACATTATCATCATCTGGATCAGTAGTTGAAGCAGAATATGAATATGTAAAACCTATTCTTCCTGATGTCATACCTGATGGTTTAACAGGTTTATTTGGTGGGTTATTAGCGTTTATTGTTGTAAAATACCATGTAGGACCATTAGTTGATAGACCATGGTTATCCCATGCTACAACATTCCAAAAATATGTTAAACTATTAACAAGTGTCCCTGGGTTATATGCTGGTGTGGATATATTGCTAGCTACCTTTTGTAATGGTGGCATACTCCCAAAGTAAACATCATAAGTTACAGTATCATCAGGATCTGGATCACCACCAGTCCAACTTAAATCAGCGTTAATATCTATTCCTGTAGCATTGTTCGCAGGGTTAGAATTACTTGGAGTATACGGTGGTTGATTTAGTGGTAACAACCATCCGTTTTGTTCCATGAATGGATATAAATCTTGATTACTTCCACCAGATATACTGTATGGTATGTCACCTATGCCATCACCATTCACATCGGTTCCTGTGTAATCATCGTAGTAATTTCCTTCTCTCAATGTTGCATTATAGAAATAATTGCCACTGCTATGATCATAAGGAGGATAAGTGTTATTAAAGAAATTATTATGATAAAATAGATTGTTTGTGCTACCATCACGATATATCCTCACGGCTTGCTCTGCGTTATTAAAAATATTATCATAAAATACGTTGTTATTAGAATTGCCATGGATATAGACACACCAGGAACTATATGCGGCATCCCTGTTAACAATAATATCATGAACGATAGAACTAGAGCATTGATAAAATTCTAAAAATGAATTATTTATTGTGAAACCTGAAAACTCAACACCTTCATTACTCTCAATAGCAATACAGTTATTAGGAAATGAATTACTCCCGTAAATAAAGGTTGTTTCCTTATTTTCTCCCATTATATTAATAGATTTAAATATACCCAAATCGGCTCCTCCATATTGATATATCTCCAGATAAGTCCCACTAAAAACAAAGACAGTATCACCAAGATTTGATGCATTGATACCATCTTGGATATGCTGATACGGTTGCTCTATAGTTCCATCCCATGGACCAGCAGTATTGTCATCATCAACATAAACAATAACTGGAGGATTTGGAGACCATGGATACATTAAAGGATACAAATCTTGATTGCCCCCACCACCTATATTATACGATGTATCACCAATACCGTCATCATCATTATCTAAACCTGTATAATCATCCCAATAATTGCCTTCCTGAATTATATCGCTATACCATTTATCAATAATAAAAGTATCATAAGCGTTATGGGTATTATTGATAAAATTGTTATGATAAACTAGATGTTGGTAATGGTCGCAATCGCCACTAACTGAAAATATTAATCCATATCTCAAGTTATCAGTAATGCTACAATTTTTAATAGTGAAACCTTGCACAGTACAATGATAAAATTCTGCATGTAAATTAATACCATCTATAGAGTTATTAAATATTTTAGAATCTGAAATAGTATTATTTAAAGAATCTATATGACAATAGAGGCCATCAACATGTATATAAATTCCACGGGCTGCATTGTTGAATATTGTACATTTTGTGACATTTATAAATTTGGTATGACAAAAACGACCAGTAATGTGTACATAAATACCATTAGCAACATTATCATATATTATGCAATCTGAAATAGTATTATTGATACTGCAATATATTGCATATAAAGAATCTGCATAACAATGTATATAAACTCCGTTTCTACCTGCGTTTCTGATAGTAAAACCAGAAATATAGTTATTATCTTGATTATAGATGTATATAGTATCTCCAACTCCATTTGCATCTATTATTGTAGTATTCTTATCTTCACCCTTTAGATTGATTCCCTCTTTGTTGATATTTACATTTTCATAATATATCCCACTGTAGACAAAGACAGTATCACCAGAACTTGCAGCATCTATCGCACTTTGAATAGTAGTATAATTACCTAGTCCACTACCACCAATATAAAGAGTATTTCCACTTGCTTTTACAGTTTCAACAGGAAAAACAACCATTGTACATAAAGTTACTAGCATCATGCACATTAAAAATATTTCAATCCTCTTCATATTTTTCCCCTAATAAATATAAAAATAGTATATACTAGTCAAACTTAAACGTTTCTTAGAAGAATCTTATATGGCACAAAATTAAAAATAAATCTTATAAAAACAACAAATTGTTAAATCCTCTTATAATTAATTATTTAAAAAAAAGAAAAAAATAGAGAAACTATAGACTCACGATTAAATTTTATACTATAATATTTCAAAAACTACGTTTACACTTGCTGAGATAATCAAGTCGCTTGGCAATATCGATGTCGGAGGAGCTGATTCATCTAAGTTCATTAAATTATAACTTATTCTCTGATAATAATAGTATGGAGTATATTCATAGTTGTCTATGTTAATTGATTTGACTTTCCCAAGTTCTTCATCCAAAGCCTCTACAACTGCTTTTGCCTTAGCTTTAGCATCTCTTGCAGCATCAGCCATCAACAAGGTTTTTACTTCATTTTGTTTATCCATTGATAATTCAAAACTTATACTATCAATAAGTGCACCAGCATCAACAGAAGCATCAATTACTGATCCTACTTTATTAAAGTCTTTCAACGTCACTTTCATTGTCACTGTTACCTCATATCCTTTGAAAACTCTGACATCATTTTCCCATTCATATTTAGGTTCAATATAATAACTTGCTGTCCCAATATCATCTTCAAGTATTCCTAAATCTCTTAGTAATTTTAACACCCGATCCATAATTCTTGCAGCCTCATCTCTAGCAATTACTGCTGAGTTTGGATCAATAGTTATTATCTTAATATATATGCATAATAAATCTGGTTCACATGTTTGTTGAGCAGTCCCTGTCACTGTTACAGTTCCTTGTGATTCACTTGTTTCATTCTCTGTATCTGATATTTCAGAGATCGATTCATCTAAATCTGCTATTCCCTGCTTTACAAATAGTGATAGGCTCATAAAAGTACTTACTAATATGATGCCTATCAATATGATTGATCTCATTTTTATTTTTTCCATTTTTTCTCACCATTTTTCTATGTTTAGAATAGTTATTGTCACAGTAAGTATATAAGAGCCAGTAAAATGTTCGGAAAAAACCGAATAAAAGATTAGTTTTTACAGGAGAAAAACCATTATTTTTTGCATGATTATGTGCTTGTGATTAAAAAAAAGAGATTTAAACCCTAATAATATGAATTTATGTTGATTATGATTTTATCCATGAGCTATGAATTTCACAGCATACATGAGCATTATACCTAATATGAATACTCCAAAGCTTATCATGGATCTTTTTAGACGGGTTTCTCTTCTAATTTCAGGTATTAGGTCAGATGCAGCGATGTATAGAAATCCTCCACCAGCAATAGGTAATAAAAACATTACAGAATAATCAAGGCTTCCAGAAAGAACATACCCAACTACTCCTCCAAAAATAGCCGTAAGTGCACATATAAAATTCCAAAACAAGGCTCTCTTCTTATTAAAACCGCCATAAATAAGTACTCCGAAATCTCCGATTTCTTGTGGGATTTCATGTAACGCTATAGCAAATATAGTTACAATTCCTAGATGGATATTAGTAATAAAACTAGCAGCTATTATCAACCCGTCGATAAAATTATGTACTCCGTCACCGAAAAGATTCAGATACGCAAAGGTATGCACAGGACATTTTCTTTTGTGGCAATGTCGCCAATGTAATATTTTTTCTATGAAGAAAAAAAATCCAAATCCTATCAAAACAAAAATGAAACAATTATTATCATTAAATTTCTCAATATATTCTGGTATCAAATGCAGGAACGCACCACCCATCAACGCTCCAGCAGATAATGAAACAAGAAACAATACTATATTATCCAATAACTTTTCTTTTAATGCTAGAGTGAAAATACCTATAAAAGCAATTAAACTAACTAAAAATGTACTTAATATTATCCAAAGTAAAACATTCATTACATCACATCATTTTTATTCATATGTTTATAGTCTTCTACAGCTTTGCGAAATGCCTCAGTAGGAAGATGAGTACAATGCATAGATTCAATTGGCAATCCCCCTAACGCATGTGCGATATCCTCTTCCTTTACACTCAATGCTTCCTTGATGGTTTTCCCTTTTATCATATCAATGAAAACATCTGTTGCCGATACCGCACCAGGGCAGCCAAAAACCTTAAAACAAGCGTTTTTTATCCGACCGTTCGCAAATTCTATCTTTATGTCAACAACATCAGAACACCCTGGGTCTCCTGCTGTTCCAAACCCATTGAATGTTTCAAGACCACCTGCATTGTTGGGATTCTTAAATCTCTTCATTACTTCATTATTAAACAATTATCTCACCTTTTAATTCTCACAAAAAATTGCTATTGCTATCACCGTGGTCCGCAACCCGTTTTTATCTCCCTCTGCGGTTTGTGCAACGCTTTGTGTTCGAACGATTTTTCCACTCATCTTATACTCTTGTTTTCTTGTATCCCATGCTTTGTTAGAATCAAACTCCAACCCCAGTGTTGTGGCAAGCATAGTTGCAGCAAGGTCCTCAGTATAATCCTCGAGTTTCTTGCTGGTAACTCCAAAGCAGTGATGCTCAGAAATGTAACCGTGAGTGTTCGATTCTTTCGGCAGTGCTACTCCTATTGCCGCTCCAACTAATCGATTTGGTTCATTTGTACAATTTCTTGCCATAACACAGTACGTTATTTGTCCAGGTTCAAGCTCTTGAATTCCTTTCTCTCGCGGAATAATTTTACAATCAGGAGGAACGATACTGGATACATTGACAATGTTGCATTTTTCTATCCCTGCATCTCGAAGCGCTAATTCAAAAGATTGCAACTCATGCTTGTACCGCCCTACCCCTTTCGTGAAAAACATTCTTTTTGGAACCATATCAAATCAGACCTTTATCCTATCTCTAAATTAACCATTTGCATTTCCCTTTTTCTCCATTAAGCGAATTTACATCAACCCACGGTTATATCTAACTCAATGTTTACATCAGCTTGAATGGAATTACTAATCAAACATGCGCGCTTCACTTTCCTCAAAATCTTCTCAATAATATGACGATCATTCTCATGAGAAATACCAATTTTCATAGTAACAGTAATAGAGCTAAATCTAAATACACCACCAACCAATTCTACAATACCAGAGGTTTTACTCTTATAAAATTTAAGAGTAACATTTTCCTTATTCACAAACCAGAGAAAAGTAGTCAACATACAAACCTCCACCGAACCTACAAAAAGATCCTCAGGAGACCAAATATTAGGATGGCCGCCGAACTCAGGAGGACAAGCTACCTCGATATCAGGTTTACCTTCACATCTAAGAATACCCTTCTTTTCAGATGTCCACTCCAAATTTGTATTATACTCATATTTAGCAGGTTCACCCTTCATAATACTCACCCCTCAACCCTCATTTTCTTAACGATGTCTAGGAGAATAAAACGGTGACACGGTTTTTTCCCACAGTAACAATAGAGGTATACATCCTTCTCTTCAGATAATTTATTAATTTCTCTTAATTTATAAAGTACCTCAGGATTAGATGTAACTTTTTTTCTATATCGTTTTTCAAAGTTTGTCTGATCCCAAGCTTTTCTCCTCGCTTCCGGTTCCATCATACCTTTCTTCATCAATTTCCACTTGAGTTCGTTAAACTCAGAAAGTAATTTCTCTGAGGGGGCGAAAATGCTTGGATACCCAACTTCTATTTTGATCGCATCTTTAGGGAGAGTTTTCAATTTTGCAACATAGGATTCTTTTAACATGTAGTTCGTCACCTTACATAACTCCATCATCTATTTTTCTGCTAACCATTTGCACTTCTTTTTTTCTGCGTCCCAAAAATAACATTTATCTTCAATACACTCCTGGGGATCTCGATGAATAGCAACCATAACACAGTTCATTAGACGTTATCACCTCCTGCATCATAACATCTTTTTAGGTAATTTTCTAACATAAAATTTTTTATTGTTATACTCTACTTCCATCAATTTATCCTCATTTAGTAATTTCTCGATCAGGCTCCAATCAGCATTAGCCTTTTTTAACAACTCAATAAGACCCTCTTCCCTAACAGGATGTACGGAACTAATACTCAGTATATCTTCATCCATATTACCGGTATAACTAAAATTTCTACCTTCATAACTGACAAGATATTCTACACCAATTCCATATTCTTGGATAATCTGATGTGCCTGTTTTATTTCAAAATCAGAGGCAGGCTCAACCCAGTTTTCGCATGGTGGTCTGATCGGGGTAGAAACATAACTTTTTTCAACGTTTAAATCCTTGATGAACTCAGCAATTTTTTTCAATTCCTTAGCGTCATCATTTACCTTCTTTACAAGCATTGTCTCTGTGGTCAAAAGCCCATTAAAGGACTGTGAAAATTCTAAAACAGCATCTAAAATTTTATTCAATTTAAGAGAATAATGTGGTCTATTAATCTTATGCCAAAGATGTTCACTCACTGTATCAACCTTTATAGAAACCCAGTCAGCATTATTCAAGTCTTGTCTGGCTTTATCCATCCATATTAAAGATCCGTTAGTAATAACAGCTCTTTTAATTTTCAGTTTTTTAAGAAGATATAATTCGTTGCCAAGATTGAGATCTAATGTAGGCTCTCCATCAGGAACAAAAGTAAGATAATCAATTGATTCTCCTTTTTCTTTTGCTTTTCGTACTTTGTTTTTTACGGCATTTACAATTTTTTCTGGTGTGTAAAATTGTTGTCGTTCAATCTGCATGTTTTTTGTTCTACCAAGTTGACAATATATGCATGAATACGTGCAACATTTTAGAGGAATATTATTTATTCCCAAACTCCTGCCCAAACGTCTTGATGGAACAGGGCCAAATGTTATACTATCAATTTTTTCGATCATTTTCTTCTCTTTTAATAAATTGTTCCAAAGCTTTATGCAAAGTGTTTACAGCAAGTTTTGCACAATGAGAATGCTCAGTCGGTAGACCATTCAACTTGATAATTAAATCCTTCTGAGAAACTTCTAAAGCTTCACGAGGTGTTTTTCCTTTTATCATTTTTGTAAGCATGCTACCACATGCAAGTGTCGCACCACAACCATCTGTCCAAAACCGTGCATCCTGGATCTTACCATTTACTATCTTTAGAGTGATTTTCATAGTGTCACCACAAGGACCTTTAATTAATCCAGTGGCATCTGGATGCTCAAGAACCCCAAAATTAGTAGGATTGCGATACTCTTTGATCACTACCTTTGAATATGTTTGTTCCTCATCGTAGTCTATTTTCTTCTGAAGTTCTTTTATTGTTTTTAACAACTCGTCTTCAACCATTTTGTTTTAGAACCTCTAAAATCTTGTTCCACATATCACGGATGTCATGAGATAAAACGCCATCTGAAAACTCAATCACACTTTGTTCATGAATCATAGCTTGAGTTATCGTTGTGTCATAGGGAAGTTTCCCTACAATCAAAATATTATTTTTCTTACAATACTGTTCAATCTTAGATGTATTTTCAGCATTGATTGATGATTTGTTAATACACACCACTGCAGGTATATGAAAATGCTGTGCAACACCCAGTACTCGTTCCAGATCATGAATCGCTGAAAGCGTTGGCTCTGTAACAATCAACACAAGATTAACACCAGTCATAGAAGCAATCACTGGGCATCCAATACCTGGAGGTCCATCAATAAGAACGAGATCTCTTTTCTCTTGTTCAGTGATATCTCTTGCGATATTTCTCACCATGGTAACAAGTTTACCCGATGCTTCCTCAGCGGTATTCAGGATTGCATGAGCCATTGGACCAAACCTTGTTTCAGAGATATAAGCAAAACCTGAATCCCTATCAACCATCTTAATGGCCTTAACAGGACAAACATATGCACAGACGCCACAGCCTTCACAAGATTCCTTGGTAAGATTTATCTCAGTATCAATTGCATTAAAACGACAAGAATCATAGCATTTTTTACAATCAATGCAGAGATTGTTATCAATCGACGCTATTTTAAGACCATGAAACTTCATTGTTTTTTTAATCTTAGGTTTAAGAATGAGATGCAGATCAGCAGCATCAACATCACAATCAGCAAAAATAGCATTTTCTGCCAATGAGGCAAATGCTGCAGTAATCGATGTTTTACCTGTGCCACCCTTGCCACTAATCACTGTGAGTTCTTTCATTTCTTCACCTCATCCTGGATACGATTAAAAAGAAGTCCGAACATCTCCTGCCATTCATATGCTTCATTTACTAGAGCAATACCTTTAGAATAAAGAAGCGCAATCTTTTGCCGTTCAGGAATTTTCAAAAGAACAGAAATATGATCTTTTTTACAATAAACCTCGACTCTATTATCACCTATACCATCACGATTAATAACAACCCCAAAAGGAATACGCAGATGTCGAACTACTTCTACAGCGAGCTTAAGATCATGAAGACCAAAAGGTGTTGGCTCGGTAACAAGAATACAATAATCTGAACCACTAATTGACTCAATAACTGGACAGGAAGTTCCAGGAGGAACATCGATAATAACATTCATGTTTTTGTTAATTTTTCTTTTCAAAGCTTTAATCACTGGAATAGCCTGTGCTTCTCCGACATTTAATAGTCCATGATAAAAATCACTACCTTTAGTCTGACCATGCTCAATTCTACCAATAACTCGTTCTCTCCAACTAATTGCATCCTTCGGACAAACCAGCTCACAGCCACCACATGAACGGCATAACTCAGGAAAAACTAAAACTTTTGAGCGGATAACAGCCAACGCATTATAGACGCAGAACTCAGAACACTTGCCGCAATAGTCACATTTCCTTTTATCTATCTTGGGGATACGCACAGAGACGTCTTCATGTTCTTTGATTGTTGCATGCAAAAAGATGTTTGCATTTGGTTCTTCAACATCACAATCAAGGAACTGGGCATTTCCTATACTTAAAGCGATATTTGTAGCTACTGTTGTTTTTCCAGTACCACCTTTTCCACTAGCAACCGCGATAATCATCGTTGTCAAAGCTCCGATCTGTCCACCACTTTGAGGGAATTTGGAAATCGCTTTCTGGCAAAATCAGAATATATTTTTTTGTATTCAGTCCATTGTTTCTTATAATCTGAAGCTATTTCTGCAACAACTTTTGCTGGTATACCCACTGCGATCGACTTATCTGGAACTTTTCCTTTATTTTTCACCACAGCACCTTCTGCAACAACTGCCCATTCACCTATCTCTGCATAATCGCTTACAATTGCTCCCATACCAATGATTGCCCAATCCTGAATAGTGGCATTATGGATAATTGCAGCATGCCCGATAGTTACAGAATCTCCGATGATGGTTTTTTCATTGGGTCGTGCATGAATAACCACATTTTCTTCTATAGCGGTATCATTGCCAATTCGTATCGACCCATAGTCTCCACGAATACGAGCCCCGGGTCCAACGTAGCAGTTTTCTCCAATAGTAACATCCCCAATCACGTCTGCCGACGGAAAAACAAATGTACCTTTGCCTATGCGTGGTTTCTTGTTTTCAAATTCATAGATTGACATAGAATCATCCTTACATCTCTACCATACAATGCATTCATTTTTATGGTGCTTTATCTATTCGCAATGTTCACCATGATGTTCATGATGATGCTCATCACGAAATGCATGTCTACCACAAGCATCACCGACGCCTGCTTTTTGAAGGCGCCCTTGCTTGAAGGCGAAAATCGCATCTTTTACAGTTCCCGATGCACCAATATACACTTCAATACCCGTCTCATCAAACATACTAATAGCACGTCGACCAAGTCCCCTGCAAACTAGTACATTCACACCTTCCCGTGACATAATTTCAGGTGGATAACCAACCCCGCCCATATGCTCACTAGTGTTAGGGATAACTTTCACTTCATCGGTATCAAGATCCACAATCGTATAAGTTGGGACTCTGCCGAAATGCTCGCCTACAAAATCATCTAACCCATTGTTTCCCGTAGTTGGGATACATATCTTCATAAATTTCTACCTCCTATTCCAGAATGACTTTCTACATTTGCTGATCCTGTTTCTTGCAGCTTTCCTTTCTTGTAGTTTTCAATCGCCTCTTTTATTGTTCCTTCTGCTCCGGTGTACACTTTAATACCAGCTGCTTGAAGGATTTGAAACGCATTCGGTCCGATATTCCCCGTGATAACAGAATCTACACCTTCTTTTGTGACGATCTGTGCTGCTTGGATTCCAGCACCACCTGAAGACAGAGTGCTTTCATTTGAAATAGATTTCACCTTCATTGTCTCTGTATCAACAATTAAAAAATACTGACATCTGCCAAATCGTTGATCAACAACTGCGTCCAATTTCTTTCCTGTTGATGATACACATATTTTCATTCTTTTTTCTCCTCTTTTTCTTTTTTTGCTATTTTCAATCTTTTCAACATCATTCGATTTTTCCTTTCCGTTATTTTCTTAACTATTCACATTAGGATCTTCACTCCTCAAAATTACTGATATGGTCGCGTCATTAGTACACCGCACCCTGGACATTTTATCGCATAACAAGGAACACCTCGTTGATGAGGTTCCCGATGACCACAGTTAGGACAGAGACATTCTCCACTTGGACCCCCATGCTGCCATATCCCCCACCAAGACCTCGACCTCCACATCGTCCGAAGCCTCCACCACCACGCCTCCTTGGCATATTCTGTTATCTCCTTTGTTTTACAATGTGTTCAATTTTCTCTACAATGTTTACAAAAGCTTTGCCAGCATCTGTACCAGCATTTTTTATCAGATATGGTTCACCAGTATCACCAGTTAAAACTATCTTTGGATCAATGGGGACTTTACCAAGAAACGAAACCTGAAGATCCATTGATGCTTTAAACCCACCACCAGCTTTAAAAATGTCAACAGACTTTTTACAATGAGGACAAGTAAAACCACTCATGTTCTCAATAATTCCAATCACAGGCATGTTCATCTTCTTAACAAAATTGATTGATTTTCTTACACTTACCAACGCAACATCTTGCGGAGTGGTCACAATAACCGCACCATCACTATTAGGTATAAGCTGCACAATACTCAACGGCTCATCACCAGTACCCGGAGGAAGATCAACAATCAAATAATCGAGCTCTCCCCAGTTTACATCGCCAAGAAACTGTTTAACAGCTCCCATTTTCAATGGTCCACGCCAAATCACTGGCGAATCATTATCATAAAGAAGAAAACCTATGGACATAACCTTTAACCGTGGTGATACTGAAACCGGATCGAAACCAGTAGCAGTAGGTGTTGGTTTTTTGTCCTCGATACCAAGTATCTTAGGAATACTTGGCCCATGAAAATCGCTATCTAACAACCCCACACTATAACCTTTTTCAGAAAGGGCAAACGCCAGAATTGCAGAAACCGTGCTTTTCCCCACACCACCTTTACCGCTCAACACAATGATTTTATGTTTTATTTTACCCAGATTGTGTGTAATTTTCGAATCATCATAACCCTTTTTTTCCATGGAACATTTCACCTCAATGTTTTTAACCTAACTTATCATACGTTATTTTGTCACAAAAAGGAAGAGAAGGAAGCTCTACGGTCTTACTGTGAAGCTTCCTTTTTTTCTTTTGACAACTCCTGGAGTCTTTCCCGAATCATCTTCATTTCTTCTTCCAGACCTTTGACCATGTTTTCGAGGTAGGCTTTTTCTTCCTCTTTACTAGGTTCTGGATACGTTTCAGGGTAGTATGGTGCTGGGTAGGGATACGCTCCTTGCCCCCAGAAGCCTCTGCCTCTTCCTCTTAATCCTCGTCCGAAACCTCGACCCCAGCCTCTACCTAATCCTCGGCCGTATCCCGGGTTTGCGTAGCCGGGTATATTGTATCCTGTGCAGTATCCTGCTGCTCGTCCGGTTCTAGGTCCAAGTCCCCAAGGTCCTGTTCTGTCGCCACCAGGCATTTTCTATTTCACCTCCTTTTCATTATTTTTACTCATGATGTGTATATACAGAGACAATTAATTATAAACATTACTACAATAATTATTATCAAAAACCTCTTTTTATCTATTTTTTATAGGTAATGTTAATATAGATGGCAAATATTCCTAATATTATATTTGTTTTAATGAGGTGAAAACATACTACAATCAAAAGGTAGACGGGATGATAAAGATAAAAAAATAATCTCTTTACTTCATGATAAACAAGACATCTCTCAAGAAGAAATTGCTAAAATAGTCAAACTTTCTCAGCCTTCAGTAGCTATGCGTATAAAAAAATTAAAAGAAAGAGGAATAATTGAACAGATTACTGGAGCAAATATCAACAAGGTAGGGCTATATATTGCGAAGGTAATGGTACAAACAACAAATACTACAAAGATTTTGAATATGTTTAGAAACTGTCCTTTCTTTTTAAATGGTTTTGTTGTATCTGGAAGTGAAAACTTAATGTTGTTATTTGCTGGTGAGGATTTGGCATCTCTTGAATCAATAATGGATTGTCGGATACGTCCAGATAAAGATGTGCAAAGCGCGGATTTTAACATTATAATATCAAGTATAAAGGATTTTATTATGCCAATTAAGATTGTTGAAAGATCATTGAATAAACCTCCGTGTGGCGTGGAATATAAAACTTGCCAGGCATATTCTGAGAATCGATGTTTTGGGTGTCCAGCTACTAACCGATATAAAGGATTGTTCTGGTAAAAAGAAATGCTTTTCTTCTACTTGGTATCCTGCAGTTTCCATTTCTTTTATGATAACCTCTGGGATTACATAATGGTCAGAAGGTCTATGAGAACCAAACAATCTACCTCTTTTTTTATATTCAATAATTGCTACTTTTCCATCAGATTTTAATATCTTTTTTAATTTTTTTACATATTCTACTCTATTTGTTATGTGATGATAGACATTGCGCATGAAGATTAAATCTATCTTTCCTTCAGGCAAAGGTATGTTTTCTTCAGTTGCAAGAATTGTTTTGATGTTACCTTGTTCTTGTTGGTTAGCATTATTTGAAATAAATTCTAAAAGATCTTTGTTTGTATCGATTGAGTAAACTTTTCCTTCTTTTCCTACTAATTTTGCAAATCGAAATGAAAAATAACCTCCTCCTGAGCCTATGTCAGCGATGTGTTGTCCTGTAAGAATTTTCAGTTTATTTATTATTTCATCTGGTTTGTTTTTTGGATTTGATGCTTTTTTATTGAACATTTTTGCGTTTAATTTTTTCATATTTTTTTATCCTCAATGATGAATATATGGTTTTTAGATTTTTTCTAGTAATACATAGTATATTAATAAAATTTAGGTCGACCGAAATATTTATATTTTAGATGGTTCTATAGTATATATCGTGAGATATTATGCCCCAAGAACAAGTTGAAGAATACCTTGAAGCCATCTATGATATCGCTGGGAAAGAGGGTAAAGCAAAAACAACAGAGATTGCAGAACGATTAAAAAATGCACCAGCAAGTGTAACTGAGGTTTTACAGCGTATGGATCGTGATGGTCTTGTAAAATACGAACCCTATCAAGGTGCATCTCTCTCAAAAAAAGGAGAACACATAGTAACCAGGATTAAACGAAAACATAGACTTTTAGAGGTTTTCCTTGAGAAAGTTTTACACCTGCCAAAGGAGCATGTTCATGATCAAGCCTGTAAAATGGAGCATGTAATAACTGATGAAACAGAACAGGCATTATGTAAAACATTAGGAGTACCAACTGAATGTCCACATGGTTCACCAATACCGCCATGCAATATTGATGTAAAAAGCTGCAGTGATTGTAAATCTGAAGATAAACTTATACAAGAAAAACGAGAACAAAGACTTACTTCTATTACAACATTGAAACCAGGTCAAAAAGGTAAAGTTGTGTTTATTAGAGGTGGAAGAAATGTTGTCCAACGACTTTGTGATCTGGGTTTAACCAATGGAACTTCTGTGTCTCTTGTGCGTAAGGCTCCGTTAAAAGGACCAATTGAGATTTGTGTTAGAGAATGCAAAGTTGTTATTGGCCGAGGTATTGCTGAGAAGATTTTTATCCAGATAGAAGGCACTTAAATGCAAAAACCAGATCTTACAATAGCTCTTGCAGGAAATGCAAATGTTGGAAAGAGTGTCATCTTCAATCAGCTTACCGGTCTTGGGCAAATCATTGGAAATTGGCCTGGGAAAACCGTAGAAAAAGCAGAGGGACCATTAGTTCATCATGGTAAAAACATAAAGGTTATTGATCTTCCTGGCATCTATTCATTGTCAACATATTCTCAAGAAGAATTAGTGTCTCGGGAATATATCGCGCTTGGTAATCCTGATGTTGTCGTGAATGTTGTTGATGCGACGGCACTTGAGAGAAACCTGTTTTTTACTCTTCAACTCATTGAAATGCAGGTACATTTGGTTCTTGCAATTAATCTGGTTGATATTGCTAAGAAAAAAGGAATTAATATCAATTATCAACTGCTCGGAGAGATTTTAGGGTTACCTGTTGTGCCAACTATTGCAACGAAAGGAATTGGTGTCCATGAAATCGTTGATGAAGCACTTGAGTTAGTAACGAATAAAATAAAGCAGGGTAAACCAAGAATAAGTTATGGTTCTGAAATTGAAAAACACGTAAAAACACTTGAACAAATGCTTTCACAAAAGAAAATCGAGTATCCATTAAGATGGACTGCAATAAAACTTTTAGAAGAAGATGCAGAAATTATAAAAATTGTACAAGAGAATGCTCCAGATGTCGTGGAGATGTCAAAGGTTTTTTGCAAGGAGATAGAAAAGATCCATAAAGAACCTTGCGCGACCGTTATCTCTGCGGAACGTTATGCTACATCTGCACGAATTGTATCTGAGGTACAGATTCATGATCAACCGCAGAAACCATCATGGGGTGAACGACTTGATGTGTTGACTATGCATAGGGTTTGGGGATACATTTTTTTATTTACTATTATGCTTGCAATACTAGGGTTTATTTCTTTTTTTGGTGGATGGTTGACAGAAGCTTTGCATACTTTGTTTGAGAATTTTAACCCAAATTTATCAGGTTTTTGGCCTGAACTCGCTTGGAATGGTGGAGTGGTTGGTTTTTATGCTTCACTTGCCGTTGCTCTTGGTTTTATTTTACCATTTTATATGATTCTTGGTGTGCTTGAGGACTCCGGGTATTTACCTAAGGTTGCTTATCTTATGGATCGCCCTTGCCACATGATGGGTCTTCATGGTAAAGCATGTATGCCGTTATTGGTTGCTTTTGGTTGTAATGTTCCTGCTTGTGCAGGATGCAGAATCATGGAGACAAACCGTGATCGATTAATCGCTATTGTTCTTTCAACGCTTGTTCCATGTTCAGCAAGAACCGTTGTAATTCTTGGACTAGTAGGCGCTTTTGTTGGTGTCCAATGGGCAGTTGCGCTCTATATTTTTGATTTCCTGTTGATTTTCCTAATTGGTAGACTACTGAATAAGATTTTACCAGGTACATCTGTGGGTATTATTATGGAGATGCCACCTTACAGAACTCCATCTGTAAAAGTTGTTATGAAACAAGCTTGGGTTAGATTTAAACCATTTCTTCTAACTGCTATACCATTAATTATTGTAGGAAGTATAATTGTGGAAGCAATGAGGTTGACAAACGTACTTCCTATGATTTCAGATTTTTTAAGTCCTGTGACTGTTGTCTGGCTTGGGCTGCCTGCATTTACTGGTTTTCTATTTATTTTTGGAATTTTAAGAAAGGAGGCAGCACTCGTTTTACTTACTATTGTAGCTGGAACATCAGATATTAGTTCTGTGATGTCGCCTTTACAAATGGTGGTATTTGCGTTAGTTATAATGATTTATGTTCCATGTGTCGCAACAATTGCTGCGATGGTAAAAGAAACTGGTTGGAAACATGCTTTGGAAATAACAGTGTTTGAAATTGGTTTAGCAATACTCATTGGTGGTGTTGCATTTAGAGTTCTCAATCCATTTTTATAACATATGTAAGTTAACTGGAGGAAAATACAACTTTTTTATTTTTTTAAAAAAAAGAGATTTGAACTTAAAGTCTAAATCACACCCCTTGCAAAAAACTATTAATTTCGTAATCTATCATATAGTCGGTTATCAATGATCAGATTGCCAACCGCCATATGGGTTGATATGGAGGTTTTTACCAAAATTGTTTGGGAGTATGCAACTATCGTGTTTGGTTTGGAAAAAACCGAATAAGTAAGATTTTAAATTACGATTTCAAATTCTATATCAATAGAAGAGAAAAAAAGAGGAATCTAATTTTATTCATTGTTTTATTTATTTTTTAGGAATGTTAATAACTGGTTTTTTTATTTATGTTAATCTGTGGAATCTGCTATAATTAGATTTATAGTTTGTTTAGTAGCTGGATTAATAATGATTGCATTTGCATTATATGATATTAAGAGAGGAAAAATGAAAGGTACTCTCACAGACTTACACAAAATTGTTACTAAAGAAGAAAACCCTCGTTTATTTTCTTATTATGTTTATACAGTATTATTCCTTGGAATTCTAGTTATAATTATAGGTATAGTTGTTGCATTATTCTTTTCCTAAAAGTATACATTATATTTTCTTACTGATTTGTTCATTTTTTTATTTTTTTTGAATATTTTTCCTCTCTCAAAACAATAATTTAAAATTAGAGTTTTTAGACTAATTTGAATATTCTAACTGTTCTTCCATCTCCAAGAGGTTGATGATAAATTAATTCTAAACCTGAAATCTCTGGATTATCATCCCACATTTTGTAGCTCAATAATTCATTACATTTTTCATTAGGCATTTCATCAGTAATGTATTCTTCTGTGTTTTTACCCGCGGCTTTTAAAAATATCATAGTAATCATCTTATCATAACTATTAGTGAATATATAGCTTACATTGTATTTCTGAAGAATAGATCTTGTTTCATTTGAAGAAATGTTTGTTGATATTAGCACCATAGCAAGTTCTTGTATAGTTTCATTTGAAGCCCATTCGTGCTCTTTAATAAAATTCTTTTTACCTTCTTCATCAAGGCTTCCAAACACAGCTATTGTATCTGTAATGGCTAATGAACCAACTCTTGCAATAACATTTCGTTCTGCATATCCTTCAATCATAATACCATAATCCCACCAACATAAAATTGTACAATTCTCACTAGTATTTGTTTTAATCCAATCAAGAGTATCTTTCATAGATGGAATATAACAGCCCTGGTGTTCTATCCCATTTTTTGTATAATTCATTTCTGTACCATCAAACCACTTACCGCCTTCCCCTTCCCAGTACGTTTGCAAATGAAGAATACTGATATTATAGGGACCTCCTAAAGATTCAGTACTGATAAGCCGTTCATCACCATTCTTTGGATTGTCATTTCCTGTACATCCAGTAAAAACAACACCTAAAAGTATGACAATTACTCCAATTAGCACAAGTTGTTTTTTCATATTTTTCTTCCCTCAAACAACATTTTCAAAACAATTATTTGTTTATAAACCTCTCCTTAAAATTAATGAGTTCTCCAGTTTTGTACCCCTTCATTTTTTAAAATAATTTAGGTTTTTTTAATCACCAAATGATTTAAAACTTACGAAACTTTTGTAACATATAATTTATAATTGAATATACAATAGTTAATTATAAGTACAAAAAGAAAGGTTACATATTATGAAACGAACTAACTGCGAATACATGATGTGGAATGGATTACCTGTAATAAGAAAAGAAATTTCAGAAAGCATGATCAATGATTATGGACTAAGCCAAAAAGAAACCGCAGAAAAACTAGGAATAACATCCGCAGCAGTATGCCAATACCTATCAAAAAAACGAGGAAGATCAGATATAGCAGATGAAATCATCTTAAATGAAATAAAACTATCAGCAAAAAATATAATAGACAATGGCAATGGATACATAATTTCAGAAACCTGCAGGATATGCAAACTAATAAGAAGAAGTACAGAGTTTGATTTATTTTGTCGAATATGATTCTTTTAGTTTCATATCAATAAAAAACAGTATAATACAACAAAAGAAAATAACATTTTTGGAGGTTTTAACTTAAAAAAATAAAAAATCATTTCTTCTCCATATAAAAGATGTTTAGGAAGGGTGTTTTACTTCCATAACAAAGGATGCGAGCTTAATAGTAGATAAATTATCTAAGGAGCTTACTTCGTTAGGACTTCTAAGAAAGTAACTCCTCTTTTTTTGATTGTAAAAGCTTATCGCTTATTTACTCTTCTTTGTTAGGGTTATTTCAATTGAAGATACATTGGAAGTTCTGCCTTCTTCCTCATTGGTGATACTTTCAGTACCTATTTTTATGTCTTTGATTTTTGCGTCTTTGATAAACCTGTTTCTCACAATTTCTGCAGTATCAACTGCCGTACTTATAGATCTACCTCGAGCTTTTATGACAACCTCATCAGAA
>Ga0299915_10000396_pt1 | contig 33212 bp, 35 predicted proteins | sample RVTome_13_FD_200263 | JGI IMG/M metagenome (GOLD analysis project Ga0299915, IMG submission 200263) | Soil microbial communities from uranium-contaminated site in the Upper Colorado River Basin, Wyoming, United States - RVT92D227 (version 2) ...
TAATTGAAAAAGCGATCAGCACGTTCCGTTCGCCGGTGGTCATGGGTCCGATCGCTGCCTTTTTTTCTTTTATATACTCGTCGATCCCGGCAATGGAGCGAGTTTTTGAACGGTACATAACATTGAGAAGTACGAACAATACAAAATACATGATAATGACAAGGGGAACAGCCAGGACCATCCATTGAAAAAACGATATTCTGATGTTAAGCAGTCGGTTGATCATGCCGATCCCGATCAGATTGGGCGGCGTGCCCACCGGTGTGCCGATGCCGCCGATCGATGCGCCGTAAGCGGCCATGAGCATAAGCGCCGTCGAATATTTAAGGCTTTTCGCCGATATGTTCTTTTTGGATCTTTCTGATACCACGTGGCATAGAGAATTAATGATGCCGATGCTGATGGGGAGCAGCATCGCGGTGGTCGCCGTATTGCTGATCCACATGGATATGCATACCGCGATCAGGCCGAAAGTGAATAGGATCTTACTGGTGCTTGTGCCGATAGCCTTTACGCTGAGCAGGGCAAAGGCAATGCGCCGGTCAAGTTTGTGAAGTGACATTGCTTCAGCCAGTATGAAACTGCCGATGAACAGGAAAACGACCGGATCAGCGAACGGTGCAAAAGCCTGTTTGGCGGCTTCCACGCCGGTGATAACGGCAAGGCACGCTCCGATCAGTGCCGTGACCGGGATGGGGATCGGCTCGGTGATCCACCAGATGATCACCAGGAACAATACTGCGGCCAAACGGTTGGCCGATGGTGACAGTCCGGGTAAATGGATGAAAAAGAACGCGGCGAAAACGAGCGGTCCGACAAACAGACCAAGCGTTTTGCGTATTCGTTCGAACCGCTCTTCGGCTGGGGAGATCACTTCGATCGGTTCCATAGACTGAAATAATATTATATTATGTACAACAAAAGTCAAGGGATCGCCGGAACATAAATAAAATTGTTTCCTCCTTAGTGTCATTCCCGCGAAGGCGGGAATCCAGGACATAAAACATCTGGATTCCGTGTCCCTTCGTTTGACTCAGGACTGTTAGCAAGCACGGAATGACGGCACTGCTTTTCACTCAGTTCATTGACTTTAACTGTAATCACTATATAATAAACGCATTTAGAAAACATGCGAAAAACAAAGAAGACACTTATACCATGAATATCGGTGAGTTCGCCGCGCTGGGCACGGCCTTGTGCTGGTCGGTCGGATCGATCTTTTTTACGATAGCATCGCGCCGCATCGGTTCGACCATCGTGAACCGGCTCAGGCTGCTGCTCGCATTAATTTTTCTGTTCGGGCTTCAGCTTATTCTCCGCAAGACGGTCATGCCCTGGCAGGCTTCCACCCCGGATCTAATGTGGTTTGGCGTTTCCGGCATTATCGGGTTCGCGATCGGCGACAACTTCCTTTTTCGCGCCTTCGTGATACTTGGACCCCGCAAAACCATGCTCATTATGTCGCTCGTCCCGGTCTTTGGGGTATTACTGGCATGGTTCTTCATGCATGAGATTATCGGGCCGCTTAAGATCATCGCTATTATCATCACGCTGCTGGGGGTGGCCTGGGTGATCCTGGGGCAGAAAAATGACACGACCGGCAAGGGATCTTTTGTCGAAGGGCTGGGGATGGCGCTAGGTGGTGCCCTGTGTCAAGCCCTTGGTCTTTTGTTGTCAAAAAAAGGCTTAGCCACGGGGCTGGACGTCGTTTCCGGTAACGCGATAAGGATATTCGTTGCCGTTTTAATAGTCTGGTTCTTTTCCGCTATCAAAGGGAATACTGGTCAGTCATTCCAACGACTTACCGATAGAAAAGCCGCGCTGGGAGTTGTCGGCGGAGCCATATTTGGTCCTTTTTTTGGTGTAACACTGTCGCTAGTCGCGATCCAGCATACATATATAGGGATCGCCTCGACGATCATGGCCTTGCCTCCGATCTTCCTCATCCCTCTATCCAGGCTGGTATTTAAGGAAAAGATCACCCTGCCCGCGGTTGCGGGCACTATCGTCGCCATTTTTGGTGTTGCCCTGATATTCCTATTGCCCTCCTGAAGCTGTTTAAGAGAAGCCGCTATTGACATTTCATAAAAATTCATTAATATTATCTACACTATGAAAACTGACTTGCGGGAAGAGATAATAAGCTCGCTTAAAGGACCACTCCGCGATTATAACGAGAATTACAAGACTTTTCTTGATATCGGCAAGGAAATCGAGTTCACTCTGCAGGCAGATACTGAAATCCTGAGTGAAATCCGGCGGAAGTTTGATAATCTTTCAGCGACTGTCCAGCTAGAATTTGAGGGCACTTCGGTATTTGACCAGGAGATCAAGAACGCCAAGGACCTGTTATACCAGAGTATCGCAAAGGTCAATGAATCGGCGACCGTATCGAATGTCATCAACGAGGATCTGAGTTTTGTATCCGATATCCTTCAGAAGATCCATAATGAGGGCATGCAGCTTGATGATCTTATCAAGAATATCAATATCGTTTCAGAATCGATCGAGGTTGCTTCACGCAATGCCGGGATCACCGCTTTCCACGCCGGCACGCAGGGACGTGGCTTCGAGGTCATCGCACGGGAAATGACGGGTCTGGTCCGGAGTTCACAGGTGCCGACGCGGTTAATCCCAAATATCTCTGCCGGGATCATCAACAGCATGCTCGAACTTGGCAGCGACCTCCAGAAGATCATGGATATAGTCGCAAACCTCCATGATATTACCGATAAATTCAGTCATATTGTCAATGACCTTCTGTCATTCATCCCGGAGATCGAAGGCGGTATCAAGGGGGTGTCAGACAGCATCGCGTCACAAAAGGAATTGCACAGCATCCTGCATAAGGAGAACGACAAGCTGGCGCGACGGCTTGATGAAGTATATGCGACTGCCCGTTCATCCGCGGTCACCGAGATATACCTATCCGCGATGTTCCAGCATATTACCAATATCAAGGACGATCTGCTGAAATCGTCGGACGATTCCAGTTTCCAGTCGATCTACAATTCATTTGGCCGGGTCCTATCCGGCGCGGTTAAGAAAGAAGACAAGATGCTAAGGGGCATTTCATTGGAGACTTTCGAAAAAATAGAAACCCAGTCGTCAGACCGCGTCATTCTGCAATTTGTGTCCGAAGCGAGCCACCTGAACCAGATCATCCAGAACATCGCGAACCAGATCAAAAACTGGTCAAAGACCAACAACCTGACGATCGATGTTCTTTCCAAGGGTGTTTTATTTTACGATGATATCACGCTGATCCTGGGTACGTTGAAGAAACGGATCAGTGGCATCAAACAGTTGACCGATGAAATCAATGCTCCGCTGCAGGACCTGAAGAAGATCACTGAGCGGTCTCGGATCCTGGGTTTATATGCCGGGATCGAAAGCGCCCGGGGTGGCGAGTTCGCTTCGTCCCTCGGCGTCGTGACGCGGGAGATCAAGAGCCTGTCCCAAAAAACAACGTCATTCGTGGACCGCATCGATGAGATCGGCACTCAGATGCTGAACGATTTTGTGCAGCTTTCGGCTAACATCGGCAAGAGCATGAGCGATGTGGAGCACGGGATAAGTCTGCTTAAACATGCGATCGGCGCCGCCAACGAAAACAAGCGCGTCCTTGATAACCTCAACAACCTGTCCAATGAAATGGTTGAATCGATCGCGAACATGGTGAACCAGTGTAAAACGCTGGAGGTCAAGATAAAATCGTTCAGTGAGGATTATAAAAAGATCGGGGTTGATTTCAACCAGTACGTGAGCGCGATCCGCTCAAGCACCGACGCTTCCGAGCGGATACTCGAGGTGCTTAACGAACACGAAAAAGGCATTTCCATCCTGGAGCGCAAGGCGAAAACGCTCATTTTTTGCGAGACTGAAGATCCGCTCGAACTCGACCCGGCCAATAAGACTGATTCAACGAGCCACCAGGTCGTGACCCAGATCTTCACCGGGCTGTTAAGTTTTGATTCATGCCTGCATTTGATCCCGGGAGTGGCTGATTCCTTTGCTGTCTCAAAAGACGGCCGCACGTGGGATTTTACCCTGAAGAGGGGCGTGAAATACCATAATGGTTCGATGGTAACCGCGCGCGATGTCGTGTCCACGATCCAGCGGGTCTTACGGGGACCGAATATGAGCTTCATTGATTATGCCGATGAGGTGCTTGCGCTCGATGAATTAAGAGTACGGTTCACGCTTAAATATCCTTACCTGCCGTTCCTGGCGAATCTGGCATGCGGGGCGTGCGATATCACACCGCTTGATTTTTCCGCGAATAAACCTGTGGGGTGCGGTCCGTACAAATTTATCAGCTGGGAAAAGGGCAAAGAGATAGTGCTCGAGGCGAATGAAGAATTTTTTGACGGCCAGCCGTCTGTCCAGCAAGTCATTATAAAGATCGTTCCTGACAATAATGAATCGCTGGCGCTTTTCCAGGAAGGCAAGATCTCGCTCATGCAGTTATCAGCCAACATCGCGTCCCGGTTTAACCAGGATGAAGTCAGGACCGGACCAGTGCTGTCCACTCAGTACATTGGTATAAACATGCGGATGGAAACTCCACTCAAGGACCGGCGCGTACGCCAGGCGATGAACCATGTATTGGACCGCGATCATTATGCCAAGGATATAATGCAGAACACTGCGGTCCCCGGATACGGGATCTTTCCGCCGGGCATGGCAGTCTTCAACAGCGAGCTTGAAAGTTACCGCTATGACCTGAAAAAAGCGCGCGACCTGATGAGGGAGGCCGGACACCCGCATGGGATCGACAATACTTTTGTTCTGGACATTCGTGAAGGTCAGGAGCCCGCTCTCCGGGCCGAATACATCAAAAATTCTCTGGAAAAGATCGGCGTCAAGGTCGTCCTGAACCCGCTTCCCTGGAGGGACCTGCTCGAGAAGTCGTACAACGGTGAATCTGTGCTCGCCATGCGGGGATGGGTGTCCGATAATGGTGATCCCGACAATTTCCTTTTTCCACTTTTCCATTCGCGAAGCTTTGGACGACCGGGCAACATCACTTATTATCACAATAAAGAGATCGAGGATATGATCGAAACCGCACGTTCTGAACGCAGCGTAAAGCGCCGTCTGCAGCTATATCAAAAAATGGAGCGGATCATCGTCCATGACGCCCCCTGGATATTCTTATCGCATGGCGTTGACAGCTGGGCGGTCAGGAACGATGTCGGCGGATTCAAGGTTGATCCTTTTGGCATCGTACGCTTTAGGAATCTCTGGTGCGTGTGATGGATACGATCATAGTTTTCAGGGTCGGTGAGGAGCTTATTGGTATCGATATCGCTAAAGTCCGAGAAGTGACCGAGGTACAGGTTCCGGTCGCAGTGCCGCGCGCGCCTGACTTCTTGCTGGGATTGGTGAATGTCAGAGGAGAGGTCGTGCCGGTCCTGTCGTTACGAAAAAGGCTCGGTTTTGGCGGCGATGAACTTGGCTCGGTATTGCTGGTCGTGGACCACGAAGGGAGAGTGGCGGGTCTCAAGGTCGACGCCCTGCTAGGGACACGTAAGATCGTGGAGCGCAATATCCGCAAGGATTCCGAGCTTCTGTCGACCAAAAAGGAGAAGGATTTCTTTTTGGGCGTTTATGAAACGGACGAAAAACCGGTTCTCATATTGGATTTATCCAAGACCTTATCAAAGGAGGATACATGAGGGTTCTGATCGTGGACGATGCAATGTTCATGCGTCGTATGCTCAGCGACATACTGGAAAAAGGCGGTCACACTATCTGCGGCGAGGCGGCAACTGGAAAGGAAGCGGTTGATCAATACAAACAGCTTAAACCTGACTTGGTGACGATGGACATCATCATGCCTGACATGAGCGGCATCGAAGCTGTGAAAGAGATCAAGAAGATCGATCCCCGTGCGAGGATCCTGATGGTCTCGGCGATGGGCCAGCAAGCTCTGGTCCTGGAAGCGGTGCAAGCGGGTGCAGTCGACTACGTGGTTAAACCGTTCCAGCCTTCACGGGTGCTGGAATCGATTGAAAGGATCATAAAGAAATAGACCATGGAAAGTTACCTGGAACTTTTTATCAGCGAGACCGAGGAATTCATAAAGAACCTTAACCGCGAACTGCTTGTTCTCGAATCCGATACCAAGCGGTCATCCTCGATACTCGAGGTGTTCCGGGCATTCCATTCGATCAAAGGAATGGCACAGACCATGGGTTTTGACGACCTCGCGACGGTTACCCACCGCGTTGAAGACCTGTTGACCCCGGCAAAACAGTCAGGTGTGATCGATATTCAGCTTGTCAATTTTTTGTTCATTGTGGCGGATTTTCTTCATGAATCGGTGCAGGCGATCCGGCAGAAAAAATCGACGCCACCGGCCGGCCCTATAATACAAACCATTGAAAAACTAGCGCGCGGGGAGATCATCGACATCACAGAACAGGGTGTGTCGGCCAAAGAAATTTCCGAGATAAAAGTAAAAATGTCGAAGCTTGATAAACTATTCAATCTTACCAATGAGTTGCTTATAACAAAATCGCGGCTTTTAAAGCTCAGTCATCAGCTTGGTGATCAGGATATTATTATGACGGGAGAAAACGCTTCCCGTCTCATCAGCTCCCTGCAGGACGAAGTAATGCGCCTACGGATGATGCCCTTGTCGACCGTCTTCGAATTTTTTCCCAGATGGCTAAGGGATGAGGCAAAGCGGGAGCAAAAGGACGTTGAGTTCGTGATGACCGGCGGAGAGATCGAAGTCGACCGTTCGATCATCGATGTGCTCAAGGAACCTCTCATGCACCTGTTGCGCAATGCGCTGGACCACGGTATCGAGAACAAGGGAAAGATAACGCTCGGTGCGTATCGGGAAAAAGATCGGATCCGTATTTCCGTGACCGATAACGGAAAAGGGATTGATGCCGACGAGGTGCGCCGGCTTGCCGTGGAACGCAAGATCCTGTCCGCTGAGCAGGCGAGGATCATGCATAAAAATGACGTATACAAGATATTGGTCATGCCCAATTTTTCTACAAAGAAAGAAGTGACCGCCATGTCCGGGAGAGGGATCGGGCTTGACATCGTGAACGCCGCGGTCACGAAACTGGGCGGCCGGCTGGAGATCGCGTCCGAAAAGAGCGCCGGTTCTGCTTTCACGGTTGAACTCCCTTTAAGCCTGGCCATCGTACGAGCGATGGTGTTTACCCTGAATAAACAGCGGTTCGCCCTGCCTTTGAACTACGTGAAAGAAACCTTTTATATTGAAGAGGATTCCGTGAAAACGATTTTTCACCGGGAACTTTTTCCGCTGCGCGACGAGATCCTTCCTCTGGTCAGGGTTGGAGAACAACTCAACGGCGGCAGTACGGCCGGCAGAAAATCGGTCATCGTCGTGCAGTATCAGAATATCAAGCGCGGATTCATTATCGATGAAATAATCGACGAAGAAGAAGTCGTGGTAAAGAAACTCGATCCCTTGCTTCCCAGCACGATTTATTCAGGCAGTTCCGTCTATGCAGATGGCCAGCCGATACTCATTATTGATCCAAGGGGGTTTGAATGATAAATGCCAAGAGCCTTACTCCCGTTCAAATTGATGCTTTGACTGAAGTCGCAAACATCGGGAGCGGTCATGCCGCCACGTCATTGTCACAACTACTGGGCAAAAAGGTCATGGTGCGCGTACCAAAGATCTACACGGGCGCACTTGAGGATGTGATCCTTAGGATCGCTGATCCTAATGATGTTGTCGCTTCGGTCCTACTATATTTTCTGGGCGACCTCACCGGTCGAACGCTCTTGCTATATCCCTACGAAGATGCCCAGGAACTCACCGCCCTGTTGCTGCCGGAAAAGCAGGAAAATACGATGGAACTGCAGGAAAGCCTCCTCAAGGAAGTGTCCAACATCCTTTCGTGCGCTTATATGAACGCGTTGGGGGAGCTCCTGGGGCTCTTGATCCTACCATCGGTGCCGGGTATGATCATTGACATGGTGGGTGCCGTGCTCTCAAGCGTAGTCGTTGAATTTGGCCGGGAGAAAGATTTTATCTTCTGTATTGAAACTGAGTTCGATCTTGGTGATACACCGCGGCCGCTCCGCGCCTATTTTCTCCTTCTTCCGGATACTACAAGTCTCGAGTTGATCCTTAAAAAGCTAAACCTGGCGGACTAGCGAGCTAGCCATGATATCATCTGAGGAATACAAGATACTCAAGAGCTTCGCGGAACGAATACCCGACAATGACCCGGGAGCGCATAATAACCTTGCCGTTGTTTACTACAACAAGGGACTCTATGATGATGCCATCGGTGAGCTGGAAAAGGCTTTGCAGATCGATCCGAATTTTTTGCTGGCTCGGAACAACATGGACCTGATTCTGAAAAAGTCTGGAAAACTTGAAGACAAAGCCAAGGAATTGGGCCGCATGATCGAGACGGAACCGTTCGATGAGCACAGCACTTTGGAGCTCGCCGACACTTACAGGAAATTGAATCGTTTTTCACAGGCGATCATCTTTTATAAAAAGGTCCTGGACTACAATCCCGGTTCCTACGAAGCCCACTTTGGACTGGGGATTACGCTGCGTTCCCTGGGGAAGTACGATGACGCCCTGGAAGAGCTAAAAAGAAGCCTTGAAATAAAGATATCACCGGAAGGGTACCGATCGCTCGGTGAAGTGTACTTCAACAAAGGGGTCATCGATCTAGCGATTAAGAGCTTCCAAGAATCGATCCTCATGGATTCAGCTTCGGCCGAGGGGCACTTCCTTCTTGGTTTTGCGCTCGGTGAGAAAGGAAAACTCAAGGAAGGGCTCGAAGAGATCCACCGGGCGATCGCGATTAATCCGGCGCTCGCGCAATTCGAACCGAATTTGCCCATTGACCTTAAGGAACATAAAGGCCAGTGGGATTTTTTAAAGGAACAACTGGGGATCCCCAAAGCCTCGGTCAATGAATACCAGGCCCATTTTAATCTCGGGATAACGTATTTAAATAAGGGTTTGTTCAGCGAATCAAAGAGAGAATTTGACGAATGCCTTAAAGTCCGGAACGACCATGCGGAACTCTTGACCGCTCTTGGCGAGATCGAGATATTTTTGAATCATCTTCCCGAAGCGCGGAAGCATCTGGACCGCAGCCTGGAAATAGATTTTTCCTCCGCGCGCTCTGCCAATGACATGGGGATCGTTTTTCTGAAGAACAATGATTATGCCAATGCCGAGGTTTGGTTCAACAAGGCCATCGGCATCGAACACAATTATCCGTCAGCGGTCAACAACATCGCGGTCGTTGAATTGTCCCAGAACAAGATAGAACCGGCGATCACGCGGCTGCAGCAAGCCGTGAAGCTGGGCAGCCAGGAGGCGCGATATAATTTGGGAATGTACTACTTAAGAAAAGGCGATTATGAGCACGCCCTGAAGACCTTTAACGGCTCCACAGCAGACGATCTTTTTGCCCAGGGGCTTATTTACAGCGAAACCGGACGCGACGAGGAGTCAATCACCGCTTTCAAAGGCACCCTCAATATTGCGCCCATGTATGCAGGCGCTTATTATAACATGGGTTTTGTGCTCATGAAGGTCGGCAAATACGACGAGGGCCTTTCGTATATTCGTAAAGGGATGGAGATCGAACCGAACTTCGAAAAGGAAAAATACCGCCTGGCGATTGACTCGGATCTATATGAATTTGGACCTTATTACACGATCGCTTCCGCAAAAGAGTTGGCTGAAGCGCCGGAGCAGCTGCCGGAATTCTTCCCATCGATCGAACCCGAACCGAATACCGAAGATTTCATTAGCATGGCGGAGAACGCCGTCCGTCGTAACGAACTCGATAACGCGCTGGCCATGGTGGAGGAAGCGATCAAGCGGAGTCCTGAATCCAACCAGCCGATCATTATGAAGGCCAAGATATTGTTCCAGAACGATAACTACGATGATGCGCTTGATGTGCTCAATGCCTATAGCGCGAAACACCCCGATGACACTGAGGTCAAACAGGTGACCGCTGAGCTGCTGAAATCGGTCGGTCAACTCGAAGAAGCCAGGCAGCATTATGAAGCGCTCGCGGAAAAGCAGCCTCAGAAGGCAGAATGGCTCAGCGAACTGGCATCCCTTAATTTTACACTGGGCGCAAACGACCGGGCGCTGGATATCTATAACCGCCTTTTTGCGCTGGACAACAATAATGTGCAGACGCATCTCGGTCTTCTGAAGATCTACCTGAAAAACAATTCCAAGGATAAAGCCCTGACTCATGTGCAGTTCCTGGAGCAGCATCATCCCGACTTGTATGATGCAAATGTGTATACCGGCATTTACTGGCTTGATAATGGCGACAGGCAAAAAGCTGAAAAGTTACTGGAAAAGGCGATCGAACTTGACCATTCAAGGCCGTTGCCCTATTATCACCTGGGCTTGGTCGAAGTCCAGCACGGCGATTTTATGAATGCCTGCGATCATTGGAAAAAAGCACTACTCTTGAGCCCGGATGACGATCTAAGCGAAAAGATCACGCACTGCCTGAATATAACAATGGAAATGTTGGAATTTTTAAAGAAAGAGATCCGATGAACCGTCTTAAAAATTACTGGTCGATACACGCCCCGAGGAGGTGTTAACATAAGATGGCTGACGAACTTATCATAGATTCCAAAGCTCTGATCTTTGCGACTCTTGCCGATGTGTACTTGTCGTCAGGCATGGTCGATGAAGCGATTTCCATCCTTAAGGATGGTCTCGGCAGAAATCCCAATTATACCCTGGGCAAGATCATTTTGGGGCGAGCCTACTATATGAAGGGAAATATAGATGAGGCTTTGAAAACGCTGGAAGCCTTATACCCTGAGGCTAAAGACAGCGAGAACACGAATCTTTATTTAGCCCGGTGCCATAAGCGCATTGGTGACCTCGATAAAGCCGCGCAGTTCTACGAGATCGTCATGAAGATCAATCCGCAGAATAAGGATGCTCGTCAGGAACTCGACAGTATAGCGCCGAAACCTGCGGTTGCATCCCCCAAGGCAGAAGAGCCGGTTATCGAGACTACGAATCTGCCGCCAACTATAAAGGAAGCGGCAGTCGTTGCCGTTCCAATAATGGAAGAACCGGTTATTGTTGATAAAAAACCGCCCGTCGAAAAGATCGATCAGCCGGTCGAACCACCCGTAAAAGAGCCGGTAATCCCCATCGTAGACACTATACCGCAGGCGATGCTGCGGGAAGAGATCGATACCGAAAAAGAAACACTGGAAAGCGCACCGCCGAAAACCGAACCTCAGGCGGTGGAAAAAGAACCTCCGGTCACGGAAAAACCGACAGCTGTTAAGCCCGAACCAAAACCGACGCCCGAACCGGAATTGACCAGAGCGGAGAGAGTCGCGGAGATCGAAAAACTGCTGGGTGCGAAGGCGCCCGAGGAAGCGCCGGTCGTACCACCGCCGGCAAAGCAGGAAAAAGAGACAGCGAAAAAAGAAGAAGAAAAGGCAGAGGAAGTACCGATACTGCCCGAGATCGGGTTCGAGATCCCGACGGCAGCGGCAGCACCACCTGTCCAAGCAGCAGGTGTTTCGCCGCTCGATACGCTTAAGGAACCCATGTCGCACCTTTTGAAGCTCAAAGCAGTAAAGGGCGCGTTCATCTGCTCGCGGGACGGATTGTTGATCCAGAATTCATACGAGGCGCGCGAGGATATAGAAGAGATCGCGGCACTAATCGCGGCGATCTGCAACGAAGCCGATGATTCCTTCAAGTTCCTCAAGGAAGGTGCCATGGAAAAATGCATTATCGAAAAAGGCGACGAATCGGTCTGCGTCGTCACCGCTGGCGAATCGCTCCTGTGCATAGTCACGAAACCGGAAGCTAAACCGGGATTGGTTTTCGTTTACGCCCGCAAGATAATCGAACAGATCCGGGAAATACTCGGGTAGGAGGGGACATGAAACTGCAGGAATTGACAAAGATCCCCAAAGTTCTGGGAGCCGGCGTCGCCGGCAAGGACGGGTTCATCGTGGAAAGCCAATTCGCAGTGGGCTATGATCCGGAAAAATTCGGCGCCATGGCCGCACGGATCATGAACCAGATAAATAAAAGTCTCAAGATCGAAGCCAGTTCGATCATTCTTTATTCGCCTAATATGGTTTTTTTCGCGCGTGCGAAAGGCGATGGGATAATCTTTGCGATCGGTAATAAGGATGCCAACCTCGGCCTGCTAAAGATCAAGTTCGATAAGATCTAAAAGCGCTTCTTATTTATTTTCGAGATCGATCAGGGGATAGGTGTAGCTGTCGGGGATCTTTTGTTTTGACTTTCTGTAATTAGTAATATACTGACCGCAATTGCTGCCGATCTGATTTTCTTGCCATTCACCGATACTTAACAGCACGTCAAAACCCGCGTTCCTCAATTCATCGAGTATCACGCAATCCTGCTTGTCGGGTCTTATACAAGACCGGATATTGTTCGCTACGGCTTTGGAGGTTGGGTTCAGGGGCGTCACCTTAATCATAAAATGCCGGGGATCAAAGTATCGCCGCAGCACGTCGGGATCAACGGGCATGCCTTCCGCTAAGGCAAAATTGAGCGTGATCTTGCGTCCTCCTTCGGAGTAAAAATCGTTACCGTAGTCGGCGATATCTCTGAATTCCCATTTTTTTGCCGGAATCATCCAGTTACGCAATCCAATATCGGTCGTGTGCACGGAAAACTGCAGCTGGAAACGATCGTCATACAAGCTTTTTTTCACTGACAATAGCCGCTTGAAAAAACGGTTATGACCGGCAGGCGCGATCGTTGAAACGCAAGGCATGAGCCCGGGAGCTTCATATCTGCCCGGAAGATGCTCCAGAACATCAATGACCGCGTTGTTGAGCGCCGGCTCGCCAATCCGCGCGAACTGAACCTTGAATTTTTCAGCCGGTATGCGGTTGTCAGGATATCTGTGGCCAACCATATAATCAGTTTGAAACAGCATGTCTTCGGCAGAAAGCATGCCGTGATATGATCCTCCGGCGTCGCAGTAAGGACACTGGATCGGGCATCCATACATCGTGGATATGATCAATACCCATTTCTTATCGCGGGGGCTCGGGGGCTGTATGGCTTCAACGAATTCTATGATCTTGTCGGCACTTTTTTTTGCTAAGTATACCACGGCCAGGTCGTCACTGCCGGTTTTAGCGATCACGCGCATTGATCACACCCTCCGGTCACGTTGTCTACGCATTGTCGTCCATTTATTGTTTATTTCCATGGCTGCGCGCAGGCCGTTGCCGGTTGCGATCGCGATCTGCCGGTACCGGCCATTTTTCGCATCGCCTACAACATAGAGTACTTTTTTGCGGATCAGTTGTTTTTTCAAAACAAGCAATCGCGGTTTCATATAGGCGAGATCAGGCAGTCTGCCTAAGGCGGCAACAATATAATTTACTTTAATTAAATCGTTAAAATGCCGCAATCTGATGAGAACTCTTGTTTTATTAATATCAATTTTCATGATACACACACCACCCAAATAAACAACTCGGCGGCTTTGCAGGGCCGCCTGCCATAAAGCAGGCAGGCATTTGGCTCTTGCGCTTCGGGAAAGAATATAAACATTATTCCTTTTCTGCAGGGATAAGGCATAATCAAAAGCAGCATCACCGGCGCCGATAACGGCGACAGTCCTGCCCGAGATATGACGCAGGGGATGCACCCCGTATATTACTCGACTATCGTCACCGTGAAAAAGAGCTTTGTCCATGCGTCGGGGATAGGTGCCTGAGGCAGCAACCACGATGTCAAAAAAATAGCGTCGGCGGCTTGTTTCAAGAATAAAGCGATCGCGCGAATGATCGAGCATGGAGACTTCATCCCTAACGAATTTTACCGCGTGGCGCCTGAGTTGTTCACTTATTAATCCGGCCAGTTTAAGTCCTGAAATCCCATCGGGAAATCCCAGGTAATTATCAATTCGGTTGGCATTGAGAGCAAGGCCGCCGATCCTGTTGCGCTCGAAGAGGACCGGATCGAAACCATGGCGCCGTAATTGAAGCGCAGCAACGGCGCCCGCGGGTCCTCCGCCAATGACTGCGATCCGGGGCATAGATCCATTGTTGCGAAAGGGCTTCATCTTTTCCGCTTTAAGGAAATGAAGGCATCGATGATCTCTACAGCGCGTACGCATACGGCGAAACCGTGCGCCAGGTTGCGAATCGTGGCCATGTGAAAATCCTCATTTTGAGTCGCGGTCGCATCGACCGCGAAGAAGACCTCGAATCCCCGAACGAAAGCGGAACGCGCCGTTGTTTCGCAGCACAAGTTAGTCATCACGCCGGTGATCACAAGCTGTTTTACTCTTTTTTTTCTTAAGATACCCGAAAGGCCAGTCCTGTAGAATGCGTCGTACTGGGTCTTGGTGATCACCTGAATCCTGCGTCCGGTAGCGCCGACCGTAAGTGCCGGTGCCAGCGCGCTCAGGGTACTTTTTTCAGTGATCATGTCGTTCCACCAGCGGCTAAGCATTTTAGCGTTCTTACCGGTATTGATGTGCCGCGTGATAATGACCGGCCTTCTATTTTTTTGGAATACCGCCATCAGCTTTTTGACGGGTTTGATGATCGCCGGTGCGCTGGGCAGAAATGCATGCGAATTACTATCGGTAAAATACCGCTGCATGTCGATGACCAGCAGGGCAGAGGATCCGGGATCGAATAAGAAGGGATGTTTTTTCCGGTACGGCACTGCCCGTCGTATCATGCTCCGGGCTTTCCCCGATAGGTTGTGTTTTGTAAAATATCGTTCTTTATTCATGATCATGCTAGAGATCGATCTTTTGGCGCTGGTGTCGAGTGGTTTGTGTTTCTTAAGGCGGCGAGGATATCTATTCCCGCTGGCGTCCGTGCAGGGCGCCGTTGAACCAGTATTCGTTCCAGTAGGTTTCGCCGTTCTCTACATGAACGCTGTATTCGATCCGTCTTTCCGTACCATCAGAGTACGTGATCGTTATCACGCCCTTGCTGCGGCTGCCGTTTGCGGTCCATTTGCCAGCTGCGTTGCTTGCGTTGGCATTCCCCCAGCTGCCCTGGTCGTTCCCGCCGCCGTCCGTATAATCACCGCTGTATGAAGCTTCGTAATACTCGTAATAATTTCCGTCCGGCGCGAAGGACATCCTGGTTTCGGTATTGGTGGTGTAATTGATCCAGGTCCCGGCGAAGTTGTTCATAAGTTCAGGTGACTTAGTGACGCCGCTTGATCCGGGCGCGGATTGTTTCTCGGGCGTTTTAGTTTTGTCCTTGACAAAAGGATATGGATAACCATCCGGGAACGTGACAAAGAGGGTGTCATGGCCGAGGGCAACGGGATAATCGACCGGTCCGTATTCGCCATCGACCGTGACTATGCCGTTGGCGAGCGTGTATGCGATCGCTTCGCCGTCAAAAACAAGTTCGCTCTGCGATTTAAAAGTCAGAGCGATGGCGCCATCAGGCGTCTGGCATAGCCATGTGCCCAGGACATCTTTGTAGGTGTTGATCTCTTTGGCATTTAAAGACATGATACATGCGGCTAGACCGAATACAATACCGATTGTTTTCATGATTTTTCTCCCGAAAGGGTAAGGATTATTGAGCCTTTTGATTTTTCGTCTGATTGATGATCGGCAACCGGTTATACTTAACCGTATATTCGTCGATCAGCTTCTTGCTTTCCGCTTCGAAGTCCTGGGCGGTTTGAAAGCGAAAGAAAGATGTGATGGCAAAATCCGGATCACGTTTTTGGTAAAAACCCTCGATCGTCCGAGCAAGACTTTCCGTACCGCCGATGTAGATGATATCCTGGAGAATGTCCGATAGTTCGTAAACACCGGGATAGTCAGGCGCGTTCTTGATCTGTTCCGGTATCAGCTTTCTCCATCCACTGTCAATCGGCATGGATTATTATATAAATCAAATGCGATTAGTCAAGTATCTTTAAGAGGTCATTGCGAGAAGTCCATTCTTTTTATGTCATTGCGAGGAGTCCTGAAGGGACGACGAAGCAATCTCGAAATTTAAGATAACATCTGAGATTGCTTCGCACAAAGAGCGCTCGCAATGACACAACGACTGAGATTGCTTCGCACAAAGAGCGCTCGCAATGACAGCGGACTATGGCTTTTTCTTGCCGCCGACGTTGCCACCACCGCCGCGTGCAACGAGCACCAGGGATGCACAGAGCAGCGCGAAGATCAGTGCCGATCCCTCGCTGGCCAGAGGCCCAAGCCAACCGGCGACCGGCAGTCTATCCTGCAGATTCTTCAGAAAAGGTATGGTAAAGATCGCAGCGATCACGATGCTCGTCAGCGCGTCGCCGGCGACGAGGCCCGAAGAGTAAAGAATGCCGCTAGCTTCCCTCGCTTTGGCGGCCTGCGGCGGCATGTTCTTTCCCGTTTTTGTCAGTGCCCAGTAAATAACAGCTCCGGTCATGACCGGGACCGAAAGCGACAGGGGAAGGTACAACCCGATGGCAAACGGCAGCGCCGCGATGCCCAGGATCTCTACCGCGATCCCGATAAGAACACCCAGGCCGACGAACGTCCACGGCAGCGTCCCTGTTAGGACGCCTTTTACCACGAACGACATCAGTGAAGCCTGTGGCGCGGGCAGTTTGTCTGAACCGATCACCATCGTTCTGTTCAACAGCATCAGGACACCGCCCATGAACAGCGCGGGCGCGAGCACACCGATGAATTCAGCGATCTGCTGGTAAAAGGGCGTGGCGCCTACAAGGTATCCTGTTTTAAGGTCCTGCGACGCGTCACCGGCCATGCAAATGGCGATGCAGACCACGCTGCCAACTGACATCACGCCGATCATACCGGACATTCCACCCCAGCCGAATGCCAGAAAGATAAGGCAGGTAATGAGCAGCGTGGCAATGGTCATGCCCGACACCGGGCTGGATGAACTGCCGACAATACCGACGATTCGTGATGCCACGGTGACGAAGAAAAAGCTAAACACGACGACGATCAGAGTGCCGAAGATGTTGATCTTTGTCTGCGGAATGAGGAGCATGGCAAGAGCGACCAGGACCGCACCGGCAATGACGACGGGCATAGGCAGGTCCTTGTCGGTTCTGGGCACAGTGGCATCGGGTAGAAATTTCAGTCCCCGTGACATGCCCTTGAATCCAACCTTAAAACACCGGTAGATCACAGGGCAGGCCTTGATCAAGCTGATCATGCCGCCCACGGCGACCGCGCCGGCGCCAATATACCTTATATAATAGCTCCTTATATCCGCCGGCGTCAGCATAGAAATCGGGTCGAGAGCCGGCGGTATCGACACGGCAAGATTTTGGCCGATGAACGCGATCAACGGGCTGAGCACCAGGTAACCGACCACCGCGCCGGCAAGCATATAGGATGCGATCCTGGGCCCGATTATGAAGCCGACACCCAGCAGGGCAGGAGTAAGATCGGCACTGATCTCCATACCCTTGATGCCGGTAACGAGCCACGCCGAAGTTTCCTTCCATAATTTTGCCCCTGCCATCAACAGCTTATAAAGGGCCGATATGCCGACACCGAGAAAGACGGTCTGGGCTTTAGCACCGCCGACATCGCCGGCTACAAGTATTTCCGCGCAGGCGGTCCCTTCGGGATAGGGAAGCACCTTATGTTCCTGCACGATCAGGTAACGCCGCAAAGGAATCATGAAGAGGATGCCCAGAAACCCGCCCAGTATTGAAATCAGAATGATCGACCATGATGACGGGAAAAAATTCCACATGAAGAAAGCCGGTATGGTAAAGGCGATGCCCGCGGCCAGCGATTCGCCGGAAGAACCGATGGTTTGTACGATATTGTTCTCAAGGACAGTCCCTTTCTTGAACACTCCCCTGAGCAGCGCCATTGATATCACCGCGGCCGGGATCGACGCGGAAACTGTCATGCCCACTTTAAGACCGAGATAGGCGTTCGCCAGTCCAAATACGACGGCCAGGATAATCCCGATCACGACCGCCCGCAGGGTGAATTCCGCGACCTTTTCCCCGGGTTTTATATAAGCGCAAAATTGGTCTTTTGGCTGTTCGTCTTTTTCTGAACTGCTTTTCATAACTACAACTCCTTTTGACAATGAGACATAATTACTCTTTATTTTATATATTTCCCAGGTATTGTCAATGAAATGGTAATAATATTATAGAGATGAATTTAAAGAAACCGTATAATAGCATTTTATGACATTCTCTAAATATATACTCTTGACAAAGAGGAAGTGAAAAGTATAATTTTGTGAAAAACCATCAGTATTTTAGAAGGAGGTTTGCCATAAAATCTGAAATTAGTTTTATTGTAGTCATTACACTATTCGTGGTCATTGGTCAACCAGCCTATAGTCAGACCGAGCGTTGGGTCTACCAGTATAATGGTCCTACAGATTCCACAGATGTTGCAAATTCCGTTGTCTATGGTTCAGATGGAAATATCTATGCGGCTGGACGTAGTCAAGGCAGTGGAACTGGTGATGACTTTATTGTTATTAGTCTAAATAAGGATACTGGTGACACAAATTGGATATATAGATACAATGGACCAGGAAATGGGATGGACGTAGCTAATAAAGTAATCTATGGCACAGACAACAATATCTATGCAGCCGGCTATTGTACTGGTAGCAGTACCAGTCGTGATTTATTAGTTATCAGTCTAAATAAAGAAACTGGCGATACAAATTGGATTTATCGGTACAATGGCCCAGGCAATGGAAATGATCAAGCCAATTCCATTGTCTATGGTGCTGATGGCAACATCTATGCTGCGGGACGTAGCCAGGGTAGTGGTACTGACCTTACCCCTTAGACTGTACAGACCGTAAGTTGACTTTCCGGTGTTTTTTGATGATCTTCCCATGCTCTTTTAAATGCCTCCGGTGTCAGACCGTTTAAGGAACCATGCGGCCGGAAGGTATTGTACTCTAAACGCCAGCCTTCAATGATCTGTTTTGCTTCCAGTAGAGTGCTAAAATAATGCTGATTCAAGCATTCATGCCGTAAGCGTCCGTTGAAGGACTCGATAAACGCATTCTGGATGGGTTTGCCGGGTTTGATAAAATCATGCCGGACCTGGTGATGGTACGCCCACTGATCCAGTACGATGCCGGCAAACTCCGGCCCGTTATCGGTGGTAATCACGGCCGGACAGCCCCGGGTAAGAATCAGCCAATCGAGGACCCGCGTCACCCGGTAGCCGTTAATCGATGTATCAACCTCGATCGCCAGACCCTCTTTGGTGAAGATATCGAGGATCGTCAGCACCTTGAACTTCCTCCCGTTCCACAGGCCATCGGACATGAAATCCATGGCCCAGCGTTCATTGGGCCGGGTCGGTTCGGCCAGCTCCAGGCGAAGTACTGACGCCCGCTTGGTGCGCTTCCGCAGTTTCAGCGTTAAGCCCTGGGCCTGGTAAATCCGCCAGGTGCGCTTATGGTTTTGGACTAATCCTTCCCGGCGCAAGATCGCGTGGATCATCGGGTAGCCCCAGCTCTTGTGCGCCGCGATCAATGTCTGTATGCGCTGGACGACAGCCGCTTCGTTATCCGCCTTCACGGTCCGGTAGTGATAAGTCGAACGCGGTAAACTAACCAGCCGGCAGGCTCTTGATACCGATAACCCAAAGTGCGCTTTTAACTGCATGGCGGCGAACCGTTTCACCTTGGGTGTAGAAAGTTTTTTGAGTTGAGCGCCTTGAGGGCCTGAAGATCCAGCGTCAGCTCCGCCACCAGCTGCTTTAACCGGCGGTTTTCATCCTCTAACGTCCGTAACCGCCGGGCATCCGATACCTCCATCCCGCCATACTTGGCAATCCACTTATAGATCGTGGTTTCGGAAACATTGATCTCCCGGGCCAGATCCGGTACCGTCACGCCCTGCTCGTGCTTCTTTAACAGCGCAATTACCTGTTCCTCGGTGTATCTTCTGCGGGCCATATTGAGCCTCCTTCGGTCGCCTTTCGGCAACCATTATATCCCCGGCGACTCAACTTGTAAACTGTCCAGTTTTTGGGGGTAGGGTCAGTACCTATGAAGACTTTACGGTGATCAGCTTGACAACTACTGGTGACACCAACTGGGTCTACCGGTATAATGGCCCAGGAAATGGAAATGATGGGGTTTTTTCTATTACCTACGGTACTGATGGAAACATCTATGCTGTAGGATATAGTACAGTTGATATGTATGACTTCACCGTGATTAGCCTTACGACTACTGGTGATACCAACTGGGTATACCTATATAATGGTCCGGCGAATGACAATGATTATGCCCATTCAATTATCTATGGTGTTGATGGCAACATCTATGCTGCGGGATCTAGTCAGGGTAGTGATACCTATGAAGACTTTACGGTGATCAGCTTGACAACTACTGGTGATACCAACTGGGTATACCGATATGATGGTCCTATTTATGATTATGCTAATTCCATTGTCTACGGTGCTGATGGTAACATCTATGCTGCGGGATCTAGTTGGGAAAGTACTACTAGTAATGACTTCACGGTGATCAGCTTGACGACTAATGGTGATACCAACTGGGTATACCGGTATAATGGATCGGCGAATTACACTGATTATGCCAATTCAATTATCTATGGTGCTGATGGCAACATCTATGCTGCGGGACGTACCCAGACTGGTACATTTGATGATTTTACGGTGATTAGTTTGACAACATCTAGTGATACAAACTGGGTATATAGATATAACGGACCAGGAAATTACTATGATGAGGCCAATTCCATTGTCTATGGTGCTGATGGCAACATCTATGCTGCGGGACGTAGTCAGGGTATTGGTACCTACGCTGACTTTACGGTCATCAGCCTTCCTGGGGATTATGGTGTAGAAGAGGATAATAAAACCGTGCTGAAAACCAGCTTTAATGCTACGATCCTCAGCGGTCCTCTGCAATTACCCGCAGGCAAAAACTGTAAAACCTTTGACATCATGGGCCGGGTTGTGATACCCGACCAGCTCAAACCGGGCGTCTACTTCATCCAAATCGACAACCAGATTGTTCAAACGGTTGTGAAGGTAAGATAGGACAAAAGGACAAAAGGCGGCTGCCATTAATTGTAAACCTTTACACCTCATATCTTCCTATATTTCAGTAGTTATTTTATAATATTAAGCAATGTTGAAATTTTTGTAAACTTTTGGCACAACAACATAAAAAAGGGGATAGCTTCGTATCCGCCACACTCAATGGCGGACTCGAAATGACAGAATGGATTCCCGCTTGCGCGGGAATGACATGAAGAGGATGAGATTGCTTCCCCTCATTCTTCGGGACTCCAGTTATCCCCCTCACCCTTACCCTCCCCCTCAAGGGGGGAGGAAAAAGGAGGGAATGACCCCATGAGCACACTTGCCTATTGAAGGCAATTTTCTATTTTTTCTACAATGGCATCGATCTTGCTCTCAAGTGCCGGGTCCATTTTGTCTCCAAAATCGCATTTACTTTTTATGCCGATGCCGATCACTTTCAATGTGCCAGGCATCTTGATGCCGAGTCTTTTGCCCATGTCAAGCGCAGCGTCAAGGCTCATGCTGTGGAGATATGACGGATTGCTCAAGCCTTTGAAATCACCGAGTTTGATCTCATATAATTCGCCGACCACGGCATCACCGGCGATCAAGGCGTCCAGGATCAGAACGCTGTCATATCCATCGATCGTTTCGATAAAATTAAAACCGTCAAGTGCGCCGGCAATGACATTCCAGTCATGGTGCCGATCCTTCAATTGCTCGGCAACAATGATACCTATGGCGTCGTCACCACAATATGGATTGCCCAGGCCGATGAGGAGTTTTTTCATGAAAATATTTTCCCCTCACCCTTGCCCTCTCTCCCACAGGGACACCATTCATTGCAATTCATCTATTTTTTCCACGTTGCCACAGGGGGAGAGGAAAAATAAAGAGGAAGCGATTGCTTCGTCGCTCCACTCCTCGCAATGACGGATAATAGAAAACCCCCTCCCTTGAGGGAGGGGGTTAGGATGATGGCGTAACCTACCATTCGGTTTTTAGTTCTTAATCGTTTTTACGATTTCCCCATTTGAATCGTGGATATTGATCTCGAGCGGAATCTGGCCGGGCATGGCGTGGGTCGCGCACGCAAGACACGGGTCATAGGCGCGGAACGCCATTTCGATCATGTTCAGCAAACCGTCATTCACGACACCACCTTTTATCAGATTCCGGGCCGCTTTCTCGACCGACATGTTGATCGCGGCGGAATTGTTTACCGTGGCGACGATAAGGTTAGCTTTTGTCAACCGGCCCTGTGCATCGGTTTCATAGTGATGGTATAGCGTTCCCCTCGGGGCTTCAATGACCCCAATGCCTATTTTTGGTACTTTAAAATCCATGTTCCTGATCTTTGGATCCAGTATTTCGGGGTCATTGATGAGTTTCACCATCGTTTCCGCTGCCTGCATGGCTTCGATGACACGCGCCCAGTGCGTGGCCAGCGTATTATGGACTGGTTTGCCGCCCAGCGTTTTGAAATACCGCTCATAATGCTCCTGAGCTATGGGTGTTGCCATGCCATCCGAGGCATTGAGCCGTCCAAGCGGTGCGACGCGGTATACGCCGCTGTCTTTACCGTCCACGAAACCTTTCCAGCCCACGTTCTTGAGATAGGGGAACTTTATGTAGGTCCAGGACTCGACACCTTCGCCGATATGGTTCAGGTAGTCGCGGTTCTTGAACTTGACGAATTCTTTACCGTCGGGATCGACCACCCGAACCCAACCGTCATAGAAATTCACTTTGTTCTTATCGTCCACCAGACCCATGTAATAGGTTTTGTGCTTGTAGATATCGCCTACGATCAGGTCGACATAGACTTTGTTCTTGAGCACGATATCGTCAAAGACCTGGAGCGTAAATTTGGCGAATTCCACCGCGTCGTCGGCGATTTTTTTCCATTCCGTCTGATTTTCTTTGGTCACGCCTTTGGAAACACCGCCGGGAAGACCGTTCACCGGATGCACGACCCTGCCGCCCAGGGTCTGGATGATGCTGCGTGCCCGTTTTCTCATATCAATTACTTTTTTCCCGATCTCCAATCCCACCTTGGCAATGACGCCCAGGACGTTTCGCTCCGCGGCGGGAGCCGCCGGTCCGACCACGAAATCCGGACCGCCGAGAAAATAAAAATGCAGGTTGTGGTCCTCAAACATAAAGGTATTGTACATAAATTCTCGGATCTTGCGCGCCGCCGGAGTCGGTTCAACACCATAGAGGTCGTCGAGAGCCTTGGTTGAACACAGATGATGCGCCGTCGGGCAGACCCCGCAGATGGTCTCGGTTATCCTGGGCATTTCTTCGGCCAGCCGTCCAACGGCGAATCTTTCATAACCGCGCAATTCTGGTACCTGGAGGCAGGCGTGCGCCACGTCGCCCTGATTGTTCAGAAATATTGAAATCTTCCCGTGGCCTTCCAATCTGGTTATGGGATCGATTGTTATCTCTTTAAACATTTTTTGCCTCCTGTTTTCTTCTCAGGATTGAGCTGGGCAGACCGTACATGTAAAACAGCCCGATCGGGTCGATAATGGCGTCGGTTACCTTTTTGATCTCGTCCTCGGTGTCCGCGTCAATGATCGAAGCGAGCGCGGATAGGAATTTCGCGCCCATGTCAGTGACTTCCTTGGTTGGACCAAAACAGCCGCGGCACCCGATGTTCGCATTTATGCACCGTTCTCCGCAGCCACCTCTTGTCGCCGGGCCCAGGCAGATTATGCCTTCGGCGAGAAAACATTTTTCAGGGTCGGCGATGACTTCGTGAATCCGTTTAATGCTCTTGATCATCATCTTTTCAGGTTTTGTTTTATTCCTGACGCACGTTTCGCACAACGCTTTATCGGACGCAATGACCGAACCTTTAGGCGGAAGCTTGCCTTCAAGTATCGCCTGCACACCCTTCATGATCAGATCGGGCGGCGGCGCGCACCCGGGCAGGTAATAGTCTACGTCAATAGTCTGGTCCAGGGTTTTAACCGTGTCATAAAATTCGGGCAGAATCAGTTCACCAGCCGGGATCTTTGTCCGTGTCTGCGGGAATACCCGGTTGGGATTGATGGTTGTCACCGTGTTGATATACGCTGTTTCAAAAATTTCCTTTCGGTTAGCCACATTAGCAAGACCCGGGATCCCGCCCAGGTGAGCGCATGCGCCAAAGGCTATTACCATATTTGATTTCTGGCGCAGAAGCTTGGCAATTCGTTCTTGTTCCTCGGTTCTGATCGCTCCGTTAATGAAACTGACCGCGATAGATTTGTCCGGCATTGCTTCGATATCTTTGTATTTGAAATCCAGAGCTACCGGCCATAAGATAATATCAACTGCATCAACAACCTTTAATATGTCTTCTGCCAGGTCCACGACGGCTTCTTCGCACCCGCCGCACGACGCGCACCAGTAAATGGCCACTTTTGGTTTTGCCATTACTATCCTCCTTCCGCAAACAATAAATATTGGTAATTGGATAAAAGGTTAAATCTTAAAGGAAGTGAATATTGGTTATTGGTTAAATAGTTAAATATTAGATTCATCCTTTTATTTAACCATTCACCATTAAACCATTCAACTATTCTGTTCATTTGATTTTTAACCATTTAACAATTTAACCATTTATTTATCTGTAGTGGGGTTTGGTCCCAGTTCCTTTATCTGTTTAACGAATTCATCGATTACCTTGGAAAATTTTATGCCTTCGGCCGCAGATATCCATTCAAGCCGCACACGCCGGTTGTCGATGCCGAATTCCTCGAGCATTTTTCTTAAGATTATCATGCGTTTTTGTGTCTGCCGGTTTCCGCTCTGGTAGTGGCAGTCACCGATATGGCAGCCGCCGATAAGCACCCCGTCCGCGCCTTTTTTTAAAGCTGAAAGTATGTACGACGGGTCGATCCCGCCCGAACACATGAGCCTTATCGGAACGACATTGGGCGGGTACTGCAAACGGCTAACGCCAGCGAGGTCGGCAGCAGCCGACGTACACCATTTACAGAAAAAACCAACGATTTTCGGTTCAAAGCTCTCATGCATAATATTCTCCTTCATCCGTGTAGTTTATTTCACTTATATAATTGAGCATGATCTGATATTTGATTATATATAAAAGACTTCAAAAGTCAATATTAAAGTAGTAATGACCAAGATTGATTTAAAGACAGAAATTGTAGAAGTCGAGCTTGCTCGACGAGCTTTTGGCGCAGAGTAAACTCTGCCACTACAAAAGTATCGAAATTTCTGCTACATGAATCTTTCAAATCGGTCTTTTTTAACCTTACAAATAGGGCAGATTTCGGGCGGCTGGTCCCGGGCGCACAGGTAGCCACAGACCTTGCATCGCCAGACTGGATAGGGTAATGACTTACCGGGCGGGATACTTGATTGGGAGATAGTCGGTTGGGTCGTGACCACCGTTTTTTTTTGCTGACCGCGGGGTGGCCGTCGTTCGGGTATTGATGTCAACGGTTTTTCGCCACGACCGATCGCCGTAGACACATATAACCCGCAATAGCATGCTCCGAACTCGTCCAGGTCAGAATCGCGATAGTCACAGGGACAGATTATATCTATGTCCTCCTCCCGGTTGCCATAGGACAAACGGCATGGGCATGACCAGTACCCGTATCGTTGTTCGTTGATCAGTAATCCCTTGACCAAATCCTTGGTGAATTCGACATCGGGATTAAGACGGTAACCTGCCTGCTCGGCTTCCTGTTTCAGTCTCGAGTACAGTGTGTCAACATTGGCAGGCTTGATCTCTTTCATTCCCCCAGCTCCGCGCGTATTTTGGCTTCGTTGTAACCGACGATACAAGTCTTTTTATTAATGACCACGGTGGGAAAAGAACACGCCGGGTTCCATTTTTCGACCTCTTTCATGATATTGTCTTTCTCGTTTTTATCAAGCAGGTCGACATCCACGTAATCATATCCGACCCCCAGTTGTTCCAGAAATTTCTTGGTCTTTCTACACCAGATGCACGTGCTCAGGGCATAGATAAGAATCGGCCCTTTGTTTTTACCCGCTATGTGTTTTATCTCCATTTATGCCTGCTCCCTATATTGGTTTTTAAAGACAAATTTGTTCATTGGCAGGCGGTCCGGTCGTTTGATCTCGGCTTGCTTTTGCTGTTCTGATAAAACCGGCTTAAGTTCACTCGAGTGCTTACCCATGATGATCAGCGTTATTATCCTGGCATCGGATGGGATGCCGAGAACATTCCTGACCTCGTCTTCACGGTAGCCGGCGATTGGGTGGGCGACAAGCCCCAGTTCAGTCGCCCTCAGCACGATCGCCGCCACTGCCATGCCAGTGTCGAAAAGGTAGTATTCGCGTTCTTTGATGAGACAATCATCTTTTTTCAGGGCAAATGCCGCCACGATCATCGAAGCGTCGTAAGCCCATTCATTGCCTTTTGACAGGGTGCCGTGCATTTTCTCCAGCACCGCGGGATCATAGACAAAAACGAACCGCCAGGGCTGGTTATTAAAGCAGGAGCAAAAAAGACCGGCGCACGACGCCAGATCGGCAATGAGTTCATCCGTCACCGGGAAGGAATCCAGTGACCGGTATGCTCTCCTTTTATCGATGGTTTCTTTGACGGTCACCGTATCTATTCTCCCCAGATTATCGCGCCCTTGTTGGAGATCTGGTAGTATTCAGCTTCCAACAGGCCTTGGTGACGGCGTTCATCCTCGGCAAAACGCGCGAACAGCTCTTTGCCGGCTGGATCATTGATCTGCTCGGCAAGCGCTCTGTAGCGGGCGTTCGCTTTTTTCTCCGCTTCTATGCCGCGCGTCAGCACTTCGGCGATCTCATCTTTGTTGGGTTCAAATTCGCCTTCGATCTCTCCTTTGAGCGCGGGTAATTGCTTGCCCGGCGGCGGCGGGTTTATGGCAAGCCCGGTCTCACGCGCATCGATGACGCGCCGGACATTCTCATAGTGAGCCTGTTCCATTTCCGCGAGTTCACCAAACAGCTGCTTTCCGGCTTTGCTTTTTGCTTTTGCCGCGGCTTCCAGATAGAATTCCTTTGCGATCACCTCGCTGCCCATGGCGGCTAGAAGCAGATCGTCGACCGAATCTTTCTTTTTATTTAGCGATGCTTTTTTCATTCTCATTCTCCTTTTATTTATTCATGCTTGCCCCATATGCTACTTTCTAATTTCCGATTTCTATTATTATCATCATTCACCATGCAACTCATGCACGAATTCCTGAATTTTTGTCTCTGTGATCATTGAGCGCTGGGATAAGGGAGTCTTGTCGATCCGGTACAGCGCAAGCGTGTCCTCGAACACCACCCTTTTTTCATTAATATAGAAAATCCCAAGACCCAAGCGCTCTTTTTCGACCGCCCGTTCAAATGCCCTTGATCGGTCGTGCGGATCGTACGATGACTCAAGGTTATAAGTATGTTCTTTGAACCACTGGTACGTATTGACCTTGTTGAACGTGACGCAGGGCTGCAAGACATCGACCAGAGCATAACCTCGGTGCTTGATCGCTTTTGTGAATATTGTTTTCATCTGTTCTATATCGCCGGCAAATGCCCGCGCCACGAACGAGGCGTCCAGCGCGATCGCAACCGAGAGCGGATTGAACGGTTCAGACATTACGCCCTGGATCTGCACCGGCGTTTTAAAACCCATAAGGCTTGTCGGTGATGCCTGTCCCTTGGTCAGTCCGTACACCAGGTTATTGTGGACTATATTGGTTATATCGGGATTGCGCCGGATTGTGTGAATGAAATGGTTGCCGCCCTCGCCATAAGTGCAGCCGTCGCCGCTGACCGCGATGACCGTTAAACCGGGATTAACCGCCTTGATCGCCGTCGCCGACGACAGGTAGCGGCCATGGAGACCATTAAAAACGTGGCTTTTGACATAATGCGGCAGTTTCGCGGCTTGTCCGATGCCGGATACGAGCACGACCTGCTCGGGTTTCAGCTGCAATTGCTCCAGGCTCTGTTTAAGGGCGTTATGGATCCCAAAATTACCGCACCCCGGACACCAGGCGCTATCGGTCGTCTCATCCATGTCAAAAACGGGCTTCATAAATCACCGTCTCTTTTTTCCTCCCCCTCGAGGGGGAGGGCCTGGGAGGGGGGGACAGCTGGGTGTCCCGCAAGGGGCTTCCGCGAATTTCCCGTGAATCCAAAATAAAATTCCGCGGGGAAATTCAGCGTCCCGAGGTTTATGCACTGATAAGTGCATCGAGGGAATAAATTTCCTGATCGCGGAGCGGTCTTTAACTCTGGTTGTCCCGTCAGGGGCTTCATAAATTTTTATTCTTTATTGTTCGACCGCGGACCGCAGCCTTCCGGCGACTTCTTCGAGCGTAAAGGGCAGTCCGTTGTATTTGAGAATGGTGCTATGGAAATCAAAACCCAGACTTTGCTTTATATGCCGGGCGAACTGAGCAGTCGCGTTGTTCTCGATCGCTATGACTTTTTTCGCCTTTTGCAGATAAGCGGCGGTTGACGAGGGGAGAGGGTGGAGCTGCTGGAAATGCAGCATGCCGATATTCCTGCCGGATAGCTGTTGGTCGCGGATCGCTTCTCTGACCACTCCGAAGTTCGAACCCCAGCATATGACCAGAACATCGCACGGATCATCTTTGTTGCCGCCGTAATATTCCGGTTCATAAAAATCGTGTTCAATAGCTGCGGCTTTTCGGCGCAGCTTGTCAACCATAAGGTTTCGTATTTCCAGATCTTCACTGATGTGCCCGCTTTCGTCGTGCGAGTGACAGTCGGCGATAACCAGTCCGGTGCCATGGCCCGGGATACCCCGGGGTGAAATGCCGTTGGCCGTAAGCTGATATCGCCGGTAATCCGGTTCGGTGGGTACAATGAAGGGATCGGCTGCTGGCTCAGCAAGATCCAACGCTGCAACATTGGTTGATGAATCCATGAGGAACTGGTCGGTCAGGATAAACACCGGAACCTGATACTGGTCGGCGATCGCGAAAGCATCGCGGGTCGTGGAAAAAGCCTGTTCCGGTGTGCCGGGTGCGAGTATGATTCTGGGGAATTCACCGTGCCCGGCATAAAGAGCCAGGTCCAGGTCTGCCTGTTCGGTCCTGGTTGGAAGGCCGGTTGCCGGTCCGGGTCGCTGCGCCAGGTGAATAACGAGCGGCTGCTCCTGGGCGCCGGCAAGGCTCAAACCTTCGGTCATCAGGTCAAATCCACCGCCCGAGGTGGTGATCATTGCCCGGGCGCCGGCGTACCACGCGCCCAGTGCCATGTTCATGGCGCTGATCTCGTCTTCGGATTGTTCGCTGATGATATCGCAATATCGCGATGCCCGCGTGTAATATGTCCAGACGCCGGAAGACGGGGTCATGGGATAAGCAGCGATAAAGTTGCAGCCGCCGGCCAGAGCACCCAGGGCTACGGCTTCGTTTCCGTCCATTACGCGGTCATTGGCAGCACGATGACCTGGGGTGATCTGGATTTCGGCATTTCCGGCCCGGATGATTTCAAGGCCGATCTCGTAGCCGCGGCGCGCGGCATCGTTGTTTTTGCTGATTATCTCGGCACCTTTTGACGAGAAACGGTATTTAAGATTTTTATGGATGATATCAAGCGGCGCGCCGCAAAGGCCGCTGATCAACCCGACGCCGATTATATTGGCATAGACCGGGCTGCCAATTTCGCTCGCCAATTTGCTGAAAGGGACATCGGTGCTTTTGAGTCCGCCGGTGGCGTATTCGCTGATGATCAGCGTCCGGCTGGTCAGGCGTTTTTCGACATGGCCGAACGCCTTCTCATTGAAAGGTATAAAAATGTCGATGCGGTCCAGCGGCGCGCGCACGGGTTTTGATGATACCCGGATGCTGGTCGAGTTGATACCGCCCCGGATCCGGGACATGAATTCCTTAGTGGAAAATACGTTGAACCCTGAATCGTTGAGGACGCGTGCCAGGAGTTGTTCGACCGTATCCAAGCCCTGGCCGGCGGCCCCGCATAGCACGACTGATATATCGTCAGTCACAGGCATAGAGCTAAAGAACGGCCATGCCGCCGGCTTCGGCTGCCGGTTATGATACGGTCAAGTCCATGGAATTCATCCACAGGCCATGGATATTGCAGTAAGACAGGGCGAACACGGTCCCGCTTTTTTCGGTCTTGAAGTTCACCGTGCTTTCAGGATGAGTGTACATCGTGCTCGTATTCGGACCCTGGGCCGAACCGCCGTGCGCCTGAAATTCATAACGACCGATGTGGCATGAGAATTTTTCGCCCTCGGGACGGAAATAAACGTCGATCCAGGCGATATGATGCTCGGTCGTGTTAGGATGGGCGATCTCTTTGCCCACCGTTACGGTTAACTTCACGGCATCGCCTTTTTTGATCTTGCCCGGCATGTCAAGGGCCGGCGCATGTTTTTCCTTTTTCCAGTCTGCGGTCTGTACGGCATCGTTCATTTGGAACATGGCGCGCTCCTTTCTTTTAGATGTTACGCGATGGTTTTGCGCAGTTCAGATAATTTCATGAAATGATTCTTTTCTTCACCGATGATCTTATTGATCTCATTTTTTTGTTCTTCCGGTACGACCATGAGAATTTCCTGATAATACAGGATCGACTCGAGCTCGCGGTCAATGGCGAAATCGATCGCAGCCTTGGCGGTCGTAATAGCTGCCGCGTATTCGTCGAGTCGCCCGGCGTTGAAGATCTTATTGTCGACATAAGCCCGGAGATACGCGCCATATTCATCCGTGTAGGTCTCGGGCGGGGTATAAGCCTGAAGTTTTGAGAGCATTGATCGATAGATATCCCTGTGCACCAGCTCCTGTCCTGCCAGGTGCCGGAAAAGGTCCTGGATCCGGGGTTCGGGCAGCTTCGCACTCATGTTCCGGTAGAATGCCTCCCCGTTTTCCTCGATACGAATTGCGAATAGCAGGATCTCCCGGGCGTCAAAAACGCTCATTTCTTTCTTCCCTTCACCTTGATCCGGTTCTCGGTGGCGCAATGGGGGCAACGCGCCATGGTTTCATTGTAGAGCTTGCCGCATTTTCCGCAAGCAACCAGCCTGACTTTGCAGTTTTTGCAGAAAACGGGTTCAAAACAGCTGAACACAAGCTCATGGTCACAAAATGGGCAACGGCATTTTTCCTTCATTGTTTATTACCTCGTTTATCCAGATAGTTCTGGATCGCTTTGTGCAAGGCGTCGGCTCCCAGATTGGAGCAATGCATTTTATTGAGGGGCAGTCCGCCCAGTTCCTTGGCGACGAGTTCGTTGGTTATTTTCAATGCTTCATCGATCGTTGTGCCCATCGCCATTTCACTTACCATTGACGAAACTGCGATCGCCGCGCCGCAGCCGAAGGTCTTGAACTTGATGTCGGCCAGCCGGTCGTCTTTCACCCTGATATAAAAGGTCATCATATCCCCGCATACCGGATTGCCGACCTCGCCGATACCGTCGGCGTTTTCGATCTCGCCGACGTTGCGCGGATGCTGGAAATGGTCCATTACTTTTTCGGAATAAAAAGGCATATCGTCACCTCACGTTTGTTCGGGAAATACCAGTTTCAGAAGAGGGGCGTAAATTTCGCCTGCGCCCAGTACTCTTCCTTGAGCAGATCCATCTGCTTGGAGATCGCGGCCAGGTGTTTTTGTTCCCATTCATAAAGCTGCTGGAAAAAAGAACGCGCATTATCCTCGTTTGCTTCGTCCATCATTTTGCGGTACAGGTCGACAGAATTGGATTCCAGGAGGGCCGCAATGCTCAACGCCGACATTTCAAAATGCCGATCCTGGATCCGGGTTTGCAGCTCATCAGAGAAGATAGGGCTCTTCCCATCAAAAGAGGATGGGTTGCCAAGCGTCAGGTCCTTTGCCCATGTACCATTGAGTAGAAGCTGGTCATATTTTTTCTTGAGTTCAACGAAATGCCTGGCTTCATCCTCGGCCAGGATCTTGAAAACCGATTTTGCCTTGATATCTTCGGTTTTTTCCGATGCGATGCGGTAAAATTGAATACCGTTAAGTTCTGTCTGCAGAGCTGTTTGCAGACCGCTTATTATTTTAGAAGTATCCATGGTGGATTCTCCTGTGACCGGTCGCTACCGCTCTTCCTCGAGCGAAAATTCCCGGATCCCGAACCAGAAGCCGGTGGATTCGATATTATCGATCTCGGCCTGGAGCAGGTCATAATGGGATTCTTCCATTTCGATTATCCGGTCGAAGATCTTCTCGGCTTCGCCATTTTTTATCTTCTTTTTGGCGTCGTTGTAGAAATCTATGGACTTTTTTTCCAGGTCCATGGCGGTTTTCAAAGCGCCGAGTTCATCTGCACCTTTTTCCGATTTCACCTTTTCGATCGACCGCAGCTTCGGTGTCAGTTTTTCGATAATGGAGACAGGTATTTCCCCGCAGGTCCAGACGCTTCCGCACTGAAGACCAGCCAGCTGTTTTGTCAGGATCTCCAGGTGGGTAAATTCGTCGCGTCCCAGCCGTATGAACATGTTCTTGCCGGTTTCGTCTTTGCATTCGAACGCAAAGTCAAGATAATGGACTAAACCATTTTTTTCGATTTCGATCCCGGTCTTTAAAATTTTTATCGCTTCTTCCATTTTACCTCCAGATTAAGATATAAATTATAATTAATTTAATATCTATGTCAATATAACTTTGGAACTCTCATATTAAAATTTACCTTATTCCCAGTCGTTAACCCATGTTAACCCGTGTTAACCCGTAACGCGGAATAATGAGCTTCTTTCATTTAGACTATATATATATGAAATGATTTATTGTAACTGTCTATTTTTAACTATAACAATTTTTTTGATAATAAACTGCGGTAAGGGCAAGTTCATTAACGCTTGACATCATAATAAGATATGGTATAATTTACTATCAATGGAGTAGACAGTGGGTCTGTTATTATTCACGATCTTAGGTGGGTTCACTTTAAAATGGCACTTACCGGTCGGCTGTGCAGTTGGGGTATCGGGTAAAATTCTTGTTGCCGACACGGATCGCGACAGCTGTTATGAGTTGTTTATCAGTGATTTCCAGCTGCCTGATAATATATATATTTGCGAACTACATCAACCTTATACATGGGAATTGGATTCGTTTTCAATCCTGCTATGGCAGATAGCATGTGATATTGGCGATTTCGACAATGATGGGCTAGCTGATTTATTATGTTATG
>Ga0299915_10000397_pt1 | contig 33170 bp, 35 predicted proteins | sample RVTome_13_FD_200263 | JGI IMG/M metagenome (GOLD analysis project Ga0299915, IMG submission 200263) | Soil microbial communities from uranium-contaminated site in the Upper Colorado River Basin, Wyoming, United States - RVT92D227 (version 2) ...
ACGGTCAACAGCTGGTCCCGAGCGATCACACCGACCTGAACGATCGCGAGCGACACCAGCAACAGGATCGGCAACACGAGGGCGAACTCGACGACGGCCGAGCCCCGCTCGTTCCCGGGTCCGCCGACTTGCCTACTGAGCACTACCCGCCACCTGATCGATGATGTCGTCGAAGAAGGCCGGAAGCTTGCCCGACGAGCGAGCCCAAGCGATCAGCACGACGGCGACCGCCGCGGCGGCCAAGATCACGAGGGCGTACTCGGCAGTCGTTTGCCCGATCTCCTCGGTGACGCGCGCGCGCAGGCGCACGTACAGCGAGAGCAACACGGGTTCACCTCCTCTCACGCGATTGACTTCAAGGTGGTGAGCAGGACGGGCACCACCGTGAGGAGGAGGAACGCGGGGAGGACGAGAAAGACCAGGGGGAACAGCATCTTCACGGGCGCCTTCCGTGCGCGCTCGGTGACGGCGGCCCGCCTGGCCTCGCGCACCTGCCCTGCGAGTGTCGACATCTGCTCGGCCAGCGACGCGCCATACGACTCGGTTCGCGTGAGCGCCGTCACCGCCCGACGGAGATCCGGCAGCTCCAGGCGATCCGCGGTCGCCCGGAGTTCATCGCGCCACCGGGCGCCGAGATCCACAGCGTCCAAGGTCCGTCTCAGCTCTGTCGCCAGTGGCCCTCCGACCGCCCAAACCGCCCGCTTGAGCGCGAGCTGCCCGGACAGCCCGGCGGAGGACGCTGCCGCGAGCAGGTCCAACAGGAGCGGCAGCTCGAGATCCGCCCGCCTTGTCTGCCGTCGCGCAGCCCACGAGACGGCGATATCCGGCCCCTGGAAGCTGGCAAGGACGATCACGGGCGCAAGCAGAGGACCAGGCGGAGGCGCCAGAAGGGTGAGGGGGACCGCCGCGGCCGCTGCGAGCACCTTCGCGCCTACAACCTCGGCCACATCCACCCTCCACCCAGTAAGCGAGAGGCGGTGCTCAAGCCTCGCGCGACTCGGAGGTCGAACCACGGCGATCGAGCCCAGCTTGCGAAGGGTCGTCCTCAGGGGCACCTCGCGCAGTGAGCGCGACCGCGGACCGAGACGATCGAGGACGGCCCTTTCAGCCAGCAGTCGCGCCGCGGACACGGCCATCATCGCCGCCACGGCGGCAAGGGATGCCGCGAGCAGCTCCGACCTCACGGTTCCACTTGAAGAAGCCGCCGGATCCACAGGAAGGCCGCTGCCTGCATGGCCAGACCAGCAAGGATGGCTGCCATGCCCGCCGTGGACCGATAGGCGGCCGCCATGTCTCCCCGCGACGTGGCTGACAGGAAGAGGAAGAACCCTATCGGAAGGAGCCCGAGGATCGCGCCCGAGAGCCGCGCCTGGGCCGTCAGGGAGCGGACCTCGCGCGCGGCCGCGCGACGCTCTGCCAGGGTTCGAGCGACCTGATCGAGAACCGCGGGCGCGTCGCCGCCGGTCCTTCGGTGCAGCGTGAGCACACCAGCGACGAGGCGCGTCTCGGCCGAGGGGAGCGCAGCCGTCCAGCGTTCGACGGATTCGTCGAAGGGAACGCCAAGTGAGGTCCGATCGACGAGTTCTCGAAGCGACGGACCGAGGGGCTCGTCGACCTCGTCCGCCGCCGACCGGATCGCCTGCGTAAGCGACAGGCCCGCCCGAAGACGCGTGGCGATGCCGGCGACGACCTCGGCCAGCTGAGCCTCGACGAGCTCCGCCCGGCGAGCCTGTGTCCGACGATGCCGGATGCGCGGAGCCACCAGAGCGGCGGCAGCTCCCGCCAGGGCGCCTGGGGGTCCGGCCACCATCCCGCCGACCGCAAACGACGCCGACAGTGCGACCCCGCCGACGGCAAGACGTCCCGCCTTCCTGCGGAGCCGGGATTCTCGACGATGGCCTGCCCGCCTCCGAGCCAGTCCTGCGCGCTCGACGATCAGGTCCTTTTGCATTCGATCGGCCGAGATCGCCGCGAGGAGGCAGGATATCGCCGCAAGAGCCGCCGGCAGAACCAAGCTCATGACCCACCCTCGGCGCCCTCTCCGTCTCCTCCGGGACCCGAATCCGGTCCGGGTGCGAAGAGCGCGTCCGGGAGCGACTCGTCTCGCTCGGCTAACTGGCTTGCGACCCGAGGCGTCTCCCCGGTCGCCACGAAGTCCCCCGCCCTCCCGAGTCGCGGGCGGAAGCCGAATACCTCCCGAACCAGCGGATCACCGTCGCGAAGGCCCTCCACGGATGCGATCTCGAAGACGACGCGCCGCCCGTCACGCAGCCTTGCCATCTGTACGACGATGTCGATCGCCGAAGAGACCTGGTCGCGAACGTGAGCCGCCGGGAGGTCGACGTCGGACATCAGCGCCATCGTTTCGAGTCGCCAGAGGAGGTGCCGAGGTGAGTTGGCGTGAGCCGTCGACAGAGAGCCGTCGTGGCCCGTGTTCATCGCCTGAAGCATGTCCAGCGCTTCGCCGCCGCGAACCTCGCCCACGATGATGCGGTCCGGGCGCATGCGCAGCGCGTTCCGGACGAGATCGCGGACCGTGACTTCCCCCTTGCCCTCGACGTTTGGAGGCCGAGCTTCGAGACCGACCACGTGAGGTTTCGTGAGCCGCAGCTCCGCCGCGTCCTCGATGGTGACCAAACGCTCGCCGTCGGAGACGAACGCGGAGAGCACCCCGAGGAGCGTGGTCTTTCCCGAGCTCGTGCCCCCTGAGACGACTATGTTCGCCCGCCCCCTAACGCAGGCTCCAAGGAAGCCGAGCATCCTTGGACCGAGCGTTCCGCGCGCAACCAGATCCTCGGGTGTGAAGGGCACGGGTGAGAACTTGCGGATGTTGAGCGTCGGACCGCGGAGCGAAAGGGGCGGGATGATCGCGTGCACCCGACTGCCGTTCGACAGTCGCGCGTCCACCCAAGGTGACGATTCATCGACCCGAAGGCCAAGCGGGGCCACGATGCGCTCGATCACGTGAAGGACCGCCTCCTCCCCCTCAAACAGACGGTCCCCCACCCTCTCGAGTCGCCCCTTTCGCTCCACGTAGACGTCGTCGGGTCCGTTCACCATGATCTCGGTGACGTCGGGGTCCTTCAGCAGGAACTCGATGGGACCCAACCCGACGACCGCGTCAGAAACCTCGTTAACCACCTTCGCGAGAGCGCTCTGCGGCAGGATGTGCCCCTGCTCGCGGAGGATCGCGAGCGCTTCCTCGCGCACACGCAGCCGTCTCTCAGGGCGCGAAATCCCCTCAAGACCGCGCGCGTCTACACGCCTGAGCAGCCGCTCGTGCAGGCCTTGCCGAACCTCGACCAGCCCGTCGCCCCGCATCAGCTCGCTTCCTCCAACACACGGGCCGCGAGGCGGGCCACCGCACGACCCGTCCGACCGCGGCCTGGCACCAAGCGCCCTCTGTCCTGTGCGCCCGGCACCGCACGATCCACCGGGATCACCACCGAAGCCGGCCGGCCGAAGACGCGCTCGACGTCGCCGGGCACGATCTCCGCTCTCGCCGCCCGGTTGACGACGAACAGGCACCGATCCTGGACGTCGGCCGCGGCGATGGCCCGCCTGGCGGCGCGGAACGACAGCACGTCGAGCTGCAACACCACGACGACGCGGTCGGAGACCCGCAGCCCGGCCTGCGTCACGTCGTCGAGGCCCCTCGGGATGTGGAGCACGACCACGTCGGCCAGGCGCCGGATCGCCTGCACGGCGGCCCGGACCTGTTCGCCGCCGATGAGGGCGGCAGTCTCGGGATCTCCGGGAGCGAGCAGCAGCCTGAACCCTTCCGGGTGACTCCACAGGATCCCGTCCAGGTGCTGGGCGTTCAGCTCGGCTGACAGCGGAATCAGGTCTGCGATCGTCCGGGGTGGTTCGTCACTGGGTGCGCCGACCGCCGCCGAGATGTCCGCGAACGCCAGGTCCAAGTCAACCAGGACGCACTCGAGCCGGCGACGCCCGATCGCTGCGGCCAGATGGGCGGCGAGGAACGTCGCTCCCGCCCCCCCACGAGGGCCGTAGACGGCCACGACGCGTCCCCTTCGATCTGCGGTCAGGTCCGCCGGCGGAAGCGCGCGGGCCGCGGCCCGCGCGAGCTCGTCTCGGTCTCCGGGCCAAACGAAGAAGCCCCTCGCCCCAGCCTGGATCGCTCCGCGCAGCGACTGCACCGTCTCAGACGTGTCGAGCGCAAGCAGCACGCCGCTGCTCGACGACCCCGCCGGAGCCGCAAGCGACGGCGAGGCCACGATCGCGTCGGGCTCGAGCTGCTGGATGGCCGCCGCGAGCTGGCGTTCGTCCGAAGCGGTGGCGACAACCCTCGCGCGGCCGGTGCGGTCCAGGAAGTGCATGACCTCCTCGGCCACCTCGTGCTCCTCTAGCGCGAGCACGATCCGCGCGATCTCTTCCATGCTCACTCCGTCCGTCGGCGGGGAAGCGCCCACACGTCATGAGGAAGCGAGAGAGAGGCGGGGAGTCGCGACCGGGAGCGTCGCGCAGCCCAAAGCCTAGGCGCAGGAGCGCTTGCGGGCAATCGCCGGGGCGACCGATTTCCCCGAGGTACAGAGGGGACGTCGTTGGCTGAGGGCGGGGGAGAAGCACCTCCCGCGTCTTGGGGACGCGAAGGAGAAGGGCGGGGGACGGATCAGCCTCCTTGCGCCGCGAACTGCAACGAGGCGAGGCTGAGCCTCGGCCGGAGATCAGCCCTCGGCGCCCACCAGGACTTGGGCAAGCCGGTGCGTGCGCTCCTCGACGAGCCAGACCATCCCGCAGCACTCGCACTCAACGACCGGCTCGTCCGGATTCGCGATCTCGACCCTGCACCCGCACATCGGACAGTCCACGCTGCCTCCCTGAGACGGCCCGACCCACGGTACGGGCCACCACGACGACACCGGGAGGGTCGAAGGTCATCACCTTCCGGGGCCCAAGAGGTCAACCTTCCGCGGAGATGTCAGACCCCGCGTCTACCCTTCGAAAGCATGGGGCTGGTCATCGACTTCGAGGCGTGGCGGAGCAGCCGGAAGCTGACCGCGCTGCCGGACTCGCCGCCGGTCGACACGAGGACAGAGCCCGGACTCGGGCGCCCGATCGGACGCCTCGAGACCGCCATCGCCAGGCTCGATCACGTGGTGAGCTCGGGGCGGTTTCGGATCGACGGCAGGGTGGAGGCCGAGCTTCTCGCGATCACGGGCGCGGTCTCGGCCGGACGGGTGGAACAGGCCACCGAAGCGGCCGAGCGGCTGACGGACCGGCTGGAGCACCCGTCCTCCGGCCTCGCGCGCTCGCTCTGAAGCAGGCCGGAGTTCCCAGGAACGACGCGAAGGGAGCAGCGAACATGCGCTGTCTGCACTTGCTCGGTGGCCCACCGGCTCTCGCCTCGGACCCTCGAGCATGCCTCCCGCGGCAGGACGCGCGTGGGTTTCTGCTCCCTTCGCGGCCACCCAAGGGCGACCGACCCCATTCTAGTGCGCCGCCGCCCGCCGGGCGCGCGAGCTCAAGCAGCCTGTCGCCTTGGCGAGACTCTTGAGCGCAGAACGACCCAGCCGAAGACGGCGGCCACCGCCGCAGCGGCCACGACGCCTGCGGCGGCCTGGTTCTTCGGCTTCACGGCCACCGTGACGATCCGGGTCCGAAGACGCACCGGGCGCCGGAACTCGCGAACGTCCCAACCGCGCGTTTCGGCCTCCTTCCGGAGGTCGCGATCGGGGTTCACTGCGACCGGATGCCCAACCGCCTCGAGCATGGGCAGGTCCGTGACCGAGTCCGAGTAGGCGTACGACCCCCCGAGGTCGATGCCGACGCGTCCGGCCAGCTCCCGGATAGCGTCAGCCTTGGCCTCGCCCGCGCAGTAGAACTCGAGCTCGCCGGTGTACTTACCGTCCACAATCTTCGCGCGGGTGGCGAGAACGCCCGAAGAGCGGAAGTGACGAGCCAGCGGCCGCACGACCTCCTCCGGAGACGACGAGACGATGTAGATGCGGCGACCCTGCTTCCGATGGAGCTCAATGAGGTCGAGAGCCTCCTGGTAGACGTACGGGTCGATCACGTCGATGAGGACGTCCTGCACCAGCTCCTCGATCTGCTGCTGGTCCCACCCCTTCGTGAGGGCGAGCATGCCTTCCTTCAGGCGCTCCATCTTCTTCTCGTCGGCGCCTATGAGCAGGTAGACGAGCTGCGCGTAGATGCCACGGACCAGCTGCGAGCGCTTGACCATACCCGCCCGGTACATGGGCCGGGAGAGGGCGAGCGAGCTCGACTTCGAGATGATGGTCTTGTCGAGATCGAAGAAGGCTGCGTCCATCGCCCCGTCATGGTAGAGGACGCCGCCGACAGGAACCGGCCTTCGACCTGGGAGTCTGCTCAGCGCCGGAGCTTCGCGAGGTCGCGTCTGAACGTCGCCAGCCACGCGAGCTCGGCGTCGATGAACGCCTCCTGCAAGCCGACTAGGCGGAGCCCCGCCGCGCGGGCGGGTCCTTTGCCTGCGGACAGCCGCTCACGCTCGGCGGCGATGGCTGCTCGCCTCGCCTCGAGAGCCGCAGCTCTCTCGGCGACGCCCTCGCGAGCATCCTCAAGGGAGATCAGATGGAGGAAGCCCAGGGACAGCCCGGCGCCCGTTTCGTAGGGGCCCGCGACGGCGAACCGCTCCACGAGCCCGGTCCGGAGGAGGCCCCTGCCGGACCGGGTGATGCGGTACACGCGGCGGTCGGGCCCCTCGGCCCCCTCTTGCGCTCTCCCAGCGATCCGAGCCTGCCCCTCGAGACGCCGCAATGCCTGGTAGACGGACGCCTTCCCGATCTCGACCCAGGATCCCATGCTCCGATCGCGGAACCGTTCGAGCAGCTCGTACCCGTACAGAGGCTCCTCGGCAAGGAGCCCCAGGGTGACCACTTCGACCTTCGACACCAACGCGAACACCCCCTCTAGTCCGTAGCAAACTAGAGGGGGCGCATCGCAAGGACAAGCATCCGGAACCGCAGTCAGAACGTGCTCGTGCCCTTGCAGACCTCGCCGGTGGATAGATTCGTTGCCTTGGCGACGAATCTATCCGTGCCGCTTGCATCGTGCACCTTCTTCGAGACGTCGAACGAGCCGGACGGAGCCTCGGTCGTCCGCTGGCCCCTGAAGAACACGGCGCCGTTGTGGCGCATGACGACCTTCCAGGTGTCACCGACGACGTTCTGATCGACCTCGAAATCGGCCTCGATCTTGGCGTTGTCGGGCGTGAGCTTCAGCTTCCAAGTGCTCTGGTCGCTGCAGGACCCGGTCTTGACGACCTTGCCTTCCTTCGCCGACGCGACCCCCGCCGTGCCCAGCAGGCCGAGCGCGAGGACCGCCACCAGGAACACCACCATGACCCTCTTCATGCTGCTCCCCCTTTCCTGATCCTCTGCACAAGCCTAGGGAGTGGCAGGCAAAGAGCGGCCAAACGGGAGCATCGCGGCAGGTTAAGGATGGGGCTCGGGCGGCGCGGGTTCGGGCTGGGCGGGCGCGGGTCGGCGCAGGAGAACGATCATCACCAGGCCGGCGATCACCAACCCTATGCAGCCGTACTGCGCCCCGGTGAGGCCCAGCACGCGACGGTCGTAGGCGCGCAGGAAGTCGGTGCAGAAACGCTGGACGCCATACCAGAGCAGGAACGCGGCCGTGAGCCACCCGGGCCGGACGCCGCGGCGCCGAGCCTGGAAGAGCAACACGATGAGCGGAAGCAGGAGCAGGGTCTCGTAGAGCGCCGTGTTGTGGATGTGGGCGCCGATCGGGATGGGACCCTCGCGGGTGACGCCACCCAGGTAGTGCACAGCGAGGAAGAACGACGTCTGGTGGCCGAGATGCTCGCCCACCGAGTAGCAGCCGATCCGTCCGATCGCGAGCCCGACCGCCAGGCCCAGCACGACGCCGTCGGTCAGCACGAGCCCGGGAACGTTCCGATGGCGACGGAGCCACCACAAGACGACGACCACGGCAACCAGGAATGCGCCGGAGAACTCAAGGCCCCCCTCCCAGAGCGCAACGACCGCCCAGGGTCGGCTCGTGAACTGTGAGAGATGGCTCGCCACGAACGCCAGGCGAGCGCCGATGATGCCGACGAGCACGATCCACCAGGCCAGGCGGGCAAGTGCATCGACGTCCAGGCCGTTCCGACGCCCGTGGGCGATGAAGATCCACGATCCGACGAACAACCCGACGGCCACGAGCAGCCCGAACGTGTGCAGCGTGACCGGTCCCAGGTGGAGGTCCGGGAACGTGTGGTACGGGATCAAACCGGCTCCCTCGTAGGCTGGTGTCTCATGCTACGGCGGCGGGTCGCGTACAGACGCGAGCACGCTCGCCTGGCTGCCGACTTGACGCATGGCGGGGAGGTCCGAGTAAGCTTCGAACGTTGTCGAAGTATGCGAATATGGGACGCTGGAACGCATCGGAGCTCGTGACCGAACTGGCGAGCGTCTTCAAAGCCCTCGGCGACCAGAACCGGCTCGCCATCTTCCAGCTCATCCGGGAGCGGGGCGGGCACCGCCGCACGGAACAGGAGATCGCCAACAGCGTCTCCGAGATCGCCAGCGAGTTCGACCTGTCGCTCTCGACCGTGTCCCATCACATCAAGGAGCTCAGGAACTCCGGACTCATTCGGTGCGAGAAACATGGCCAAACCGTCCGATGCTTCGTCGACCAAGCAGCGCTCGAACGCCTCAAGGCGTTCCTCAGATGAAGCCCTCGCGATCCAAGACACTCGTGGGCGGCATGCTCGCCGTTCCGATAATCACGAAAGGCATCGCATGGACGATGGCGTGGCTCTGGTGCAGGCCGAAGCGCACACTGCCCGAGCGCACCCCCGCCGACGAAGGGCTGCCCCACGAGCCTGTCGAGTTCGCCAGCGGGGGCGCCACTCTTCGGGGCTGGTTCGTGACACCACGCGTGACACCCGCCCCGACCATCGTCATGCCACATTCCTGGTCGCTGAACGCTGCCCAGATGCTGCCGGTGGCACGCGGCCTCCACGAGGCTGGGTATGCCGCACTCGTCTACGACACCAGAGGTCACGGGGCGAGCGAGGGAGGCAGCTTCATCACGATCCGGACCTTCGCGGACGATCTCTCGGCAGCCGTCGGAGCGGCCGAGCGCCGCCGCGATGTCGACGCCGGTCGGATCGGGGTCGTCGGCCACTCGATGGGAGGAGCCGGTGCCATCGTGGCCGCCTCCGAAGATCCGCGAATCCGCGCGCTAGTGTGTAGCTCCGCATTCGCCGACCCCCTGGTACTCACACGGCGCAACCTCCTCCGGTACCACATCCCCCGCTGGCCGTTCCTGGGGCTCATCCGTCTTCCCATCGAGCGCCGGCTGGGCACGTCGATGACGGAGATCGCGCCCCGGAACCGGATCGGGCGTGTGCGTGCCCCCGTCCTCTTGATGCACGGAGAGGCCGACCGCTTCGTGCCCTCCTCGGACCTCGACGCCATCACCGCCGCGGCGGGCGCGAACGTCGAGTGGATGCTCCTTCCGGACCGCCGACACGCCGACCTAATCCGGGATCCGAGCTACCTGCCGACCGTGATCGAGTTCCTCGATCGAGCCTTGGGGACAACGCGCCAGGATCTCGGGCTCACGACCCGCTGACCGACGCGGACCGTAGGAATGGACGTCGTCCGGGTGGTTCAACGTCGCGCGGGCGTCTAGGCTGGAAGCTCCCATGCTCAGAAGGCCGGCCGCCCTTGCCTCGATCACCGCGCTGTGGCTCGCCTCGTGCGCCGTGCAGACGCCCGCCCGCAGCGCCCCGGTTGGCGACCATCTCGCCCCAAAGACCGAGCGGACGTACGTGATCGCGGCGGCCGGCGACATCGTCTGCCAGGGGAACCCCAGCACAGATCCCGACAGCTGCCAGTACGACAAGACCTCCGACCTGCTCGTCGACACCGGGCTCACACGCGTTCTAACGGTCGGCGACAACCAGTACCCGACCGGCGCGTACTCGGACTTCGAGACCTACTACGACCCCACTTGGGGACGGGTCCGCAGGATCACGAGCCCGGCCCTCGGCAACCACGAGTACGCTCAGGACCCCACCGCGACGCCGAGCGGCTACTTCCGCTATTTCGGCAAGCGCGTGAAAGGGCCCGACGGCCTCGGCTACTACAGCTACGACCTGCCGAACGGATGCACGCCGGGCCAGGGCGTCTGCTGGCACCTCATCTCCCTGTCCTCGGAGCTTTGCTTCGCTCCGGGCGGGTGCGGGCCAGCTTCGGATCCCGCCAACATCGGCCCGGGCAACCTGATGTACGAGTGGCTGAAGAACGACCTGTCCTCCCACCCGAACAAGCGGTACGCGTGCACGCTCGCGTACTGGCACCACCCCCTGTACTCCTTCTCGACTGGTAGCGGCGCCACATCCACGGTGGACCCGCTGTGGAGCCTGCTCTACGGCGCCCACGCAGATCTCGTGCTGAACGGCCACTCCCACAACTACGAGCGCTGGAAGCCGCAGGACCCGAACGGCAAGCTCGATGCCGCGGGCGGGATCCGCGAGTTCATCGTCGGAACCGGCGGCGCGAGCAAGTACGCGCTCCAGTCGGGCCCCAAGCCGCCGAACCTCGCGGCGGCGCAGGACACGAGTTTCGGGATCCTGCGGATCACCCTCATGCGCTCGGGCTACACGTGGGAGTGGGTCACGGCGGCCGGCCAGCCGTCGTTCACGGACACGAGAACCAAGCGCATCGCCTGCGTCTAGAGGCCGGCGCGATCAGCGGATCGGGAACTGGACCTCCGTCAGGTAGTCGGCCGTATCCGGCGTTTCTGACGGATCAGTCAGATAGACCTCGCGCGAAGGGCCCGCGATCTCGTGACCGTGCTCCTGGATCCAGCCCGTGAGCGTGTGGTACGCCGGACCGATCTCGTCATAAGGCCCTCGGTGCATGGTCCAGGCCACCGTTCCCCCTTCGAGCTCTTCGCCGACCACTTCGCCCGCGCCGGCGAACCGCTCGGCGACGGGGAACGCGAGCTCCATGTCGGCCCCAGTCTCCTCGTCGAGCACGCCGAACATGATCAGGATCGGTGGACCAGAAAAGGCGACGCCGGCCATGCCGACGGCCGCCCCGATCTTCCCGAACCCCTCCATGACGTCGTCCCCGATCGTCGCGACCGACGTGTGCATCCGGATCGCGGCAACGTGCTGGGCCGGAACCTCCTTGATCTGCACGTCGTACGGCATGACACCCTCCCTCCGACTGATCAATCGTTCGAGGTAGCCGAGCATCCGCTCGTGCCGCTCGAGCTCGCCCTCGAGTCGGGCCCGGTGCCGATCGAGCACCTTCGCCGCGACGACTGGATCGTCCGCAGCCAGCGCCTCGCGCACGTCCTCGAGCGGCATGTCCAGGGAGCGAAGCACCCTGATCGCCTCCGCCCGGTTGGCCTGCGCGTACGTGTAGTAGCGATAGCCGGACGACGGGTCGACGACCGCCGGGACGAGCAGCCCAAGGCGGTCGTAGTGGCGCAGCGCCTTCACCGAAAGCCGAGTCATGCTCGAGAACGGCCCGATCGGAACGAGGTTCTCCACGGCGTCCCTCCTTTCGGGAGCCATGCTCGTGCCTCCCCCAGGGGGAGAGTCAAGCGGGTGCGACAGGAAACGCTCAGAGCTTGTAGCCGAACCGCCGTAGGAGCTCCTTGCGCTCGGCGACGTCCTCCTCGGTCTCCACTCCGAGAGGCGCGCCTCCGTCGATCACACCGAGGATCCCGCGCCCCTGCTCGGTCTCGCCGACGACGACATCGACGGGATTGGCCGTCGCACAGTAGATCCGGCAGACCTCAGGAACCATCTTCACCGCATTCAGCACGTTGATCGGAAAGCCGTCCCTCAGAAGGATCACGAAGCTGTGGCCGGCGCCGATCGCCTGCGCGTTCGCAACCGCCACATCGATCAGCTCCTGGTCGTTCCCACTCCAACGGATCAGACGGAGGCCGCTCGATTCGCAGAAGGCGATCCCGAACTTGAGGCCGGGCACCGCCCCGACGAGCACCTCGTGGAGGTCCTCTACGGTCTTGATGAAGTGCGACTGCCCCAGGATCAGGTTCAGATCCTCCGGCTTTGCGAACGGGACGGTCGTGATCTCCATGGTGAGCTCCCTAGTCGGACCGCATACCCAGCTTCGAGATTAGCCCGGCCAGGAGCGAGATTCGAGGGACCACGCTTGCGAGATCGATCCACTCCCCGGCGCTGTGGTCGCCTCCGCCGACGGGACCGAGCCCGTCGAGGGTCGGCACGCCGGCGGCGGACGCCGTGTTCGCGTCCGAGGCCCCGCCGGTCGCCGTGTCTCGCAGCTCGAATCCGAGCTCCTTTGCGACCTCGATCGCAAGCGCGGCGAGCCTCGCGCCCGCCTCGCCCTTCTCCATCGGCCGGTGCCACTTGCCGTCGGTCACCCTCACCGTGATGTCAGGAACGCGGTGAGTGTTCGCGATCCGCTCTACCTCGGCCTCGGCGGCCGCAAGCGACTCCTCCCGCGGGGAGCGAACGTCGACCTGGATCTCGCAGCGCTCGGCGATCACGTTCGGTCGCGTCCCGCCGCGGACGACGCCGGCGTTCACCGTGACGCCGGGCCAGCGTCCGTTCAGCTCGTGGAGAGCGACGATCTTGTGGGCGGCTTCCAGCACCGCGCTGTGGCCCTTCTCGGGCTCGACGCCTGCATGCGCTGCACGTCCTATCACTTCGATCCGGTAGTCGGAGACGCCTTTGCGAGAGGACACGACCTCGCCGGTCTCGCGGGCGCCCTCCAGCACGAGCGCGATGTCGGCTCGCGAGGCCTCAAACCGGATGACGTCACTTGACCACGGCGAGCCGATCTCCTCGTCGGGGTTGCAGACGTAGGTGAGTGATCCGAACCCGTCGAACCCGGTCTCCTGCAGCACCTCGACCCCAAGGAACCCGAGGAGCAGACCACCCTTCATGTCGGAGACGCCGGGCCCGAGAGCGTGGTGCCCGTCGATCCGGAACGGGCGCTCGGCGACCGTTCCGACATCGAACACGGTGTCCGTGTGGCCGATCATGAGGATGCTGGGTCCGCCGCTCCCCCCCAGCCGTCCGATGAGGAGGTCCCCGAGTTGCGGCTCGTCCGCCGCCGGCCGATGCCCGATCCGTTCGACCCGCCACCCGGCCCTCTCGAACCGCGCCTGGCACACACCGGCCACGACGTTGACGCCCTGAGGGGTGTAGGAGCCGCTGTCGACGTCCACGATGGCGCGCAACACGTCGACGAACTCCTCGTAGCGGCGCGCGGCGATGTCCTGCAGCCCACGAAGGTCCACGGCGCGCGCAAGTATACGGAGGGCGGCAGTAGCATCGGGCCCGTGGTGGGACGCGCTCGGTCCGAACTGAGCGGCTGGTGGCAGGTTGGACTGGCGTTGGTCGGTGCGACCCTCCGTGTCTGCTTCCGCTACCGGGTGGTCGGCATCGAGCGCGTGCCGGCCCGAGGTCCCGCCATCCTTGCCTGCAACCACGTGAGCGCGCTCGACGGCCCCTTCCTTGCGCTCGCAGCCGGCCGTAAACGCAAGCGGATGACGCGCTTCCTCGTGGCCGCCGAGTTCTTCGAGCACCCTCAGTTCGGTCGGGCGCTGAGGCTCCTCCAACAGATCCCGCTCCGGCGTGGCGCGAGAGACATGGGGGCACTCGAAGAGGCAGAGCGGACGATACGAGCCGGTGCGCTCGCCGGCATCTTCCCGGAGGGCCGTGTGAACCCCGAGCCCGACGCCGGACTTCAGCGGGGACGCCGCGGCATGGCGATCATCGCCCTCAAGTCCCGCGCCGCGATCGTCCCGGTCGGGATCTGGGGCACACAGGATCGGTGGCCGCGTGATGGCCTTCACTTCCGGCGGCCCTTCCGGCCACGAGTGGCACTGGTGTTCGGGGAGCCGATTGAGCCTCCCGGCGATGCCGCCTCGAGGAGCGACCTCAACGCGTTCACCCATCTGGTCATGACGAGGATCGAGAGCCAGGTGGAGCAGGCACGGGCCATCATTCGGAGCGGCAGATGACCTGCCTGACGAGGAGCAGACCATGACTGAGGAGCAGGCGGCCCACACCTCGAGCGACGGCCGCTTCGAGTTGACACAGGATGGACCTTGCCGCTGGCGGATCGAGCCACGCGAACGGATGCGCGTCCCGGGCATCGTCTTCGCCTCGCCCACGCTGCTGCCGGACATCCTGCGGGGCGAGTCTCTCCAGCAGGTCGCGAACGTCGCCTCTCTTCCCGGGATCGTCCTCGCCTCCTACGCCATGCCCGACGTCCACCTCGGGTACGGGTTCCCGATCGGAGCGGTCGCTGCGACGGACGTCGCGGCGGGCGGCGTCGTCTCGCCCGGTGGTGTGGGGTTCGACATCTCCTGCGGCGTACGGCTCCTCGTCTCTGACCGGGAGCGGGAGGCCGTCGCGCCGAACCTCGAGCGACTGATGGACGCGCTCGACGCCAGCGTCCCCAAGGGCGTCGGGGCGGGCGGGATCTGGCGGCTCCGCTCGGACGCGGAGTTGGAGGATCTCCTTGCTGGAGGCGCGGCCTTCGCGGTGCGTCGCGGCTTCGGGACCGCGCGCGACCTCGAGCGGTGCGAGGACGGGGGTGCGCTCGAGACAGCCGACCCCTCGCAGGTCAGTCGGCACGCTCGGGAGCGCGGACGCGGCCAGATCGGCAGCCTGGGCTCCGGCAACCACTTTCTCGAGGTGCAGGTCGTCGACGGGGTATTCGATCACGATCTGGCCGAGGCATTCGGGCTTCGCGAGCGCCAGGTGTGCGTGATGATCCACTGCGGCTCGCGCGGCCTGGGGCACCAGGTCTGCACCGACCAGGTGAGGTCGCTGGAAGGAGTGATGCCGCGCTACGGCATCGAGGTCGCCGACCGGCAGCTCGCGTGCGCTCCCGTGGACTCACCGGAGGGGAGCGCGTACCTCGGCGCGATGGCCGCCGCCACGAACTACGGTCGCGCGAACCGGCAGCTCCTCTCAGAGGCCGTGCGCGACGCGTTCGCGCTGGCGTTTGGGACGCGCGAGCTCAGCCTTCTGTACGACGTGTCCCACAATCTCGCGAAGCTCGAGAGTCACGAGGTGGAGGGCCGGCCAAGGGCGCTGTGTGTGCAACGCAAGGGCGCGACCCTCGCTCTTCCGCCCGGTCATCGCGACCTGCCCGAAGATCTCCGTCCGTTCGGTCAGCCCGTGCTGGTCCCGGGCTCGATGGGAACTGCCTCATATGTGCTGGCCGGGGTCGACCCGGGAGGAGCGCTCCACTCGACGTGCCATGGCGCCGGGCGAGCGATGAGCCGGCACGCCGCGACGAAACGCGTGAACGGCGGAGCGCTCCGTGACGAACTCGAGCGTTCGGGCATCTGCGTCCGGGCTGGATCGCTTCGGGGACTGGCGGAGGAGGCTCCCTTCGCCTACAAGGACGTAGACGAGGTCGTCGCCACGTGCGAGGGCGCCGGACTGGCGCGCAGGGTCGCCCGCCTGCGTCCGATCGGCGTCGTGAAGGGCTGACCCGTCAGGCCGTAACGAAGGGCCGATCCGTCAGCCCCGTAGGTGCTCGACGAACCAGTCCGCCGCCAGCTCGGCCACGCGCTCGAGCGCCCCCCGCTCCTCGAACAGGTGCGTCGCTCCAGGAACGACCTCCAGCCGGGACGGGCAGCGCAGGTGGGCCTGGGCCTCGCGGTTCAGCTCCAGCACGGCCTCGTCATGCCCGCCGACTATCAGAAGCGTCGGTGCGGTCACAGCCTCGAGCGCGTGCCCGGCCAGGTCGGGCCGCCCTCCGCGCGAGACCACCGCCGCGATCGCGTTTCCAGGGCGAGCGGCCGCGACCAGGGCCGCTGCCGCGCCTGTGCTCGCTCCGAAGAGGCCCTGCCGGAGCCCCCTAGAGTCGTCTCGTTCCCCCAGCCAGGCAACAGCAGTAGTGAGCCGGTCCGCGAGCAGCTCGATGTCGAACACGTTCGCCCGGTCGTGGCCCTCGCTCGGCGTCAGCAGGTCGAACAGCAGTGTCCCCAGTCTCCGCTCGCCCAGGACCCGAGCCACTGCCAGATTGCGAGGCGAGAGGCGGCTGCTGCCGCTCCCGTGTGCGAAGACGACGACGCCGACCGGCGCCGGCGGTACGTGGAGCTCGCCGGGCAGGGGGACGGGCCCGACCGTGATCTCGATGTCCACAGCCCACACTCCTGAGGGGGCTTCCCGGGTTACCGGACGCGATCGTCCGCGCGGAGGAACCGACGACGGAGCAGGTAATTCGCCGATCCCACGACGACGAGTACGGCGATCCCGAGTGCAATCTGAGCTGACGTGGAGTCGCCGGCACGCGGAAGCGCGCCCCGAAGGAGCACGTATAGGACGAGCCACTCGACAACGAGGAAGACCAACCAGCCGCTCGGGTTGCCCAGGAACCCCCGCAGGAAGGTGGCGACACGCGTCATCGCCTCCGAGTGTGCCCTTATGCGGAGGGGTGCGCAAGTGCAACAGAGCCGACCCTTGGGGTCGGCTCTCTCTTCCCAAGTCTGCTCGGGGAGACCGTTACATGACCGTGACGGCAGAGATCAGGTTCGAGTCACGCAGCTTCCGTAGGGCCTCACGCTCGATCAGCCGAACCCGCTCGCCAGACAGGCCGAGCACCTTGCCGGTCTCCCGTAGCGAGAGCGGCTGCCCGTTCTCGAGCCCGTAGCGGAGCGCCACGACGTGCCGCTCGCGTTCGTCGAGCACGCGCTCGACGGCGTCGCCGATCTCCTCGCGGAGCAACGCATCCTCGACCTCGTTGAACGCGGCGTCCGAGTCCACCTCCTCGATCAGGTCACCGAGCTCGGTGTCCTCGCCCACGGGGGACTGCAGCGACAAGGGTTCGCGCCGGCCCATCTCGGTGAGGTCGTCGATCTCCTCCGTCGTCGTGTCCAGAGCCCTGGCAAGCTCCTCGCGTGTGGGCTCACGGCCCATGGTCTGCGCGAACTGGAACCTCGTGCGGTTCAGCTTGCGCAACCGGTCGTGGATGTGCACCGGCAGGCGGATGGACCGCGAGCGATCCGCGATGGCTCGCGTGATCCCTTGGCGGATCCACCACGTGGCGTACGTGGAGAACTTGAAGCCGCGGCGCCAGTCGAAGAGCTCCACCGCCCGCATGAGGCCGATGTTCCCCTCCTGGATGAGGTCGAGCAGCGGGAGGCCCTGGCCCTGGTACTTGCGCGCCACCGACACGACGAGCCGAAGGTTCGCCATGATGAACCGCTGCCGGGCGGACTCCGCCTTCCGGACCGCCTGGCGAGCCTTCATGATGCTCTTCTCCGAGCGCAGGCGACCGGAGCGGAGCTTCTCCTCCGCCTCCTTGCCGTGCTCGATGATGATCGCGAGCTCGACCTCCTCCTCCTTGGTGAGCAGCGGCTCACGCGCCGCCGCCTCCAGGTAGAGGCGCAGGTCGTCGGCGTCGTCGGTTCCAAGCGGACGCGCAGGTTCGGGCATATGCTCCTTCACTCCCCCTCGAAGCCTCGTCACAGGGCGTGCTGACCCGGTCGGAGGTCTTCGGGACCTAACATGATCAGGGCGCCGGGCGTACGTAACCTGACCACCCCGGCCCCCGTGGACCCTAATGTTACCGGCCCGCACCCTTGCCTGTAAAGGCCCTCAGTTGTCAAGAAATCGCAAAGATCAGTGCTTCCTCCTCCCTTTGGCACCCAGACCGGGCTCCGGACGTCCGCAGTGGCAGCCCACCTTGGCGTGGACCCCCCGTCACGTGGCCGCGGGCTCGCCGTCTGCGGCCGGAGTCGCCCTGCCCACAGACCAGGCGCGGAGGTGGGCAACGTCCTCCGCTCGCGTGCGCGAGAGGGGCGTCGTCGCTTGGATCTCTTCCAGGACCGTTTCCGTCGAGGCGTCGCGGCCCTCGGCGTACGCGCGATAGAGGGCTCCGACGACGGCTCCCTCGAGCTCGGCGCCCGAGTAACCCGCACTTGCCTCCGCAAGCTTCGCGAGGTCGAAGGCAGCGGGGTCACGCTTGCGGCGCTCGAGATGCATTCGGAGGATCTCCGCTCGGTCTCGCGCGCAGGGCAGGTCGACGAAGAAGATCTCGTCGAAGCGCCCGCGCCGCAGGAGCTCGGCGGGAAGTGCCGCGACATCGTTGCAGGTAGCCACTATGAACACGCCGGCCGGACGCTCCTGCATCCACCGCAGGAACGTGCCCAGCACCCGCTGGGAGACCCCGCTGTCCCCGGCCGACACGCCGGCGCCGAAGCCCTTCTCGATCTCGTCCACCCAAAGCACCACCGGGGCCATCGCCTTGACTGTTCGTAGCGCCGCCTCGAGCCTGCCCTCGGATTCGCCGACGTACGCGCCGTACAACCGCCCGGGATCGAGGAGGACCAGCGGAAGCTCCCAGCTTCGGGCGATGGCCTTGGCGACGAGCGACTTGCCGCAGCCGGGAACGCCGGTGAGCAGCACCCCGCGGGGCGGCTCCAGACCGAAGCTGCTCGCGGCAGGCTCGAAGGCTCGACCGCGCACGCGCAGCCATGCCTTCAGCCGCTCCATCCCGCCCACCCGGTCGAGGCCCCCAACGTCGGTTGCCATGAGCTCGAGAACACCGTTCGCCTCAAGCAGCGCCGCCTTCATAGACCGAACCTCGGCGACGTCCGCCTCGTCGAGGCGTCCGTCCCGGAAAGCCGCCTCCAGGACCAGCTGCTCCGCCTCCGGCAACGTGAGCCCCTTGATGGCATCGACCAGCTCGCCGATCCCCTGCGTATCCAGAGCCACCGGCACGCCACGCGCGGCCAGCCCATCGATCGTGCGGCGGACGAGTCCCTCGAGCTCCTCGCTGGTTGGCGGCTCCAGCGTCCATGGGATAGCGAGCCCTTCTAGCTCCGGCGGGATCTGCGTCCGGGGGCCCGTGAGCACGAGCGTCTGCCCCGGCTTCGATTGCTGTGCGATCTCCTTGATCCGCCGGACGACGGCGGGATCGCCGAAGGACGCGTGGACATCGGCCATGACGAAGACTCCGGGGTCCGGAAGACTCGCCACGAAGTCGAGCGCCTTCCGCGGATCCACGGTGCCCATCTGCGGGTCGAAGCCGTCCCTTGCGAGCCCTCGCGTGACCGACCAGGTCCACACCGGGTAGCCGACGGCCTGCGCCGCTCGCCGGAGGATGCCCATGAACCTCTGCTCCTCCTGCATCTCCGCCGCGAGCAGGGTGTGGCGAGACGCGAGCAGCAGGCGAAGGTCCTCTGTCGAGTCCACGTCCAAATCATGACACGGCGACCCCCCGGGCCCGCGGTAGGCTGACGCGATGGCGATGGCGCCAGACGTTCCCGAGAGTAGGTACGCCGACATCGGTGGCCCGGTTCACTACGTCGAGTGGGGCGGGTCGCCCGAACGGACGTTCCTGCTGGTCCACGGGCTCGGTGGCTCGTACCTGTCCTGGACGCTCGTCGGCCGCAGCCTCTCGCGGCAAGGACGAGTGATCGCGGTCGACCTCGCCGGGTTCGGGCGCACACGCAGGGACGGCCGCAGCAGCAATCTGTCCGCGAACCGTGCCCTGCTCTCGCGGTTTCTCAACGAGGTCGTGGGCGGACCGGCCATCGTGGCTGGGAACTCGATGGGTGGGGCGATCGCAACGCTCCAGGCCGCCTATGAGCCCGCGTCGGTGGAGGGCGTGATCCTCACGGGGTCGGTGTTTCCGTGGGCACGTGGCGGCCTGCCGTCCCCTCTCGTGATCGCCGGGTTCGGCCTCTACCAGATCCCGGTCGTGGGAGAGTGGACGGCACGCCAGCGGCTCGGCCGGCTTTCCGCAGAGCGGACCGTGCGCCTGGGTTTCCGGGTCGTCACGGCCGATCCCCGCTCCATCCCCGACGATCTCGTCCAGCTCCACGTCCGCCTGGTCTCGGAGCAAGCGGAGGATCCCGACCTCGGACCGGCGCTCCTCGAGGCGGCGAGGTCGCTCCTTTCCCTCGGCAGGCACGGCAAGTTCACCAGGCGAGTGCTGCAGTCCGTGAGGTGCCCGGTGCTGGTCATTCACGGCCACGCGGATCGGTTCGTTCCGGTGGCGTTCGCACGGGCAGAGATCGAGAAGCATCCCCTCTGGCACGTGCGACTGCTGCCCGGAGTGGGCCACGCGCCGATGATCGAGGCTCCCGAACGGTGGATCGCGGCCGTCGAGGGCTGGCTGGGCGAAGTCAAGGAATAGGCGGTTCCACCGGGCGCGAGGTCCGGGCCAGGGCGGCGGCCACGGCGCCCGAGAGGATGAGGGCCCCACCGAGCGCGGTCCCGGTGGTCACCTCCTCGTTCAGGAACACGAACGCGAGCAATGCGGAGGACAGGGGCTCCGTGGCCGCGATGATGGACGTCCTGACCGCGCCGAGTCGCTTCAGACCGGACAGCAGGCACACGAAGGCGCCGGCGGTCGCCGCGCTCATGCCGAGCACGGGCCACCACTTGCTCCAACCCGTGGGGATCCCCAAGCCGCCGGAGGCCAGCGAGTAGGCGGCGAGCCCGATCGACGCCCCGGCGCTCACCCACATCGAGCTGGTGAGCGGGTTGGTGCGGCGGAGCACCCGGTCTGCTCCCACCAGGTACGAGGTGTAGGCGAGGGCCGAACCGAGGGCGAAGAGCACGCCGGCTCGTTCTATCGACACGCGACCGCCCGTCGCCACCATCACCGCGGTACCCGTTCCGGCGAGCGCGAGCGACAGCACCGTCAATCTCGACGGCGCCCCCGTGCCCATGCCCCACGAGGCCAGCGTCACGAGCACCGGGTACGTGAAGAACAGGAGCGTCACCGCGGCTGCCGTCCCGTGCTCGAGCGCGGCGAAGAACAGGGTCGCCTCGACCGCGTACCCGACTGCCAGGAGCGCGAGTCCCATTCGCTCCCCTCTCACGGCCATGAGCGGACGTCGCAGGACAACGAGCGCGATCGCGAGGATCACCGCCCCGATCCCGAACCGAATCGCGAGCATCGACGGCACCGGCCACTCGCGACGAAGAGCGAACTTCCCGAACACCACGACTCCGCCGAAGAGCGCCGAGGCACTCGCGACCAGCAGCGCGCCGGTCGCTTCGCGACGGGGGACGTCGCCGCTTGGCTGGCCGGCCTTGCCCACCGCCTCAGGCACCGATGACCGCCGCGCCGTCAGCCGCTCGCGGTCAGGAACTCACCGACGAGCGGCACGAGCGTGGGGATCGCGCCGAACAGCTCGGCCTCGCTGCCGAACATCAGAAGCTCCGCGTTCGGCAGCAGATCGGCGAGGATCCGGCCGAGCTCAGCCGGGTGGATCTCGTCTCCCTCGACGCAGACCAGCAGGGTCGGAGTCTCGACGTTCCGAAGCAGCTCGCGCTCCGGCACGGGCCAGCCCTCGATGACCTCGCGGAGCGCGCGAGCCACGCCCTCCGGATGCTCGTGGTCCCACATGACCTTGTCGACCTCGAGCTTCCACGGCATCTGCACGTACTTAGCAGCGCGCTCAGGGTCGAAGACGATCGCCTCTAGGGCCTCCTCGGGCGTCTTGCCGTCGAGCTTCGCCGCGAGGTCGCGGAAACGATCCCCGAATGGAAAGGGCCGATCGAGAACGGCCGGGAGCAGCCATACCATCCGATCGAACCGGTCGGGCTGGTGGCAGACGAGGTTCGCGATCGCCCCTGCCCCGAGCGACGTCCCGACCGCGCACGTGGCCCCGTAGGCGGTCGCGACCGCGTCGACGTCGTGGGCGAAGTCCTCGAACCGGTAGCCGGTCTCTGGCGCGCTGGACCGTCCGTGACCCCGGAAATCGAAACGAACCTTCGTACCGGGGAGGAGGGGCGTGAGCGGGGCCAGCTCGTTTCGGTTGTTCGTGAGCCCGTGGGCAATCACGGTCGTCGGCTCGCCGTGGCCGTCGACCTCCACGTACAGGATCGCGTCCTCAGTCACGACCTCGGGCATCGTCTCCCCGCCGGTCCGCGTACCATACCGAACGATGGCCGAGATCGACGTCGAGCGCACGGACGTGGAGCGGTTCCTCTCGCGTTTCAAGGTCACGGTGACGGAGGGCGGCACCTCGACGCACCACGAGGTCACCCTGTCGGCCGCCGACTTCGAACGGCTCGGCGGACGTCACCGCACTCCGGAGGAGTTCGTCCGCGCCTGCTTCTCCTTCCTGCTCGAGAGAGAGCCGAAGGAGGCCATCCTTTCCTCGTTCGAAGTCAGCGTCATCTCCGACTACTTCCCCGACTTCGAGCGGCGGATCTTGCAGGTCTAGGCGCCCGACTCTCCAGCCCCGTCACCCGCGGGAGCGGGGACTCCCTCCCGGTCGGCCACATCGTCCTCGGAGGCGAGCTGGCCCTGGATTCGCCGTGCCCAGCGCCAGATCATCGCGGTCACGACCAGGAACACGGCCCCGGAGCCGATCAGGATCAGCCGCACCCGATGATCGTTCCACACGAGCGCCAGCACGAGCGCCGGCACGATCCAGCCGAGGTTGTACGCGATGTCGAACAGGCTGAAACCCCGGCCGCGGAAGTCGTCAGGAAGCGCTTGCTGCATGACGGTGTCGGCCGAGATCTTGCCGAGGAAGAACCCAAGGGCACCGAAGAACATGATCGCCGAGTAGCCCGCAATGGTGGGGACCCCGCCGAAAAGGATCACGGCGGCTCCCACGGCGACCATCGCCGCAACGAGCAATCGGTATGGCGCGATTCGGTCCTTCAGCCGCTGCGCGAGCACCATTCCAATCGCCGCACCGAGGGCGCCGGCCGCACCCGCGACGGCGACCGCGGTCTTGTCTGAATTGGGGCCGGAGAGAAGTTCCCGCGCCTGGAGCGCGAACACGAGCGCGAAGAACCCGAAGAACTCCATCCGGAGCGCCTGGAACGACGAGAGGCCGAGGGCGGCCGCCGGACGACCGAACACCTCACGGAGCCCGCTCGCGATGTCGCGGAAGACCCGCCTCACCTCGTCCGAGAAGCGCGTGACCCGTCGCTCGTACTCCAGACGATCGACCCGCTTCGCGACGACGCCGGCAACACCGTACAGGCAAGCGCCCAGCAGCGCCATCGTCCACGCCGGCGCGAACGCCGATCCGACGAGTGCCACGCCGCCCCCGACCACCTGGAAGATCGCTCCGCCGGCCTGTGACAGACCGTTCGCCTGCAGAAGATCCTTTCCGTGGACGGCGGCGGGCAGCCCGGCCGACTTGATCGCGAGCAGCATCCTCGTGCAGGCCAGAGTGACCAGGACCGCCACTACCAACAAGACGTCGGGCAGCGAGTCCCCAGCCACCGCCAGCGCGCAGGCGGCGGCCGCGACGACCGCGGCGCGGAACAGGTTCGAGCGGATCAGCAGCAGCTTGCGGTCGTACCGGTCGATGAACGCCCCGACGAACGGGCTCAGCAGCGTGTACGGGACGTACAGCGCGAGGACGAGGACCAGAAGGTAGCGGCTGGATGGCGCGCTGGTGACGTCGAAGCCCTTCTGCCCACCGAACGCGATCGACTTGGCGAGAGAGGCCTGGACGATCCCGTCGCCCGCTTGGGCCACGAACTGAGTGCCCATGAGGGCCGCGAAGCTCCGGTTGGAGAACACTCCGAACATCGCAGCGAAGAAGCGGGAGAGGGCAGCGAAGGCTCTATCCAGCCGCGGCTTGCCAACCCGAAGCGCGCCCGCGACCGCCACGGCAAGGCCCAGCGTGATCCACCCGTCTGCCACGCTGTACGGACCGCGGGTCACCGACACGAGCGCGATCCCCGCCAGCACCACCAACGCGAACGAGACGGCTGGGATCAGCGCGATCTTCACCCACGAGTCCTCCAGCTCGAACCAGGGTGCGGCGATCCAGCCGGGTAGCACGAGCAGGAGCGCAAGCCCGAAGAGCACTCGGATCGAGTGCCCGAAGTTACCGAAGACGCCGGGATGGTTCGCGTAGAGCGCCGCGGTCTGCCGCTCGGCCTGCTTCCCCGCCGCCAGCGCGGCTGGCGATGGCGTCGCGAGCTTCGGCCCCGTAACGACGGCGATGTCGTCGCCGATCTTGACCAGGCCATCTCGCGGCGGATTCTGGTCGAGTAGCGCGGCATTGTCGGTCTCGGTGTTGAACTGCCGCACGAGGAACACGATGGGTGGCTCTGGGTACTTCTTCAGGCCTCGCTGGAGCTCGGCGTAGTAGCCCCGGGACATCTTGTTGTAGGTGGGGTCCGTGAGGATCGTCGGCTGTTTCGCGAGGAACTGCTCGACACTGCCGAAGTACGAGAAGTCACGCTTGACGGCATCGCCAGGAAGACCAGTGCGCGACACGTTCGTGAAGGTCTTCCCCCAGCCGTAGGACTGGTAGGTATCGGCGTAGTTGACGATGAACACGATCGGGTGGCCTGGCTCGCGTTCCACGATCGCGTTCGCAGCCGACAGCGCCGTGCGTGTCGGCTGGTCGATCCACTGGTTGCGCGGGCTCGCCCACCCTGAGGCGTCCCGCCCTCGCACCCAGACGAACCCGAGCGACGCGAGGATCGCCGCTACCCCAAGAGCGGCGAGGATCTGCCGGCCCCCCTGATGCCGCAGCAGCCATCGCACGGCGACCCACGCACCCAGCCCGGCGAGCGCGAAGAGCGCGCCCGTCGCGTTCATGAACCGGTAGTACGGATACGCCTTACCGGCTATCCACCCGAGCGTCCCGAGCAGCGGGAGGAGCCACAAAGCCGAGATCGTCCCGAAACCGCTTGCCGGGCGCCTATCCCTCCGTGCGCGCCAGATCGTCCATCCGATCGCCAGCCCGACGAGCGGGAGCGTGATAACCGGCTGCAGCGATCGCACCCACTGCCACAGACGCGTCTCGAACACCTGTCGCGTGTACGGAGGCGGAAGCGCGGCATCTGCGAGCGAGCCCTTCACACCCCACAGCCCGACGAGCCAGAGCCCCAGTCCGAGAGCCATCCCGAATCCGATCGACAGCAGGTAGTGCCCGTCCGCCTTCAGGGCCGAGCCGAGCGAGAAGCGGCTCGTGAGGAAGTGGAGGAGGAACACCACCAAGAGCGACGCGCCGAAGATCACGCACGTCGTCGGGTGCGTGAACGCCGCCGTCATGCCGAGCAGGAACAGCGCCGATCTCGCGCCCCAGGACGTCTTCGACGGCGGGATGAAGGCGAGGATGGCCGACAGCACGTACAGGACCATGATGTTGTCGAGATAGCCGACGTACGGCGTCGTCATGAAGAGTGCCGCGGTGGCGACCAGCACCAAGAGGAACAGCAACCGGTCGTGATGCACTCGGTAGGCGAAGGCACCGAGCGCGAGGCCCATCAGGATCGGGATTCCGATCATCATCAAGGCGCTGAACGTGTAGAGATCGATCCCTGCAACGCGCTGCAGCACCGCCCCGAACAGGGGAACCGTCACGCGGTAGCCGCCCGAGAACATCGAGAAGGGGCCCCACTGTCCCGCGATCAGCGAGGGCTCGTCGTGCATGAGCACGTTCGACCGCCACGTGTACCAGGCGGGGTCGCGCGTCGGCGCGCTGATCGAGGGGTCCCGCAGAAACGTCCACCCGAACGCGAGCAGCAGGACCAGGATCGCCGCGATCAGCACGACCGGCCGGCCGAGCAGGCGGTTCTCTGGCTCGCGCGCGTGGACGAGATCCTGCGCTTGCTCGTCCCCGGTAAGCGTCATCCGGCCTCGATCGCCCTTCTCCGATTTCGCGCTCGCGCGCGCCTGCATCAGGCTCGGGAGCCTCGAAAGCATAGACGACCGCAAGATGGCCGCGAGCTCACGGTTGCCCCGTGGCCCTCCTCACGCACGTGCTTCGGGAAGGCACGGCAGGCTCTCCATGATCGACGAGGGGAAGGCGGCCTCGAACACCAGCTCGTCCGCCTGATCCGGCGGGACGTCAACCCCCTCCCCGGCGGTCTCGCCCTTCGTCAGTCCCATGATCCATTGCGAGATCTGCGCGAGCGTCGCGCCGTTCTGGCGCAGCTCCTGCATGTTGATCATGATCTGCGTGGGCTGGATGAGCTCGACGAGCCGGGTGCCGTCCCCGTCGTGATCGAAGGTGTCGTTGATGCCGGTGGCGACCGCCCCGGGGGAGATCTGGAACCCGCCGTACAGCTTGGGAGAGACCATCGAGCCGTGGTCCGAGGTCACCAGCAGCACGTACTCGCCCACCCCGACCTTCTGGTCCAGGAACCCTATGAGCTCCTTCAGGGCCGCATCTTGCGCGACGACCGCATCGCGCATCTCGGGCGAGTTCGCGCTCCAGATGTGGCTGATGAAGTCGATCTCCTTGTAGTTCACGAACAGGAGGTCGGGAACCGCGTCCGCGCCGAAGCCCTCCCGCTCGATCATGGCCTCCAGGACCCTTGTCTGGTACGGGATCCGGGCCGGCGTGTCGAAGCCCTGAAGCATCTCCGCGATCGAGTGCCCCCGCCACTTGCCATCGACCTTCCCGTCGGCAGCGTCGACCGCCCGGGCGTCCTGTTCCAACCCCGGAACCGAGTTCAGGTATGCGGGGAACCGGAAGTACTGGCGCAGAAGCGGGCTGAGGTTCCACCGGAAGGTCTCCTCACCGAGAGTCGCCGCGTCGAAGACCTCTCTAGTGGTGGCGATGTCCTTGTCGCCACCCCCCCACATCGAGCCGTGGCCGAGCATCCCAAGGTGGATCGAGACGGTCGTGAGCGCCCCGACGATCGGCCGGTTGCCCATCGCTCGGTCGTAGACGTCGGCAAGGGTCGGCGCGATCAGCCACTGCGGTCCTTGCACCCAAGGCGTCGTGATCTCGCCTCCGATACGCAGTCGGTGGCCGACGATGCCGTGGTGGTTGGGGAACGCCCCCGTGCCGATGATCGCGTGGTCCTGCGCTGAGCTCGACGGCGAGGAGCCGACCGCGGCCTGCGTGTACCACGTTCCCTTGGGGATCAGAGACTTCAGGTAGGGCCACGCATCGTCCCAAGTGTTCAGGACGTCCGTCCCGGCTGCGTCCCAGATCACCGTGATGATCAGCTTCGGCGGCTGCTTGCCGGGGACGACGGCCTCGTCCATCGCTACGCCGTCGGGCGCCTGGAACCGATCGAAGTGCAGGAGCTTCGCCTGCGTCGGCGCGATGTCGGCAAGCGTGACGGGACGATCCACCATCCCGCGGGCCCGGATGTGCCCCGGGCCGTACCAGAAGACCGGCACGTCTTGCACGTACGGCCACGGACCTACGTGGGGCAGCCCGGAGCCGATGACGCTGTACTCCTTCGGCAGGATCTGGATCTCACCGCTCCGATCGGAGCGGTAGCCCCGCCAGGTTCGAAGCAGCCACTCGCGCGGGATCGAGCACGCGGCGGCCTCGGGGCTACCCGCCTGCACCGAGGACAGGGAGTCCACGCCGGGGCTCGTGGTCCCTTCGGCCGCGGACACCGAGTGTCGCGAGGACGCCGCAGTTGCCGAACCGGCGGGGGTGTAAGTCGCCGCCGTCTCGCTCGCACCGGACGAGGTGCACGAAACGCCCGCAAGCGAGAGGGCAATCGAGAGGGCGAGCAGGCGTCGGGGGCTCACAGACGGCATACGAAACAACAGAACGGGCCGAACGGCAACCCCCCGGCTGGTCACGACCCGAGGACCTTCGCGCTGGCGCACCTTCCGCACAGCCCGAAGATGTCGGCCTGGTGCGAGGAGACGGTGAATCCTCGTCTCCGTGCCGCTCGCGAGGCCCACTGCTCGATCTCGCAGGACGGAATCTCGACCACCAGCCCGCACCGTTCGCAGATCAGATGGTGGTGATGCCCGGGGTCGCACAGCTTGTACGAGAGCTCACCCTCGCCGGCGGCGAAGGCTCGCGCATAGCCGGCTCGCTCGAGCGCCTGGAGCGTCCGGTAGATCGTCGCGAGCCCCGGCCCTCTCCCGGGCCGAAGAAGTCGCGCATGCAACGCCTGGGCCGTGTCCGGGCGTCCGGATTCGTCCATCGCCTCTACGATGGCTACCCGCTGCCGCGTGGGCCGAAGTCCCGCCTCTTCGAGCATGGTGGCGGCGTCCTTCACGCGCCGGCCCCCCTCGGGTGACGCTTCGCCGCACGGCGCCCGGCAACGGCCGCGGCCACGAACACTGCTGCCGCCGCTAGCACGATGGTGCCTCCCGGCGCGATCGTGCCTTGAGCCAAGGAGACGACGAGGCCGACGAGCGTCGAAACGAGGCCGGCCGCGACCGACCACAGCAGGGCGCCCCGGAACGAGTGCGCGAGGCGCGACCCCGCCGCTACGGGGATCACGAGCAACGCTGCGACCAAGAGCAGCCCGACGACGCGCATGCCGGCGGCCACTAGCAACGCCGTGAGGACCACGAGCAGCACGTTCAGGCCGTCGACCGGCAGGCCCGAGGCCCTGGCGGTCTCCTCGTCGAGGGAAACCGCGACGAACTCCTTGTAGAACAGGGCGACCGCAACGAGCACGAGCAGACACAAGAGCGCGATCGCCACGACGTCCAGCCACGTGATCGTGAAGATCGACCCGAACAGCACACCGGTGGCCGACGCGGTCAGACCGCCGCGCGCCGAGAGGATCACGAGGCCGAGCGCGAGACCCACATAGAAGACTAGTGCGAGCGACAGATCGCCGGCGAGGCGTCCCTTGCCCCGAAGCCACTCAAGGGCGATGGCCCCGAGGATCGCCGTCACGAGCGCGCCCCACAGCGGAGCGATCCCGACGGCGACGCCGATCGCCACGCCCGCGAACGCGAGGTGCCCGGTCGCGTCGCCGATCAGCGAGAGCCGCCGCTGGACGAGGAAACAGCCGATCACTGGAGCCGCGATGCCCACCGCCGCACCAGCGAGGTACGCCTGAATCGCGAAGTTGAGGAACAGGCGGCTCATGCCCTCGCCTCGTGCCCGTGGAACTGATGATGAAACTCCTCGTGGGTGATCAGATCGAGCCGTCCGTCGGCAATCACGAGGATCCGCTCGCAGACCTCGTGGAACTCGTCGGGATCGTGCGAAACGGCGACCACGGTCGCTCCCGCGTCGGCACGGCGACGGAGCTCTCGCACGAGTGTCGGCCGTAGCCGCTGGTCGATGCCGGTGGTCGGCTCGTCCAGCAGCAGCAGCTTGGGTCGTCCCACGAGCGCCCGGGCGAGGATCGCCCGCTGTTGCTGACCGCCGGAGAGCTCGAACAGACACTCGGCCGACAGGTCTCCAAGGCCGACCGCCTCGATCGCCTGGGTGACTCGCGTCCAGTCCTTCCGGTCGAGACGGTGCAACAAGCCCTTCGACGGCGCCAGCCCGGCGGAGACGACCTCGGTGACCGAGACCGGGAGCGACGCGGCCATCCGGAGTCCCTGCGGCGCGTACCCAACCTGCCGCCGAACGTCGGGGTCCGAGGGAGACCCTTGCAGCACCCGCACGGTCCCATCGTCGGGCCGCAGCAGGCCGACGAGGACCTTGAGCAGCGTGGACTTGCCCGTGCCGTTCGCTCCCGCGAGGACGGTGAACTCGCCCTCCTGCAGCGTGAGGTCCACGCCGTTCAGGATCGGCACGGCCCCGTACCCGAATCGCACGCCGACCATCTCCACCGTTACGGGTTGCACCGCAGTCCCTTCTCGAGGCTTGCCAGGTCCGCTCGCATGACGGACAGGTAGTCCTGCGGCGCTGGATCCGACTCGAGCGTCCCGAGAGGAAGGGCCGGCACACCGATGTCCGCGGCGACGCTCTCGCCGATCCGCCGGCCTTCGTCGGTCGACTCGTAGAAGATGGCCGGAGCCGCGCGGCCGGCACGGATCGCCAAGGTCGCTGCCTGGATGCTCGCTGCCGACGGCTCGCTCTCGGGCGCGAGGCCCTCGATCCCGATCTGATGCAGTCCGTACGCCCTCGCGAGGTACCCGAACGCCTCGTGGGTCGCGACGAAGGAGGTGAACGAACAGCCCCTGAGCTCTGAACGGAACGCGGAGTCCAGAGCCGCGAGCTGCCTAACGGTCGCGGCCTCGCGGGCTTCGTATCCGGCTCTGCCCGATGGATCCGCGGCGGACAGGGCCCTTGCCAAGATCCGAACCACCCGTTCCATGTAGCCGGGGTCGAGCCAGATGTGGGGGTCGAACGGCCCGCTCGGCGGAACCGGGATGTGCAGCTCCGAAACGACGTCCACGACCTTGCCCCGAGCGTCGCCGATCGCATGCTCGACATCGGGCTGGAAGCCGACGTCCCCAAGGAAGACCACAACGTCCGCGGTTTGGATGTCCGCGCGCTGAGCCGCCGTGAGTGTCGTCTCGTGCGCTTCTACCCCCGGCGGGGTGAGGTTCTGTACGTAGACCCGGTCACCGCCGACCTGCTCGGCAGCCCACGAGAGGGGGTACAGCGCGGCGAAGACCCTTACCCGCCCTCCGGAGCTGGAGCCCGCGCACGCGCTCGCCAGGATCGAAAGGACGATTCCGATGACGATCGTTCGGGTGGGCCGCATCCCGCCTTAGGGTAGACGAGAATGATAATCATTTCAATCCCGCTTGAGCGCGCGCCGCGCCGCCCTCAGGGCGGTGCGGTCGTCGGCCCCGAGCTGGCGGGCTCGCCGCACGTACGCGCGCGCCGCCACGGCCAAACGTAGCTCGGCCTCCTCCGGCGGGACCGGGAGCACGTCCACTACAAACGTTCCGCGGCGCCCTCGCCCGGCGACGAGTCCGTCCGATTCGAGCTTCCGGTAGGCCTTGGCGACCGTGTTGACCGCCACCCCCAGGTCGGCAGCCAGCTCCCGCACCGTGGGCAGGCGCTCCCCCGCAGGCACCCGGCCGAGCCTGATCGCCCGGGCTATGCCTGCCCGGACCTGTTCGGACGCCGGGGTCCTGGAACTCGGGTCGACGCGAACGTTCACGCCTCCATCATGCGACGCCAGCGGGTCAGGAGGAAGTCGGCTGCGAGGCCACGGGCCGCGCACGCAGTCGGCGGTATCCGAACCACGCAGCTGCGGCGATGGCGAGCGCCGGGATCAGGTACCCGAGACCCACGACGACCGCGTAGACGACCCCGAGGAACCCGGCGAGCGCCTTGTCCCACGCCTCTCCGAGGCTCGGGCTCTCCACGCCGCCATGCTCGACGATCGGGGCACCCGCCTCGCGGATCCCAATCTGGATCGTCGCGAGCGACGTCTGGTTCTCCAGCACGCGGAGCTGGCCCTTGATCTGCTCGATCTTGAACTGGACTTCCTGAAGCTGGTTCTGGACGCGAAGGGTCGCCTCGATCGACGTCGCCCTGCGCATGAGCCGAAGCAGCACGGCCTCCTGCGTCTGCCACGTGCGGAGCCGAGCCTCCAAGTCCACGAACTGCGACGTCACGTCCTGGCCGGAGATAGATTGGCTCTCGACCGTACCGAGCCGCCGAAGATCGCTCATCGCCTCTTCGAATCTCGCGCTCGGGATGCGGATCGTGAGCGAACCCGACTTCGACTTGGTACCGGCCATCGAGGAGTCCTGCACGTAGCCGCCGTAGCTACCCGCGATCACTGACGCGGCGTCGAAGGCGTTCTGGAAGCTGCCCTTCTTCACCTCGAGTGAGACCTGAGCCGTCTTCACGATGTCGGGACCGATGGCCGTGACGTCCCCGAAATTCGAGAGGATCTCGACTTCATCCGCAGGCCCCGACGCAAGTGAGAGGTCGGAGTCGTTGGCCGCCCTCGGCGCCACGGCTTCCTCTCCCTTGGCTTGGGACGTCGCCGACGCGACACCCGAGGTCAGCGTCTGAGAGCGACCCCCTCCCCCGGAGGTCGCGATGAACCCGATCACGCCCGCCACAGCGAGGAGAGCAACGATGGAGAGAACTACCTTGCGCACTGCGGGCCTCCCTTCGGCGTTCGACGCCCCTTCGGCGTTCGACGCCCTTGGACGGCCCCGAAGTGCGGAGACGTTCCCGTCGGGTCAGGGAACCGGCCGCGTACGACCCTCAGAAGCCGGGCTTGCCGCGCTCCGGCAGCTCGGCTGCCGCCTCCTTCAGCGCGGCCCACACCTCGCGCAAGACTTCAGCCGCGAACTTCGGAGGCTGGCTGTTCTCCGCACCCAGCGTCCCGCGCACCGCCGATGCCGTGATGTCCACGGCCTTCTCCAACAGTGCCCAGTCGAGCTCGCGAGCCATGGTCGGCCTCCTCCGAAGCAGCTTGGTCGGACGACAGGCTACCCCACCACCGCGCGCGGAGCCTGGCGGGCACCGCCCCCGGCGTGGCCAGCTCAGCCGCCGATCGGCACGTCGGGCAAGCTGGCGAGAGCCTCCGCCTCGTCCGCGGGGTTGAACTCGACCTCGGGCAGCCGGCCGTTCAGGTAGTCGTCGTAGGCCTGCATGTCGAAGTGACCGTGCCCCGAGAGCCCGATCAGGATCACCTTCTCCTGCCCGGCCTCGCGGGCCTGGATGGCCTCGTTGATCGCGCCCCGGATCGCATGGGCCGACTCGGGGGCAGGAACGATCCCCTGAGCCTGGGCGAAGAGCACCGCGGCCTCGAACACCTCGTTCTGCGTGTACGCGACCGCCTCCATGTAGCCCTCCTTGACCAGCAACGAGAGCGACGGCGAATCGCCGTGGTACCGAAGTCCGCCAGCGTGCACCGGCGCCGGCACGAAGTCGTGCCCCAGCGTGTACATGGGCAGTAGCGGCGTCATCTGGGCCGTGTCCCCAAAGTCGTAGGCGTACTTCCCCTTTGTGAGCGTCGGGCAGGCCGCCGGCTCGGTGGCGAGGAAACGCATGTCGGGGGTCTCGCCGCGGAGCTTGCCGGCCATGAACGGGTACGCGAGGCCTCCGTAGTTAGAGCCGCCGCCCACGCACCCCACGACGAGGTCCGGGTGCTCGCCGGCCATCTCCATCTGCTGCTTGGCCTCCAGGCCGACCACCGTCTGGTGAAGCAGCACGTGGCCCAGGCACGAGCCGATCGAGTAGTTGGTGTCGCGGCTCGCCGCGGCCACCTCGATCGCCTCGCTGATCGCGATGCCGAGCGACCCGGTCGAGTCCGGGTGCTCGCCGAGGATCTTCCTGCCGGCCTCGGTGGTCGGCGATGGTGACGGCAGCACCTTCGCTCCGAAAGTCTCCATGAAGATGCGCCGGTAGGGCTTCTGCTCATACGAGGCCCTGACCATGAACACGAGGCACTCGAGATCGAAGAAGTTGCACGCCATGGCAAGCGAGGAGCCCCACTGCCCCGCCCCCGTCTCTGTGGAGATGCGCCGGACACCGGCTTCCTTGTTGTAGTAGGCCTGCGCGATCGCCGTGTTCGGCTTGTGGGAGCCTGCCGGCGAGGTGCCTTCGTACTTGAAGTAGATGTGAGCCGG
>Ga0299915_10000400_pt1 | contig 33049 bp, 29 predicted proteins | sample RVTome_13_FD_200263 | JGI IMG/M metagenome (GOLD analysis project Ga0299915, IMG submission 200263) | Soil microbial communities from uranium-contaminated site in the Upper Colorado River Basin, Wyoming, United States - RVT92D227 (version 2) ...
TCGCTTCGAGCGCCCGCTACTCAGCGATCCGGAGACCCGGCTACCGTGGATCGCGAACGTCGACGAGCGCCGCGCGTTGTCGCGCGAGCACGTCAAGCTGCTCGTCGTGCCGTTCGCGGTGCGCAACGACGCGCCGGCCGCGGGCGCGATCCCGCACGGCATCGTCCTCGTGACGCGCGATGGCGAGACGCACGGGAACTGGCCCTACAACGAGCGGCTGTGGAACACGACCCACGGGCGCCGCGCGCTGTGGAACGATCGGCTCGGGCCGGATACGTGGGTCGAGACCGCGTACGTCTTCGACGTCAACCCGGCCGAGCTCGAGGGCGCGGTCCTCTCGATCGCCCGGGTCACCTACGAGCGCGATCGCAATGGTCGCTCGCGTCGCATCGTGCGCGAGCAGGCCGTCGTCGACCTCGCGCCGGCGATCCCGAGCGATCCGATCCGCGGCGGGTGAGCTGCGCGCCTCACTTCGGCGGCGCGGCCGGTAGCATGACCGCCTGGTAGGCACGCTTGCGGTCGAGGTAGCGCGCCGCGGCTGCCTTGACGTGGTCGGACGTCATCCGCGCGAGCACCGGGGCTGGATCGAGGACGAGCGACGGGTCGTCGGCGAACCGCGCCGAGCGCGCGAGCCAGTCGATCCAGAACCCGTTGGTGCGCATCGAGGTCTCGCGCTCGCGGACGAACCCCTGCTTGACCTTGTCGAGGTACGTCGCGCCGATGCCGGACTTCCCGATCGCCTCGAGCTCGGTGAACGTCGCGCCGAGCAGCTTGTCGACCGCCTTGGGTGCGCAGCCGAACTGGATCGAGAACTGGCGCTCCTGCCGCGGCGAGCGCGCGATCGAGCCGCCGGCACCCACGCCGTACACGCCGCCCAGATCCTCACGCAGCACCTCGCGCAGCCGGATCGCGACGACCTGGCCGAGGATGAACATGTCGCGCTCCTTGTCGCGGGTCCATGCCTCGTCGCCGTGGAACAGGAGCTGCGCGCGCGCCTTGTCCGGATCCTGACCGAGGTTCCAGGTCTGCTTGACCACACCGGGCACGCGGCGCGCTCCGGCGTCGCCCTCCTTCTCCTTCCGACCCGCCCCCGGCAGGCTCCCGAGGTACGCCTCGACGAGCGGGCGCAACTTCGCGAGGTCGACCGCGCCGACGATGACGAACGTGAAGTCGGAGGCGTCCCCGAATCGATCGCGGTAGAAGCCGATCGCCTTGTCGAGATCGACCTGCTTGACCTCGGCGGGCTCGGGCGGCTTGCGGCGCGCGTGGCGCTGCCACAGCACCGCCGCCGATTTCTTGGCGAACTCGGCGTCGGGCGAGCGTGCCTGGTTGGTGAGCGCCTCGACGAGGTTCGTCTTCCAGACCGTGAACGCCTGCTCGTCGCGTCGCGGCGCGGTCATCCGCAGGTGGATCAGCTGCAGGATCGTCTCGAGATCGCGTGCCGAGCCCGAGCCCTCGATCATCTCGGTCACCTCGCCGATCTCGGCGGTCACCAGGACCCGCTTCCCCGCGAGCGCCTTGCCGAGCGAATCGGCGTCGAGCTCGCCGACGCCGCCGGCCGTGGCGATGTCGGCGGCGAACCGCGCGTGTCCGAAGTCGCGCGGGGCCGCGACCGCGAGCCCTCCCGGCGAGCTGCCGGCGATCACCACGGCGTCCTGCTCGAAGTCGGTCGGCTTGATGATCACCCGGACGCCGTTGGCCAGCGTCCACTCGGTCACGCCGAGCGCGTCGATCTTCGACTCCTTGCTGACCGTGCCCGGCCACGCCGGCGGTTTCATCAGCTCCGCGGTGACCGGGAGATCTTTCCACGGCTCGATCGTGGCGCCACCGACCGCGTCGACGAGCGCGAGCACGCGGGGCTGGGCCGGCAGCGGCTTGCCGTCGGGCCCGGCGAGCACGATCACGCGGTTCTCGGCGCCGCCGAAGCTCCTGGCCAGCGTGTTCAGCTCGGCGAGCGTGACCTTCGGCAGCACCGCGACGGCCAGATCGCGCTCCGCATCGGGGCCGATCACGAACTCGCGCTCGAGGAAGTTGCGCACGAGCTCGGCCGTCAGGTCGCGGCTGCTCCGGGTCGCGGCCGTGGTCACGCCCTGCTCGTAGTTCCGGAGCATGATCGTCTTCGCGCGATCGAGCTCCGACTGCGTGAAGCCATGGCGCTCGACGCGCAGCACCTCGGTGAACAGGCTGCGCAGCGCGCCCTCGGCGTCATCGTTCTTGACGACCGCGAACCGCGCGAACGCATCGACCTGCCGGGTGACGTTCTGGATCACGACCGCCGCGGTGGCGAACGGTGCATCCGATCGTCGCGCGATCGACTGCATCCGCTCGTTCAGCATCTGCTGGTAGAGCTGCTCGGAGAGCAGCCGGCGAAAGTCGCTCGCGGTCGCCTCGGGCCGGGCCGCGATCAGGTTGCCCACACCGACCACCGAGATCGGCAGCTCGCGGTCGGTCTCGCTCGCGATCCGCGTGCCGGTGGCCGCCGGGATGCCGGCCTCCATCCGCGGGCGTGGCGTCGCCGGGCGCGCGAGATCGCCGAACTTCGCGGCGATCTGCTTCTCGATCGCGGCCGCATCCGCGAAGTCGCCGACCGCGATCACCGCCATCAGGTCCGGCCGGTACCAGTCCTTGTAGAACCGGGCCAGCGTGTCGCGCGGCGCCTTCTCGAGGATCGCCGGCAGTCCGATCGGGAGCCGCTTCGCGTAGCGCGACTCGCCGAACACCACCTGGATCAGCTTGTCGAGCAGGCGCTGCTGCGCGCCGCGCCCGAGCCGCCATTCCTCGAGCACCACGCCGCGCTCCTTGTCGACCTCGGCGGGATCGAACGACACGTCCGCGGCCCAGTCGCGCAGGATGTCGAACCCCTTGGCGACCAGCGCCGGGTCGTCGGTCGGCACCTGCAGCTGGTAGACGGTCTCGTCGAAGCTCGTGTACGCGTTCAGGTCGGGCCCGAACTTCATCCCGATCGACTCGAGGTAGTTGACGAGGTCCTGCTTCGGGAACCGCTTGGTCCCGTTGAACGCCATGTGCTCGACGAAGTGCGCGAGCCCGCGCTGCTCGTCGTCTTCCTGCACCGAGCCGGCATTCACCGCGAGCCACAAGAACGCGCGCTTCTCCGGCTTGCCGTGCGGGAGCACGTAGTAGGTCAGGCCGTTCGACAGCACGCCGCGCTTGACCGCGGTCGAGAGCGGCAGCACCGGCTCGCGCGTGGCGGGCTCGACGTGCGCCGTCGGCGGTTTTGACACCGGCTGCGAGGTCGGCGAAGGCTTGGGGCCACACGCGGCGATCGCGAGCGAGGCGATCAGCAGATTGCGGAGCTTCATCATCGCCGGGGACCTTGCCACGTCCCTCGTCGATCGCTCACGACATTCGCGACGGCTCGCGCGGGCCGATCACGTCACTGGCGCACGACCTGCCAGACGCTGAATCCCCGGCGTCGGGAAGCCGGGGGCAGCACGGCTTTGCTATGGTCCCGCGCTTAGGAGGCCGAATGAAGTCACTGCTTGTTCTCGCTATCACCGCCGTACCGTCGATCGCGTTCGCCGACGCCAAGCCACTCCCCGCCAGCCAGCACACCCCGCCGATCAAGTTCGACGAGGCGAGCGTCAGCATCGAGCTGAACGGCCAGAGCGACGCGGGATACAACTTCCACTCGCACATGGAGCTGAACGGCCTCACGTCGAAGACGGACCGCGTCCGGCTCGACTGGAAGTCCGGAGGCAAGATCGTCGCCTCGGCCAAGTGCAACATCGGCATGGAGGACGGCTACGCCGCGGGGTCGTGCGACTACCGCGAGAAGGCCATCAAGGCGACCGGCGACATCACGGCCGAGCTGATCTACTCGGACGATCAGAGCGACAAGGACTACCTCGTCCGCACGTTCAAGCTCACCGTCGTCCACCTCAAGGGACAGTGGGAGAGCTGGCAGATCGTTCCGGACGACACCCTCGCCTCGGCGTGGATGTACATGGGGCACGACGACGACAACAACAGCACCTATCGGCGGCCCACGCTCTACGTCACGTTCGCCACCGGCGAGAACCTCAACGACGGCGTGCTGCGCTGCACCGCCGAGGGAAAGAAGATCCCCGACATCGCCCTGAGCTCGCAGTCAGGCTCGGATACCGAGGACATCGAGCTCGATCACCAGCCGAAGAAGGGCGCGCGCCAGACCTACCACTGGAACCGCATGAAGCTGCTCGCCGAGGTCCTGTGGGGCAAGCGCGACACGCTCAAGTACGACATGAAGGACAAGCACCCGAAGGACGGCGTCCTCTCGGATAACCCGGGCAAGTGGGACTGCAACCTGCGCCACGACGGCAAGGTGATCCGCGTGATCAAGTTCGTGGTCAACCAGGACGGGATGATCCAGCAGGACGAGATGCAGACCGGCAAGAACGCGATCCCATCCGTCACCGATCGCGTCGTGCTCGTCGAGCTCCAGCTGACGAAGGACTCGGCGACGTTCGACAAGCGGATCAACCCCGCGGCGATGAAGAAGAGCATGGGCTTCGGCCTGCCGTGGCCGGACCACCCGAAGGTCAAGGCGATCCACGCGACGTACCCGCCGAAGAGCGGGCTCCCCGACCCGAAGTAGCTCGACGACCCGCCGAGGCGAGGCTTGGACTACTCTCGGCGGATGCGAATTGTCGCCGGGATCGTCATCGTCCTCGCTGCCGCTGCGCCGGCGCGCGCCGAGGTCACGAAGCTCGGAGCCTTCACGCTCGGCCAGGAGGTGAAGAAGCCCGCGACCGTGAAGACCACCGTGTATGGCTGCGCCGGCGAGCTGCGCCCGCAGATCAACAAGGCGAAGAAGGTGGTGAAGGTCAAGTTCGACGGTGGGAAGTGTAAGGTCGGTGCCCTCGTCGCCGCGATCACGAAGGCACACGGCGGCGCGCCGATCGCCAACGCCCACGGCGACAAGCTGTGGGAAGGCAAGACCGCCTCGATCATCCTGGACGCCGGCCATTCGGCGCCGGTCGTGCTGCTCGTGCCGCCGGGCCCCGGCTCCAAGCGTACGTGCTGGGCCGACGATGGCTTCGCCGCGTTCTGGTCCACCTTCAAGGCGGCGGTCGCGAGCGGTAACCCGGCGACCATCGCCGCGTCCTTCAAGTTCCCGTTGAAGGACTTCGAGGGCAAGCTGAAGATCAAGGACGTGAAGGCCTTCGCGACGCAGTGGACCGAGGTGATCGACAGCGACGACGCGAAGGAGATCGCGGGCGACCTCGCAGCGACGTGCCGGGTCGACGATGACAAGTACGAGCTCTCGCTCCGGGGCACCTACTCCGAGCTGACGGCGACCAAGATCAAGGGCGCGTGGCACTGGACCTCGGTCGACTCGGTCTCGCCGGACTGAGCTCCAACACTCCCGCTCGGATCGAATTTCGGCGATTCTCGATGCGATGACACCCGATCTGGAGAAGCTGCGCCGCGCCAAGAAGCTGGAGTCGATCTTCGAGGATCTGGAATTCGAGCTCGTCGACGAGCCCGACTGGGACGAGCCGTCCGACGTCAGCTACCTGTCGGCGAAGGAGAAGAAGGATCCTGATATCGCGTCAAACGTCGAGGCGATGGCCGCGACGAACAAGCTCATCTCGTGGTTTGGCAGGGGCCAGATGGGCTTCGCTGGCCTGTGGCGCGGACCGAAGAACCACAAGCTCGACAAGGCGCCGATCGTCGTGCTCGACACCGAGGGCCACTACGAGATCGCCGCGACAACGATCGCGGACTTCATCGCGATCTCGGTCGACGAGGATTCGTTCGCCGACGTCAAGCAGGCGCTGACCGGCGCCGGCTTCAAGGTCGCGAAGTCGCAAGAGGCGATCTGGGAGACCCTCGAGGCCTTCGAGGACGACGACCCCAACGAGTATCGCAACGAGCTCTACAACGACGGCCGCGTGAAGCGCGGGCTCGAGCGCGTCGACTGACGCTTCGATGCTGCGCCCGGCGAGCAGCGCCCTCGGCGCGACTCGTCTCGACGAACGGCACGAGTGATCGAGGAGCCGGTCAGCGCCGTACCCGGTGGTGCAGGTGCACGACACCGCCTGCGAAGCGGTGCTCGTCGACCAGCTCGAGGTCCAGGCCGATACCGTCGGGTACCGCCACCCACCACCACGGGGCACAGGAACAGGTGGACCTCGTCGACTAGACCGGCCTCGAACGCCCGGGCGGCGAGGGTCGGGCCGCCGACGCTGAGGTCGCGTGCCGCCGTCTGCTTGAGCCGCCGCACCGAGCCCGGGTCGAACTCCCGCTCGATCGTGGTCCGGACGCTGGCGACCTCCGTCAGCGTCGAGGAGTACACGATCTTGTCGGCCGCCTGCCAGATCCGGGCGTAGTCCGCCATGCAGCGCGGCTGCCCGGCGTCGGTGGAGGCGGTCTCCCCGACGTGATCGCCGTGAAGGTCAGCTTGGCCATGCCCCAGCCTGGCATGGGAACCAGGTGCACGGCGGCCATCGACTGATGACGACGTTGCACTGCTCGCGGCGTAGCGTTCCGCCGCTTTGCGACACCGGCACGACTTGCCTGCCTTGCCGATCGGAGAAGGCCGTGTGAATCTGCGCCTGGAAGCGCATACCGGACTGGTGCTGGTCTCGGTCTTCAAAACCGATGGTGCTCCGCGAGAGCGGCGGCACGGTGGGTTCGATTCCCATGCGCTTCCGTTTGTTTTCGCGTCGTTAGATCAGTTTTTCGTCGACGCTGCCACGAGCAATCAGGGAGTTCGCTCGTAGCTCCCGCTGCAATGCGTTTCCCATGCGGTTCTGCGTGGCAGCGTTCTCGATCACGGTCCTTACTCAGCGAGCGATCGGCGATTGCGATTGGTGATAGATGCGAACGATCCAGATCGCGTCGGTCTGACGCTGGTAGTAGATACGAACCGGAGGCACGGCCCAGCTGCGGACGACTTCGCCAGTTTCGAGAGTCTGCTCGGTACCTTCGAAGTCTCGCGCCGCGAGTTTATCGATGATCGCGAAGATCCGCTGACCGAGCTCCGAAGCTGCCACCGGATTTCGCTCGGCGAGATATCCGATCACCGTTGCGAAGTCTTCTTCTGCTTCTGGCGCGAAGTAGATCGTCACCGGCGGAGAACGTTATCGATCGTTTGACGCACTTGCTCGATCGTACGCCCCTTGCCAGCGCGCAACGAGGCGAGCGCCTGGCGGACCCCTTCCTCTTCGTCATCGGTCAGCGCGGGAACCTCGTCGACCGACTCAACTACGTACCGCCCTGCGGGGAGCTCTCGAAGCTCTTCCGGAAGGTCCTTGCCGTTCCAAGTCAGAACGCGTGAGCCAGCCATCGATCGACCTTATCACGGTGCCATGACGCTGCCAGACCGTGGATACGGCAGCACACGCGGCGGAACGGAAGGGAACCGAACCTCGAGGTGAGTCGGGCAAGTCCTCGTCGAGAAAGGTGCCTACGCGTGGTTCGACTCCCATGCGCTTCCGCCAGTTTCTCGGCGGTGCTCGGTGGGCGATGAGAACCCGCTCGCCCCACTGCTCCCGCGCCGACGAGAAGTGACTAGCGGCAGCCCTTCCGGGCGGCCGCCTCGGTGTTGTAGGTCGTCTCGGTCTTCGAGACCTTGTTAGCGTTGAACGTGTAGCGGCGGATCGTCTGTCTCCCGTCGGCGTTCTCGAGCCAGTGGATCAGGACCTTGGCCTTCGCGAGCTCCGCGACGTCGTCGGTCTTCTCGCACTTCGTGTTGCGCCAGTAGACGTCGTCGTACTCGATCAGCAGCGCCAGCTTCGCGCCCTTGATGCCGGCGGCCTCGTACTTCTTTGCGATCTCGGCACGCTTCGCCTTCTGCTCCTCCTGGAGCAACGCGTTGAGGGCGGTGCCGTAGTCGATCGCGGCCTGGCAGGTCTTCTTGAGGTCCTCGAGCGCGACCTCGCCCGACTCGACCTTGAGCTTCGTCGTCGGGGCCGAGCCGGCCTTGATGATCGCGTCGATCGTCGCGATGCAATCCTTGCCCATCGCCACGGTGCCGTCGCCGGCACCGGAGTTGAAGCCCTTCGCGTCGGCGGCGGTCGGCGCGGCCTTCTTGTCCTTCATGTAGGCCGCCGACTTCTTGATCGCGTTCATCCCGAGCGCGATCTTGAGCTGCGCTTCGTATGCGGTGCAGATCGCGGGTGCGTCCGCGAACGTGACCGAAAATCGATCGCCCACAGCCTTCGCGTTCGGGTGCCCCTTGTAGTCGCCGACGAGTGTGTCGCTCGGCTTCGCGCCCGCCTTCTTCTCCGCGGCCGTCGCCTTCGCGCACTCGCCCGGCTGGTAACGACTGTCGTACGCGCTGGGGATGCCACTCGGGAATCCGGTGACCGAGGCCCGGTACCAGACCTGCATCAAGTTGCCGTACATCCCGGCGCGCTCCTCGGCCCGCGCCTCGTTCGCCGTCATCAGCGCGCCGCACACCGCGAGCGCGCACATCACCTGCTTCGACATCGCCTGCCTCCCTTTCGCCGGGCAGTTGTACACGAATCCGCGCGCGGGCGTGGGCAGCGGGCACTCGCCCGGCACGCCGCAGCACGTGATCGCGTCGTGAGCGGACACGATCGGGCAGCAGAGCTGCTGCCACTCTGCTGCCAGACCGCTCGGAATCACCACCGACTACCCGGAACGCATCGGAACCTCGCTGGGCGAGACGAGGGCAAGTGCTCGTCGGGATTGGTGCCTCACCAAGGTTCGATTCCCATGCGCTTCCGTTTACTTCTCGGCGGTTGGATCAATTTTCCGATCCTGCTGCCATTCTGCTGCCACTCGAAAAGCTGAGCTTGGTAGCTCGTCGAGCAGCCGCACCGCTTCGCGCGCGACCTCCGGTGCAAGGTGCGCGTAGCGCATCGTCGTCTGGATCGTCGAGTGATTGAGCAGCTCCTGGATCGCCTTGAGCGGCGCGCCACGCATCGCGAGGTGACTCGCGAATGAATGGCGCAGGCACTGCCAGCCGATCTGGCGAAGCCCTGCCCGCTTGCAGATGCGCTCCATCGCGTAGCGCGGCTCGCCCACGGTCAGCACGCGCCCTGCGAGATCGCAGAACACGAGCGGCCCGCGGAGGTGTCGATGCCCCTTGAGTGCCTTCAGTACCTCGTCACCGACCGCGATCTCGCGGGCATGCCCTGACTTCGGCGTGCCCGTGATCCCGTTCCCGAGTCGCTGGCATGGGATCGCTCCGCAACCGGCGAAGTCGTAGATGGCCTTGCGATCGAGCCGCAGAACATCGGCGACCTCGTCCGCAGTCATGATGTCGCTCACCGGTGTCGGACCGAGCAACGTGAGGCCATCAGTCTCGGCCCAAACTTCATGAGCCCAGTGCGCTCGGCTGGTTCAAGGAGCGCCGCGATCGCCGTCAGCTTCGGCATCAACGACGGATCCAGCCGTGGCGCCGCATTCCGCGCTGCCGGCGATGAGGTTTCCGTCGCACGGTTCCCGACGATGCCCCGTCGGATCGCCGCGACCGCATCGTCGACGCTCCGCGAGGCGAGGTCTTTCGTGATCGCTTCGGAGTCGTCGTCCTGGAGCACCAGCTCGAGAAGCTGCCGTTCGCTGGGCGTGAGTTGCGCCTGGATCCTCGCCAGATGCGCCCTCGGATTCGCCTACCAGCGCTCCGAGCAGCGGCCACACAGGTGGGAATGGGCCCAGAGCAACTGCTCGAGGGACTCACGGCAACTCTCGACGATGCCCGCAAGAGCGGCGATCTTCCCAAGATCGAGATTGGACAGATTGAAGCGATCTTCCGCTATCCGGTGAAATCCATGCGCGGCGAGTCGCTCCACGCCGCCACGTTGGGCTAACGCGGGGATCTACGGCACGGTCACGCGCATCTGGCGACTGGCCGTCGGACAGTCCATCGTTCTTCACCGGGTAACGGTGGGTCTGCCCGTAGAGCGCATCGTCATCTGAATCTACCGTATCCTTGTGGGACGCTCGATCGTCCCTTGCTGTAGATGACCGCTCCGGCCCTCCATAGAGCGATCGAGCACAGCCGGAAACGGTTGTGGGCGATCTGCTATCGCATGACGGGGCGCTCGAGCGACTCCGATGACTTGTGCCAGGAGACAATCGCTCGAGCGATCGAGCGTGGGGGCCAGGTTGTCGACGATGATCCGACGGGTTGGCTGATCCGGATCGCGACCACGACCTGCCTCGATCACCTGCGCCGCGACCTCACACGCCGCCGGCTGACCGAGCTCGTCGATCCGATCGACCTCCCTGGCCTGGTGCCGGGCGAGCTGGTGGCCGACCCCGAAAGGGCGGCGATCCTTCGGCAAGACATCCGCTACGCGTTCGTCGTCGCGCTCCAGCACGTCTCACCACGTCAGCGTGCGGCGCTGATCCTCCACGACGTCTGCGATCGGCCGCTCGCTGATGTCGCCGTCGCACTCGACATCAACGCCAATGCCGCAAAGGCGCTCGTCCATCGTGCGCGCGTCGCACTCGCATCCGCTCGTCATCGCGATGATGTGGACGTTCCGGTTGACGCCAAGCTGGTCGAGGCGCTCGCACGCGCAGTCGAGGATGGAGAGCTCGACAGGCTGGCGTCGCTCCTGACCGAGGATGCTTGGGGTGTTGTCGATGGTGGCGACCTCGTACCGGCCGCGAGCCGGCCGAGCATTGGTCGCAGGGCGGTCGTGCAGCGGTTCACCAATGCCTGGCGGCGCCTCGATAACGTGCGTCTCGTCGGCGAGGTCCGCGCGCTCAACGGCGAGCCAGCGGTCATCGTGCGCATCGCCGGCGAGCCACGCATTGTCGTGGCGGTCATTCACCTCGAGACCCGAGATGGTCGGATCGTCGCGTTGCGAGTCGATCGCGATCCTCGTCGGACCTGCGCATTTGCAGCGAGCCGACCGTACCCGACGCCATGATTCGCGCGTCCTGCGGCTATGCCATCCTCGATCCAGATCCTGCTCCTCGCTGCAACGGTGGTTGCCATTGCCGAGCGAGCGCCGTCGCTGTGGCGCCGTCGATCACGCCTACTTCGTCCCAACGCGCTGACCGATGTCACGTTCCTCGTCATCGCCTGGTTGGCGATCGCGCAGCTCACCCTGACGTGGGTCACCTGGGCAACCGAGTCTGTCCATGCGGGACTCGGGCTGCCGGCGGCGGCCGGCATCCCGTTGTGGCTCGAGGTCATCGTCGCGATCGTGTTGCTCGACCTCGGCAACTATCTCGCACACTGGCTACTCCACCGAGTCGAGGTGCTCTGGCACGTGCACGCCGTGCATCACTCGAGCCCGGTGCTCGACTGGCTCGCGACGTTCCGGTCGCACTTGATCGAGCAGTTGCTTCGACGCGTGGTCGCACCCGTGCTGCTGATCGCCATCGGCGTGTCGACGTCCGCAGTCACGGTCGCGAGCGCGATCTTCCTCGCGTGGGCGATCGTGAATCACGCGAACGTTCGCGTGAACTTGCGGTTCCTCGAACCGGTGTTCATCACTCCGCGATTGCATCACCTGCATCACGTCGCCGCATCATCCGAGAAGAACCTCGGCACGGTGTTCAGCCTCTGGGACCGACTCGGTGGCCGATTGACGATTGTCGATGTCGATCCAGAAACGCCGCTCGGCAACGGTCATCGTGACTATCCGCAGACCTTCGGCGCACTGCTTCGCGAGCCGTTCCGTCGAGTACCACGCCAGCTCAGAACGCCATTCCCCACGTGATGCGGGTGGTCGCGACCTACACCAAGGAGTAGCGCGCTGGTGGACGAGCTCGCCAGGTGGAAAAGCCTTCGACGAGTGCGAGGCCGGTCGATCAGCGCTCGACGACAGCGGCGAGCTGACATGCAACGATCGCGAAACCCAGTCCTGATATGATCGTTGCATGGGAATGAGGCGAGTATTCGTCGCTGCAGCGACCCTCGCTTCGGTGGGTGGGGTGGCGAGGGCAGATGGGCTCGACGGCGAACGGTTCACACCGGCCGTCGGTGCCGAAGGCGGCTTCGTCAACGAACACCCGGCCGTGCCGTTTCATCTCGGCTGGAGCCTCGGGTTGTTCGTCAACCTCGCCGACGATCAGGTCGTCGAGGTCGACGCCAATGACAACGTCATCAGCAAGCCCCTCGATACCGGCCTGACCGCGGACCTGGTCGGGTCGATCGGGCTGCTCGGCCGCATCGAGCTCGGCGTCGGCCTACCGGTGCACCTGCTGTACGAGGGCGATCCGTTCGGCACGCTCGGCGCGAGCGCCGGGCCTGGCGATCTGCGCTTCGTTCCGAAGGTCGCGATCGTGCGGAGCGGCACGCTCGACAAGCACTTCTTGCTCGGCGTCGCGATCCCGATCAGCTTTCCGACCGGCGACGACGATGCGCTGCGCGGCGCCGGTGGGTTCACGCTCGGTGGCCAGCTGCTGCTCGCCGCACATGTGGGCCGGTTCGGATTCGGCGCGAACCTCGGGTATCGCTGGCGCGCGCAACATCCCGCTGCGTTGCCATGGGGTGACGGGATCACGTTCGGACCATGGTTGTCAGCTCGCCTGTCCGACAAGGTCTCGCTCCGCGTCGAGGCCTTCGCCGAGAAGGTCGTCGGCACCACGGTCACCGGCGCCGACTTTCCATTCGAGGTGCTCGGCGGTGTCGAGTACCGGACCGGCAATCTCGCGCTCTATGGCGGCGCGTCGTTCGGGCTCACCGATGGGATCGGCGATCCGGACGTTCGGATCATCGTCGGCGTGCGTTTTCGCAAGCACGCGCCCGACCGCCAAGGGTTCAAGGACAGCGACGGCGATGGCGTGATCGACAAGGACGACAAGGCGCCGTACGACGCCGAGGACGGCGACGGATTTCAGGACGACGACGGTGCCCCCGAACCGGACAACGACGGCGACGGAATCCTCGATGGTGATGACGAATGTCCCGACCTCAAGGGCGAGGCCGACCGCCGCGGCTGTCCGGCGAAGACCTACGTGAAGATCGAGGACGGCAGGATCTTCATCATCGGGAAGGTGCAGTTCGAGACCGGTTCGACCCAGCTCACCCAGAAGAGCGATCCGCTGCTCGATCAGATCGCGCAGGCGCTCGCCGGCAACCCGCAGGCTACCAAGATCCGGATCGAAGGTCACACCGACGACGTCGGCGATGACGGCGTCAACCAGAAGCTGTCCGAACAGCGCGCCGCCGCGGTGAGAGCGGCGCTCGAACAGCGCGGCATCGCGCGTGGACGTCTCGAGACGCGCGGTCTCGGGGAGACCAGGCCGATCGCACCCAACACCTCGGCCGGCGGCCGCCAGAAGAACCGCCGCGTCGAGTTCATCATCGCGGAGACCGCCCCATGAGACGCACTCCACTTGCGATCCTCCTGTTCGTCGTTCTCGCGCCAGGAGCTGCACGCGCGCAGGTGGTGTTTCCACCCGACGCCGCGTACGTCCCGCTGCGCTGCGGCGCCGCGCCGATGGCCGATCCGTTCGCCGACGAGACCGGGGCGCTCGACGAGCGCGATCTCGTCGGCGACGGAGACGCCCCCGCCGGCTTGCGCGCGGCCGATGCGACGAACCTCTATCTGCGGATGCGCCTCGAAGAAGATCCGTCACCGGCCGGTGCCGCGCGCCCGTTCTCGTGGGGGATGGAATTCGATCTCGACAACGACCTGAACGACTACGAGCTACTCGTCCTCGTCGACGGGCTCGGTGGTGCCGCCACGGTGAAGGTCTTCACGAACACCACGACGACGGCGCCGAACGATCTGAACGATCCGGCGGACCTGCCGGCCGCAGCGATGTTTGCGTTCGCGATGAACGCGCGCAGCGTCCCTGCATCCGGCACGACCAATGGCGGAAGCCCCGACTTCTTCCTCGAGTTCGCCGTCCCCTGGAGCACGCTCGTCCCACTGGGTCTCGATCGCGCCACGATGACCCACGTCTGGGCGGCGACGTCGAGCTCCGGGAACAGCTTGAACGGTGACGTTGCCTGCCACGATGGATCCACGGGTCCTGCCCAGCTGACCGGGACTGCCTCCGATCCGACGACCGGCGACCCGGCGTTCGATCCGATAGGCGGTGGCCCGGGCCGGCTCGAAGGCGGCGGCGGGTGTGCGACGACCGGCGGCACTGCGTGGCTGGCGATCGCGCTGCTCGGGCTGGTGTGGCGGAGAATTTCATCGGTGCGGCACCGACGAGCCTCGGATCTGGATCGCCGGAGGTAGCCGAGGTCGTGCGACGCGCCGCAGCGCTCTCCGTAGTCGCGGTTGAGTGGGTGACGTGCACTCGAATGAGAAACCAACAGTCCTGCGGCTCCGACCATCGAGAAGAATTCGCGCGAATTCCGCGAACGCTCTGGTGAGCGGCGGCATTCTACTCTCGGAGCGAGATGGAGGACGTCGACGGAGCCGCGCGGCTCAGCCAGCTGACCGCCGAGATGGCGTGGCTGCGGCGGCTTGCCCGCGCCCTGCTGCGCAACCAGGACGCCGACGATCTCGCGCAAGACGGATGGCTCGTCGCGATCGGGCGGCCGCCCCCCGATGGCCGGCCGCTGCGGCCGTGGCTCGGCCGCGTGCTCGTCAATCTCGCGCGGATGCAGGCTCGCGCGCGCCAGCGCCGCGACGTCCGCGAATCGAAGTTCGCCGACCTCGTCGAGCCGGGGACGAAGCCCGATGACCTCGTGCAGCGCGTGGAGCTCCAGCAACTCGTGGCCGGCGAGGTGCTCGGGCTCGCAGAGCCGTACCGCTCGACGGTCCTGCTGCACTACTTCGAGGAGCTGACGTGCGCCGAGATCGCGCGCCGGCTCGAGCTGCCCGATGGCACGGTACGGCGCCGGCTGAAGGTCGCACTCGACGAGCTGCGCGCACGAATCGACGCCAAGGACCGCACGAGCCGTGGTGGCCTCGCCGCTCTGGCTCCGCTCGCCGGCATCACCGCGCCGTCGCAACCAGCCACACCGGTGGCGCTGGGAGTCATCGCAATGAAGAAGGTACTGGCAGCGGCCATCGTGCTGATCCTGCTCATCCTCGCGGGCGTGCTGTGGACGACACGCGACAAGCATGCGGCCGCATTGGACGCGGCGACCGACGACCACGGTAGCGCCGGTGCTGCCGCAGCGGGCGGTGCGTTCGTGCCGAGCGCTCGTGACGAGGTTCCCACCTGGCTCACGCAGCTCGACGTGAAACCGCGCCGGATCGCGGGACGCGTGACGTTCCGCGGCGCGCCGGTCGGCGGCGCAACCGTGGAGCTCGCGAGCATCGCATCGGAGAGTGGGCTCGTCGCCGCACCGCGTCGGGCAACGAATGTGGCCGGCGAGTTCGATTTCGGCCCGCAGCGCGCGATGCAGTGGAGCGTGCGCGCGTCGGCACCGGGCAAGGCGAGCGCGACGCAGGACGTCGACCTGCGCGATCCGCGCGCGGCCCCGCCGCCCGAACGCATCGAGCTCGAGCTCGGTGCGTGCGACGCCGCGCTGGTGGGAACCGTCCGCGACGCATCGGGCGGCCCGATCGCGAAGGCACGGATCGCGCGGCTGCCCAACGAACGTGGCCACGGCGTGCCCGGCGGCCCCGCCGCCACGAGCGACGACAAGGGCGCGTACGAGCTGTGCGTCGAGACGCGATGGCCCGGCTGGGTCGTGGTCGAGGTCTCCGCAGATGGCTACGGTGCGATCACGTTCAGGACGATCGTGCCCGGTCGCATCAAGATCGATTTCGCGCTCGTTCCCGAGGCGACGATCGTCGGTCGAGTGATCCGCGACGACACGGGCGCCCCCGTGCCGCAGGCGTATGTGTTCGTGCCCGCGGGCCCGCCGGACATCGAGAGCACGCCGCTGCGCGCTGCCTTCACCGACACGAGCGGCCACTTCCGGATCGATCGCATGGCCGCGGGCCGCCACGTCGTCTTCGCGCGTGCCGAAGGCATGGCCGAAGCCACGCACGGAACGCCGGTCGTCGTCGGCGTCGGGCAGACCAGCGTCGAGATCGAGCTTCGCCTCGAAGTGGGATCGACCATTCGCGGCACGGTCGTCGATCACGGCAAGCCGGTGGCGGGTGCGCGGGTGACCGCCCTCGACGGTGTTCATGGCGGCGCGACCGCGGTATCGCAGGAAGCCGGCACCTTCGTGCTCGCCGGTGTGCCCCGCGGCGAGATCCGGTTCAGCGCGCAGCCGTACGACGTCGTCTCGCCACAGACGTTTCACGTCTCGCAAGCGACGCACGAAGGCGTCACGATCGAGGTCGAGTCGCTGGGCACGATCATCGGTCACGTCGTGCGCGGCAAGCAGCCGGTGCCGGCCGCGAACATCGACATCCGCGGTCCCAACGACCGCGAGCTCGAGCCGATCCGCGCCGACGCTGGAGGTCGCTTCGAGGCGCGCGGGCTGCGGCCGGGACCGTGGACGCTGTTCGCGTCGGACGATCGCGAGGGCGCCTTCGGCCGCGCGCCGGAGACGATCCAGCTCGCGCGCGGCCAGACCGCGGAGGTGACGATCGATCTCGCGTATGCCGCCTCGATCTCGGGCCGCGTCGTCGATCAGACGGGCAACCCGGTGCCGGGTGTGACGGTCATCTTCCGCAACACCAAGTCAGACGACAGCGGCATCACCGCAACCGCGACGGACGGAACCTTCCGCGCCGCCACGATGACGGGGGGTGGTCAGTACCGGCCCGGCGTCCGCCGCAGCCTGCTCTCGAGCGCACCACTGCGCCCCGCGTCGGGAGGCGAGTTCCCGCTCATCACGCTGAGCGACGGCAACTCCCTAGTGAGCGGGGTCGTCCTGACGGTGCAGCTCGATCACCTCTCGATCGCCGGCAAGATCGTCGACTCGGACGGGGCGCCCGTCTCCGACGCCCGCGTGGTCGCCCAGCTCGTGGAAGGCCGCGAGGGCCCGAGGATCGAGCGCGGCTTCCAGGATCCGGCCGACACCACGAACGTCGACGGCGAGTTCTCGATCGACGACCTGCTCGGTGGCACGTACGCCTTGCGTGCGCGCTCGCCGGCCGGCGTCGAGGCCACGCTCTCCGGCATTCGCGCCGGAAGATCCGACATCACGCTCGTGCTCCCCTCAGCGGGCGGCATCGACGTGACGACGGTTGGCTTCAGGACCGCGCCGCAGGTGACCGCGATCCTCAGCGGCGCGACCGGCTCGAGCGCGCCGGTCGTCGGCGTGCAGCAAGGCAACGGGTTCGCGATCCGCAACCTCTCGCCGGGCAGCTACATCGTCATGGCTCGCACGCCCGCCGAAGCGGCGAGCGCCGTCGTCGAGGTCACCGCAGGCCGCACGTCACGCACGACGCTCACGAGCGCAGGCTCGGGCGTCGTCGCCGGACGCGTTCGCGAATTCCGCACCGGTAAACCGGTCGAAGGCATGACCTGTCGCGCGCTGCCGCGCGTTGGAACGGAGGCGGCCTTCGCACCCGGCGACGGCGTGCGCACCGATTCACGAGGCGCGTTCCTCATCGCCGCGGCGCCCGCTGGCCCGATCGCCGTCTCGTGCGATGGCCTGTGGCGCAACTACTCCGATGGCCTGCGCCTGATCACGCTACGATCCGCGGAGCGCGCCGATCTCGACATCCCCGTCGTCGCATGGAGCGAGGAGCCGGGCACCACGATGGGTGGGCTCGGAGCCGAGCTCGACCCTCGCGTGCTCGTGCCGCGTCTCGTCCGCGTGCAACCCGGCGGCCCGGCGGCGGTCGCAGGGCTCCAGGAAGCCGATGTGATCATCACCGTCGACGCTGCGTCCGTCACCGAGCTGAGCGCGCGCGGCGTCTACATCTTGATCATCAACCGCCCGCCCGGCACGAAGGTGAAGCTCGGGGTCACTCGCGCTGGCAAGACCGTGACGGGCGAGGTCACGCTCGGCGAAGCGCCACAGTAAACCGCGTCCCGTTCGCGAACAGCGAGCCTTCCACATCACGTTCTGGTCGTAATCCGGCATTGGTTGACCTGACGCGCGGAACCTCGGAGGAGAGAGGTGATCGTGCTTTGGACAACGACAAAGGGCCGTGAGGTCGCCAAGGTTCTGTTTAGTAGAAACCGCCCAGCGGCACACCGAAGAGGACAAAGTCCGGTCGTACCGGCGGCGCGCTGCTCGACCGAGAGTCCGAAGAACAGGCGGGTGTCGCGTAACGAAAGGCTCGCACCGATCCCGAACTCGAGCTCGTCGCTGTCTAACGAGTTGCGCCCTCTCAGATCGGTTCGAAGTGGTGCACCGAACACACGCGTGTCCGCGCCGACCTGCTCGCAGGACGCATCGCACTGTTCTGATCTGGGACGGCTATTCACCCACAGCTTGCCGCCACGAACGAACCAGCGCTTCGGCGGCGCGCGCGATCTCGCGCTCGGTGGTGCTGCGCCCGAGCGTGAGCCGCACCGAGCCGAGCGCGTCTTCCGGTGAGACGCCCATCGCGAGGATGACCGAGGAAGCGCTCTGGTTGCCTTCGTGGCACGCCGAGCCGGTCGATGCCGCCACCTCGGGAGCCCCCGCGAGTACGGTGTTCCCGGAAGCGCGCGGGAAGCGCACGTTGAGCGTGTTCGGTAACCGAAGCTCGCGATGACCGTTGAGCGCGATCCCGTGCACGGCGGCCGCCAGGCGATCCCATAGCGAGTCCCGGAGCGCGCGCATCCGCGCGGCCGTCGCCTCGAGATCACGCCCGACCGCTTCGCACGCCGCAGCGAGGCCCACGATGGAAGCTACGTTCTCGGTGCCGGGACGTAGACCGCGCTCGTGGCTTGCGCCGAGCGCGAAGGGAACGAGCGGAGTGCCGCGCTTCACGTAGAGCGCTCCGACGCCCTTGGGTGCGTAGAGCTTGTGGCCGGCGATGGACAGGAGGTCGACACCGAGCTCGCGGACCCGGACCGGTACTTTGCCGAGCGACTGCGCGGCGTCGGTGTGCAAGAGCGCACCGCTGGCGTGTGCGAGCTCCGTCAGTTCGGCGACCGGCTGAAGCACGCCGGTCTCGTTGTTCGAGTGCATCACCGTGACGAGCACGGTGTTGCCGTTGATCGCCTCGCGAGCCTCCTCCAGGCGGGCCCGGCCGTCCGCATCTACGAGAATGCGCGTGACGGTTCGCTCGTGCCGTTCGAGCCATGCGCACGGACGGGCTGTCGCGGGGTGCTCGATGACCGTCGTGACGACGTGCGTTCGATCGCCACGAGCCTCCGTGACACCTCGGATCGCGAGGTTGTTCGCCTCGGTGCCGCCCGAGGTGAAGACCACCTCGTCCTCGTCACAGCCGAGGAGCGCGGCGACCTGCTGGCGCGCTCGCGCGACCGCGTCTCGAGCACGCGCGCCGTACACGTGATCGCTCGACGGGTTACCGAAGTGCTCGCGCAGGTACGGGAGCATCTCGTCGACAACGTTCGGCAGAACGGGCGTCGTCGCGTTGTGATCGAGGTAGATGGGATCGTCGGAGCTCATCGGCTCGAAGCTCGCAGTCTCGTTTGCGCCGCCATCAGAACCAGGTAGTCGCCGACGAGCGCGCGGCCATCGACGATGACCTCGCGTCGCTCGCCGTCGATCTTCTGGATCTCCCCGCGGACGAGCTCGATGCCCTTGCGTTCGAGCCGCGCGAGCGGGCGCGAGATGTTGTCCGCGGTGCGATCACCGGTCATCAGCCACAACAGCGATGGCGCGAACACGAACGTCGCGGCGACGAGCCCGCCAACACCGCCGCCGAGAATCAGCACCATCTGGCCCATCGCTGCCTCCCTCAGAACGTGATGACCTTGTCCGCTTCGAGCGTCCAGGTGGTGAGCTCTTCCATCGAGCTGCGATGCGCGCCCTCGACGAGCTCGGCGTCGGTGATGCCGCGCGCGTCGATGCAGCTGCCGCACACACCGATCGCGCACGCGCGATGCGTGAGGGCCCCGAGCATCGTCGCCACGTTGTAGTAGCCCGACGGGACCTTCTGGCCGCGATGTGCCCCGGAGACGGCATCGCCGATCAGGAAGACCCTGAGCTCCACGCCCTCCCGCTTCGAGAGCGAGCCGGCGAGGCGGAGCCCGTTGTATGTGTGCTCGCTGCCGTAGGGCGCTGCGTTCAGGATGAAGAGGAACTTCATGGCGTGCCTGTCTGCATCGATCGTTCCTGCCACGCACGAGTTCCCCCACGGAGCGACCACACCGCGCCGAGGCCAAGCTCGCGCAAAAGCTGCGCCGCGCGTTCCGAACGGCCACCACCTTGCGTGCACACCGTCACGACCGCGGCCTCCGAGCGCCGCCTCGGCGGGCGCGGCGCGGCGCAGCGTCTCGCGCATGCGGATGGCCACGACGAGACCCGACGCGAAGGTCACCGCGGCGATCAGCCAGATCGCGGCTTCGAGGTCGAGCGCGTCGGCGGTGATGCCGGCGATCAGCGCGCCGATCGCGTAGCCGAGATCGCGCCACAACCGATGGACGCCGACCGACGACGCACGCCACGACGGATGTGCGACGTCCGCGATCGCCGCGAGGAGCGTCGGATACACCATCGCGGTGCGGGCATGCGCTGAGCGTCGCGCCGCGTCTCCACCAAACGCGCAGCGAGCAAGACCTGCAGGTGCTGCGATGCGTTCGCGACCGACATCCGGGCTTCCTTCGCAATGGCATCGACGGAGCGCTCGCCCTGTGCGAGCAGATCGAACTCGTCGCCAAGCGCCTGCACGAGGCGCTCCCGCGCTCGCGTTCCCGCTGTCTAACCCCAGCGCTCACTTGTGATGACCCGAGCCCGAGCCCGAGATCTCGACTACATGATCCAATAGCGGGTCGATCGGGTGTTGCCGGGGAAAGACGCCTGACGTCGTGGCCCAGGCGGTGGCGAACGCGATCCTGCGCTGGCCCGGCTTTCGCGGTCCGCGGACCGCCGGCCTCACCGCGATGCTCACGAGTGGCGTGACCCTCGACGATCGCGACGCCAAGATCGACTGCCCGGAGATCTATCGCAAGTGGTTCAGCCTGAGCTGGTCGGACGGGATGGGGGGGTGGGGATGGTCGCGTGTCGACGGTGAAGGTCTCGGGTCCGAAGACCGTCGTCGAGTTCGTGAAGAAGCCCCACAAGGAGAAGGTCTGTAGCAGCTGGAAGGACACCAACCAGATCGTCCAGAATCAATCCGAGCGGTTCGATCGTCTACGGGTACAACTGTCTCAAGTACGAGTCCGTGACCATCACCGACTCGGCTCCTCCGCAGACCATCAACAGCCGCTATGCCGCCGGCGTGAAACCCGGGGTCCTGGTCTCGATCTTCCGCGACGTGGTGACCGGAGTGTGGCCGAAGTCCGGAGAGGCGCCGACGGTGGTGTTCGGCGTCCCGGTCAAGTAGAGCTCATCGCGCCTTCGCGAGCGAGCGCTGACATCGTCCGGCGGACCGAGCATCGAAGTGCGATAGGCTGCGGCGTGGGCGAGGCGCCGCATCCGAGCACGGTCGACGATCGCAAGCCATCTACGCGGCTCGCGCGATCGCTCGCGTCACCGGCCGGCGTGCTCGTCATCCTGCCCGCGCTCGTGATCGCGGCTGGAGTCACCGTGCTGCTGCTCGGTCGAGGCGCGACCCGCGAGACCGCGGAGACGATGGCGCGCCACCAGCTGGTCGCGCAGGCCAGCGCGGTCGAGCGCGACGTCGCGTTCGCGCTCGATCAAGCCGAACCGGTGCTCGCGACGATGCGCACGCTGGCCGATGCGGCGATGCCGACCCCCGATGCGTTGATCCGACTGCGCGACGCGGTGCTCGGTCGCCCCGGCGTCTACAACGCGACGATCGCGTTCCCGATCGGCGTGATGTGGGGAGCCTATTTCGACGACGCGGGTGTACTCCGCGTGCTCGAGAGCCGCGTGGGTGAGACCGGAACTTCGCGCACCAACTACGGCGTGAAGCACGGCGAGCTCGCCGTGATCGGTACCGTGACCAACACCTACGACGCGCGCAAGCGACCGTATTACCAGGCCGCGATCGATGCGCGTAGACGCGTGTGGCTACCACCGCGCGTGTTTTCGGCATCGGGCAAGACTGGCTTGACCGTCACCGAGCCGGTGTACGGCCGCGACGCGACGCTGATCGCAGTGATCACGATCGACTACGACGTCGCCGAGCTGAGCGCGTTCCTGCGCAAGGCGCCGCTCGCGGGCGCACGCACCGTGATGTTCACCGCCGACGGCATCATCCTGGCGAATTCGTCGACTGCGGTCCCCCTCGCCGCACTCGAGAAACGGCTCTTGCGGCACGCCGACTTCGACGATCCAGCGCTCGCCGCGCTATTCGCGACGGACGACGTGGCGCGACTTCGACTTCCTGCCTCGGGTGGATCCGCACCCCTCGAGCCGCGCTTCCTCCGGCTCGAGGCCCCGGACGGCGATTACCTCGCCTCGATCGCGGTGGTCGGGGGACAGCATGCCGGCACGCCGGCGTCGCTCGAGTGGTACCTCGCGACGCTGGTACCGGAGTCGTCGCTACTCGGTCCGATGCATCGCCTCGATCGCACGTCGATCATCGCGTCGGTGGTCGCGCTCGCGATCGCGCTGGGTGTCGCGCTGATGTTCGCGTGGAACCTCGTGCGCATGCGACGCGCCGTCGGCGTCGCGCGCGCAGAGGCGCGATCGGCGGCGGCCCGCGCCCGACAGCTTGGCAGCTACCGCCTCGTCGAGCGGCTCGGGCTCGGTGGGATGGGCGAGGTGTGGCGCGCCGAGCACCAGCTGCTCGCGCGCCGCGCGGCGATCAAGCTCGTACGCAACGACATCGCGAGCGACCCCGCACACGCGGCGCAGATCCAGGAGCGATTTCGGCGCGAGGCCCAGACCCTCGCGTCGATGCGCTCGCGTCACACCATCGAGCTCTACGACTATGGGGTCACCGACGACGGTACGTTCTTCTACGTGATGGAGCTGCTCGACGGGCTCGATCTCGCGCAGCTCGTGCGCGCGTACGGGCCGCTACCGGCGGCCCGCGTGATCGCCATCCTCGCTCAGGCGTGTCAGTCGCTCGCCGAGGCGCATGCCGCGGGGCTGCTGCACCGCGACGTCAAGCCGGCCAACCTCGTGCTCTGCCGTGCCGCCGACGAGGTCGACATCATCAAGGTGCTCGACTTCGGGATCGTCCATCACGTCGCCGAACCGGTGTCGCGCGAACCGCTGGCTTCCAAGCCTCGGGGCGAGGTCCAGGCCGAAGGGAGGCGCGCAACGAGGGCGGCGCCACCAACACCGGCCCCCGAGCTGCCGGCCGACCGGCTGACCGTCGAGGGCTCCGTGATCGGAACGCCCGGGTACATCGCGCCCGAGCAAGCGATCGCCGCGCCGCTCGATCCGCGCGGTGACGTGTACTCGCTTGCCTGTGTCGCGTGGTTTCTGCTGACCCGCGCCGAGGTGTATGAGGGCGCGACGGCGGACGAGGTGCTGCGCGCACACGTCGACCAGCCGATCCCGACGCTTCGCCCGCTCGTTGACGGCTGGCTGCCGGTCGAGCTCGAGGCGTTGATCGTGCGTTGCCTCGCGAAGACACCGACGGATCGCCCCGACGCCCGCGAGCTCGCCAAGGCGTTGCGGGACATCGAGATCCCCGCCGAGCACGCGTGGACCGAACAGCATGCCGCGAGCTGGTGGGCCGAGCCGCGTGTCGTCGCCACACCTCGTGCCGAGGCCGAAACGGTCCGCGGCGACGAGCGGGTGCTGATCGTGCACCACGAGCAGGCAGCCACTGTCGCGGCGCGATCCGGATCCGATGCCAAGACAGTCGCGGCTCGGCCGACGGGGTGATCTTGGCCAGCGCGTACGAACGGCGATCATCGCCGTAGACAGCTCCGTCATGTTCGGCAAGTGCCGCCGAGACGCGTCGCTTCTCGTGGTGATTCAGCCCGCGCACATCACGAACGTGCACGCCCAGTGGCCCACCTCGGGCAAGAACGAGCACGACCCCGGCTCGCCATTCTGCATGCAGTCCACGTCGGCCCCACAGGTGTCGTTTGGGGTGCGGCATTCGAAGTCCTGGACGCCGTTGAAGGCGTTGCCGCAGTCGCCGACGCTGGGCGAGCACAGCCCACCGTCGCCACAGTCGGCATCGACGTGACAACCAGCGGTGACGCACAGGTTGCGTGTCTGGCCGCGTTCGAAGGTCGTGCCGGCGCACGCGCACGCCTGTTCGAGCGGGAACGGGCAGTCGGCGTCGACGAGGCACTCGTCGGGGCCGAACTCGTTGCCCCCGCTCGCGGCACACGCCGGCGCGGTCTCGCGGTGCTCCTCGACGGGGCTGTTCTTGCGTGGGGTGTCGGTGCAGCTAGCAAGGACGAGCAAGATAAGTACGTGCTTCATGGTTCCTCTCACAGCGTCTTCAAGTACGCGACGATCGCGGCGCGGTCGTCGCCAGAAAGGCTGGTGCCAAAATCGTGGCCGGCCGTGGTGCGCATGGGATCGAGCAACGCCTCGAGCGAAGCGATGGATCCGTCGTGGAGCAGGAGCGCCCGGTCGCGCACGCCGCGCAACGACGGCACTCGATACATGCCCGTGCCACGATCGCGTGACAGCCCGACCGTCGGGTCGGTGCCGACGACGGCGAGCGGGACGGGCAACCCCGTGAGGCCATCCCCCGCATGGCAGCCGCCACACGCGGAGGTGAACTGCGCGGGTGGCGGCGGCGGCGCATCCTCGAGCGCGAGCGACCACAGGTACGTCGCGAGCGCGAGCGCGATCACGCGCGGCGGCCGCACCGCCTCCGCGTGCGAGGTGATGAGCAGCGTCTCGATGCGGATCGCCAGCGCGGTGATGTCCGGCTGACGGACAGTCGCGTCGGCGTGGAGGTGGGTCAGCCACCGGACCGGGCGTAGATCGGGGATGCGCACCGGCTCGTGACCATCGATCGTGGTGACGTCGAGCCGGCCCGGGCCCCAGCCGAGATCGAGCGACGCGTTGGCGAGGCCGGTGACGAGCATGCCGTCGCGGACCGTCGCGTGGCAGGTCGCGCACGATGCAGCGGTGTGCGTCCTGGTCGCGAGCTCGACGTGCACGATCCCTTCGCCGTACGTCGCGTCGGACCACAAGCCAGCTGGCTCGTTCGCCCACAGCTGGACCGGGTAGCGGTAGAACGCCTGCTCGCCGAGCTCGGCGAGATCACCGTCGAGCGCCAGGCGTACGGCCGGCTCGCCCGCGATCGCGACCGGCGGGTTCCACTCCGGCAACGCGTCCCAGCCACCGTCGACGCCGTAGCGGGCGAGGCGAAGCTGCGAGTAGTCGTTGCTCGGCTCGACGAGGCTCGCGACGAGGGCCTCGCGGCGAAACCCGCGATCCTCGAAGTAGCGCGTGTCGCCTGCGGGCTCGGTCGAGCACGCAGCAACCACGAGAGCTCCGACGATCCAGCGCATGGTGATGCCGGCCATCGAGCAACTGTCGTGCCACCCGGTTGGTTGGTTCTCGTTCGTCGAAGGGCTTGCGCGCATCGTCGGTCGACGCCCGCGATCCGCAGCATTCCCACATGCCATTCCTCCGGCCAATCGTGACACGCATGTCGCGTTCGTGGCCGCGCTTGCCGATTGTCAGCGGGGCTGATGGCTCGAGACATCGCATGGCGCCAACGGAGTGGTTCGTCCGGCGTTACGAGAATGATCCGTGCGTGACCGCGTGACGGTTCGGCCCAGCTCGCCGTCCGGTCAGGGGATGACGGGCTTGTTCATCGCGCTCGGGCTGCTCTCGGCAGGTTGCGACTCCTACTTCGCGCGGCGGTGCGTCGGCAATGCAGTCGAGGAACACCGCTACGATGACCAGGAGCGAGACGAGGTGTGGCGGCTCGCCCAGGTCTGCGACGAGCGCGACGTCTGCAAGGAGCTAGGCCACGAATGGAGAATCGCTCGACTGGGCGTTCTGCACCGCGGGGCCGACTCCCCAGGAAGCCGCGAACATGGAGCGAGCACCACGCAGTCCGCGCCAGACCGTTGCCCTTGCGGGGCACCGGCGGAGTCGAAGGCGAAGCCGAAGTCGTAGGCGAAAGACGGCTACCGCTCGCGTTCCGGCGGCGGCAGCTCGAGCGCGGCGCGGAAGTAGGCCGCGATCCCGGGGACATCGTTGTCGATCCACCGTCGCGGGTCCGGTGGGTTGAACCGACGAAACAGGTTCGGCTGGAAGAACCGCTTCACATCGACCCACATCGGGTAGTGCTCGATGGTGATCGCCCAGGTGCCGTGGGCGTGATGCTGGTGATCGTCCTGCTCTCCGGTGAACAGATCGAGCCTGCCGACGGCGGCGTGGCGGTAGCGGGTGTGGAGCTGCGCCCTGGTGAACGCCGCGCCGAGTGCGCGGTAGCTCGCCGCGCTCGAAGCGCTCGCGACGCACGGCGAGATCACCAACCCCATCGTCGAATGCAGGCTGACGCTGGCGGCGAACGGGACCTCGGCCGCGAGCTTCACCATCGCCGCGGTCTCCGGCTCGCTCGCGGGCGCCACCCCCCGGTAGAATGGATTGCCAGGATCGGCGGATCCGGTACGCCAACCACCGAACGTCAGCCACACCGGCTGCTGCGGCGCGGGGAGCGGGAAGTTGCGATTGAGATCGACCTGGTGCGCGTTGGCCCGTAGTGCGGCGAGCTTCCCCTTTCCTTCGCGCGCCCAGGTGCGCTCGTAGCCGTCGGGGTTGAGCGAGGGAACGACCCAGAGGTCCGCACGGTCGGCGAGGGCTGCGAGCGCCGGCGAGCGCACGCGCTCGAGGAATCCGAGCGCGACCTCGGTCCCGATGTACTCGGGCCCATGGATCCCCGCGCACACCAGGATCGATCGCGTCGCGCCGTGGGTGCACGGCACCCGGGCCGCCCGGATCGGACGCCCTTCGACGCTGGCGCCGAGGACACGCACTTCGGCCCCTGCGGCGTCCGCGAGCTGGTCGAGCGCTCGCTCTCGCTCGGTGGGCGATCGATAGCCGGCGAGTGCGCTCGTCATGTCGGCGAGTGTAGCGGGCCGGCAGAACCGGTCGAGCGGATCAGCTACCGTCGTGACACGTCCGTCATGATCCTTCCAGAGATCCACCTCGATCTGTCGCTTGCTCCCCAGGACCGCTGGAGAGAGCTCGCCACCCACGCCGACGATGCCGGGCGACTGCTCGACTCGTACGTGCGCGACCTCGGCGGGGCCGAGCGATTCGGAGCGCTGCTCGAGCCATACTTGCAAGCGTTCGTCGACGCCGAGCATCGCGCCGAGCTCGCCGCGATCGCGAAGATCGTCAACCGCTCGATCGAGGAGGTCGCGCTCGCGAACTTCTACTACGAGGCCCTGCAGCAGAACATCGGTTGCAGCGCGTTTGCCTGTGACACGCCCGACGGACCGATCCACGCACGCAACCTCGACTGGTGGACCGACGACGACATGCTCGCCCGCCTGACCTGCATCGTGCGCGCGGATGGCGGCGCGTCGGTCGGCCCATTTCAGCTCGTGACCTGGCCCGGCTTCATCGGTGCGTTTTCGGCCCTCGCACCCGGGCGCTTCGCGATCACCCTCAACGCGGTCACCAGCGACGAGCCCGCCGCATATGCGCAACCGATCGTGACGTTGATCCGGCGCGCACTCGAGACCTGCCGTGAGTTCGACGAGGCGGTCGCGCTGCTCGAGCGCACGCCGATCGCCGCGGACTGCTTGCTCCTGGTGTCGGGAATCCGGCAAGGCGAGATGGTGGTCATCGAGCGCACGTCGACGCGTGCGGCGCTGCGCGGTCCCGATCATGGCTTCGTCGCGGTGACCAACGACTACAAGATCCTCGACGGCGCCGAGCTCGCGTCGGGCAACGCGCTACAACAGACCGCGTGCGCTCGTTTCGATCGCACGGTCGCGCTGGTCGGCGACAACCGCTCGCTCGATGCGGCGGCCTGCCTGCACATCCTCGGCGACGACGCGATCCAGATGGCCATCACGGTCCAGCAGATGGTGATGAGGGCCCGCACCGGCGAGCTGGTCGTCGAGCTTCCATCGCCCGCCTGGTAACCCCGAAGATTCGCTTGCAGCGGCCGTGCGCCGTTCTCGAACCTATGCGCCGATTGCGGCCTCGAGAATCCGCCGTCGAGCACTCGCTGCGACTGCGGCCGCGCCAGCGGTGCGGAAACCCACGCCGCGCTCGAGACGTTCCGAGCCGAGCTCGTACGTCGGGCGAAGCGGTACTTCCGCGTCGCTGGTTGGGTCGGTCTGCTCGGCGTGGGGCAGCCCCGTCGGGTGATCTTCGCTCACGGCCGCTGCTATCTCGAGGATGCGCCGGCCCAGCTCGAGCGTGCGTTCGCCTGGTTGCGCTGACACGGCGAGAGGACCGCGATGTCAGGCATCGAGCCGCGACAGCATGGCAGGGGCTTCGCGAAGGTCGAGGACGAGCTCAAGCTGACCTCGAAGGAGCATATCCTCGGGACGCCCTTCTACATCAGCCCCGAGCAATACCTCGATCCGCACGCCGTCGATGCACGCGCCGATCTGTTCTCGCTCGGCATCGTGATGTTCGAGACGTTGATCGGTGACTGGCCTTATACCTGGGAGACCAAGCGCGAGCTGCTCGGCAAGGTCATGAAGGGCGACCTCGAGCGCCACCCCGCCACCCGACGCCCCGACATCCCGCCGTGGCTCGATGCGATCGTCGCGCGCGCGCTCGCCCACGCCCGCGAGGATCGGTTCGAGTCGGCCGCCGCGATGAAGGCCGCGCTCGAGCAGGGGCCGGAGAAGCCCGGGATCCTGCGCCGCCTGTTCGGCGGATGATCCGGTCGGTCGCGCGTCGTTACGCGACGGCGGTGACGACGTGGGCCGACAGCGCTGACCGGCAGGGCGTGTCGCCAAACGCGCGGCGCAACCCGTCCTCGACGCGCGCCTGGAACGCATCTGCATCGATCCCGCGCTCGACCAGCTGATTCCACAGCGGATTGCCGCGCACGAACCCGGTGGCGAGGTCCGCGGCAGAGCTTGCCTCGCCGGTCTTGGCGACCGTGTCGACGCGCACGGCAGCGAATCCGGCCGCCTCGACCAGCGCGCGCAGCGCGACCGGATCGGGCATCGAGAACGGGGTCTTCATGAACGTCGGCGGATCCGAGGGAGTCTCGGCGTACGCGAGCTCGTGGAGCACCTTGGTTGCGGGATTGCGCGTGAGGTCGTCCCACGTGCTGAGCAGCAGCGTGCCCCCACGCCGCAACACACGGCGCATCTCGCGTAGCGCGAGCGGCTTGTCGGGCACGAACATCAGCCCGAACTGACACGCGACGACGTCGAACATCGCCTCCCCGAACGGGAGCCCCTGCGCGTCGGCGGTCTGCCAGCGCAGACGCGAATCGGCCGGTAATCGCCGCTGCGCCTCGACGATCATCGGCTCGTTGAGATCGGTCGCGATCAGCTCGCCATCAGCGGGCAGTGCGCCGAGCAAGTGGCGCGTGACCCGGCCCGTGCCCGCCGCGATCTCGAGCAGCCGGCGCGTGGCTGTCGGCATCCGCGCTGCGAGGTCGCGCGCGTATGGCTCGAACAACACCGGTCCCATGTGGCGGTCGTACAGCTCGGGAATCTGACCGGCGAAGCGCGTGATGGAGCTCATGGCACTACTTATCGCACCGAGGTCGGCGGTGAGGCTGGCTGGTTGGCGGATGCCTTCCAGACCTCGATCGCGCGGTCGCATCGTCGCGCCCGACGAAACCCGATCACCGACGATGCCGTGAACACACCGCCGAGCCCGAGCGAGAGTCCTCCGACCGTGAGCTCCGTGGTAGGCGGGGCATCTTCCGCGAGTAGCTCACGCACCAGCAACGCACCGATCGCTACCGCCGCCACGGCTCCGACGATATCGAGCGCCGGAACCACCACAGCAGACTCGCAGCGGGGTTCGGTCTTCGCGGGTGGGGACGGCGGATTGTTCATCATGAGGAACGAGCACCCCGAGACGGAGGCGAGCATCGCGACACGAGTCAGCATGCGGCATGGTAGTTCGCTACTCGCCCCGAGGCCGTGATCGCTGCGACACATGAGCTAGCCGCTCGAGTGATCGACGCCTCGAAGCGCACTCGCGACCCGTGTTCTAGCCGCTCGACTGGAGGATGGCCTAGGCTCGGGGAGCTGCGATGAGGCTCCGCGTCGCCACCTTCAACCTCGAGAACCTCGACGAGCCGCGCCACGGAGGCGTGCCACTCGACGATCGCATCGCCGTGCTCCGTCCGCAGCTGCTCGCGCTCCGCGCCGACGTCCTGTGCTTGCAGGAGGTCAGCGCGCACGCCCGCCACGACGGGCGCCACCTCCGCGCGCTCGACCGGCTCATCGACGGGACGCCCTACGCGACGTTCGCCCGCGCGACGAGTCATGTGGCCTCCGGCGGCCCATCCGACAAGCACAACCTCGTCGTACTCAGCCGCCTACCGATCATCCGGGAGCACCAGCACTTCCATGATCTCGTCGACGCGCCGATCGTGCGACTGACGACGACGCCCCAGCCGCGCGACGAGCGCGTGCGGTGGGACCGCCCGGTGCTCGAGGTCCACCTCGAGCTACCCGACGGGCGCCCGCTGGTCGTGTTCGACGCGCACCTGAGGGCGCCGCTCGCCGCGAGCATCGAGGGGCAGAAGCTGTCGGCGCAGGTGTGGCGAACCTCGGCGGGTTGGGCCGAGGGCTACCTGCTCGCATCGATCAAGCGGGTCGGCCAGGCGCTCGAGCTCCGCCGGCACATCGATCGCATCCTCGACGACGACGGCGAGGCGAGGATCCTGGTCGCCGGCGATCTGAACGCCGACGTGACCGACGCCGCCTACCGGATCCTGCGCGCCGACGTCGAGGACACCGGCAATCCGGCGCTCGCCTCGCGAAGTCTCGTCGGGCTGGAAGACCGGATCGCGGAGGCGCGCCGCTACACGGTGCTGCATCGAGGGCGGCGCTTGCTGCTCGATCACCTCCTCGCTTCGGCATCGCTCGCGCGTGGCTACCTCGATGGCGCGATCCTGAACGACGAGCTCCCCGACGAGTACGAGCTCGAGGTGGCGGGCGTCGAACCCGTCGGATCGCTGCACGCGCCGCTGGTTGCCGAGCTCGAGCTGGCGTGAACCGATCTTTGGCCGAGTGGTCGGGCCGCGATCTGGCCCGCCTCGTGATCCTGGCGTGTGTGCGCCGTCGTCGGTCGTCACGCACGACGAGCCGACCGCGCGTGCCACGCTCGCCAACCAGCGCTTGTCGGTGGTGCGGTAGCAAGACGAGGACACAAGTCCAATGCGAGTAGCGTTCTCGTGACAAGTGAATGCAATGAATGACCACTGTCTGCCTGCACCGGCGGGCCGGATGTTACATCCTCGACCACACAACAACCGGAGTTTTCTCGATGCACAAGATCATGTTCGTGTTCGTGGCTGCGATGTCCCTGTTCACCGTCACTGGCTGCAAGAAGAAGGGTGGCGCGGCCGGTGAGGCGGTTGCGAAGATGGAAGGCTTCTCGAAGGACATGTGCGCGTGCAAGGACAAGGCTTGCGCCGACAAGGTCAACGAGGACATGGCCAAGTGGGGCACGGAGATGGCGAAGACGGCCGGCAAGGCCGAGGAGAAGCCGGACCCGGAGCTGGCCAAGAAGTCGACCGAGATCATGACGAAGTACACCGAGTGCATGACGAAGCTCATGATGGCGGGCGTGGGCGACGCCGCGGGCTCGGCCGAAGTGAAGAAGGATCCCGAGCCGGCCGCTGGTTCGGCTGAAGTGAAGAAGGATCCCGAGCCGGCCGCAGGCTCTGCCGCAGGCTCGGCCGACGTGAAGGCCGACGACAAGAAGCCCGACGACAAGAAGGCGGCCGACAAGAAGCCCGACGACAAGAAAGAGGGCGGCTGGTAGGTCGGCAACGCGACGAGATCCTGCAGTGCGGCCGCTCGGTCGGTCGAGGTGGCCGTTGGCCGCGACGCTCGTCGTGCTTGCGAGCGCGATAGCGTGTCGTGGCCACAAGTCGACGGGATCGGACGATGCGGACCGAGCGGTAGCACCCTCGAACGAGTCACCGCACGCGCGCGAGCTCGCGGCGCTGTACTCGTTCGAGGAGCGCCGGCGCAGCGCGACCGATTTCGCGGCGCTGCCGCCTTCGGACGTCGTCCTCGGTCCGGACCCGTACCGGATCGAGCGCCTAGGCGATGGCAAGCGGCTGATCGGCTTGCTGCGAGGCGAGTCGGTCGTGGTCGCGCTCGACCACGACGGCGTGGAGCTCGCCCGGGTTGCCGCGCCGCGCTCCGCGAGCGGGCTGGCGGTTTCGGCCGACGGTGACGTGCTCGTGGTGGGAGAAGGCGGACGCGAGCTGGCACAGTTTCGTACGGACGGCGGTCGGCTCGAGCGCGTCGCGACGCTGCAGGTCGGCGCGCTCGGCATGCGCGACGTCGCGCTGGCACCCGATGCCAAGGCCGCCTATGTGGTCGAGGAGCGCGAGGGTCGGCTGCTCGCGGTGACGCTCGAGCGCGATCGAACACGCGCGTTTCGCCAGTCCGGGGTGCGCGAGCTGGGCCGCTGCCACGGACCGATCCAGGTCGAGGCGATCGCGGGCTACGTCGCGACCAACTGCCTGCTCGACCACGCGATCGAGCTTCGACGCGAGCACGACGAGGTCATCCGCATTCGCCACGACGGACCGATCTGGGGCTTCGCGATCCACCGCGAGTCAGATGGCGGCGTGCTCGTCGTCGCCGGTGGCGTCGAGGATCATCCGCTCGTGCGCGAGGACGGTGGGTTCGGATATGTCGACTCGTACGTCTACGTGTACCGGCTGGCACCCGGCGCCGCGCAAGCATCGAGGCTCGCAACGATCAACACCTCCGCGCTCGGGGCGATCACCCCGAAGTGGGTCGCGATTCGCGCCGGCGATGGGGGCGCCGTCTCGGTGATGACCGCCGGCTACGCCAGCCCGAGCCTGCTCACGCTGACCTGGCGCGACAACGACTTCACGGCCGAGCCCGAGGTGGCGCGCGCCGAGGTACCGCCGGGCACGGCCGCCGCGGATCTCGCCGACGATGGAACGTTCACGGCGGCCAACCCGCTGCTCGACGCGTGGATCGTCAAGCGTGGCAGCGAGTCGCGGATCGTCTCGATCGCGAGCGCTCGACCGGCAAGACCGATGCCGTCGCGGATCGGCGAGCTGCTGTTCTTCACGACGATGATGTCGCCGTGGAATTCGAGCGAGGGCAAGCTCAGTCGGTTCACGTGCGAGACGTGCCACCACGAGGGCTACGTCGACGGGCGCATTCACTTCAC
>Ga0299915_10000401_pt1 | contig 33044 bp, 28 predicted proteins | sample RVTome_13_FD_200263 | JGI IMG/M metagenome (GOLD analysis project Ga0299915, IMG submission 200263) | Soil microbial communities from uranium-contaminated site in the Upper Colorado River Basin, Wyoming, United States - RVT92D227 (version 2) ...
TGTTGGCTAGGAGGTATGGGCGGCCTCTCCTGCCCTTGTTCATGGTTTTGAGTTCTTGTTCGTGGTTTTCTAGGAGAGAGGGGTCCAGGATGAGCTCTCCTCTCCGGATGAGCCTTTCATCGGTCTCTTTCCAGGCCATGGTTTAGAATTATGGTTTATTTATCTAAAAGTTTCGGTTAAATCCACAAAGCAATTAAAGATTCAATAAAGAACTATCGCACGCGTGTTGAGTAGTTATAGGCCCTCGAAGCTCCTAAAAGGGAAGTTGATACTGGAGCGGCGCGCGAGAACTTTCTCCCACGCCCTCCTCACACTATGTAAAAATATTTAAATATAAAACTCGATTCGAGTCCTAATACGATGAACGGAAACATAGAGTACGACACCGCCGAATCCGGCCTACGGGCCGTCCTCAAGGACTACCAGGAGCTCGCCCTCAGAACCATCTGGGCCACCCCCGAAGGCCTAGGCTCCAAAGCCGTATGGGACCGAGTCAACGCCGAGCTCAAGCCCAACACCATCAGCCGAGCCAGCATAATCAACTTCCTCGAGGCCTTAATGGAGGCAGGCGTCCTCAAGGGAGTCGAGAAGACGGGGAAGGGTGGATACCACTGGATCTACAGCCCAGCCATGACCGAAGCCCAGTTCAAACAGCACAACGCCAGGACCATACTGGAGAGCCTGATGAGGGACTTCCCCGAGGAGACTCGAAAAGCAGTAGCTTTCATCCGTTGAGACCTTAGCCTCGACAGGGTGGAGCAGAGAAGCCAGCTTCTTCGACCGAGCATATATCGGTAACGTATTTAAGCAGTGGAAGTTGCCGATATATCGGTTAGATTTATAAATAGAGGTCTTTACAGATATATCGGTAAAATCATTGAGTGGCCCTCAGAAACGAGGAAAAATCAAGGAGAGGATCCTGAGAGTGCTCCTCAACAACCCCGAGGGCACACTGACAAAATATCGAGTCGCAAAGCTGACCGAAAGCGGCTTCCCATGGGTGCACGAGTACCTGAAACAGCTGGAGCACGACCACCTGATAGAGGGAACCCGGGTGCTCGACTACCGACGGCTGATAGAGACATGGGTCTCGATCCGCCGCCCCATCAAAACAATCGACTACACGGTGCAGGAACCCGAGAAACTACTAAGAGAAATAGGCCTAGACTACGCCTTGACAACCTACAGAGCCGAAGCAATCACACAGGGCTACCTGTTCCCCTCACGGACAGACATATACATCAAACTCGGCGAAGAGGATACATGGGGCAAGGCACTCACAGGGAGAGGCCTGAAGGGTAAGGGTAACCTTAGGCTACTCATGGACGAGGAACACGTCTTCTACGCCTCGAGACCTGTGAACGGAATCAGGGTCGTCTCCCAGCCGCAGCTGATCGTGGACCTCCTCATAGAAGGAGGCGTATGTGTCGAGGCGGCGGAGATGCTCCTCGAAAAGGCGGTGAAAGAAGCTGTACCCCTCAGGTGAAGTCGATCTCTCCCGCAGATATCTAAAAGAGCTATTTAGAGGCGAAGCGGAGCCCTGCCTCCTGGGTGGCTGGGCTGTTTTCCTCACCGTGAACGAGAGCTACAGAGCCGCAACCGGGAGGGACTACATCGGGTCGATGGATGTCGACGTAGGCTTCCGCGTGGATACAACTTGGAGCGGAGGAGAGCTGAGGGCATCGGTGTTCGGCTCGTTCCTAAGGAGGATGCAGGACATGGGCTTCCAGTCCCAGTCCTTCAGGCTCTACAGGGACTTCGACCACGAGTCGCTGAGACCCCTATCCCCCGAGGAAGCCGACGCGAAGTCGGCCTTCGACGTGGTGAAGCTGTATGTGGACCCAGTGGTGGACCGTATCCACCCTCTCATGTCCGAGATCTTCGGCTTCACACCCATTGACGAGCCCCTACTCGAGACCGCCTTCAGTGGAGACCTATTCAAGACACATTCAATCGGCGGGATCGAAGTAAAGGTTGTAGCGCCGCACCTCTTGCTGGCCACCAAGCTGAATTCAGCCATGATCCGACTTCACAGCCACAAGAGGTTGAAGGACATCGCCGACATCTACGCTCTGATCTGGCACTCTGGGCTTAGCTTAGAGGAGATGCGTGATCTTCTTCAAAACGTCTACCCCGATGAGAAGACGGAGGCGGTGATCGGTGGTGTCAAGGAGGAGGAGATTCGGGAGGTGAGTAGCGTGCTCGGGGTAGAGCCAATCGAGATACGTAGAGTGCTGAGGGCCTTCTCCAAGCCCTGATCAGAGGCGCGCGCAGCTAAATATATACAACTTATTTTCTAAAAAAGGTTTCAAGCCCTGTTTGACTCCTAGCCTTACCATCTGTGAACTCGACACTCCTCCCAAGAAGCGCATTCAGACCAATCGCAAAGTAAACCCCACCATTCCTCAGAAGCAGAATAGGCCCCTTAACTCCAACCACCTCCCCCGTCACATCAACACCATCTTCAACCCTGAGAGAAATGGGCCTCTGCTTTAGAGCCGGAATATTATAGTGTGAAAGTAGAATCCACGGATCCTCATGGAAGCGTTGATCCGGAGAAGCGACAGCGTGGACCTTCTCCCTAGTATCCTCAAGTAATCGTAAAGCCAGCTTCGTTTTGTCCTCTTTGCCGAGGGCTGAGACCTTAGCTCCGACTCGCACGGACTCGGATACGCCTAGACGCGTGTGGATGACGTGTTCCAGTCGTCTTACCTCCGATCCATTACCGGTGAGGACACGCAGGGCAACGTCAGCACCCTGCTCAACCCACCGCGTCACGAACCTACCACCCTGAGTGACCCCGACCTTCACCCCGCCGCCAAACGCTGCAAGGTAGACGTACGCCTGCGAGTTCTCACACGCCTCCCGGACAGGATTGGAAGCCGTACAGGTTTCACCTGAACAACGTAGGCATGGTGTAGCTGCGTCTCTGGCTGCGCATGAAGGGCACCTTGGGCCTTCTTTGGCGCGTGAGGAGGTCGGACAAGGTGTGAGCCGTTTCCATTCGTTTGGGCTGGTTTGACCGGTCAGCTGGTGGTAGCCGATGCAGCGGCGCCCCGGCTGGACGCTGAAGTTGAGCTTTGAGCCTGGCGTGAGGTGGAGGCTTGTGTAGCCGTGATCATAAAGTAGAAGGTTGCAGATATAGAGCCCGTTTACCTCCCTCCACTCGAAGGCGGAGACGACGCGTGGGCTCATGATGGTTGATTCACCTGTCGACGTATAGATACGTTTAGTAGGATAAAGGTAGATAAATGGCTCAATGAAGGCAGCGCCTCAAGGGCGTTCACGCGCGCGCGAACTTCCCTACAAATTTGATGGCTTCCCTCTTTTTCAAAATGTGATCCCGGTTCGCGGGCACTATCTCTCAAAGAGATTGAATGTAAGCTTCCCTGTATGAATCAAGTATCTTTTCAGCATCTTCGTTGGTGTGTGCTAGGCATGTAAATGAAAAGTGCCCAGGTAGTTTGAAGACCCCTCTGTTTATCAAATCTAAATCGTTTCTCGATAACCTATCCCTATCCGCCTTCAGGAATTCTCTCAAGTTCCTGTACGGTTTATCTATGAAATGTGCTTCCCAGACTGAGAACTTGCCGACCACTTGAACGGGGATTTTAATATCTTCTACTATGTCCTTCAATCCCTTTCTAATTTTATCTCCGATGTGATTGATATGATTGTATATTTCGTCTTCGTGTTCATCTAGATATTCCATCGTCGCAAGCCCAACCGACGCTGTGAATGGGTTTCCACAAAATGTGCCGCTCTGGTAAACTCGCTCTTTCGCGCTTTTACCATGGAGGGGAGACACTAGCTCCATGATGTCTTCTCTGCCCCCGTAAGCACCTACGGGAGCTCCCCCTCCTATGACCTTCCCGAGTAGAGTTATATCCGGTCTAACTCCGAGGTAGCTTTGCGCGCAACCCATGTTGCCCCAGCGGAACCCCACCATCACCTCATCAAATATCAGTGGGATGTCGTTATCAGCGGTAACCTCTCTTACCGCTTTGATGTATTCTTTCTCCGGCTCGACGAATCCGAGTCCGGTGCCGGATATGGGCTCCATCAACACGCATGCGAGCTCATCCGAGTGTTTTTCGATTAATTTTACTGTGATCTCAACATCGTTCCAAGGTATTATCACGAAATCGTCCATGGTGTGGCCCAATCCCATTGAGTGAGGGACCGGTACTGGTTCATTGGGTGAGCCGCCATACTCTGAAGTGCTGGCCAGAGACCAATCAGAGGTTCCGTGGTAGGAGCCTTCAGGCTTACACACCTTGTTTCTCCCTGTGTATCCCCTGGCCAGCCTCACCGCATAGGTGACGGCTTCTGAGCCGGAGTTAACGAAGCGAATCTTTTCGATCGATGGAACGTGTTTAACTATTACCTTTGCCCATCTGAGCAGTGTATCAGGCGGCGCACCATACTGTATGCCCTTCTCTTTAGCCTCCTCGAGTGCTTCGAGGATCCTCGGGTGACCGTGTCCGAGGATCATGGGCCCATAGCCGCAGTGAGTGTCGATGTACTCGAGTCCGTCAAAATCCCATAATCTTGCCCCTTTAGCCCCAACGAAGTATAGAGGAAATGGCTTTTTGTATTGGCCGTATGCCGATACTCCTCCTGGAAGATACTTGGAGGTGTCTAGCCAAATCTGATAGGATTTTGGATGTAATTGCTTGTATCTCTCCTCTGGATCATAGGCCGACATACATTCACCTACAGACGCAGGATGTTTGGGCTCGACTTTTGCCTAAGGTCTTTCGCCTCTCCTCAATCTTTCTTCGATTTTTTCTATGATTTTGGGTAATTGAGATATTTCTTCAATGACGTAGTGGGCTCCGCCTTTTCGGTGCTTATCGTTCGCCTCTTCAATCAGGGCGCTCAGTTTTGTCGTGGTAGTTCGTTTAATTTCATCCTCGGTGAGTCCTACAAGGGTCCCTGTTTTTGAGATGCCGACAGCCCAAGTTCCAGCGTTGAGTCCCTCTTCTACGCCAACGACTGTATCATCCACCTTCACGACGGCTGCGGGTGGAAACACGTTTGTCCTCATCATGTTTCTCATGACCATCCAGGGGCTCGGCCTGCCGGCTGGTACGTCGTCTGAACAGAACGTCGCGTCCGGTTTGTATCCCTGTTTTATTGCCTCTTCGAGATTGATCTCTGCGGCTTCTTTGAAGTATCCAGTCGTGGACCCTATTTTGATGCCTCTTTCTCGGAGCCATTTCACAGTTTCAAGTGTGCCGGGAATTAATTTGGAATAACTGCGGATAACCTCCAGCTGCAAAGGTTTGAACAGGTTTTCAAACATGTCGCCGACATCATCATCTGTCCACTCGCGACCATATTTTTCCTTCCATTTGGCGGATACATCAGGGTACCATTCAAAGATGCTTTTTATGTGATCTCTCTTGTACCTTCCCATGGGTCCTCTTGCTTGCTCCATAGAGATGTCGATGCCTTTTTTTCTGAAGACTTCAATAAACACTACTGCAGGTGCGTAACATCCATAATCTAATGTTACACCCGCCCAGTCGAGAACTACCAACCTTATTGGACCATTATATCTCCTATTGTATTCAAAATATCGTGCTACTTCCATATCTAAAACCTCACTTATGAGTATTTAGTTTGGGTCGATTTAACATTTTACAAAATATTATATGGTGACTTTATTGACGCGGTATAAGCATTGGTTTAGTGCAGCAGCCCGCCGTCCTCAACGTATTTTTTGCCATCGATATAGACAGTTGGCTTGAAGGAGACGGTGTCGATGTGCAGCTTCGCGATCGTGCCTACACTGCCGCGCGCGCAGCGCAGCTTTTTTCGGATTTTCTTATTGTGTCCCTGAACTCTTCCTCAAGTTTGTCAGGGTTTTTGAGAGCCTCAGCCTTTCTCACCTCGATCGCGGCGATGACTTCTGCACGCTCTAATATCGTCTTACATCTCTCGGCCGTCGCGATGTCGATCATCCTACCGTCGAGTTCAACCGACGCTGTGCCTCTGGATACCCCTTCCTCGAATGCCTTCAGGGCTCTTCTCATGTATGAGACCTCCTCCTCTGGAATGGAGAAACCTTTGTTCAGGTGGATGATTGGCGCGGGGTGGATGACCCCTGCTCCCTTGAAGCCCAGCTTCCTAGAGTTGACGGCGGCTTCGTAGATCTTCTCAGGCTCGCCCCAGCTGAAGGGCTCGACGCCGATGAGCCCCATGGGCTGGATGCCGGCGGCGTAGGCGTCCATCAGGACCTTTGAGTACGCGTACCACAGCTCCTTACCCTCGTTTGTCGTGCGGACGCCCATCTCGCGGGTTAAGTCCTCGGCCCCAACACTTATGGTGACTATCCTCGGGCTCGAGCACGCGATCTCGTACGCCTTTATCACGCCTAGGGCGCTCTCGACGGTGACGGAGATCTGGATGCTCCTAGGGGGTATGCCTCTGCGCCTCTCGAGTTCGGCTATCACCTCCTCCCTCACCTTGACCTCCTCCGCCGACTCGACCTTAGGGAGGGAGACACAGGTGAGGCCGGGCCAGATCGACGCCTCCAAGTCCTTCACGGCCTGGCTGATGGGGCGGTTGATCCTTACCGAAACGTCTGAGCCGCCCTTACCGACGAGGGGGATAGAGTCCCTGATGAGCGCTCGGGCAGATTCCTTTTCGGCCTCGGGGACCGAGTCCTCGAGGTCCATGACGTAGCAGTCGGCCCCCCTCGTGTATGCCTTCTGGGCGAACCTGGGGACGTTGACGGGGAACGTCATGGAGGACCTCCTGACGAACCTCCTCATGTCAGTGTAGTGCGCCGCGCTCATGCCTTCCTCGCTGCATAGGTTGGCGTGTTGAGGATTTAATGGCTTTTAGGCTCAGCGGATCGCCTGGCCGAAGGCCACCTTCTCATGCATCAGCTGTGCTGCCTCATCGTCTCCGTAGCCGATCAGCTTCAGGATTTCCGCTGTGTGTTGGCCCAAAAGCGGTGGAAGGGTTTCGACGGACACCGGCGTCTCCGAGAACCGGATGCCGGTCGCGACGGATCTGTAGGTGAAGCCTAACGGGTGAGGCTTCTCTATTATAACCCCTCTCTCGGTCACGTTGGGGTCTCTGATGACCTCATCATCCGTCCTCACGGGCGAGCAGGGGATCTTCTCGCTTAGCAGCAGGGATACCTCGTCTCTTGTCCTTAACTTGAACCAGTCGGCGAGCTTCGTGGACGACTGCTTCAGCTCGTCAGGCTGAACCCCCACGACGTCGGCTAGGATCTTCAGGTCCTTCTCGGCCGTGGCCCTGACGACGACGAACCCGTCCTTCGCCTCGTACACTCCATGTATAGAGGATGATGGCCGTCGAGATCTCTCCTCCGCGGTGATCCCTGCCAGCAGGCACTGTGTGAAGGCTAACCCTGCGACCGTCATGAGGGAGTCGGTCTGGGCGACGTCGATCCTCTGACCTCTCCCCGTGGCGTTCCTATGGTTGAGGGCGGCGAGGATGCCGAGGGCGAGGAAGGTCCCGGGGATGGAGTCTCCAGGGCTACCGGCGAGGCAGCTGGGAGTAAGGGAGGCCTTGCTGCCGAGGCCGCGGGGCTCGCGGCTGTTAAGCCACATCCAGCCACTCGCCGCCTGACTAACAATATCGTAGGAGGGCCTGGAGGCGTACGGACCGGTCTGGCCGAAGCCGGAGATGGAGGCATATATGATACCCGGGTTCTCCCTGGATAACGCGTCGTATCCTATGCCGAGCCTGTCCATCACGCCGGGCCTAAAGTTCTCCACGACGACGTCGGAGATCCTGGTGAGCCTCTTCAGCGCCTCCACGCCCTTCTCCTTCTTGAGGTCGAGCGCGATGCTCTTCTTGTTCCTGTTAGGGAACATGAAGTAACTGCTCTGCCCCTCCAGCTTGGCGTAGCCGGCGCTCACCCTAGACTCGTCCCCCCACGGTGGCTCGACCTTGATGACCTCAGCGCCCATGTCGGCTAGCAGCATCGTGCAGAAAGGCCCAGCTAGATGCTGCGAGAGATCTAGGACCCTCAAGTTGGACAGCGCCTTCGCCAACCCATCACCTAAAGAAGGTTACACCTCGTTTTCCTTAAAAGGTACTGGCTCTTCGCGTATCAGGTGTGAAACGTTCAAACTCCCTTCAACGAAGAAGAGGTTGACCAGTTATCTATTTCTAAACACCCTAGCACGCCGATCAGCCACACCCTGATGCAAGCGGTGTCGGTCTCGATGTCGATGTAGATGAGTCTTTCACTGTGGAACTCGCGGGGCTCGCGCGCGCATGACGCCGCATGGACTACCCGGCTGAAGGAGGATTTACCTTTTACTACGATTCCACTGACTCGTACGGGACTTTAAGAGCCTCTTCTTGAGAATTATCTTCTCCATATATCTCTTCGGTTTCCTCGTCTTTGGTTTGTCTTGGGCAGCAACCATCAATCGCGTTCATTTTAAATGAATAGAGACGTGAATTTAATCGTTCCCAAAACCTTTTCCCTCGTCATCTAAGCTGCGCGCTCGATGTGCTAACTAATTTGAGCTAAGTAACACTGTATCTCTTTTGTTTGGAGAACATGAGTCATGAAGGGGATCCTGCTTCTTCAGAGACCGACCCCGTTCTCTCCAGAAGGGCGTTAACGGCATCGGCGAGGTTTTCGCACGCAACGCGACGAACTTCTGCCGAGTCATCTATCTGTGAAGCGGTTTCAAGTCTCTCGATCTCTCTCTTATTATTCGCGATCTGGTTAAGGATCTCTAGCTTCCTGCGCTCGTAATCCTCTCCAAGACTCACTTCCTCGGCAGCGAAAGATCTTTCCGACTCCTCAAGCTCCTTCTTCGCTGAGGTTAGCCTCAGGGTTGCCTCTCCCTCCCTCTGGGCTTTGGTCTTCCTTGAGATGCCTCTGAGGAAGCCGGCCCGCATATGAAGTATGTCGTCTAACTCTCCCTGAAGCACCTCAACCCTATCCATAAAAGGTTTGATTGTGTGTTCTTTCCGGTCCGTGAACTCATTCATCTCTGCGACGTGTTCTTGCTCATTCTCTAGGAGCATGTTTTTTGATCTGAAAAGGCTTCGAACTGCTTCTACCCGCGATGCTTCTTTGAGCCATTTATCCTTCAAGGCAGATTCAATGTTCGAGAATATCCGCGAACGTTCCTCTCTGAACTGGTCGTCCAAGGTGACCACTTGACTCGATTCAAGATCGGTTAGAACGGTTTGCAGGTTCATGAGCCATCGATCGAAGTGTTCACTGAATGGAGCCGAAGCGAATATCTGGTCGCCGAGGCTGCGTAAACTGTTGAGGGTTCGGCTGACGACTTCCTCCTGGGATGGAACGCTCCGCTTCTCTGAATAGGTTTCGATCAGTCGCGGCTTTTTTGACCTGGTTTTCGACTTAGCCCTCTTAGGTCTACTAAAGCCTCTAGGCGTCTTAGATCTCGGTTGGAACCCCATGGTTCAAGCTATCTACCTCAGAGTATTTATCTTCTGAAACTCAATCGAAGGGTCTAATTTTCCATCTGCTAAGCTCGAGTAAGGCGCGCGCGAAGCCTTAACTTCTTTCATGCGCCCGCAGAAATTGAATGGCCTCGGAACGCATAGGCAGGTTCATGAGGCGCACCAGAAAATAGGAACATATCGAAGTGCCGCCGTCATGGGATTAAATAGATATCATCTGATCCTCGTCTCCGTAGCCCTGATCGCCGCGCTCGGCGTCGTCATCTGGCTGAAGACGCCTTTCCTGCCCGAGCAGCTGATTAAGAGCCCAGCCGACGCCTTAGATGAACGGATAGTGAAGACCCCGCCGGGGAGCAGCCCGGAGAGCCGCAGGGACCTGCTTCTCGGCTTCGACGACTTTGTCTCCAAGTACTTCCCCACGGTCGTGACCACTCAGGGCGAGGTGGCGAAGCTGCTCGAACTCAGGACGAGGCGAGCCATCGAGGAGATCCGCTCCGCCAGCGTCCCGAGTGGCAGCATGAGGGTCTGGTACATATACAACATGGGAGTCGTCATCAAGACGGTAGACGCTACCATAGGCATAGACGTAGCAGGCACATACGCGGCGCCCTCCATCGCCGACGTCGGAGGGCTCCTCGACGTACTCCTGGTGACCCACCCACACGGAGACCACCTCGACGCGAAGGTCACGGCCGCGGTGGCGAAGGCCGGAGCGAAGATAGTCGTGGCCGACGAGAGGGTCAGGATCGACTACTCGAATCAGCTCAACATAGTCAGGGACCCCGGAGGGGAGAGCATGGTCAAAGTCCTCACCGGATCATCTTTGGCCGCCCAGGCACTCGTCGGGGTGGAGCCAGGTGGAACAATTGAGGTGAAGGGCGTCAGGATCACGGCCTACCCCGCCGAGCACAGGTACCCGAATAGACCGATAACCGGCTTCGAAGCGACGCCGACGGACTGGCTCTACGTCGAGGCCTCGGGCTTCGGCATCCTCCACACGGGGGACGGCACATTCACCGGCTCGAAGCCCGACCTCTCGGGTAAGCGGGTGGACCTCTACCTCATCCACTACGTCGACGAGATCTGCGCCGAGGACTACTACGAGCTCGCCCCGCAGAGCCGCGTCATGGTTCCCCTCCATCTCCACGAGCTCGGCCACGGCAGGGAGATCCTCGACTACGCCATGTTCAGTAACGCCCTCGGACAGGAGCGGGACGGCGACCTCTGGCTCAGCCATATGACGCCTCAGGATACAGGGATGCGCTACGTCCCCCTTGTCTGGGGTGAGAGCGTGGAGATGAGTGTCAACCCGTGAGCGCGCTCAGATTAAGATAAAGCATTCGAATAAACTCGGCTTTTCTCTTTAAATCATCCTCATGAAGCGACGAATGAGCCTGAACCACGCGCGCCGTAAAGTATCTTCACTAGTTGTACCTCGTCGTTGAGGACTACTTCAATCCGTTTATCATGATGCTGATGCGTTTGACCCGCGCGCACGGCGCGCTCAGATGCCTTCCTGAGTTGAGTATTTACAAAACGCATATTGGGTAAACTGTTTTAGTTGCCCGTAAAAGCGCGCGCGGGCCGCCTAATAACGGTACTAGTAGCGGGTCACGTTCACTTCTTAATCTTAAAGAGCTTGGCGCTTGTCTCGCCGAGTATTCTAGATTTATACCTGGCCTCGACACCCTTCATGCCCCTGATCACGGGGATCGCGTCGTAGTCCCCCATATCCCATGGGAAATCGGTACCGAAGAGGACGTTCCCCACCCCCATCGAGGAAACGAGGTACTCTAAGGCCACCTCCGAGTGTGTGATAGTATCATAATACATCCTGCTGACATAGCAGCTCGGCAGCACCTTGATATTCGCCTTGGGCTCAGGTCTCACCTCATAGCCATGGTCGAACCTTCCGATCTGGTACGGCCAGAATCCTCCGCCGTGACACCAGCAGAAAATGAGCTTCTTGAACTTCTCGAGCACGCCGCCGAAGACGACGCTCCCGATGGCGAGCGTCGTCTCCATGGGGTTTCCCACTATGTTGCCCAGGTAATACCTCCCCATCCTCTCCGCCCCCGCATTGTTGACCGGGTGCACAACGATAGGCGTCTCCAGCCTCTCCGCCTCAGCGTAGAACGGCATCAACTCCGGCGAGTCGAGGTTCCTCCCCGCCACATTCGTCCCGATCTCCACGCTCGTGAAGCCCAAGTCCTTCACGGCGCGGTTCAGCTCCCCCACCACAGCCTTCGGTTCCTGGAGCGGCACCGTCGCACACCCTACGAAGCGATCAGGGTGCCCCTCGACCATGCTGGCAATCGCGTCGTTCTGTGCCATAGCGATCGCCAGACCCGCTTCGGGTGGCGCTTCGTAGCAGAAGTTCCCAGGCGTAACCGAGAGGATCTGAACGTCTACCCCCATCTCATCCATCAGCTTTAGCCGCTCGGGGGTGTTGTAGAATTCCCTCATGGGCTCCATGGGCCCACTCGATCTCCCCCCGGTGACTATGAAGCTCTTCCCACCCTCGACGCTGAGCTGCGGCGCATACTTCTTATACCGATTGCCGATCCCCGCAAGTGCCTCCTTAGCGAAGAGGTGAGCGTGCATATCTGCTATCAATGAGATCAAAGAAGAGGGACACGGCGTGGGATAAAACAGCTACCAGCCGAGCCAAATCAGAGGGGCCCATTCGCATGTGCGACCTCCCGCGTCAGGATATAGCACTCTGGTATGAGCGCTCGCGCCTCTACTTGGCGAAGAGGGCTTTACCATGTCAACGTAGGAACGCACGGTTAAAACAAAATATTAATTGGCATGTACCTTTATTTATCATCAAATGTTTGGATTCAATGGTAAAATCTTAAAAGTTGATTTAAATTCCCAAAAAATCGACGTAGAGGTTCTTGATGAGAAATTTTACAGGAAATATCTAGGCGGCCGTAACTTCGGGTTATATTATCTAACAAGGGAGATGAGCACAAACATTGATCCCCTTTCGCCAGAAAATATCCTCGTATTTGCTACAGGTGTCACCACTGGCGTTCCTCTCACTGGGTTTTGTAGGCACAGTGTAGTCGCCAAATCACCCCTTACGAACGGTTTCGGCGAGGCCGAAGCCGGTGGTTTCTGGGGGGCGGAACTAAAGTTCGCTGGCTTCGATGCTGTCGCGATTAAAGGCGCTTCACCAAAACCAGTCTACTTATGGGTACATGATGGTGAAGCGGAGATACGGGACGCCTCAGGATTGTGGGGGCAATTAACTAAGGACACACAAAAAGCTATCCGTGAAGAATTGAAGGACCCGTTAGTAAGGGTCGCACAAATCGGCCCCGCCGGAGAGAAACTCGTAAGATACGCGTGTATAATGAATGATTTGAAATATGCCAACGGAAGAAGCGGCCTCGGAGCCGTCATGGGCTCGAAGAATTTGAAGGCCATCGCCGTACGCGGGCATAATAAACTCGAGTTTAAGGACCCGGAAAAAATAAAGGAACTCGCAAAGTGGCACAGCGAAAACTGGCTTAAACACCCTGGAGCCTTGGCTAGGAGCAGGCTTGGGACCTCAGACGGGTTGCTCGCCATGAATGCGGATGGTATTCTACCTACAAGAAACTTCTCGAAAGGATCATTTGACCACGCTGAGGATATCTCCGGCGAAAAAATGAAGGACACCATCCTGATCGGAACGGAGGGTTGCTACGCGTGCTCGATTAGATGCAAACGCGTAGTGAAAGGCAAGCCACCCTATGAGACGGATCCAAATTATGGCGGCCCGGAGTACGAGACCATCGCTGCATTTGGCTCTCTGTGCGAGGTTAGTGACCTAAACGCGATATCATACGCCAACCAACTTTGCAACGCATACGGAATGGACACTATCAGCGCCGGATGTACGATTGCTTTTGCCATGGAGTGTTTCGAGAATGGTGTACTAACAAAGGACGAGACCAGCCATATCGATCTAAGATTCGGCAATACCGAAGCGATGGTGAAATTGGTTGACATGATAGCTAAGAGGGAAGGCTTAGGTGACATCTTAGCTGAGGGTGTTATGAGGGCTTCTCAACGCATAGGGAAAGGCTCAGAAAAATATGCTATGCATGTGAAGGGGAAGGAGGTCCCCATGCATGAGCCTAGGGGTAAGACGGGTCTAGCACTACAATACACGCTCTCACCGTCAGGCGCTGATCACATGCAGGCCGCACACGACCCAGTCTTCCAAGCAAATGTAGAGAACATAAAACCACTGGGCATAATCGAGCCGGTGGATAGGTTAAGCCTAGGACCAGATAAGGTGAGGCTGTTCAAGTATCTTCAGCTGTGGTGGAATCTACTTGACTGTCTGTGTGTCTGTAAGTTCGTTATTGCACCTCACGGCGCTGGAGTATTCAAAATTAATCATTTAGTCGACATCGTCAATGCAGTAACTGGTTGGAACACTAGCCTCCTTGAACTCATGATGGCTTCGGATAGGTCGATCAGTTTGGCGAGGGAGTTCAACCTAAGGGAAGGATTCACCAAAGAAGACGATCAGCTCCCCATGAGGTTCTATGAACCTCTAGAATTTGGGCCGAGAAAAGGGGCGAGGATATCAGAGAGAGATTTGAATGAAGCCATATCAATCTATTATGGAATGATGGGGTGGGATAGAACAGGTAAACCTGAAACAGTGAAACTTCAAGAACTAAGTCTCTTCTGATGCGCGCGAGTGAGATTATAGGGAGGCTCCACGCCCTCAGCCGTCTCAAGTGACAGAAGATTGACCTCGAAATGCTCGAGAGGAGGCCCGCCGCCTTCGCCGCGCGTGGGCTCAACCCCCCACTATGGGTGGGGCGATCACGACCATGTCTCCGTTTTTCAGCTCCGTGTCGAAACCTCTCAGGCTGTGAACATTGACTCCGCCCACGAAGTAGGTGAGATAGTCCGTGGGCTCACCGCCCTCGCCGAGCATATAGACTGAAAGGGGTTTCCCATACCGCTCCGCCAGAACATGGATGAGCTCCTTCACGGTGGAACCTGTTAGTAAGATGATGACTTCGCTCCTCTTACCGGTCGCCTCCCGGGCAGCTGCGTAGTACTTGACCTCGACATCCACCCTGAATCAGGTCCTCCTATGTTAGCCGGCTTAGTTCAACGGAGATGGGGGATCACGGAGTCCAGGCCTAGTTCCTTCAGCGTCTCCTTCGATGGGACGCCGGTGTCGGAGTCCCAGCCCATCAGCCTATAATAGTTGGCGAGCATCGCGTCCCAGTGGGGCACGATGCTGGTCCCTGCCGTCGGGCCGTCCAGGGGCGTCGAGCCATAGCGTTTCGACGGCCTGTCGAGTTCCTTGCCTATCCCTGCCCTCAGGTTGAAGGCTTTCATGAGGTTGACCGCCCTTAGCCCAACTCTCTTCCCCTCCTCAGCCGTGAAGTCCCAGCCCGTGGCCGAGGAGACGGCTTCGGCGATGAGCGATGCGTTCATCCTCGTGTTGAAGCGGCATGTGCCGACGCTGTCCTCGAACTCCATCAGGCCCTTGGTCGTGGCTACCTCCGTGGAGACCTTGACGGGGTCGCTGGGTCCCTGGGCTCCTGGGCTCATGGCGCTCATATGTGTCTCTATCGTGCCTGTGCTGGAGACGCAGGTGTCGAACATCTCCGCCCACCTCGTCCTATGATCATGCCCCCTGGGGGAGTTGCCCTTCAGCGTGTATATGGCCAAGTCCGTGGCCATGCCACCCATCTTCTCTGAGGCGAGTTTCACGCCCTCAGCCAGGAGGTCGCCGAATCCCCGACGGTGCGCGACCATCTCAAGCAGCTCTTTTATGGCGTCCACGTTGCCCCAGTTCAGCTGCAGCCCGCCGGTGTCCTCCTCCGTGATCAGGCCTTTCTCGTAGCATTCCATGAGCCAGCCCGTCAGCCACCCCGCCTCGTTGTTCTCAAAGCCAAGCCTATCAGTTAGGCCCGAGAGCATAATGGCTGCCTCCACGTCCTTGTTCCCGACCACGGGCCCCCACGCGGCCATCTGCTCGTATTCTGGTTCCTCCACGACGCCCGCGTATGGACCGTCGGGAATCTTCATCATGGTACTGTGCAGGAGCCTGCAGCCCCAGCACGGGGCCCTTCCCACCTGATATTTTGTCCGTATCGCCTCGGCACCGAAGGCGTCCAGCTCCTCCTGGGGTATATTCCATATGTTGGTGGTATAGTTCATTATGGGGAGGGAGCCGGACCCTGACTTGTAGCTCGTCTCGACCCCTCCTATGGTCCCATTGAACCACTCCACCTCCTTGTACATCCTCTGCGAGACATCCCTGAGCCTATCAGGCTCCGCCACCTCTACCTCCCCCTTTCGGAAGGCGATTACGGCCTTGACGCGTTTCGAGCCGAGGACAGCCCCGGTTCCATTGTGTGAGGCCGAGTGACCATGATCCACGAAGGCGCCTGCCCACCTCACCAAGTTTTCGCCCGCGGGCCCAATCGAGAGAACGCTCGCCTCATGACCCTTAACCCCGTGTGCACGACGAAGCGCGTCAGCGACGTCGTACGTGTCGAGACCCATGAAGGGGGCTGCGTCGATGAGTTCAGCGGAGCCCTCCCTCAACACTAGGTACCTCCACTCCGGGGAGGTGCCCTGGATTATTATGCCGTCGTAGCCCGAGAACCTCATGTACGCCCCGAACAGGCCGTTGGCCTGGACTGATGTCGCACCCCCGGTCAGTGCGCCCTTGGTAACTATGGTTATGGTCCCCGACCCGCCTACGACGGTCCCGCCGAGGGGGCCGCTCGCTATGATCACCCTGTTCGCCGGGTCCGACCAGTCTGAGTCGGGTGGGACCTCCTCGTACAGTATCTTTGAGCCCATCCCCACCCCTCCAAGGTATTTCCTCTGTGTTGCTTCGTCGAAGACTTGGTCCCCTAGTTTTCCTTCGGTGAGATCAACCCGGAGATATTTGCCTGCGAATCCTTTCAAGAAGATTCCTCCCTGGATCCGATTATTATCCTGAGTACTAATTGTATTAAGGTTGTACGTATTTAGGTATGTATTTAGCTCATGAAATTGATTCTCCCATATTTGGCGCTCTTTCAGCAAAATAAGCTTGAATCCTGGAGCTTTCCCTATCCCCATTGAACGCGTAATACGAGCCAAAAAAAGGCCCCCTTTTCACGTTTTAAGCCTGTTTCTAAGTTATTGACAAACACGAGCTAAATACATACATAATTTTAGAGCGTTTGAATCATTCCCTGCGTTATTAATCTGTCATAATTTTCTTGAAGAGAGTAAGGAATTATAGTCGAAGGAGAGATTAGCGGATCGACCAGCTCGTGAACGATCAGAACCGAATCGCCGAGCCACATAAATGTCATGTTTTTTAAATGGGTACCGACATTTCATCATTGAAACTTCGATGTCCGTCCTTGATGTACGTGACCTGAAGATGTACTACTCGACGCTCAAGGGGGACGTGAAGGCGGTCGACGGAGTAAGGCTTGAGGTGGAGAAGGGTGAGGTGTTGGGGTTAGTGGGTGAATCCGGCTGCGGAAAGACGACATTTGCCCTATCGATCATGCGCCTCCTCCCCTGGAACGGCAGGATCGTTGACGGGAAGATATTGTTCGACGGCGTCGATATAATCGGTATGAACGAGAGCAAATTCAACAAGGAATACAGGTGGAAGCGGCTGTCCTACGTCTTCCAGGGAGCCATGAACGCCCTCAACCCCGTCTTCAAGGTCGGAGATCAGATCGCCGAGGCTATCACGATACACGAGGACGTGGAGAAAGACAAGGCGTTGGACAGGGCGAGGGACCTGTTTAGGCTCGTTGGCATTGACCCCGAACGGGTGTCCAGCTACCCCCACGAACTCAGCGGCGGGATGAAGCAGAGGGCGATGATAGCTATGGCCCTAGCGTGCAATCCAGACTTTATCATCGCCGACGAGCCGACCACGGCCCTCGACGTCATAGTACAGGCCCAGACGCTCCAGGTAATGAAAGACCTGAGGAAGAAGCTCGGCCTCACTATGATGCTGATCACCCACGACCTCTCGGTGGTGGCACAGATATGTACAACGGTCGCCATCATGTACGCTGGGAAGATGGTCGAATACTCCGACATCGAAACCATTTTTTCAAGCTCTGCCCACCCGTATACGAAAGCTTTGATCAGCGCTTTCCCGAGCATAAAGGAGGAGCGGAGGGAGCTGAACTCGATAATGGGCGCCCCACCTAACCTCCTAGACCCTCCAAAAGGCTGCAGGTTCAGCCCCCGATGCCCTCAATGCATGGATATTTGCACGAAGGAGGAGCCGGAGTACTTGGCCTTGGGTGAGAAGCATTTCGTCTCATGCCACCTTTTCACTGCTGGGTGAATCCGAATGGATGAAGAATTGGAACTCAGGGTATTAGACCTGAAGAAATGGTTCCCCATGAGGAAGGGAGTGATCTCCACCATGCTCTCCAGGCGGATGGAGTACGTGAAGGCCGTAGACGGAGTATCCTTCGATGTAAAACGGGGCGAGATCTTCGGGCTGGCCGGTGAGAGCGGGTGCGGTAAGACGACGACGGGCAAAACCATCCTCAGGCTTCTCGAGCCCACGAGCGGAGAGATCTACTTCCAAGGGCAGAACATCACAACCCTCGGAAAATCGGATATGAAACAGCTGAGGCGTAAGATGCAGATCGTCTACCAAGACCCGTACGAGTCCCTAAACCCTAGGATGACGGTCTTCGACATCATAGCGGAGCCAATCACCGTCCACAGGCTCGCGGGTAGCGAGTCGGAGCTGGAGGAGATGGTCTACAAGTCCCTCAGGGAGGTAGAGATGGTCCCCCCGGAGGAATTCGCCCCCAGATTCCCCCACGAGCTGAGCGGCGGGCAGAGGCAGAGGGTCGCCGTTGCCAGAACCCTGGTCCTCCAGCCGCGCTTCATCGTCGCGGACGAGCCCATCTCGATGCTCGATGTCTCCATCAGGGCCGGGATATTGAAGGTGATGCTCAGGTCGGGAGAAGAGAGGGGTATAACCTACATCTTCATCACCCACGACCTCGCCTACGCCCGCCACATATGCCACCGGAGCGCGATAATGTACCTCGGGAAGATAGTTGAGCTAGCCCCCATGGACGATCTTGTCAAAAACCCGTTACACCCCTACACGGTCGCCCTTATGGCGGCGGTACCCATCCCGGACCCGCATCTTGAAAAAGCGCGCGCCGTCATCGGCGGCGAGGTGCCAACCCCCATCAACCCCCCGTCAGGGTGCAGATTCCACCCCAGGTGCCCCAAAGCGATGGATATCTGCCGCATGGAGGAGCCGGAGATCGTTGAGATAACGAACGGACACTACGTAGTCTGCCACGCGTATCATTAGTCTCCCAAAGCGATTTGATGCAAAAGGATCCATAGCTTAGCAGGCAAGACGACTATGACAATTTGACACTTGTCTACGCTGCAAACCGAGTTCTTCCGAGTGGTCAGGAGCCATCCAGAAGCCCGTAAAATGTCCCTTTATGAAATAGGCAGATGAGTTGTGTCATCTCTCGTCCATTCTAACCTACATTGGGCCGATATTGCTCTCTGAACTGAAACGGAGAAGAGTTTCTCCGAAGAGGGTGTTTATGTAACCGGAACCCGAGATCGTCCACTCCCATTCCCTGTCTTTGATCGCTTGTTCCACGGTGAACATCCTTTCAGACGGCACGATCATAATGTAATCAAAGATGATACGTGACTCCGGAGCTGCCTGTGGTATATCTCTAAGAACTTGATGAGATATGAACTTCTGGTTCAGTTTCACGTCAAATTCTAACCTTTTTAGGGCCATGTTGTCGTGTGTTGGGTTGTAAACCTTCACGCTCAAATATAACGACGGCTGTTCGTTGTACAGATCAAGATCTGTTACCTCAATTTCTATGCTTGTCTTCATCACCAGACTATACGTGGAGAGGTATTGGTTGATCATGTATCCCGTAAGCAATATTGAAACCAATGCTACGGAGAACAACGCCAAATAGACAAGTCTCTCCCTTCGATGCCGGGCTTCGCTATCGACGGACGAGTTGGTCAACCCCGGCTTGAAAAAAGGTGGCAATTCTTGCTTTTCCCTCGAACCCGTGAGGCGTGACACGAACACCAACAACCATCTTACAGTGATGTATGACCAGATTAATATCACCACCAGCACCATTGCCGTTATCGTCGGGGGCGTCGGCAATCCAAACTTTACTATGGTCGTCAGGACAAAGAACATGTGAAGGGCTGCCCAGAAAATGGAAACCATATCAGATGCCTTTCCAGTCCCCAGAACATCGGAGAAGATGCCCTTCAGGATGATCGAGAGGGAGTAGGTATTCGACACGAGCAGCGCCACGCCAGCCAATCCTATCGCCAGCAATGGGACTGGGACCGCAGCTACGAGGTCCAGTATATCCCCGAAGGGGTCAATTGCCCCCATTACGAGATACACGACGGAGCTGAGATAGGCCCAGAAACTGAGCCAGAACAGCGATATCCCGTAAACAGGGCGGATTCCTTTCCTCGAAACGAGGACTGCCTGACCAGCGAACGTGGTCACGACGTCGAAGAGGATACCGGCGCCGGCGATCATAGCAATTTCCATGGTAGAGGGGTTCGCTAGCTCCCATTTCGTGGATGACAACGCGAATGGCCACGCAAAGCCGATACTGATCCCTATTATTTTACCACCAAAAATCGTCACGAAGAGCACATGGCCCATCTCATGGATTATTTCACCGACGACCTTCATCAGGAAGCCGAGGAAGAAGAATGCAAGAACGAACCTTGCATACCCTTTACGCTTCTCCCTCGTCGTAATTTGAAGAGACATTCATTTTCACTCGTAAATCTCAGGCATTATCTCAAAGGGCCTTTGCAAACCCGTCAATCACAGATTAAGCTTCGATGCACAGAGTAATATATTCAATTCCTGATTTGAAACCATCCCTTAATTACAGACGGAAGACGATTTTTCACTAAATTTAATTTGTTAGTTATTGACATAATATATGATGGCTCACTTAGAAAAACTTAGACCACTGGGTCTAGTCGTTGCAAGCGCCGTTATCATAAACTTTGGCTATGTAGCAACGAATCTATATAAGGTACCTGAGGTCATCTCCGTGATTCTCATCCCTTGCACGCTTATTCTCTGTCTGGGCTGGTTCCAGAGGAGCATGAAGAACACAATCGTGCTGGGCTTATCTGTACTTCTCCTTTCGGCAATCCTGACTCAGCTTTCCCTGACCACACCAGTCTTATTCGGCATCATCCAAGACGTTTACTACAGAAATTTGTTCGTCTACACCGTCTTCTTGAGGGTGGTGCAATACCTCTTCATCACCACATTCTTCGGTATTCTAACAGCGTTGGTTGCTGGCTTAGCGTTCGAGTAGCTTGCTAGAGGAAATCCAGTGTTTTTTAGTTGAATTCTATTTAATTTGGTTTTATTGTATGTGTTTAGCTCGAATAAATTAAGAACTGAGAAAAAGGCTCAAAACGTGAAAAGGAGAGTTTTTCGGGCTTATATTTCACGTTTGGCGAGTAAATGAAAAGCTCCAAAATTAGAGCTTATTTAGCTGAAAGAGCCCTAAATATGGGAGAATTATGTTTATGAGCTAAACACATACGTTTTATTTTTCTACTCTTAAAAGAGGCTTAATTTGATCTCCTTTTTACCGGTGCGATTAAAATCTTTCGTAAAGGGGCAAAAATGAGCCCCATTTTAAAATCAGCTGAAGAGATACCCAAAATGTTATATAAATATTTCACGGAGAGCTTCTCGGAGATCGACAGATGAAGAAACCGATTTTCCTATTGTTGGCATTAACATTGATGCTGTCTACATTTAGTGTTATGGGCTTTGCACAAGAAAAAAAGCCTTATGAAACTTGGAATCCGGATCTCTCATCCCCGGGTGTCACAATCACTGAAGAATTCGAGGGTTACCGCTACGACCCCAAAGTTGTCCACGGGGGAACCCTGACAATATCGACCCCTTCAGACCCCCCAGAGCAACATCAGTGGAACGCGGGCGCGACGGCCAGCTACAACTTCCTTGATCCAATGAGCGACTGGCTCACACGCACGGATCCCATAACGGGGGGAGTGATCCCTTGGATCGCTGAAAAATGGGAGATGACGCCTGATGGCCTGCATTACACCGTCCACCTCGTGAAGGGCGTGAAGTTCCACGACGGGACCAAGCTCACGAGCGAGGACGTCAAATGGTGCTACGACTACGTGATGGCGAACAAATTCACTAGGATGTCCGACGTCTGGCAGGTGCTAGACCCCAAGAACCCGGTGGAGATAATCGACGAGTACACCCTAAAGTTCAACCTTGCCAAACAATTTGTGGCTTTCCCCCGTCAAACTCTCGGCGCCGTGGCTATCGTGCCAAAGCATGTCTGGGAAAACATAATCAAGAAATCAGGTTATGACTGGTTGACCTACGTCCCCACGATCGATGAACAGGTCAACTGTGGACCATTCAAATTGATCAAATATGTGCCCGGCTCATACTATAAATACGAGGCGTTCGAGGACTACTGGCACGGGAAACCCTACGTTGACTATCTGCTCAGGCCGATAATCACGAGCGGAGATGCGGAGCTGCTCGCCGTAAAGAGGGGCGATGTGGATGTATTCACCGGCTTCCTGGCCTCCCAGGCGATCCCCGGGCTGCTCAGGGAGGAGGGCATCGGCCTCTACCTCTACAACAACGAGTACATGTACCACTGGGGAATGAACACGGCAAAGTGGCCCTTCAACGTGAAGGAGTTCAGGCTCGCCCTGGCCCACGCCGTAGACAAGCAGGACATCGTCGACACCCTGCTGCTCGGGTACGGGTTACCGGGCTCAATCGGAGTTGAGGCACCATTCTACACCTACTGGTACAACCCCAACGTGCCCCAGACATACACATTCAACCTGACAAAGGCGAACAAGATGCTTGACGACCTCGGATGGGTCGACACGAACGGCGACGGCGTCCGCGAGGGTACAGGGGAGCACGCAGGTCAACCGATCGCATTCGACATAGGTCCACCCATATATGACCCCGTCCGATGCCGCGCGGCCGAGCTGATGAGCGAATCTTTCAAGAAGGTAGGCATCAAAGCCACGGTCCAATACATGGAGTGGGCTACGCTGTGGAATAAGATCATACAGCCCCTGGACTCACCGACAAAAGTCGACTCGTGGCTCCTAGGGTCTTCTCAGTCCGTAGAACCTCAGTGGATGTTCACAAGGCTTCACTCTTCCCACATCCCAAACCCGAACTACTACGGCTTCGTTAACGCGGAGTTCGACAGGTTATCGGAGCTCCAGAGCACCCAGTTCAACGTCGCAGAGCGGAAGGCGAGCATCTGGAGGATGCAGGAGATCCTCGCAGAGGAGGTGCCATTGATAGTGCTGTACTTCCGGCAGAGCCCGAGCGTCTACAGAACGGACAAGCTGACCGGCTGGGTGAAGCACTACGGGCAAGGCATGGAGAACAGCTGGAACTGGATCAACGTCCACCCGATCGTGCAACTTAAATCCATGAGCATTTCGGTGATGAATTCGCCTCCCCCCGAGGTCGAGATCGGGAAGACCTTCACGCTAGGATTGAAGTATGTCGACCCCGCCGGGGCTCCGATCACGGATGCAACCATCACGGCGATGCTGACCGGGGATCCAACCACGCGTGTGTTGACACACGCGGGAGGAGGAACTTACAAGATCGACATCAACACGTCAAAATGGTCAGAAGGTGATTACACGATCAGGGTTGACGCCGAGGCAAAGGGCTTCTACACCGAGCTGACGACCTTCGCACTGAAAGCGAAATCGCCGCCTCCACCGACGCTTCCTCCGCCACCGACGTTCTGGGAATCCTACGGGGCCACGGTTACGGGCGCCATCGTAGTGTTGGCAATCGTGGCAATCGCCGCAGTATACAGGTATGCACGCAAATCGTAGGTTGAGTATCCCTTTTTTTTCTTTTTTCCAAGGAGCCAAGCAGATAAATATGCATATTGATTTAATCTTTCTCGAGAAAAGGACCGTCAGATTGAGGGTGTTGATTCGTTGGCGTACATAATTAAACGAACTGTGTCAAGGATCATCACCTTTGCAATAGTGATCTCGCTCGTGTTCTTCCTTGCCAGGAGCGCGGGAACGGATCCTTTTGAGCGGTACCTTTCGGAGGACCCGAGGATCCCGCCGGAGCAGATCCAGAGGCTGAGGGCCAGATTCGGATTGGACAAGCCTCTGTACATGCAGTATCTTGATTTCATCACGAACACCCTGACGGGGGAGTTCGGATACTCCCTGTACTTTCATAGGCCAGTCTTCGACGTGGTGATGGAGAGGATGCCCTATACACTCTTCCTGCTGAGCATATCAATAATCATCTCCACGATAGTGTCCTTCGTGGTGGGGGTCTACTTCGCATGGAAGCGCGGCACGAAGGTCGATCTCTGGGGCACGAACGTATGCATGTTCATCCGTTCCACCCCCCACTTCTGGCTCGGGATGATACTCCTCATCGTCTTCGCGTATTATTACCCGATTTTCCCCCTGTTCGGCGCCTTGACACCCGGTATAACCTATTCAAACACATTCGAGTATATTGGGGATCTTCTTTATCACGCAGCCCTCCCACTGACGACTCTCATTGTCAGGGAGATAGGGATGTACGTCCTCTACATGCGCAACTCGACTGTAGAGGTCCTCGGAGAGGACTACATGCTCACGGCAAAGGCTAAGGGCGTGTCGGCGAGGTCGATCATGTTCAAGCACGCGGCTCGCAACGCGATGCTCCCCATGGTGACAGTGACAGCCCTGCGGTTTGGCTTCATGGTGAACGGGGCGATACTAACCGAGACGGTGTTCTCCTATCCCGGGACAGGGCGCCTGATATACCAGGCGATAATAAACGACGACTTCTTCCTCCTTCAGGGGGCATTCTTTATAATCGCGGTTGCAGTCCTGCTCGCGAATCTTATAGCCGACCTGATCTGCGCCTGGCTGGATCCGAGGATCAAGATGTAAGGGGTGATGTGGCTTATCCAATCAAAAAACTATGAGTATGCACACGAGGATGCGCCTAGATCAACTCAAGAAAAGCATCCGAAATTTCGCATCGGTGTACAAAAGTAGTAAATCCGGCCTCTTGGGGCTCGTAATTCTGTTATTCTTCGTATTCATGGCGATATTCGCACCATTTTTGGCCCCGTACGACCCGTATAAGAGGGTTGACAGACCCCTGAAACCGCCATCTGATAAGTATCTGCTGGGTACGAACGACATAGGTCAGGACATCTTCTCTGAGTTGATCTATGGCACCAGGGTCTCACTTCTGATCGGGTTCGCCGCGGCCTTCTTCAGCGTGACCATCGGAACACTCGTAGGTGTGGTCTCGGGATTCCTGGGCGGCGCCGTCGAAGAAGTGCTGATGCGGTTCACGGATGTCATCATGATCCTCCCAAACATCCCCCTTCTCATCCTCCTCATGGCGATCTTCGGGAAGCAGAGCTTCTACATCATGGTCTTGGCGATCTCCATCACCGGGTGGACAACGGCCGCGAGGCTGGTGAGATCGTCCACCCTCTCCATAAAGGAGAGGGCGTACGTGGAGGCCGCCAAGGCCATCGGCGCAGGGGACAGGCACATAATCACAAAGCACATCCTGCCGAACATCTCACCGCTGATAATGGCGACCATGATATATGAGGTGGCGGGGGCGATGATGTCCGAGGCGGGGCTTGCATTCCTGGGGCTGGGCGACCCCAGCAACAAGAGCTGGGGAATGATACTCCATTACGCCGAGACGTCCGGCGGCTGGTACGCGAACATGGGATACCCCGCCTGGTGGTGGATAATCCCGCCGGGGCTCTGCATAGCCCTCACCGTGGCGTCCCTCGTGCTGATAGGGCAGGCGATGGAGGAGATAATAAACCCGAGGCTTCGTAGACGTTAGACTGAAACTACTAAACTAACATGCATCAGATTGATCAGACTAGAATAAATTTAAAAATTTGAAATAAGCCCCGGCTCTCGGCTTCAACCCTGTCTCAGTATCATTATCCGTCGAAGGTTGCCCCCCAGAACCTTCTCCCTCGCAGTCGGATCCAGACCGGCAAGTTCAACCCCTCTAATTTCGACTTCAAGGCTCCCGATGGGGGATTCGGAAGCGAAGATGAGCCTGTCAATGTCGAAATCCTTGGCGTGCCCACTCTGGAACGCGAGGGTGGGGAAGGGATGGGTCATCAAGTACAGGTTCATGCATGCCTGAGCGGCCCTGGGGGCCCTTGAGCTCATCGTCGTCACGAAGTTCACGTCCTCGAACCTGGCGGCGACGTCGGCGACGTACTCAGGTGGGCAGAAGATGGAGTCGCCCGAGTGAATGTAAACCGGTGCCCCGTGCTCGTTGGCCAGGCTTATCAGGGGATTAACGATGGAGCCGTTTATCCCATATCCGTCGTTCGTGGGGTCAAGCTGAACTCCGACGAACCCCTGTTCCGTAAGGGCAGCTTTGACCCTTTCGGCCTCCCCCTCAAGATGGGGGCTCGCTCTATATAGGGCCGCCAGCCTCCGAGGGTACTTCCTGGCTGCCTCCCTGACAAACCTGTTTGCGTCTTTATAGAAGGGCCCGGGAGGCGGGGCGATAATGACAGAGGCCTCAACCCCGAGCCTGTCCATGTTCGAGATGACGGCCTCAGGGCTCTGATTCATGTAGATCGTCTTACCAACGAAAACGTGGCCATCGATTACCTTCATTTTCCCACCTCCAGGTCAAGAATCCTGGCCATGTTCGCCCCAAGCACCATCTCCTTCTCCTCGGCGGTTATGTCGCATATCCGCACCTTCATCATCTCGATCTCCGGCACGCCGAAGGGCATATCGGAGCCATACACAATCCTCTCAGCGCCGACACGCTTCACGGCGCGAGCAATATCCCTGGGGTTCCTGAACGAGGTCTCGAGCACGATGTTCTCGAACCACCTCGCAACGAGTATCGCATCCTCAAAGAGGCGCTTGCCCATGTGCCCGATGATCAGAGTCAGGTCCGGGAACGCGTCTGCCAGATCACCGACGAGGGTGGGCTGCGCGAAGCCGTATGTATCAGGGTCGCCGGTGTGTATGAGAATCGGAACACGGAGCTTTGCCGCTAAATCCGCCAGCGGGAAAGAGAGCTCCTCGCTGTTGATGGCGAAGGCCTCGTTCCGTGGGTGGAACTTGACGCCCCTGAACCCCTGCTCCTCGACCCCTACCCTTATACTGCGAAGGGCGTGGTCTTGGAGGTGGGGGTTCACCCGAATGAAACCGATTATCCTATCAGGCGCAGCCTTCATTGATTCGGCGATGAAGCTGTTCACTTCGTCGTAGGTTCTGTCCTCGCCGATGGAGGAGAACGGCGCACATGTGACGACGGCGTCGATGCCGTTCCGATCCATGACACTTAAGAGATCCCCAACGGTGTTCGGTGGAAAACCCCTCCCCGGACCCGCGAAATGGGTGTGCCCATCTATAATGACCATTCGAGATCACATGCTTAAGTAGGGTTTCCCTATATAACTGAACAGATGGGAGGGGTCTCAAATGGCGATGCAGACTCTCAATCTAAGCGTAAACCTCGAAGAGCTATCGGCCTTATTCCTTGAGTTGCTGAGGGAGGTCAATTTCACCGTTATTCTCCATGAAGACTTGGAGGCTGGGTTCCGGATAATAGGTGCTGACAAGAAGAGGATGTCCCAGCTGACAGCAACCCTGTTCTCTATCATAGGGGGCTACTTACCCCGGAACAGGATTGCCATCGAACTCACAGCCCTACTGGACGACGGCATCATCACAGCTACATTGAAATGTAGCCCCTACCTAGACATCCTCGACATAGAGGCAAAGACCTATACTCAACGCGAAAACGAAACATATTTAAAGCTGATAAAAATCTTCACCGATCGTATCATGGAAAAATTTACGATGCGGGCTCAAGAAAGCCCATGACTTCAGTCGTGGGATGAATTGAAGAATTTATATATCCGCCTCCTCTATCTCCCCCCCATAGGTATGGGATAGCCCGAATACACGCCTCTGGAGATCGTGACCTCCGTAACCCGCCTTCCCGAACGCTTCCGATGGAAAAGCCCTCGAGGGGGATTGTGGCTTGGGGTGAGTGGGGATCGAGTCTGGTCGATGAATCAGGAAGCCCACCTCTGAAGAGGTGGGTAGCTCACATTAGTTTCTCTGATTCCTTGAGAGGTTCCGAGTCTGGTCTCTTTATGTTGTTAGCTTGAGGGGCGAGTCTCTGAAGCTGCTTCCTGAAAACCTGTTGGTCTCCTCGCCAATTCTCCTGGATGCGACGTAGGGTAGTCATAGTGGCCCCGAGCTTGTCTTTGATGATCTTGTTTCGTAGACGCGCTCGCGCGCCTCGACTCTCGCGCTACTTGTAGGGAGGTAGTTGACGAAAGTCGGGTTAGCCCGGGATCGTCTTCAGCTTGACAGACCTGGGCGCCAAAGTATTCATCAGCACGTCCTCGACTAATCCCCTGTTCTCAGCCGGGCTGTACATCGCTTCGACGAGGGCCTCGAAGTCGAGCTGGTTCACCACGGCGACCCCGACTTTGAGGGCGTTCATGCTCAACACTATCCCCTTCTCTGCGGGCATCCGCTCCGGGTTGATGTCCACCCCGTAGAAGCCCCTGTAGTCGTACATCTTGTAGACGAGTAGGGTGGCGAGCATCTGGTCCAGACCCAGGACACCGACGTTCAGGTCCTGATCGTAGTTGCCGAGGGGCTGGCTGTTCCAGTGGCTGTGGGCGAGGCGCCCCTCCCTCAGGACGGAGGCGAAGGCGTAGGCGAGCTCCTCGTGCCCCATCAGGACGTGGCCGACCTCGGGGTTCAACCCGACAAGCGCATGACCCTGCTTAAGCAGCTTCATGTTCTCCCTCACCTCCAGCATCGCCTCGACGTTCCGCGCCATGAGGAGGCCGTTCGCCGTGTTCCTGTAGATGTTGTTCCCACGCGGCTCGTAGGGCTTCGGCTCGAGGGCGACCCTCACGCCTGGGACCTCGTCCATCGCCTCGGCTACGCCCTCCTCGAAGCGGCGCCACATGCCGTAGAAGTCGTGACCGAATGGGTTTTCATATCCGTCGATCCCTGGCCAGACGACGCAGAAGTCGGTGCCGAGTTCCTTGTTGATCCTGAGCGAGTCCTTGAGCCGGTCAACGGCTATTTTCCTCACCTTCTGGTCTGGGTTGCTTAGGCTGCCGAACTCGAACTGGCGGTCGTAGAAGAGGAGCGGGATGGCGGTGACGATCTTGATGCCCGTCTCCTTCTCAAGCTCCCTGTAGAGGTGGAGGTTCTCCCAGTTCACCTCATTCGGGTAGTGGGCCTCGACGCCGAAACCAGAGTCGACGTAGCCCCCGTCGTGGAGCGCCTTGATCCTGTTTAGGGTCTCCTCCACGGTGCCCTTGTCCATGTAGGACTCGTGGAACCTGTTCCCCATGGGGTAGAAGTACCAGACCCCGGCGGAGAACCTCGGGACGAGCTCCGAGCCGAGGCGCCTGACCATGACCTCGCGGCTCGGCTCAACCTTCTGAGAACGCAGATCGAGCAAAAGACTGCACCGGTGAAGCCTACTCTCGTGGGGTTAAATGGTTAACGAGGGGTGTGAGGCGGGTCTTCCTCCAGGCTTATCCTATGCTACCATGGATAAGGCGAATTTTTTTTTTGGCTCGGCCTCAGCGGGGGGTGGTGGGTGGCCTGCTTGTCGCGGTGAACGTGCCTCTCAGGTCTAGGCTCAGTCTGTCCTGTAGTCTCTGGAGTCTGTGGTAGAGCTCGGCTCTCTCCGGGTCGGGCTTTGTCCTGCTCTCCTCGTCGAGTTCTACGAATCTATCGGTGAGTTGAGAGATGTTGGTCCTCTCTCCGAGGTGCCGCTGGTAGGTCCACAGGGCTTGGATGGCGGCCCCGTACGCCGCCCCTTCCTCGACCCTGATGCGGACGACTTCGACGTCGAAGACGTCCGCGGCTATCCGCCTCCAGGTCGTGTTCCTCGCGGCGCCTCCTGTGAGCCTGACCTCTGAGGGGTCTACGCCGAGCTCCCTGAGCCTGTTGAAGCCGTAATTCAGCCCCAGCGTCGCCCCTTCCATCGCCGAGCGGGCCATGTTGGGGGCTGTGAGGTTCTCCGCCGAGACGCCGTAGAGGACGCCGGTTCCCTTGGGGACGTTTGGGGTCCTCTCCCCGCCGAGGTAGGGGAGGAGCAGGAGTCCGCCCGCGCCTGGGTGCGAACCCGCAACCGCCTCCTCGAGCTCCTCGTGGCCGTAGCCGAAGAGCCTTCCGATGAGGTCCGTGGCGACGGTCACGTTCATCGTGCATGCGAGTGGGAGCCAGCCGTTTGTGGAGTCGCAGAAGGCGGCGACCTCGCCCTTCGGGTCGACGACCGGCCTGTCCGAGTAGGCGTAGACGGTGCCCGAGGTGCCGAGGCTAACCGTGACTATCCCCGGCCGCGTGTTGCCTGTGCCGATGGCGCCCATCATGTTGTCCCCGCCTCCTGCGCTGACGAGGACATCCCTCAGCCCGAGCCTTTCAGCCGCCTCGCTCCTCAGGTGGCCGGCGGGCTCATCCGAGGGATGAATGTTTGGGAGCTTCTCGATCAGGGTGGGGTCGATGGCCTCGGCCACCTCCTCTGACCACCTTCTCCGCCTGACATCCATGAGCGCCGTGCCTGAGGCGTCGCCGTACTCCATCGTGCACCTGCCGGTGAGCCAGAAGTTCAGGTAGTCGTGGGGCAGCAGGACGGTCCTGAGCCTCTCGAAGTGCTCCGGCTCATGCCTCTTGAGCCAGAGTATCTTGCCGGCGGTGAAGCCGGGCGGTACAGTGTTTCCTATGAGCTCTATGACCTTCTTCTCGCCGCCCAGGGCCTCGGTGAGGGCCCTGCATTCATCGGCCGTGCTCGTGTCGTTCCAGAGCTTCGCCGGCCTTATCACGTCGCCGTCCTCGTCCAATGGTACGAAGCCGTGCTGCTGAGCCGAGACCCCCAGACCTCTGATTTTAGTGGGTTCGACGCCTGAGACCTTGACGGCCTCCCTGACCGCCTCTACAAGGGCATCAACCCAGGAGGAGGGATGCTGCTCCCTGTGTCCAGGGGGTAACCCCTCGATGAGCCCCATCGCCCTGGAGGCTGAGCCGAGGACGCGCCCTGACTCGCCGTCTACGACGAGGGCCTTCGTCCCCTGGGTGCCGCTGTCGACTCCGACGAAGTAGTCGGTCAAGGGTCATGATCCACCGCGCACGCAGATGCTGATTCTAGTGAGGATAAGAGTTGTGATTTTTTATTGTTTTCCTCATTTGGTGGTGTGGCTTCCCTGTTTTTGGGGTTGTTTTGGTGTTTGGAGTTAAAATTTAACCTTCTCTCTCTCCTCTCAGCTCTACTCAGTCTACGACATTCCACCTCGATGAGGGCTGAGTTGAGCAGAAGCTGGAGTATTGGGGGGGGTTAAATTTAAATTTGAAAGTATAAATAAAGGAAATTAAAATAATTGACTATTGAGTGAATAGCCTTTTGGAAAAAACAGACGTGGATGAAGCGTTTGAATTCCTGCTGGTTATAACAGGAATCATCTGTGCAATTATGAGTCAATATCCGGAATACTTCTGGCGGTATTTTGGTCAATATCCAGAAGACTTTCCAATTACTTTAGCTGCAACTCGGTCGTTGATTCTTCCGTTGGTAATTGCCCTAATCCTGTGGATAGTGGGAAAATTAATCACGAATCTACGATATCAAGCAGTCATAAAGGTATTTGCTTGGATGTATGCTCTGAACCTGACATTCGGTAATGTCCTTATGTACATGTTGGGTTCGAGATGGCTTCCTTTTGGACCTGAAATAGGAGTGGGATTAGGAAACATAGTCTTCTTTTTGGTTCCAAGCCTTAATTACGTTATTATACTACCAAAATACAAAAAGATGTATCCCGAGTCAACATTTCTCCAAAGTAAAATCATGTTTATTGTTGCTTCACTATTCGCTTTGTTTCTATTTTTAATTACAGCAGGCTTCTTCATTAGTCCGCCGCCCCCTACTTAAGTAAAATCGTTCCATGTGTGTGTGCGATAAAAATATGGCCCCCCTACATACATACACTCTTATCACAATCACACAATACAGTGCGGAGTCGCGCGTGCCAAACACTACCCTCAACTCGCGCGCGGTTTGATATGGAGCCGGACGATAGGTTCACAGCCCCGTTCACACCCCCGGATTAGTTGGTGAAATTATCGTTCACGCGAGCATTTCTATGTCATTTTTTTACTCCTTTTTTCGATCCTTCTCGTATTTAATGGCCTCATAGACGCCGCTTAATATCAACGAAACTCCCAGTCCAAGAAACAGTCCCGAGTTGAACAGCAGTTTTTCATATCGATCCTTTTCCTCGTTGAGCTCCAGAGTCACTCTGAAACAGTTCAATTCAGGCAACTGCGACAGTCTACCGAATTGAACCTTCTGGCTGAAGGTTATGAATCGATATTGCTTCGTTTCATTATATAGGCTTAACCAGTATATTTCCTCCTTTTCTGGAGGCGGGATGGCCGCTTGTATGCTGCTTCCCGGAGGCATTGCGATGCTGTATGTAAGGGTAAGGCCCTCATGATGCATCATCTGGATCGATACTCCGGGCAGCTGCTCTTCGACCACATTATTAGTTTGGCTAATTTGGAGGGGGCATACTACCTCGTACGAATAGAAATCCCTCTTATCGATGATATCCCTCCAGCGAAAGGTGACAATAATTCTGTGAACCCAGATATCGGGGGGGGCGGTGAAATTTAAAAGTATGATCGACGTGTTGTTTCGGGTCTCGATCACTTCGCGGCTGATCTGAATATCCGTACTCGATTCATTCGATAAAAAAATTCCCCACATCGAGTAGCCTGTATTGTTTATTACTTCGATTTCATGGGGGATTTGAAAACCGAAAATCTGCTCTCCCCAAGTTGGACCAGTTAAACGATATTCCAGATCAATCAGCCCATCGGCGAAGCCATCCTTCGGCGACAAAAAGTGCAAAGAAATTTGCAGCCAAGTTGGGGTGAAGTCGAAGGAGGCGAACGGTAGAAAGCCGTATGCCGGCAGCTTCGCCACAGGTCTAGGTTGAGTAATTTCAAGAAAGTTTAGTGCCCCAATACTTGTGAAGACTGATCCTACGACGATCGGGAATAGAATTACAATCAACCCGAGGAGTGAGCGCGTAGAAACCATGCGACCCCTTAATTATAAAGGTAAAATGATGTAGATTATTATAATTTTTGGCACATCAACGTATCACTAGGGCTATTCAAGGAGATTCATTCTATTCTATATAAGCACGTGATTGAGTAATAGATATATGAACAAATTGATGTTCGCGCACGCGAAACCCCAAACAATAATCTTATCCTCACTTCACGCGCGTGCAACGTTTTCTCGAGGGGATTAAATTTTAATTTTGGATTTGGGTTTGGGTTTTGGGGGTTAAATTTTATCCTTCTCTCTCTCCGCCCCTACGTCTCTCTGCCACTACCTCACCACCACTCTCATACACACTCTCTCTCTACACCCACCACGACAGGGAAACAAACAAACA
>Ga0299915_10000402_pt1 | contig 33019 bp, 25 predicted proteins | sample RVTome_13_FD_200263 | JGI IMG/M metagenome (GOLD analysis project Ga0299915, IMG submission 200263) | Soil microbial communities from uranium-contaminated site in the Upper Colorado River Basin, Wyoming, United States - RVT92D227 (version 2) ...
GACCGGCGTGGCCCGGCGGGGCCGAGACCGGCCGCAAGGCCAGAGTATTTGGTGAGCTGGGTGCGGCCTGGTTTGTCCAGAAACCGGGCCGAGACTCGACCGAAGTGGAAGTGACCAGTTGCGACACACGACGTCTCGAGCTGCTCGTCAACGCATGGCTGGAGGAGCTGGCTCGACCCCCGGTGACGGTCATCGCCCAGGTGCAGCAATCGTCGGCGACGAGTGACACGCGTCGCACGGCAGACGCAGGCTCACCTTGAGAGGGGAGAAGATCTCGGGTCGGATACCCCTTTCGTGCAAGAGGCCCAACAATCGACTGCCAGAGGTTTGAACAAGATGATGCTCAGACAATTCAGAATCGCGGTGACACTTCTCTTCCTTCTGGGGCTGCTCGGCCTACCGGCCGGGGTAATGGCTCAAGCAGGCAATACCTTCTTCATTACCGACGTCGACTCAAGCACGTTCCCTGACGTATCCTTCTCGCTGCGGGCAGTCGACCTGAACAACACCGTCGTCGGGGGGCTGAATGCCTCTAACATCACGGTCTACGAGAACGGTGAGGAGGTTTCCGATCTTCAAGTCACGCCCCAGGCCGACGGGCCGGTCGCAATCATCTTCGTGATCGATCAAGGGCGCCTGGCGAACTTCCTCTCATTCAGTCTGAACAACACTCGTCTGGCAATCACCACGCTCGTCAGCGGGGGATACTTCGTCGACGGGCGCGATACGGTTCAGGTGCTCGGACGCCAGAACGTCAATAGCGACCAGACCGTGGAACTCTTGCCACCCACGTCAACGGCCACCGAACTCACGACATGGGCGGCGAACTTTAATTTCGAGCGTGGGAGCGGCGCTACAAAAGGGCTGCTCGGGATCGAGGACGCGATCCAGCGGATGTCGCAACTCGTTCCGGTAGCCGGTAGCCGAACGGCCGCCATCATCTATCTCGGACGTTATATCGAAGACCCCAGCCCGCAGGTCGCCGTCACAGCCGCGCAGAACACGGCCAGCGCCGCCCGGCGGGACTTCATCTCGATCTACGCACTGCAGACGGACCCCAACCGGGGGCGGGCTGATGCGCTCCAGGTCTTGGCTACGAGCAGCGGCGGCCAGTACGCGGCCCTTGACCGCACGAGCTTCTCGAGCGCCGTTTCATCGGTTTACAACACCATCGCGGCGCAGCGGGCGTACTACACGGTCTCCTATCGGAGCAACCTGGGCGCGTCGGGCGAGCGGGAGATCACGATCAACTCCACCGAGCGGCCGTCGGCGGGGGTGACCGGCACGTACACTATCAACCTCCAGCCGGCGAGTCTGACGATCAGTGAACCGGTCGCCGGCTCAACTATCCGTCGCGAGGCACAGCTTGGCGAGGACAATACGTTATCGGCCGACACCGGTACCGTGAAGGTCGTCGCCAATGTGGCCTGGCCCGACGGTTTCCCTCGATCGATCGTGTCGGCTGAGCTTTTTGCCAACGATAACCTCGAGGGCACGCTCGACGTCGGCCCGGACGATACCCAGCTCGAGTTCGAGTGGGACCTTTCCGACATCGTCGACGAGGGCTTGAATCCGGTAAAACTCGAGGTCAAGGCGACCGACGAGATCGGACTGGCGGCATCGGTCGAGACCGGGGTCAGCGTCCAAGTTATTATCCCGGCGACCCCCACCGCAACCGGGCCCGGGGCAGCGACGGTGGCCGTGGGCGGAGTATTGCTGTTCTGTGTACTGGGCGCCGTGGCGTTAGCCATCGTCGGGGGTGTGTACTTCTTTGTCATCCGCCGCCCTGCACCGGCGGCGAGCGAAGCCCCGGCCGCCGCTCCCGAGCCGCGCAGCACGATCATGGGCGCCGACGCCTTTCCGGGTTTGACGCTGGCCACACTTACGCTGCAAGAAGGACCGCAGGGGCTTGTGGGTGAGACCTTCCGCCTCTATATGGCCACAACGGTGATCGGGCGTAATCCCACGGCCACGGACATCACTTTCTATCCGGACGAGGAGAGCTCAGTCAGCCGGATGCACTGCACCATCCAGATGGCCGAGGACAACACCTTCCGACTCACCGACAATGCCTCAAGCGCTGGGACAAGACTCAACGGTCGGCGCATCCAACCCAGCGATCCGGTCGTCCTGGCCGACGGTGATGAGATCGTGTTGGGTGACCTTGCCCGGCGCGGCGTGAAGCTGAAGTTCAGTCTCCCCTCCAAGGATTCGGCCACGCCTTACTCGGGCAGCGCCGATGATCGGACCCACATTATCGGGGACCAGGGATACTGGGAGCCGCCCTCCGATCATTAGACGCGGCTCAGCAAAAAGGCTCCCGAAGCCTTCAAGACCAACAAAAAGGCTCCCGGAGCCTTCAAGGCTCCGGGAGCCTCGTGCGTTAGCTGATGATGTGGAAGGTCAGTGACACCCGTCCGACCTGGACCGACGACCCGGCTGAAAGCGGGTAGAGGAGCCCCTGCTCCAGCCGCAACCCGTCGAGATAGGTCGGGTTGCGCGCCTGGATCGTCTCGATGAAGAACGATCCTCCCTTCATTGTGATGCAGGCGTGGTGGCGCGAGACGGTCGGCAAATCCTCGATGTCCTCCAGGTCGGCCGCCAGCAGACGATTGTTCGAGGGATCGTTGTGGTCCCTCCGACCGACGATGGCTGGCTGCCAGGCCAGGTCATACTCCGTCAGGGTGCGCTGCTCGCTCAGATACACGCGCTGAAATCTCTCACCGAAGGGTTCGCGGACACCGCGCTGGATCTCATCCAGGGTTCCGGTCGCCTCGACGATCCGGGTACAAACGAGCACGCCCCCGTCGACAGCGCCGGCTTTCTCCAACGGATTGTCCGGATTGAGGATCTCCCCGTTATCCCCGAGACGAAGCTGTAGGTTGCCGTCGAGGTTGAACTTGTCCTTGATCTCGGCGACGAAATTGGCTACGACCAGACTGCTGCGGACGTTGACCTGTCTGACACCGATATCGTTCGGCCGGATATCCAGTTTGAGCGTCAGTCGATCGGTCATGTCCTATCCCTTCTTCTTCCCGGGTTTCTTCTGGGATGCGCCATCTCCATCCTTCTTCTTGCCGGCCGACTTGCCTTTGCCGCCCCCGGCTTCGGCGTCGACGCTCACACTGGCGAATGTGCTCGCCTCCGGGATCTCCGTGTCCATGATTCCGGAGGTCAACCCGGCTTGCATCGCCATGAGCTTGGAAAGCTCGTCCATGGCCGCGCTCTGGTCGGCCGAAGGGGCGGATGGGACGGAGGGTGGGGTCTCCTCCGTCGTCTCCTCACCGGGTTCCGCAGTGGCGATCGCTTCTTCGAGCTCCGTCAAGTCCTTGGCATGATAGCTCCAGCGCGCACGCGCCGGGTATTTGGCCCTGATCTCCGCGATGAGAGAGGCCAGCTCGTCTTCCGCCGATCGACCGTCCCTGCCGTCGACGACGGGCGCGCAGATCTGCACCAGTGACGCCTGGATCGAACGGACGAGGAAGGCCCGGCCTGGCGGCAACTCACCCTTCACCGAGAAACTGCCACGTACGCCCATATAACGGACGGCCTCGAGGTCCTGGATGACGAGTGTGTAGCGGGAGGACTCGGCCCGCCGGCGCAAATCGTCCATGCTGTTGCGCATGATTTGCAGACTGCCGGCAATGACGAAGTGCAGGTTCTTGCCCTTCCCGACCTCGCTCAAACCGGCCAGACCAAGGCCGCTGCGATTGAAGACCTCCGCGTCGTCGTAGTGATCAATGATCACGAAGATCGAACGTGTCTTGTTATTCTGAGGGGTGAAGACATCGCTTCGCGACGCCAGCCGCGTCCGAACGCCTTCGTCGAACTCGGCCCTGAGACGCTTGACAACCTCGTCCAGTTGTTTCGCAGTGGAGACGGTCGCTAGAACATGCGGGAGATTGTCGAGTGAGTTGCCGCGACCGCCGCCGTAGCTGAAGAATTGGCGCGCGGCGTCGGATGGATCTACCAGGACCATGGACACCTGCTCCGGCGTGTAGCTGTGAGCCAAGGAGATCACCAGGGAGCGTAAGGTCGTGGTCTTTCCAGTGACGGGCGGGCCGACAACCAGCCAATTCGGGCCCTTTGCCTTGAACTCGATGAGCGTCGGTTCACGATCCAGGTCATTGATTCCCAGGGGGACGACCAGCTCCGCCGGCCCCACACCCAACGGCGGCATCACGCTCTTCAGGTCGATGGCATCCGCCAGGGGCTCGACCGGCTTGGCGCGCCGCAGCCTCAGCCCCGGGTCGGCCTCGACCATGCTGTCCCAGGCTTTCGCCATCCGCTCCGACAGCTCCCGGAAGAGGTCGGTATCCTCGCCGAGGACGGGTATGGCAGTCTGGAACTCGAGGGGCTGCGGCCGCGAATTCACCAGATCGACGACCAGGCCCCGGCCGGGTTCATCATTGAAGCTCGTCCAGCCGCGTCCGACGATGGTGGTGTAGTCAGACGGGTCTGCCTGAGTGAACGTGATGCGCTGGCTGAGGATTGCGAAAAGCTTGTTGGGGATATCGCCGATCAGAGGTGCGGTAAGAGCGAAGTACACCCCGAAGGAGCGTCCGTCGCGGATCAGGCTGATAAGATCCAACAGGTATTGCTCGTAGGTCTCCTTGAATTCGCTGGCGTTGTCAATCACCACCAGAACGGCCGGCAATCGGTCGTCCGGGTTGGCGGCGTTGTATTCGGCCAGCGAGTCGTATGCCTGGACCTTGCGTTGGCGCTCATCGATGACATTCCGGACCATGCGCATCAGCCGTTCGACGCGTTGTTCCTCATTGGTCTCGACAATCCCACCGACATGAGGCAGCGTCTTCAGCGCCTTCAGGCCGCCTCGGCCGAAGTCGAGGGCGAAGATGTGCAGGTCGGAGGGAGACATGGATGACGCCAGGCTGATGATCAGCGACTTGAGGAATGTGGACTTGCCACGTCCTGCCGCGCCGAAAACGACGAGCGGGTCACTGGCGAGGTCGACTGTCAGCACTCTTTGTTCGGCCAGGTAGGGATTGTCGATGACGCCCAGCGCGGCGCGCATCGGCTGGGCCTCTTTCCCGTCGACAGGTTCCCAGAGAGGCTTTGCTTCAACATTGTCGACCCAGCGGGCGACCAGCTGACTGATGACGAGCTGTTTCTCGCGTCTCCCCTCTCCGATGTAAGTAGCGTCGATCGACTGATTGAGCGGCAGCAAAGTCGGCAGCGGGTCAGGCCAGGGTTTGGTCTGTTTCGGGACCCCTTGCCGCTTGGCCTCGGCTGCCAGGGCGCCGACGATCCAGTCGATCATCAACCCGGGCTGATTCTCGGCTGTCAGTCCGAGGGCTTCGAGCATATCCTGCGCGTTATACACAGTATCGCCTTCGGTGGCCGAGTACTCGGCGCCGGCCCAGGCCGCCTGGACCTCGGTCAGCGCCCCGCCGCCGACCTGGATGTAGCCGCGGCCTCCCAGAGGCGGCAGGGTCGCCGCGTCTGGCCGCTTGAGCAGCTCCTTGCTGTCATCGGCCGTCTCCACCCGCAGACAGACCCGGAACTTCATGTTCGCCCGCATCTGGTCGGTAACCATGCCCGACGGACGCTGGGTGGCGAGGATCAAGGTGGCGCCAAAGGCCCGGCCCAGCCGGGTGATGCTCTCAAACTGCGCTTTGTACTCCGGGTTCTGCGTGAGCATCTCGGCGAACTCGTCGACGATGATGAACAGGTGGGGGAAGGTATTCGGCAGCGGATCGCCCGCCTTCAGGCGCGGGATAACGCGCTTGCGGTAATCCACCAGATCCCCGACGCGTCCATCCGCCAGGAGCTTGGCCCGTCGATCGAGCTCGGCCTTCATGGCGATGAAGATGCGTTCGACGGCGTTCCCCTGCAAGTTCGTAGCGATGTCAACGCAGTGCGGTAGCTTCTTGAACGGCTCGAAGGCCGCGCCGCCCTTGTAGTCGACGAGGACGAAGTTGACGATCCGGGGATCGTAGCGGATCGCCATGGCTGCGATCAAGGTGAGCAAGAGCTCGGACTTGCCGGAGCCGGTCGTCCCGGCAATCATCCCGTGCACGCCGTCGCCGTCGGCCTTGGCCGAGAAGACCAGATCGCGGACTTCTCGACTGCTGATCAGACCGATCGGCGCCCGGAGCCACTCCTGCTTTTCCGGCAGCATGCTGTTCAGCCAATTCTCAGCGATCGGGATGTCGCCGATACGCTCGACGCGCTTGCCCAGGATCATGGAGTACATGTCGAGGAAGTTGACCGAGCGCGGCAGCTCGGCCGCCGGCCGCTTCCCGCCCAAGTCAGACCATGCCTTCTCCATGCGTTCGGCGATCCGCGCGTAGGGATCCTTCTCGTTGGGGATGACCGGCACCCCCGTCTGAAACTCGAGCGGTTGTCCCTCAATATTGATCAGGCCGCGGCCGGGGACATCGACGAGACTGAGCGCGCCGCGCCCGACGATGTCGGTATAGGTGGTCGGATCGGGCAGGGTGAAGGTCATGCGCTGGGAGAACTGGTTGTAGAGCTTGCCGCCCATGTCGTTTGGGCTGCCGGCGGCGACAGCGTAATAGATCCCCAGCGACCTTCCATCCCGCACCATGGCGATCAAGTCGGGGAGCAGATGCTCGTAGTTCTCATGAAACTCGGCGAAGTTGTCGATCACCACCAGGATTGCCGGGAACATGCTCTCGGGGTTGTCTTTCTTCTGCGCGTTGTAGTCCTCCAGGGAGGCATAGGTTGCGAGCCGCTCCTGACGTTCTTTCATCTGTCCCAGGACCATCCGGAACAACTGCTCGACCCTTTCCGGTTGCGAGGAATCGATGCTGGCGCCGCAGTGCGGCATACCGGCGACTGACTTCAGCCCGCCGCGTCCGAAGTCGAGCATGAACACGTGCAGTTCGGCCGGGGAGCGGGTCGCCGCCAGGGAGAGGATCAGCGACTTGAGGAACGTCGTCTTTCCCCTGCCGGCGGAGCCGAAGATAACCAGCGGATCGCCGGTGAGATCGAAGGAGAGAAGTCTCTGCTCGGCCTGGAAGGGGTTGTCCACCAAGCCAAGCTCGGCCCGGACCGGCATCGGGCCACTCCAGTCCCACGCTTGCCACAGCGGCTCAGCCTTTGGGTTCTTGATCCAGGCATCGACGGCGGGGTCGATGACGACGGTCCCGGTCTTGCGGGCGCGCTCCGACTTGATATAGGCGGCATCGATCGGTTCGTTCAACGGGAGGATCGCGGGCAGTGGATCAGGCCAGGGCTTCCGTTGGACCGGGATCGACTGCCGTTTGGCCTCGGCCGCCAGCCCGCCGACGATCCAGTCGATCATCAGCCCCGGTTTGTTCTCGCCCTGCAGGCCGAGGGCGGCCACGATCTCTTCTGTCGGATACACCGGATCCGGCGGCGAATCGGTGTACTCGGCGCCGGCCCAGGCCGCCTGGACTTCGGTCAAAGGCCCGGTGCCGATCTGGATGTAGCCACGCCCGCCGAGCGGTGGTAGCCGGGCGGCGTCGTCACGTTTGATCAGTTCCCGACTGTCCTCAGGCGTCTCGACCCGCAGGCAGATGCGGAACTTCATGTTGGCCCGCATCTGGTCCGTCACCATCCCTGCCGGACGCTGGGTGGCCAGGATGAGCGTCGCGCCGAAGGCCCGGCCGAGGCGGGTGATGGACTCGAATTGCTCTTTGTACTCCGGGTTCTGAGCGATCATCTCGGCGAATTCGTCGACAATGATGAACAGGTGGGGGAAGGTGCTGGGAAGCTTGTCGCCCGCTTTCAGCGCCGGGATCACCCTTCGGCGATACTCCACCAGATCTCCCACCCTCCCGTCCGCCAGGAGTTTCGCCCGCCGGTCGAGCTCGGCCTTGACGGCGATGAAGATGCGCTCAACGGCGTTGCCTTGGAGGTTGGTGGCGATGTCGACGCAATGCGGGAGCTTCTTGAACGGCTCGAATGCCGCGCCGCCCTTAAAGTCGACGAGAACGAAGTTGACGATCCTCGGGTCGTACTTGATCGCCATCGAGGCGATCAGCGTGAGCAGGAGTTCCGACTTGCCCGAACCCGTCGTGCCGGCGATCATGCCATGCACGCCGTCCCCATCCGACTTGGCGGAGAAGACCATGGATCGGACTTCTCGGCTGCTGATCAACCCGATCGGGGCGCGCAGCCACTCCATGTTCTCGGGGAGCATGCTCTTCTTCCAGTTCTCGGCGAACGGCAGTTCACCGATCCGCTCGATCGGCCGGTCCTCGAGCAAGGAGAACATGTCGAGGAAACCGACTGCGCGCGGCAGCTCGGCCGCAGGGCGGGCGCCGCCCATGGCGGTCCAGATCCGCTCCATGCGTTGGGCGATGACCTGGAATCCGTCGACTTCGTCCGTATCACTCAGGGCGACCGGCCGGCCGGGAATGCCGATGTGAAACTCGACCGGGACCGTTTCGTCACCGAGAGTGAGGGCGACCAGGCCTCGACCTGGCACGTTATCGAAATTGGGCGACCCCCGACCGACCACGTCGCCGTAAGCCGTCGTGTCGGCCTGGGCCAGTGTGAAGCGCTGGGGCACCAGGTTGTAGAGCTTCCCCCCTAGATCATTGGGTGTGCCGGCAGTAATGACGAAATTGACGCCGAAGGCTCGTCCGTCGCGGATCAGTGCCATCAGCTCGGGGATGAGGTGCTCGAAGCTCTCCTTCAACTCGGCGAAGTTGTCGATGACCACTACGATCTCGGGGAAGATGTTGTTCGGGTTCTTGGCGTTGTAATCAGCCAGCGAGTTGTACTTGGCCAGGACATCCTGCCTCTCGTTGACGAAATTCCGCAGCATGCGCATGAGTTGATCGACGCGCGAGACTTCGGAGGCGTCGATGGCCGCGCCCAGGTGTGGCAGGTCTTTGATCGCCTTCAGGCCGGCACGACCGAAATCCAACGCGAAGATGTGCAGCTCACTTGGAGAGCGCGTGGCTCCCAGGCCGGTCAAGACGGATTTCAAGAAAGTCGTCTTGCCCCGGCCGGCGGCGCCGAACATGATCACCGGTCCGGCGCTGAGGTCGAGGGTGAGTAAGCGCTGCTCGGCCCGGTACGGATTGTCGACCAGGCCGATCTCGGCGCTCAGGGGCGGCGGCGCCTTCCAATCGATCGACGGCCAGATCGCTTTCTCCTCGGTGTTGTTGAGCCAGTCTTGCAGGGATTGGTTGATTACGATCGTCCGATCGGCGGCGACGGTCCGTTCGGTGTTGAGGTACCGGGCATCGACCGGATCGGTCAGCGAAAGATTGACCGGCAGAGGATCGGGCCAGGGTTTGGTCTGAACCGGCACCCCGTCCCGCCGAGCGCGCAGGACGGCGATCCCGACCATCCAGTCCAGCATCGTCGTCGGCTTCTCCCCCGGATTGAGACCGAGCGCCTCGCCGATTTCCGTGGCCGAGTACTGAGGCACGTCGTCCGAAGGACCCTGCCCGGGAAGGGACTCGTCGTCGAGCCATAGGACATCGCGCAGGATGACGGTGCGATCGTCGCTGTAGTCACCCCCGACACGCGCCACCTGGACCGGGGTGAGGATGTCGTTGCCGACCTGGATATAGCCCCGACCGCCCTTGTTCGGCAGAAAGGCCGCATCGGGGCGTGAGAGCAGCTCTTTGCTGTCTTCGGGCGTCTCGACCCGCAGACAGATCCGGAACTTCATGTTGGCCCGCATCTGGTCGGTGACGACGCCCGCCGGTCTTTGGGTGGAGAGGATCAAGGTTACGCCGAAGGCCCGGCCAAGACGGGTAATGCTCTCGAACTTGGTGCGGTAGTCCGGGTTGGCGGCGATCATCTCGGCGAACTCGTCGACGATGATGAACAGGTGGGGGAAAGTGCGGGGCAGGGGGTCGTCCGGGCCGAGGCGGGGGACCACCTTGCGCCGATAGTCAACCAGGTCCTTGGCGTTGCTGCGGGCCAGGATCCGGCTGCGATCGTCCATGACCGCCTGGATCGCCACAAACATGCGCTCGACGGCGTTGGCCTCGAGGTTGGTCAGGATGTCGACGCAATGGGGAAGCTTTCGAAACGGCTCGAAGGCTGCGCCGCCCTTGAAGTCCACCAGCACGAAGTTGACGATGCGTGGATCGTACTTGGCGGCCAGGGTCGCGATGAACGTCAGAAGCAGCTCGGATTTGCCGGACCCGGTCGTGCCGGCGATCATGCCGTGAACGCCATCGCCGCCCTCCTTGGCTGAAACGACCAGATTGCGGACTTCTTTGCTGCTCACCAAACCGATCGGGGCACTCAACCACTCGGAGTTTTCCGGCAGGATGCTGCGGCGCCAGTTCTGCTCGATCGTGAGCTTGTCGACGGTATCGATCTTGCGCGATTCGAGAAGGGACTGCATCTGCAGAACGTCGACCGAGCCAGGCAGATCTGCACCGAAGCTGCGCCGCACGTCCAGCCGCCGGATCTTGGCCGAGATATCCTGTCGGGCTTCGTTGGCCGTCACCAGGTCGGCGTCGCCCAGGTAACGCGACGAATTCAGTCCGACCTCGGTGTACCGGAATACGACCTTCTCGCCGACGGCGGCGACTTCGATCATCGCCTGGCAATCGCTCGGGATTTTTGAGGGCTCATTGGTCAGGAAAATGATTGCCGCGCCGAGCTGCGGTCCTTCCTGGTTGATGGTCCCGACGACCGCCTCCGAGGCCACTTCTTCGATGGGGGATCTGGCGGGCATCTCACCCAGCAAGTCGACGACGACGAGCATGAATGGGAGGGTGATGTCACTCCCGCCCTTGTCTTCATCCTTGGTCTCGCGCATGCGAAGCTGGCGCTGGTCCAGCTCGCGTTTGATCCGCTTCCAGAATGCAGAGACCTCTTCCTTGTCGGATGAGAAGCACAGCTGGTCCAGCTTCTTACGCTTGTTGGGCTCAAATCCTTCGTCTTCCCCGATGCCGCGGATGTTGCAGTGCGGCAGCCACTCGGCCCACTGCCAACTGCTCTCGGCTTGCGGATGGCCGACGACGAACAACCTTGTGTCCAGAGCAGAATGGAAGGTCACGAAATGGGCCAGCGCGGCGCGGGCGGAACCGGCGGTATTGGACGGATTCTTGCCGAAGAAACCGATCGAGTGCCGAGCAACGACATTGACCTTCGGGGTGCCGTCTCCATCGCCGCCCTGGCCGTCGGAACCGGGCTCTTTGGCGTACGGGCGCAGCGGGACGGTAATGGGCACGTCCGTCAGTATTTCTGAGTCCTGTGCCAGTTTCTTGGCATCCTTCCCCAAAGGAGTCTCGTCGAGCGGGCTGTTCGATTGGCTCAGGCGGTACACGACGGTCGACGGGCGGCTGCCGATTCCCAGGCGGATTGCCCCGAAGTCACTGTCGTCCGGCCGCCGTTCCCACAGGCGTGAGCCGAAGCGGCTGTTCTCCACGCGGGCGGCGATCTCCGTGAGAGTCTGAACGCCGGGGTAGTTGTGGGTGTAGAACATCCTCTGGACGCTGTGCGACCTCGTCATTTCCTGCCGCATCTCGGCCAGGAGAAGCTGGTAGCCGCGCTTCTTCTCTTCAAGCTCCTTGCGCTCGCGCCGGCCTGAGAAAATGGCCACCCCTACCGAGAGCACCATCGCCAGTCCGATCGGGATGATGAAGAGAACGTTGCCCGTCCCCGAGACAAGGACAAAGCCGAGGATCGTCACCAGAGGCACCAGCATGCTGAGCAGCCCCTGGTCGCCCCGTTTCTGCTCGTCGGGAGGTTGGGGGACCTCGATTTCTCCGACAGGCAGTTCAGGCTGAATCCGTGGTGGGCGATCAATGTACTCGACTGCCATTTGTTCTATCTCCCAGTGCTCGTGGTGCGCTCGAACTGACGTGGCCCAGGCGGACGCCGTCGGTTTGGCCGCGCGCGCGTTCTTGTCATCTCCGGACCGGATCAGCCCATCGCCCGGTGATCATTTCCCACTTGTCAGATCCTCGCCGGCGAGCCCGAGGCCCTGGCCGTAGTGCGGGATGCCGTGCCGGGCCCGTCGAGATCGCCCCAGGGAGCGGCTCTCAGCGGGAAGCACGTCCGGTTGTAAAGAAAGTCTCAAGGCGCACAGGCTTCGGATGGCCCCGATACAGGGATCTCGAAGTGACGTACCGTGTGTGCGCACCAGGTAGGGTTTGGCGGGGTCAGCCAGGCCGGGCAGGCAGGTGCCCGCGCCTGTAAGTCACGGAAGGGCCTCGCCTGGACTAAACGTATCCTCACCGTTCTCCGTTTGACAAGCCTGAGGGCATTCATCTAGAATAGATAGGCCTATATTCTCTCATTCGCGGGTGCGTCCGTCAAATCCAAAGGATTCCCGTCAGCCGAGGCGATCAGCCAAAGTACCGAGAGAAGGGCAATGGAATGCGGGCAGGAGAGGTACCGGCCCGCAGATAACCCGGTGAAGCATGAATCGATTCTGTGAACGTTGTGAACGTGTGACACGCGACGGCAATCTGTGGTGCCAGGACAAAGACTGTCCAGCGGAAGAAGGATTCCCGGTCCTGGTCTATGGGGAATACCTTGGCGATCTCAAGGTCACGAAGCTCGTGCGCGTTTGGCGAACGGCCGCCCTGTACGAGGCGCAGCGCGGGAAGAACACCGTTCTGCTGAAGGTGGCGCACCCGAGCGACGAGTGCGCCGAGAGGTTGAAGCGAGAGGCCCTGGTTCTGGAAGCGCTGTCCCCCCGGCAGACAGGTCCGGCGGGTTTTGTTCGATCGTTCTTGCCCGCCTCGCGTCCGGTCTTGCCGGTCATCCTGGCCCCGTATCCGACCCGCTCGAAGCGTCTTCACGGAGAGATCACCTTTCGCGGAGAACCCCGAGTATACAGTGTGCTCTCCTTCGCCAAGGGCAAGATCCTTGCAGACTTGATTCTAGAGAACCCGCAAATCTGGCACTATCAGGCGGCGTGGGTCGTCACCACCCTGGCGCAATCCTTGCGACCTCTCGTCAGGAGCAACAAGTGCCACCTGAGCATTTCCCCCGACATCGTTCTCGTAGACACGGACCGCGAGGGGAACCTCCGGCCAATGCTTCTCGACCTGGGGTTTATCGTCGAAGGCGGCGAGGTCGATGGCCTTTATGACTGGTCGCGGTTGAGCGAGCCCGGCTACACCGCGCCCGAACTGCTGACGCATACCCCGACGAGTCCCATAGGTCTTGAAGCTGACGTCTACTCCCTGGGTATGATCTTCTACGAGATGCTGGCCGGGCATCCGGGTTTCGAGGCCAAGCTCCGGCGGGACGACCAGGTCCGCGAAGAGGTGACCCAGAATCGAAAGCCCCTCCCGGTTGGCCGGCCTGAACTAGAGCAAGCCGGCGTTGCCCGCATTGTTGAGAGGGCGATTGCCCCGGTGGGGCGTTTCAATAACGTCCTCGAGTTGTCTGATGCACTTACCGCTATCTACTCGGCGCCTCCGCCGGAGAGGCGTACCATCCCCCGGCGCCTGTACGTGCTTCTCGCCACTATCGGAGTGTTCCTGCTGGGGACCGGCCTTGTAGCGGGGTACTTCCTCCTCCAAGTCCTACTGAGCAACGGCCGATAAGAGCTGTCCTTCCAGTCAAGCTAATCCAACACTCCTGCGTACCCCGCTCTCCCCGAAGAAGGTGCGCAGCTTAGCGGCTGACGCCTTCACCGAAATAGTGTCTGCCCTTGATATCGCCTTTCTTATGGTCGCCCACGGCGCGAGCGAGATCGCCTGCGAATTCCTCGCAGATCTTGGCAAGCTGGTCGATCTTCTTCTGGATGTTCTCCAGGTAGTTGGCGAGCGCCAGGCTGGTGCCCATGCTGAAGAAGGCCGAAGCGCGTAGGATCCCAATCAGGATACCGAGGACCTTGCTCACTGTTCTCAAAACGTCGGCCGCCGTCGAAAAACCCTTGGAGACTTCCGTGACGACGCCGTAATCCATCTGCACGACTTGAGTGGCCACTGGTCGAATCCTCCGTCTCTAGAGATCGGTTGTGGGCTAGATCTTGTCGAACATGTCCCCGATGCCGTCGGCCATGCTCTTGACTTTGGCGTCGGCCTGATCGATCACGTTGGTCGCCCTGGTCAAGTTGAGATTGACGCCGCCGATGGCAGCGATCAACTCGGTCATCGCCGGGACGACCTTGCGGGTGACATCGGCGGCAAACTCGTTGGCGTCGCCACCGATCCATGCCGATTGAATCTTGGGGACGTAGCTGTTGATCTTATCCAGTACACCGGACACGATTTGCTGCTGCTGATTCACGCCGGACATCACGTTGTCCACTTCCCCGCGTAGGAATTGTAGAAATGACATGTGGTTGTCTCCTTATCCGCTCACTTGAACCGGCTCTGGGCCGTCGAGACACCGTCGCGGGTGGCCTGGACTGCGCCCCGAACATCCTGCTCGAGTTCCTTCATCTTCTCCGAGAGCACTTTCATTCGCTTCATCAACTTCTGCTCGATGGCGGCCTTGAACGCATCTCCGCCCATGCCGACCAGAGCTCCGTCGCCCATCATCTGCGCCAGCTTCTTCATCTCGCGCATTGAGTCCTCAACCTGCTTGTGGGCGTTGCTGAAAGCCTTCTCCATCTGTTCCATCGAGCCATAATTCATCTTGACGTCGGGCATTGTTCGCCTCCGCGGTGCTGGGATAAGCAGACGTTGACTACAGCTTCATGAAACCACTGGCTTCGTCTTCGGCCTGCTTCATGAGTTGCGAGATCTGATTGGTCACTCGGGCGGCGTCCCCCATCGCCTTCTCGAGGCGCTTCATCGACGGCATGACTTCGCCGTCCATCTCCTTCAGGAAGGCCTTGGCGCCCTGGCCGATCCAGTCTCCCCCCCGGAGCGTTTCCATGCAAGACTTCATCTTGCCGTTCACGCCGGCGATGGCGCTACTCTGGGAACTGAACGAACTGCTTATCTTCTGGAGCTCTTCATGGTGTGCACGGACCTTAGGCGCTGACATGGGTCTCCTTTCGCTTTCTGCATTACATTCGGAATGAGGAGGGATATTCTCGTATTTTATAACCTCTCATACGCCAGCGCAATATGGTAAAAGAGGTCTAGTAGACGACCGAACCCGCCCCCGGGCCATGGCGGAGTCGGTGTACCCGGCGAGGGGCACCTGGCGGGTTGCATGGCCGGCCGGACTTGGATCGGGCGAGGTGCGGGAGACGTCGATTTCATGACCCGAACTCCGCCCGACCGGGCGTCGCCGGTCTTCATGGCACAGCGCCGGGCAGTAGTCGGCCATGGGAAACCCGGCGGCTGACCGTCACGTGAGACGGCGGGACCCGAGGAGGCCAATCATCCACCCAGATGCTTCCGGAAATGCCAGTGCTGATAGATTTCAGAGCGTGACCTCAAGCTCCGAGCCTAGCACGTCGCCAGTCAGTATCTACCTTCATATCCCATTCTGCACGACGCGTTGCGCCTACTGCGACTTCAACACCTATGCCGGCCTCGAGAATCTGATCCCGGCATATGTAGCCTCCCTGGCTAAAGAGATCCGAGGGGTGGGGGCGTATTCGCTTCCGCTTGGGAGCCCAGCGGTGGACGACAGAGCACATGGCCCTCCGGCTCACAGCGTGTACTTCGGCGGTGGGACCCCCTCGTTGCTTTCAGTCGATCAAGTGGCCCAGATCCTGGAGGCGATCCGGGATGGGTTCGGCCTCTTGCCAGGGTGTGAGATCACGCTTGAAGCTAACCCGGGAAGTGTGGACCTCGCCCGGCTGGAGGGATACCGCCGGATCGGCGTCAATCGTCTGTCGTTGGGCGTCCAATCATCACACCCGGGGGAGCTGAGACTGCTGGAGAGGGGTCATACCTTCCCCGATGTCATCCAGGCCATGCTGGCCGCAAGGCAGGCCGGCTTCACCAACGTCAGTCTGGATCTGATCTTCGGGCTCCCTTATCAGACGATTGCGGCTTGGAAAGAGAGCCTGTCGCGAGCCCTCAGCCTCGAACCCGATCATGTTTCCCTCTACGCCCTTTCCCTCGAGTTCGGAACGCCAATGCACGCGTGGGTGGGGCGAGGTCTCATGCCAGAGCCTGACCCGGACCTGGCGGCTGAGATGTACGACTGGGCGGCAAGCTTGTTGGCTGAGGGCGGCTTCCGGCACTACGAGATATCCAACTGGGCTGGCCGGAGTGGATCCGGAGAAGGGAACGGAAGCTTCGCCGCCTGCCGCCACAACCTTCAGTACTGGCGCAACCGACCGTACCTCGGCTTCGGCGCCGGCGCTCACGGGTATGCGGCTGGCGTGAGGTATGCGAATGTCCGCTCACCCTCGGGGTATGTCCGGCGCATCGAGGCTGGAGCCGGATATAGCTACCCCGTCTCTCCGGCGGTCGCCGACCAGCGAGATGTCCCCCTTCCGACGGAAATGAACGAGACTATGATGCTTGGTCTGAGACTGCTGGATGAGGGTGTCGACGAGGACACTTTCAGAGAGCGCTTTGGCGTGGGGATCGAAGAGGCCTTCCCCAAGCCGATGAAACGACTGCGAGAGGACGGACTAGTACGCTGGGAAGAGGGCCGCCTCCGGCTGACGGAATCGACCATCTTCATTGCGAACCAGGTGTTCTGCATGTTTGTGTAGACTCGGCGGTGTGTTGGGGGCAGCTTGGGCCAGCACTCGCACCCGCAGGGGTCGTTCTGTCCAGGTTCCCCGTGAGCCGGACAAAAGGAGGTCGAAGATGGAGCGCATCGGCTATATCGGCCTGGGGTTGATGGGCAAATCGATCGCCCGAAATCTGCTGCAGGCCGGCTATCCGCTGACGGTTCACAATCGCAGCCGAGGCTCAGTTGCAGAATTGGTTAGCGAAGGAGCGCAGGCGGCAGACGGGCCGAAGAGCGTTGCCGAATCGAGTGATGTCGTCATAACCAACCTCCCCGACTCGGACGATGTCGAATCAGTCGTCCTCGGATCCGGCGGGCTGATCGAAGGTTGCCGGGAGGGGATGCTGTTCATTGACAACAGCACCGTCAAGCCAGAAACCTCCCGGAGGATCGCCGAACGTCTGGCGCAGGTTGGGATCGAGGCGCTTGATGCGCCCGTATCCGGCGGTGATGTGGGGGCGAGGGAGGGCACGCTGGCAATTATGGTTGGAGGTCCGTCCGATGCGTTCCGCCGGGCCATGCCGATCTTCGAGGCGATGGGAAAGACGATAACCCACGTCGGCGAGAGCGGGGCGGGGCAAGTCGCCAAGGCATGTAATCAAGTGATGGTTGCGGCCCAGATGGTTGCCATGGGTGAGCTGCTACTCCTCGCCCAGAAGTCCGGCGTCGACCCGCGTCGGGTCGTCGAAGCGATCCGAGGCGGGTCTGCCCAGTGCTGGACCCTCGATGTTAAACCCAAGCGTCTGTTCTCGGGAGAGCGATCCCCGGGATTCAAGGCCGAGATGATGCACAAGGACCTGAACATCGTGATGGACACCGCCCGAGCTTGCGGCATGCCGCTGCCGGGGACCGCGGCGAACCATCAGCTGTTCCGGGCGATGCTGCAAATGGGTATGCGCGACCTCGACAACTCGGCGGTGATCGGCGTCCTGGAAGTGCTCGCCGGCGAGAGCCTGCGCGAGCCGGACGCATGAGGGCAGTGTCCATGTCTTGGACGGCACGGCACCGGGGATGATGAACACCGGCCTCGGGAAGAGCGCCGTTCGGCGGCGGGGTTTCTCCGCCATTTCGCTATGTGCGTGGTCGGTCGCATTCGGTGTGGCCTACACCCAGGCCCCTCTGTTCTCCTCCAACCAGAATCAGTACTTCCTGCACGGCATGGCGCGGGCAGGCTTCGGGTTTCTCGATCTTGACTGGCTTTCCAATACGGTTGATCCGACTCCGGTCTTCAGCCTGTTGGTCCAGGCGACGTATCGGGCGCTCCCATTGGCGACGTTCTACGCCTGGGCCTTGCTCTTGTTCGGCGTTTATCTTTACAGCCTCGAGGGGATTGCCTCAAGTGTGTTTGACCTGCGAGCCGACCCCGTCGAACATCGCGTGTTCCTGGCGCTGTTTGTGGCGGTTCATGCCGCGTTGTTTCGCTTCCTGTTGTTCAAGATCCTTGGCGATCCGTGGAGCTACACGTTCGAAGCCGGCCTCGCCGGCCAGCGACTTCTGGGACCCGTGCTCGAGCCGAGTATGTTCGGCGTATTGTTACTCCTCTCGGTTCATCTTGCCTCGCTGGGCAGATATCGGCAGAGCGTTCTGGCCGCGGTTCTGGCCGCGACCTTCCATCCAACGTATCTCCTGAGCGCCGGGCTGCTGATCCTCGCTTACATGATCGTTCAGTGGAGCGAGGGCGCTCGCCGCCAGGCGCTGAGGACTGCCGGCCTGGCTCTTCTACTTGTGCTCCCGATCCTGGTCTACACAGCCTTGCAGTTCGCCACTCCTTCTGCCGCCAGCTTGCGGCAGGCGCAAGAGATCCTCGTCCGGACGCGCATCCCGCACCACGCCCTGGTCGAGGTCTGGTGGAATTCGAGCGTGGTCGTGCAAGTCTTGATCGTGGCGGCCGGGATCGCCATTGCAAGGAAGACGCGGATCTTCATCGTGATGGCTACCCTGGCCGGGGCGGTGGCCGTCCTCACGCTGGCTCAAGCGATTACCGGGAGCATGGCACTGGCCCTGATCTTCCCTTGGCGACCGTCGACGCTCCTGGTTCCCATAGGGACGACGCTTCTGTTGGGGTACGGGGTTGAGGCGGCCTGGCGTTCAAGGAAGACGGGTGCGTCATTCGTGGGGCCGGTGCGGGACCTCATCAGTCGAGGGTCGATCAGCCTGACGCTACTCCTTGTCATTGCCGGCATGGTCAAGTTCCGGATCGATCTGCAACAGACGGCTTCGTCGTCGGCTCAGCCGGTACTCCATTTCGTGGACAGGTCCAAGCAGAAAGGTGAGATCTACATGATCCCGCCGCAGCTACAGGACTTTCGTCTGGCGACCGGTGCGCCGGCGCTGGTTGATTTCAAGTCCATTCCCTATCGGGCGAAGGAGGTGATCGAATGGTACGATCGCCTGCTCCGGGCCAGGGCCGTCTATCGGGAAGAGCCTGCCAAGGTGAGCTGTCGCGCGCTCCGTGACTCCGTAACCCGCTACGGCGTGACGCATGTCATCCTAGAGGCGGTGCAATTCGGCGCCTCCTGCGGTCCATGGCTCGAACGTTATCGAGACGAACACTACGCGGTATTCGAACTGGGTGTCGAGTGACAAGGCTCCCGGAGCCTCCAAGTCTCCTGGAGCCTCCGTCATTTCGAAGAGTTGAATCAAATCGCCGGCAGATATGCCGGCGATTTAGGTCGGGGCGGGCGGATTTGAACCGCCGACCCCCTGCACCCCATGCAGGTGCGCTAGCCGGGCTGCGCCACGCCCCGATCTCGATGTGATTATAGCGCAGCCCAAATCACGCGACAAGGAATCCGCCGCAGGCGGGCCGAACGGGTGCGCGGGATCGCCACGAGGATCGGGCCACGCTTGTTCGATGGCCTCTCCCGGCTCCGTTCTCATGGCACCGATGCGCCCATGAGGCAAGCCCAGGCAGACTAACCTTCGGCGAATCCGTTCACGATGCGTGCCGTATGGCGCACACCGGCGACGAAGTTGTCGAGAACGATGTTCTCGTTCGGTGCGTGGACCCGGGCTCCCGGGTAACTGATCCCCGCCGTAGCGATCGGGACACCTAGCGCGTGGATGAAGGCATGGTTCGGCCCTGAGCCACCGGACATGGGTACGATCAATTGAGGGACGCCATACACCTCTTGCGCGGTGTCGGCGACCATCCGCAGGAATGGATCATCCGGGTCTGTTCTTCCCGGCGGTTCGGCCCCGAGCAGGGTGATCTGTACATCCGTGAACCCGTTCCGATCCAAGTGCGCGCGAAGCTGCCTCAAGACCTCTTCCGGCCTCTGATCCGGGATCAGGCGGAAATCGACTTTGGCGCTCGCAGTTGCCGGAAGCACGGTTTTGGATCCGGCGCCCTGATACCCCGCAGTCAGGCCGCAAATCGTACACGTCGGGGAGAATATCTCCTCCCGCTTGATGTCCAACTCGCCGGACAGTCCCTTGATGAACCCGGTCAGCCCGTAGGTTTTTCGGTAGTCTTCAGCGACGTCCGGGAGCCCGGCTAGAAGCTCGAGATCACGATCGCTGGGAGCCCGGATGCGGTCATAGAAGCCAGGGAGCAGGATCCGCTCGTCGGGTCCCTTGAGTGAGGCAAGCGCCCATGTCAAACGCCAGGCCGCGTTGGGGAAGATGGATCCTCCGAGGCCCGAGTGGGCATCCAGACTGCCGGTGGTCACATTCAGCTCGACGTAGCAGATCCCGCGCAACCCGGCGTACTGGATCGGGACACCCGTGTGGTCGACGCCCCCGAACTCCCAGATGCAAGCCTCGGCCGCGAGCATGCCGGCATTCCCGGCCACGAATTCCGGGAGGTGGATGCTGCCGATTTCTTCCTCGCCTTCGACAAGAAATTTCACATTGCACGGGAGTTCGCCTCCAACCGCGAGCAGCGCGTCCAGCGCGGCCAATCGACACTCCAGATGACCCTTGTCGTCGCTCACCCCTCTGGCGAACATCTTTCCTTCACGGATATCCGGCTGAAAGGGAGGGGTTTTCCACAACTCGAGAGGCTCGGGCGGCTGCACATCATAATGATTGTAGAAAAGCAGGGTACGATCCATCCTGCCCTCCCTCTCCGCGAACACAACCGGCGATCCAGCCGTAGGTAATATATGGACTGAGAATCCACGCCGGGCCAGCATCTCGGCGACGAGGTCGGCGCACTCAGTCAGGCCGACACCCTGTGCGGCAATGCTCGGCTGGGCGCACAATCGGCCAAGCTCTGATAGGGAGGAATTCAGTGTGGATTGGATATGCCGGTCCACTTCATTGAAGTCGATCATAAGGAGTCTCCTCGACGACACATGACGGCATTATAGTCCTGCCCCGGTCCGACCCTCGGAACTCATTGATAACGTGCACGATACGCGGCAAAGGGTCGCGCAAGAGGCGCGCTTGCCGCCGGGGCCGCACGTCGCTTACGTCTGCGCTGCCTACCCCAGACGAGACCCAAACGTGTTTGCCAATCGGCTGGGCTGACCCTATAATCTTCGCCTGCGGAGGCAGGATGCGGATCTACGACATCTCCATGGGAGTGCAACCCGGAATGCCGGTTTGGCCCGGAGATCCTCCGGTTACTTTGGAGCGCTCCGAATCGATCGCCGACGGCGGCCATGCCAACGTCTCCCGGATCGCGTGCAGCGTGCACGTGGGCACGCACGTCGACGCGCCGATTCACTTTGTCGAAGGGGCGGCGACGGTCGACCGGACGCCGCTCAAGGTGCTGGTCGGCCGGGTGTATGTTGTCCACCTGCCGCGAGCCGATGTCCTCGATGCGCGGGTCTTGGATGCCGCCGGAATCCCGCCTCGGACCCGTCGGGTGCTCTTCCGAACGCGTAACTCGACCCAATGGGCGCGCGGCGAGCGAAGCTTCCGTAAGGACTACATTGCGGTCGCCCCGAGCGGAGCCGAGTGGCTGGTGCGAAAAGGGGTGCATCTTGTTGGCGTCGATTACCTCTCGGTTGCACCTTTCGCCAAAACGGAGGAGACACACCGCATACTCCTCGGGGCCGGAGTCGTTGTCGTCGAAGGCCTTTACCTTGCGGATGTCAAGCAAGGGCGCTACACCCTGTATTGCCTGCCCTTGAAACTCATCGGCAGCGACGGAGCGCCCGCTCGGGCGATTCTCGTCGGCGTCTGATCGGACGAGGCCCGCCCTCCGCAGGCCTCTAAGGGATACTCCGTTGATCCATCTCGCAGGCATCTACCCTCCGATCACAACTCCCTTCAATAACGACGGTGCGCTGGCACTGGCCCATCTGGAATCCAACATCGAGCGCTGGAATCGTGAACCCCTGGCGGGGTATGTGGTCGGTGGCTCGAACGGTGAATTCGTCCTGCTTTCAGTCGAAGAACGGGTGGAGGTCGTCCGCGCGGTCTGTCAGGTCAAAGGCCCCGGGCGGCTGGTTATCGCCGGCGCCGGACAGGAGTCGGCACGCGAGACCATTGGGTTGGCGCGGCAGATGGCCGCCGCCGGAGCGGATCTGGCCATCGTCGTTACCCCCAGCTATTACAAGTCGAAGATGACCTCCTCGGCCCTGCAGGATTTCTACACTCAGGTGGCCGACGCCTCGCCGATCCCGGTGCTGATTTACAACGTCCCGGCCAACACCGGCATTGACATGCCGGCTGAGGCGATTATCTATCTTGCGAGACATCCAAATATCGTCGGGATGAAAGATAGCAGCGGGAATCTGGCGAAAATGGCATTCGCCCTTCAGGAAGCGCCGGCAGGCTTCCAGATGCTGGCCGGGTCAGCAGGCTTCCTGCTTCCGGCGCTGTCTGTAGGGGCGGTCGGTGTCGTGCCGGCGCTGGGCAACTTCGCTGCGGCTGCTCTCAAAGATATGATGGATCGGTTCCAGCTGGGGGATAAGGAGGGCGCGAAAGAGATCCAGCTCCGCGTGGTCGAGCCGAATACGGCGGTCACCACCCGTTTTGGCGTACCGGGCCTCAAAGCGGCCCTCGATCTCCTCGGGTACTACGGAGGCCCGGTACGGTCACCCCTTCAACCCCTCACCGATGAGGAACGGCGCACGCTGAGCGATATCCTTCGGCGGGCAGCAATTCTCCGCTAAGGGACCAGGAGTTCCTCGTCCGGGCTTCAATGCCGCGTGTTCCGTTCGCGGCAAGTCGCGCATGTCCTGGACCTTTCAACCCCCACCCCCTCTATCCCCCGGTAAGGACATCCGGGACGAACGGCCCCTCCCCCGGCTTGGTGGAATCCTGACATACCACGCGCTCTGCCGGGGGAGGGGGAGTAATTCTCACGGAGGGATGGGGCGGCTTCGCCGCCCCATCCCCCCGTGAAATCCTCCCTTCAGCTGACTGATTGATGGAGCGACTATCGACGACTGGCGTGGCTGTCTTCCCCTCGAGGTGTGATTGAGCCCGGTCATCCCGAGCCCCTCGGCTTCGCTCGGGACGAACTCCGCCGAGGGGCTCGGGATGAACCCCGCGAAGCATGGTTGAGTGATCATGGGGATGATCGGCGGAATTCGACCTGCCTCATCGTGCATGCAACCGCTTCAGGGAATAAACCCCGGCGAAAGATCGTCCCGCCGTATGGGGAAGTGCAAGGTGAATGGCTGCGTCAGCTCGAGATACCCGCCGGCAATCGCGATCAGAGCTGGCCGGTCGTTCTCCAGGTTTTCAGCAGTTGCTGATACTCCGGATCGTCGTAACGCTCCAGGCTGAATGCCGTGGCGTAACTTGGGAGTTCGTGTCCGACGATGTGCCGGGCAAGCAGATCGCCCGCCCCGGGTGATGCCATCAGGCCATACCCGGAAAGCGCGCCGATGATGTAGGCGCCGCGCACAGGCAGTCGGCCTATCAGTGGCCGGTTCTCTTGCGTCTTGGTGTAGTAGCCGCCATCCACGGTCGGCTTGGGCAGACGGCCGAAATAGCCCCTCAGACCCGGGATCATGGTCGAGAGACCGCGCAGCGCGATCTCCGGGTAGTCCGGATCCACAGGCGGGGGGAAGACGGGTTCGACGGCGTCAGTATGGTAAGTCCACAGGATGAGCACGATCGGGCTCCCCTGCGGCCCTTCGGGGCGTGCGTGCACTCCCTGCGGGAAGGTGTCCAGCAACCAGCGCGTCTCGTCCGACTCGGCCAGGGTTTCTTTCTCTTCGGCGCTCCAGGGCAGGCGCTGAGAATCGGACCAGATGAGCAACGGCGCGGCGCGGGGGACGACTCCTAAGTGGTCAGATATCGCAACCTTGGCGTGGTATTCGCTGAATACGGGCAGATGCACGCCGATCATCTCGCCGACGGTCCGCAGATGCGGGCCGGCGGCGATCACGAAGGTGCGCGAAGCGACGGAACGCGGGCCCGCCGAAGTCTCGAGATCGACGCCGGCGACTCGACCGCCCTCTATGCGAACGGCCGAGACATGAGCTTGCTCGAGCCGGGCCCCGTGCTGCCGCGCTCGTTCGAGCATGAGCCTTCCGAGTTGTTGGGCGCTGAACCACCCCGCCCGGCGGGGATGAACGACGGCGATCGTCTCCGGAGAGAGATAGGGGAAGTGCTCCCGGATCATCACCGGGTCGGTGATCAAGTCGGCGCCGGTCGGCTGTCCTTCGTATCCGTCGGGTGGAGCAGGCTGATAGGTCGGCTCGCCGGAGCCACCTGTGTGGAAGCGAACCGGACCGGCACCCAGCTCGGCGGCCTCTTCAGCGGTCTGACGGAATACCTGTGCTCGATCCGGATCGGCTGTGGCGAAGAGATAACCTCTCCGGTTGAGATTAAAGGCGTTCCCGGTGCCGATGGCCAGCTCTTCCAGGATGTCGATGCTTCGATTCATCAAGTCGACCATGGCTGAGCCCGGGCCGGGCCACCAATTGCGATAACACTCGGTCGACTTGTCGCTCGTGAGCGAGAGCGGAGAGCCCTCATCTACGAGGAGGACGTCGCGGACACCGAAGTTGACAGTGAGATGATACGCGACCGAGATGCCGGCGATACCCGCGCCGCAAATGACGACCTCCGCCGTTCTCTCAGACATGTCTCAGACTCGATTCGCTTGGAGCAGGACGCGCCGGGAGATCATAGCGCGAGGGGTAGAGGTTGGAAAGGGTAAGCTGCCTTGGCCGGGAGGAGCTGCCGGCGGATAGATCTTGGGTAATCGACAGCCTCATGGGGATCCAAGTCCCAGCCATCGTGCCAGCCGCGCGCATGAAGAATCATGCGAGTCTTGCTTGGCTCAAGGCTGGCGAGTATCTGCGACTTCCTCAGGTGCGGTTGACAACCCGGCAGGCGGCCAAAGGGATATTGCCGGGTGCGGCGTAAGCTGCGCGGACGGCCGAAGGCGCTCGGCGATCGTCTGGAGAGTCTCTCTGCTCCGCGGGTGGCGGAAGTCCGGATCGACTTCGGCCAGCGGGATCGCCAGATGGGCGAGTCGATCAATGTCAGGGTCGGGCAAAGCCCAATCGGGATAGCTCTCCACTCTCTCGCCCAACAGACACAGGTCCAGATCGATCGTGCGCGGGGCGTACTTGTCTGTGTGTCTCACGCGGCCCAGTTCAGACTCGATCTGACGCAGCCTGGTCCGGATCTCGATCGGGGACATGGACGTCTCGACCAGCGCCGCGGCGTTGACGAAATCGGCTTGCGTCCGCGGCCCGACAGCCGGATTCACATAGGCGGTTGACACCCGCACGACCCTTCCGATCACTCGCAGGCGCGTAACGGCCTGCGGGAGATTCGATTCCGGATCGATGTTGGAACCAAGGGAAATGAAGGCCAGCTCAGCCAAAGTCCTCCGCCCGGCGCTCGATCTCCACTCCCACCGATCGGGCGAATCGCAAGGCCCCCGGCTTCTCAACTCGGACGCGGACGCGGGCGACCCCTGGCTGCCTCAGGCAGATACGGGCGATGTCAGCCGCCAGGGCTTCAACGGTGAATCGTTGGCCCGCCTCGACGTGCTCAATGAGCTGTTTTGTAACCGAACGGTAGTTCACGGTGTCGTCGATGTCGTCGCTCTCGCCGGCTCTCCGAAGGTCGGCGAAGAGAATGACATTGACCAGAATGTCCTGGGGTTGTTGTCGCTCCCAGTCATTGACACCGATGATTCCCCGCACCAGCAAGTCTTTGATCTCGATCTGGTCTTCGGCCATTGGGCCTCTCTCAGAGAAGGTGGCGACCCCCGTCGACATGCAGAACCTGGCCGGTGATGTACTGCGGTCCGGCGAGAAGGAAAACCAGGGCTTGGCACGCTTCTTCCACTTCACCCCACCGGCCGACCGGGACGCGATCGATCGGGGCATCCGTCTTGCCCGCTTGGCCGGGCGGCGGGAGGATCGCCCCCAAAGCCAATCCGTTCACACGGATACTCGGGGCGAGCCCCTGTGCCAGGCTCAGCGTCATGGCCGCCAATGCCGCCTTGCTGACCGTATAGGCGAAGTGGTCCGATCCAGGGCGGAGCGCTCTCCAATCGAGGATATTCACGATCGACCCGGCTCCGCCGTCACGCCGGCGGGCAAAGGCCTGACTGAGCAGGAAGGGGGCGGTCAGATTGACCGCCATATGCGCCTGCCAGATCTCCAGGCTGCAGTCGGAAACACCGACAGCCTCGAAGATCGCGGCGTTATTGACGAGAATGTCCACCACGCCGAATGCGTCGCACGCGTCCCTGACCAGATCCCGGGTTGCCTGTGCATCGGTGAGATCCGCATGGAGGGCCTGTGCCCGGACGCCCAGGGACCGGGCAAGCTCGACTGCCTCATCCGCCCCGGAGGCATCCTCACCGAAATGGACCGCGATGTCGGAACCGGCCCTGGCAAGCGCTTCGGCGAAAGCCCGCCCGAGGCGGTGGCCCGCGCCCGTGACCAGCGAGACGTGCCCGTGCAGGTCCTCGCCTCTTGTCATGGAATGAATTGTAACCGCCCGGAGCGGCCTCTCCAACGCCGGGAGGATACGCCCTTGACGGTCATGGGCCGCGGCGAGCGTATGATACGATCAAGACGCATGGGACGGCCTACTGGGAGGTAGCATGAGCGACATCGAAGCCGCAGCCGACCTTCTTGATGGTCAGGGTATAGTCCGGCCGAAGGTCGAGGCCGCCGTGCGCCGGTTGATCGAGGCCTTTGGGGAGGATATCGCCCGTCAGGGGATCGAGCGGACACCTGAGCGTGTGGCGCGCATGTTCGACGAGCTCCTCGCCGGATACCGTGTCGACCCGCAAGCGTTGATCAACGACGCGCTATTCGACGTCGAGTACGATGAGATGGTCATCGTGCGCGACATCGAGTTTTACAGCTTATGTGAGCACCACTTGCTCCCCTTCCTCGGAAGTGTTCATGTGGCCTACCTGCCCAGAGCGAAGGTAATCGGGTTGTCGAAGATCCCCCGGATCGTGGACATGTTCGCCCGCCGCTTACAGGTTCAGGAGCGGATGACGAACCAGATCGCCGACTTCATCGACACGGCCGTGAGCCCTCATGGCGTGGCAGTCGTCATCGAAGGGCTGCACTTGTGCGCCACGATGCGCGGAGTCAAGAAGGCCAATGCACGAATGGTAACGAGCGTGATGAAGGGGACGTTTCGAAGCAACCAGGTTTCCAGACAGGAGTTCCTGGATCATCTAGCACGGCGAGTCGATTCCCCCAGTCTTTGAGGGGATCCACCAGATCCCCAATTGTCGGCGCGGCGTAATACAGCACGCCCGGGTGTCGGCACAGGTCGCCAGACGGTTGCCCTTCGAATGGCACCCAGAACAGAGTCGACAGAAACGCCGGAGAATGGCTCTCTCCGGCGTTTTCGTTCTTCGATCGACCCCTGACTCATGGGGGGATACCTCACAGGAATAGGAACCCCGGAGAAATGACACTCAAAAAAAGGTATGCCGGTGAGGACGGATGCCACAGATGGAAGGTGCTGAACGGCGGCGCGGGTCTAGACGAGCCGTGTGGTAGCATGAGCTTGTGGACCGGGAGGGCTTGCTCGTCCAGATCGAGGCTGAGATGAGGCTGGCGCGGCAGTCCCGCGCCAGAGGCAACGAGGGCCGGGCGCGCGTGTGCGCCCGGCGAGCAGCCGGCCTCGCTATTCAGATCTACCGCAATCGATCGGCGAATGTAAATCACCCCGTCAGCGCCTACAACCTGCTGCGCTGGTTTGCCTCGTTGCCGGGCGTCGAAGAAGACCTCCGCGCCTCGGCCGAGCGGCTGGCGATGCGCGTCACCCGTGAACATGTCCTGCCGCATCCGCAGGACCCTCTAGCGGATGCGATGTTTCTGATACAAGGCCTGTCCGATTGGAGACCGGCTAACTGACCCGGCCTCCGGTGGCCCGCGCATTGCAGCACGAGGCGAGTCAATGACCGACAGGATTGATGGGCGAGTATCGCGCCCACGTGAGATGCGGGCGGAGTCCGGACCGGGTCGGAGTCTGCCTTCCAGGTGGGGAGGATCGCGAATTGCGGCTAGGAATGGGCTTGAGACCCCCGCGCTGTGCAATTGCGTCGAGGGCATGAATGCAAGAGGGACAGACCATGGACATTAGTGTGGCGCTGGGCGGCGGAGGGGCCCGGGGGCTGGCGCACATCGGAGTTCTGTATGCTCTGGAACGGGCGGGCTTTCGCATCCGGGCGATCGCCGGGACGAGTATTGGGGGGATCATCGGAGCCATGTACGCCTCCGGCTACTCTCCTCCCGAACTCGTGCATTGGGCGGATACCTCTGTGCACCGTGACTTGTTCAGGGCACGCCCGTTTGGGGCAGGCCTGATCGGGATGGAGAGGATCGAGGCCCTCCTTCGTGAGACCTTGGCCGACCGGACGTTCGAAGAGCTGGCGGTTCGCTGCGCCGTCACAGCGACCGACTTGGAGTCGGGAGCCGAGATCGTCCTTAGCGAAGGCCGTCTGGTGGAGGCGGTCCTGGCCACGATCGCCTTGCCGGGCGTATTCCCGCCACAGCTCGTCGGCGCCTCACGCCTGATTGACGGGGGTATCGTGGATCCTGTGCCTGTCCGGCCGGCGCGGGCGCTCTTTACCGGGCCCGTCGTCGCGGTAGCACTGTCGCCAGCCAGAGAGGAATGGGCCGATTCGCGATCTCCAAACCCATTGGCCTCGCTCCCGATCCTGGACATGTTCATCCGCCTTCGGCCCGGAGAAGCGCTGAAGGTCTTCCTGCGCACAACCGAGATCTTGATGCGAATGTACACCGAGCTCCGGTTGGAGCTCGATCGGCCGGACATCATCATCCGCCCACGCGTTTCACACATCGGGATGTTCGATCGACCTTCGGCGGCCGACATGTGCAAGTTGGGGGAGAGCGCCACCGAACTGATCCTGCCGCAACTCCGGGCTGAGTTCGGTGCTGGACGGCGGCTTGCCCGGAGCCTCAGAGCGGCCCTCCGTCGGGGCGGATCCAATGCCGGAGAAAACGGATCGTGATCTCCGCAAGTATGCGCGCTCGACAAACAGCCGTCTGATCGTCGGCGCCCTCATCCTGTTGTTCCTGATCGGGGATGGGCTTGTCGCATTGATTTACGGGGTTCAAGCGGGCGGGTTTGCGTTGCTGTGCACGGCGACCGGTCTGCTGCCCCTCGGTCTGATTGTGATCTGGTTGTGGCTCATCGAGAAGTTCGCCAGGAGGCTCGATGATGGGTGATCCGCGCCTCGCCGGCGGCGGGGATCACCTGGTCTACCGATGGCAGCCTGCAGCCGAGCCGGATTCAGTCCCGGTGATTCTGCTGCACGGTCACACCGGCGACGAAACGGTGATGTGGGTCGTGACCCAGGCACTCCCGACGAAGGGCATGATCGTCGCTCCGCGCGGCCTGTATCTCGCAAGCGAGGGAGGCTACAGCTGGACGCAGACGATCCATCCGGGTAGGGGCACGCTCGATGACCTGGCGCCGTCGGTCCGTGCGCTGAGCACACTTGTGGATGAGTTGGAGCGTGAGGCAGAGTTGGATCGGGCGCGCATGATCCTCGTCGGTTTCAGTCAGGGAGCGGCACTGGCCTTTGCCGCGGCGGGAGACGAAAGACTGAGGCCGCAGGGCATTGTGGCGCTGGCTGGTTTCTTGCCTGAGGGCGCTCAGACTCACCTGAGCGGCATGCCGGTTTACTGGGGGCATGGCACACAGGATGCGCGAATTCCCATCGAGGAAGCGCGGGGGGATGTCGAGCGCCTGTGGGCTGCCGGCGCGCGCGTGCAGATGTGCGAAGCCGACGTCGGCCACCGGGTCGGCGTCGAATGCATGCGCGGGCTCCACCAATGGTGGGAGGCCCACTTTTCGTAGAGACTTCGCTACGACGTTGGAGATCGAGCCTGAACCGTAACTTCACATCAAGGCCCTGTGATATGATTCGCCGATACAGGCCCGGGGGCGGGCAAGAACGCGGCGCCAGCCTCACAAGAATTCCTCGCCACACTCTCACCGATGGAGCCCAGAATGCCTGAGCAAGACCTGGAAACGCGCGCGATCAATACGATCCGCTTCCTTTCGATGGATGCCGTGCAGAAAGCCAACTCGGGACACCCCGGGCTGCCGATGGGTACGGCGGCGATGGCTTACGCCCTGTGGAGTCGCCATCTCAGGTTTGACCCAACCCTGCCGCGCTGGCCCGACCGTGACCGCTTCGTGCTCTCGGCCGGCCATGGCTCGATGCTGCTCTATTCGTTGCTCCATCTGACCGGCTTCGACCTCTCCCTCGAGGAGATCAAGAACTTCCGCCAATGGGGGAGCAAGACGGCCGGACATCCGGAGTATTGGGCCGCGCCGGGTATCGAAACCACCACCGGGCCGCTCGGTCAGGGATTCGGCAACGGGGTCGGGATGGCGATCGCCATCGAACGGCTGGCGGCGCGTTACAACAAACCGGACTTGCCTATCGTCGATCACCGAGTCTATGCCATCGTCTCGGACGGAGATCTGATGGAAGGCGTCGGCTCGGAGGCGGCCTCCTTAGCGGGGCACCTCTGTCTGGGGAGGCTGACTTACCTCTACGACGACAACCGGATCACGATCGACGGCAGCACCGACTTGGCCTTCACCGAGGATAGAGCAGGGAGGTTCGAGGCATACGGCTGGCAGGTGATACGCGTGGATGACGGCAACGATGTTGCCGCCGTCGATGCTGCGCTGACACAGGCCCGTTCCGACCCGCGGCCGACACTCATCGTCGCCCGGACCCATATCGGCTTCGGCTTGCCCACCAAGCAAGACACCGCAGCCGCGCACGGCGAGCCGCCGGGTGAAACAGAAGCACAGGCCGCCAAGGAGAAGCTGGGTTGGCCTCTCGAGCCCAAGTTCTTCATCCCCGACGACGTTGCCCGTCATTTCCATGAGATCGGTGAGCGAGGAGGCGAGGCTGTTAAGAAGTGGCAGGAGCTTTTCTCCGCATATCGCCGGGCATATCCTCAGCTTGCCGCCGAGTTCGAACGGATCCAGGATGGCGCCCTGCCTTCCGGATATGTGAACAGCCTGCCTGTCTTCCCAGCCGATCAGAAGGGCCTGGCCACCCGCGCCAGCTCAGGCAAAGTCATCAACGCCCTTGCGCCATTGCTTCCGGAGCTCATTGGCGGATCAGCCGATCTGACCGGATCGAACCAGACCAAGATCTCCGGGGAAGGGGCCTTCGCGGCAGACAATCGAGACGCGCGCTATATCCACTTCGGAGTGCGCGAACATGGAATGGGGTCAGTTCTTAGCGGGCTAGCGCTGCACGGAGGATTGATCCCCTATGGCGGCACTTTTCTGGTCTTCTCCGACTACATGCGCCCGGCCATCCGGCTGGCGTCGATGATGGGCTTGCGCGTGATCTATGTCTTCAGTCACGACTCGATCGGCCTGGGGGAAGATGGCCCGACCCACCAGCCCATCGAACATCTGGCTGCGTTGAGGGCTATTCCGAACCTTCACGTCGTTCGGCCGGCTGACGCCAATGAGACGGCGGTCGCCTGGGCCTACGCCCTGGAAAGGATCAAGGGTCCGACGGCGCTGATCCTCACGCGTCAATCTGTGCCGACCCTCGACCGGACCGAGTTTGCTCCGGCGTCCGGGTTGAGGAAAGGCGCCTATGTCCTGGCCGACCTGGGGAGCGGTGACCCAGAACTGATCCTTATGGCTTCGGGCTCCGAGGTCGCGCTGATTGTTGAAGCAGGCCGTGCCCTGGCCGAGGGAGGTCTTGCGGTTCGTCTCGTTTCGTTCCCATGCTGGGAGGCCTTCGAATCGCAATCCCCGGGATATCAGGACATGATCCTCCCACCGCAAGTGAAGGCGCGCCTGTCTGTCGAGGCCGGTGTCCAGCAGGGTTGGTCGCGCTGGTTAGGCGAGAAAGGCGTGGCAATCGGTTTGGAAAGATTCGGCGCCTCCGCTCCGTACCAGGTGATCTATCGCGAGCTGGGTCTGACTCCCGACAAGATCGTCGAGGCCAGTCGCGGCCTGCTCGAGAGGATTGCAGAGAAGGCCGGTACGCCATGAAGGTGGCCGTGTCCTGCGACCATGCCGGGTTTCCCCTCAAGGAGGCCGTGCTCACCGCCGTCCGAGCGGCAGGCGACGAGCCGATCGATCTGGGGGTCTTCGCGGAGCACCCGCCGGCGGATTGGCCGGACGTCGCCGAGTCGGCCGGCCGGGCAATCCAGAGGGGTGAGGCTGAGCGCGGGATCGTGATCTGCGGATCGGGCGTGGGCGCGGCGATCGCCGCCAACAAGCTTCACGGTATCAGGGCCGGTATGTGTCACGACACCTATTCGGCGCGCCAATCCGTCGAGCACGACAATGCCAATGTCCTCTCCCTCGGTGCGCGCGTGATCGGGAGCGAACTCGCCGAGGATCTGGTGAAGGCGTTTCTCAACGCCAGGTTCAACGGTGAGCCGCGGCACGTGAGGAGGCTGGCCAAGCTCAAAGCCCTCGAAGAGGCGGAGGCCGCCCGGTCCTCCGAGTAAACCGGGCGGAAGTTGCGCTTGCAAGCAAGGCTCCGTCTCCTCAGCGTACCTTCCTCCAGCTGTTGAGACCCCCCTTATCAGATGCTGCCAATCTCATGCCGGAACCGGGTGTATCCAAGATGTGTTTGCGTGATCCCATGCGCAGGCCTCGCCTTATTGCCCTTCGCCCCCCACAAAGGGGACGCGCCACCCAAGTTGGGATACACCCCCGGAGCCTCGCAGACTCGGCTGTCGTCCGCAAAGTCGATACAATCAGCGGTCCTCCGTGAGCGGCCGGGTGAGGATCGCCGGGGCGGCAGTGGGTGACGGAGAGCACCCACGTGAGTTTTCGATGACCATGAGCGATGATCGGGTCACTCCATCGCCGAAGCAGATCCTGGCTGGCGCGGGTGAGCGGATCTTTCGCGTCTTGCCTGCCGGGGTTCTCGCCAACATGGTTTTACCCGGATCGGAAAACGCGCTCCTCTGGAATCTCGTATACCCGCTGGCTCAGCCGACCGTGCGGCTTGTCGATCTTCTCGGGGCGAGGCCGCTCTGGGGAACTCCCCTCTCGGGGGACGAATTCGTCGATGAGCTCAAACCCTACTTCTGGGGTT
>Ga0299915_10000403_pt1 | contig 32996 bp, 30 predicted proteins | sample RVTome_13_FD_200263 | JGI IMG/M metagenome (GOLD analysis project Ga0299915, IMG submission 200263) | Soil microbial communities from uranium-contaminated site in the Upper Colorado River Basin, Wyoming, United States - RVT92D227 (version 2) ...
CACGACCGGGACAGGCCTTGCACCGTGGACGGTCCATGTCGACCATACGAAGGACTCTGTCATCGATCCTCGCGAGCGTCGTGGTCTTCGCGGTGGGCTGCACCGAGGACGCCGCTGACGTCGAGGACGAGACGGAGTCGCAAACCGATGTTCCGCCACCTCCCCTTCCGGCGAACCGACTCAAGCCTCCCCCGGCTTACGTGCTCGCCGCCGATGGAGCGACCCGGCAGAGCCTCGAGGATGCCGGGATCCTCAAACCGGAGGGCAGGCAGTGGGCGCTCGTCCTCGGCAAGGCGCTGTTCTGGGACCAGCAGGCAGGCAGCGATGGCAACGCCTGCGCGACTTGCCACGACGCTGCCGGAGCTGACCTGCGCATCAAGAACCAGGTCTCGCCGGGCTTCAAGGACGTCGTCCATGGGCCGGAGGGCGACACCACCTTCGGATCCTTGCAGTCGGACACCGGCGAGGTTGCCGCCGGGGCAATGCCATCCGGAGCATCGGCGGGTGCGAACTACACCCTGACACCCGCTGATTTCCCGCTGCACAAGCTCGAGGACAAGCGCGATCGAAACTCGCGAATCCGCACGACCACCAACGACGCGATCTCATCCCAGGGCTCGTTCGACGCCGACTTCAGGCGGATCAGCCCCATGGGGAAGCCGGACAAATGCGTCCTGACAGACAAGGTGTTCCACGTGGGCAGTCTCGCCGCCCGCCAGGTGGAGCCGCGAAACACGCCGACCACCATCAATGCGGCCTTCTTCCATTCCAATTTCTGGGACGGTCGCGCCAACAACATGTTCAACGGCGTCGGCGTGTTCGGCATGCGCGACATCCACGGGGATCCCGACAAGCGGCTGATCGTCCTCGAGAACGGTGTGCCGCGACTGGACTATCTCCAGGTCAAGAACGCCAGCCTCGCCTCGCAGGCGGTCGGTCCGCCCCTGAACGGACTCGAGATGTCGTGCGAAGGCCGCACGTTCCCGGACGTGGGACGCAAACTACTACTCACCATACCGCTGTTCCATCAGAAGGTGGACAAGACTGACAGTCTGCTCGGGCCGTATGCCAGTCACCACGGAAACGGACTCAAGCCCCAGCACAGGTACGCCGCGCTGATCATGAAGTCGTTCGACCCGAAGTACTGGGCGGCGTGGGGGCGGTACCGGATCGTCGACGGCCAGCTCGTGAGCGACCCGACCGGGTACACGCAGATGGAGCTCAACTTCTCCATGTTCTGGGGACTCTCGATCATGCTCTACGAGCAGACGCTGATCTCCGACCAGAGCCGGTTCGATGACTGGTTCGCCAGCTGTCGCCCGCTGGTCACCAACCCCGACGGCGCCGGTTCGCTGGCCGTGCCCATCGCGAATCCGGTGGTCACGTGCAGGCCGGCGGTGGAGAACCCGAACCAGTCCACGGACCCGATCGCACATGGCTTCACCGCGCAGGAGGCCCTGGGCTTTGGCTTGTTCAACAACGGAGGTGTCGGGATCCGAAATCCCGGCAACCCCTCGTGCAGCGGCTGCCATCCCGTGACCAACCCGGTCGCCACGCCACTGATCTTCCCGACGTTCTCCGAGGCTGCGTTCCAGGACGGCCAGAACTTCGTCCCTGTCGAACGTTCGCGCATCGACGACCCCGGGTTCCCGCAGCCGTTCAGGATCGAAGGTGGCTCGCACGATCGCGGGTTCTTCAGCCTCGGGCTGCGGCGCGCGAGTGCCGACCTCGGCAACGGCGGGACCGATCCGTACGGGAACCCGCTGTCGATCTCGCGCATGTTCCTCCTCGAACAGGGCGGCTTCCCGGTCGTGGATCCGAGCGGGATCACGAACCGCTGCAACACCCCGACGCTGATCGAGGGCGGCGGTACACCGGTCTATCCGGGCTGCCCGAGCGCCACTCCGCCGCCGCTCGACCTCAGCCAGGAACGGCATCTGGCGGACGGCACCTTCAAGACGCCGTCGATCAGAAACGTCGGCCTGACGCCGCCCTACTTTCACTACGGCGGATACAGCGATCTACGCAGTGTGGTGGAGGTCTACGCCCGTGGCGGGAGCAAGCGACACATGGAGCTCACCGTTGCCGGTGCCACCGGCGACTGGTCGGGCACCGGACGGCTGGGCCAGGATCCCGTCCCCGCGACGAGCACGGAGCTCGGCACGAACGTGGATTTCTTCATCAGGGACATCAAGTCCACCGACGAGCAGATCGATGCGCTCGTCGCCTTCATGCTGACCGCGACCGATCAGCGCGTGCAGTGCGACCAGGCGCCGTTCGATCATCCCGAGCTCACGGTCACCAACGGCCACCGACACGTCTGCACTGGTGACGACGGCGCGGCCGACGACATCACCTTCACGTTGCCGGCGGTCGGTGCCGGCGGCTACTCCGGGTCGAAGGCCAGGTATTGCATCCCGAACGCCGGCGACCTGTTCGCTCCGGGCATGCAGCACCGACGCGGCAACTAGTAGCCGTTGCCCCCGCCAGAAGATCTTCCAGCCGCTCGGGATGACGTCCACCGGTTGGTCCGGATCGAGCTTCGGGAACCGGCACGTGTGGCCCCTTGCGCGTCGCGATCTTGCCGCCCATGAGGCGTACAGCTCCCGCGATTGTAGTCGAGCGGCAAGATTCCATCCCCTCGACGCTGCATCGTGCGAAGGTCCGCGCATGTCGTGGTTCATGGATCAGGCGTTGTCGCGCCGACTCGAACGCGCCGAGGGCAGCGTCGGTGCATCCTTCATGGCCGTGTCGCAGCAGGTGGTACCGGAGGTCGGCGCGACGTGGCACGACTTCGACGGGACGTACGCGATCTTCGACGGCGCCCAGTCGCCGATGACGCAGACGTTCGGGCTCGGCGTGTTCGGCCCGACCACGCCGGGCTCGCTGTCGGCGATCGAAGCGTACTTCGAGTCGCGCGGCGCCGACGTGATGCACGAGGTGAGTCCGCTCGCCGGCGTCGCGACCATCGCGCTGCTCGTCGATCGCGGCTACCGGCCGCACGAGCTGAGCACGGTCCTCGTGCAGGCGATCGACGATCGGATGACCGCACCGGCCTCGCAGGCGCTCCGCGTGCGGACGATCGAGCCGGCCGATCACGACGCGTGGATCGAGACGTCGGTGACCGGCTGGGCCGAGGATCCGGTGATCGCGCGGGTGATCCGCTCGCTGGCGGAGATCGCGATCGCCAATCGCACCATGGTCCACTTCGTCGTCGAGCGCGACGGCGCGCCGATCGCGACCGCGTCGATGGGTATCCACGACGGCGTCGCGCTGCTCGCCGGTGCGAGCACGATCCCGTCGGGGCGCGGCCTCGGGGCACAGGCGATGCTGCTCGCGGCGCGCCTCGTCGAGGCTCGGCGACGCAGCTGCGAGATCGCGATGATGGTGACCGAGCCCGGCAGCACCTCGCAGCGCAATGCGGAGCGCCGCGGGTTCCGCGTCGCCTACACCCGGACGAAGTGGCGGCTCGCTCGGCGTGCCGCGGACCCGATGTCCGCATAGGTGGCAGCGGCGTCGGCGCGGAGTCGATCTATGCTGCCGCTCGTGGCTTCCTCGCTCGGGCTGACGGGCATGACCGTGCGCGAGCTCGAGGCACTGCTCGGCAGCCGGACCCGCGCGCTCACCGCCGCGAAGTGGATCTACGGACCGCGCGCGTGGAGCTCGGTCGTGCCGTCGACGTTGCCGGGTGTCAGTCCGCAGGCGTGGGCCCGCGTTCGCGAGACGTGCACGCTGCCGGAGCTGCGGGTGACCGAGCAGGCGATCGCCGCGGACGGGACGATCAAGCTCCTGATCGCGCTCGACGGCGGTGCGATCGAGACCGTGCTGATCCCGACGACCAACCGGAGCACGGTGTGCGTGTCGAGTCAGAGCGGCTGCACGCGCAGCTGCAAGTTCTGCGCGACCGCGACGCTCGGCTTCGGTCGCAACCTGCGCGCGAGCGAGATCGTCGCGCAGTACCTGATCGCGCGGACGCTCGCACCTGCGGCGGCACCGGCGGGCAACGTGGTGTTCATGGGCATGGGCGAGCCGATGGACAACCTCGACGAGGTGCTGACCGCGGTCGACGTGCTCACGCAAGCGCCGGCACCCCAGCTCGGGCACGCGCAGGTCACGGTGTCGACCTCGGGCGTGCTCCCCGGGATGCAGCGGTTCCTCGCGGAGTCGCGCGGCAGCCTCGCGCTGTCGCTCAATGGCACGACCGATGCGCAACGCACCGCGCTGATGCCGCACAACAAGACCTGGCCGATCGAAGCTCTGCTCGAGCTCCTCCGCGACGATCGACGCGTGCATCCCAGGCGCGTCCACTTCATCGAGTACGTGATGTTCGACGGCCTCAACGACTCGGACGACGACGCCGCGCGGATCGTCGGGCTACTCGCCGGGATCAACGCGCGGCTGAACCTGATCCCCCACAACCCGATCGCGGAGAGCCCGCTGCGATCGTCACCGGTCGACCGGATCCACGCGTTCCATCACCTCGCGAAGGTCGCCGGGCTCCGCTGCATGGTGCGCTGGCCCCGGGGACAGGACATCGCGGCGGCGTGCGGTCAGCTCGCCCGCGTGCGGACCCGCTGACCTCGAGCGTGACCGCTCATCCCTTGACGACCCCGAGCGGTACCAGGCGCGCGATCTTGTGCGCGAGCCCCGCCCCCGCGACGACGTTCACGACTCGATCGACGTCCTTGTAGGCTTCGGGTGCCTCCTCGGCGAGCTCGGAATTCGAGGGACATCGAACGGTGATCCCGCGCGCCTCGAGCGCACGCCGCAGCTCGTGTCCGGCGACCTGTCGCTTGGCGGCCCCCCGCGACAGCACGCGACCGGCGCCGTGGCACACGCTTGCGAGCGAGCGAGCCTCGGCCTCGTCGGTGCCGAGCAGTACGTACGATGCGGTCCCCATGCTGCCCGGGATGAACACCGGTTGGCCGAGCCCCCGGTAGCGAGTCGGGAGCTCGGAGCTCGACGGCCCGAACGCGCGGGTCGCGCCTTTGCGGTGCACGCACAGCTCGCGGTTGGCGTGGCGTTCGAGCTTCGCCGTGTTGTGGCCGACGTCGTAGACGAGCGCCAGCTCGTGGCCCGGTCCGAAGTGCCGCGCGAACACGTGGCGGACCCGGTGCGTGATCAGCTGGCGATTGGCGAACGCAAAGTTTGCTGCGGCACGCATCGCGCCGAGGTAGCGCCGGCCCTCCGGCGCGGACAGCGGAACGCACGCGAGCTGACGATCGGGGAGCTCGATCCCGTAGCGAGCTTGCGCTGCATCCATCAGCCGCAGGTAATCGGTGCACACCTGATGGCCGAGCCCGCGCGAGCCGGTGTGGATGAGGACGGTGACCTGCGCGAGGTGCAGGCCGAGGCGGTCGGCCGCGGCGGGATCGAAGACCGCGTCCACGGCCTGGACCTCGACGAAGTGATTGCCACCGCCGAGCGTGCCGAGCTGCCCGGCGCCCCGCTCTCTCGCACGCACGCTGACCGACGAGGCATCGGCACCGTCGAGACAGCCGCCGGCTTCGATGACGTCGAGATCTTCGGGAACGCCCTTGCCATGGTCGTGGATCAAGACGCGACACCCTCCCTCGAGGATGCGATCGAGGTCGGCCGGATCGAGGGACAAGTCGCCGCCGCGGCCATAGCCGCTCGGGATCGAGCGGCTGAGATCGTGCACGACGCGCTCGCGGAGCGGCTCGAATTTGGCGCGATCGAGATCGGTCGCGAGCAACCGCACGCCGCAGTTGATGTCGAAGCCAATGCCCCCGGGCGAGATCACGCCATCGGGCAGCGCCGTCGCTGCGACTCCGCCGACCGGGAATCCATAGCCCTCGTGCATGTCCGGCATGCCGTAGACCCGGCCGAACAAGCCCGGCAACGAGGTGACGTTGACGAGTTGCTCGAGGCTGCGATCGTGCGCGATCGCGGCGAGCAGCTCGGGATCCGCGAACACGTGCGCGGGCCTCACGAGCTCGGCTTCGTCGCGGACTTCGTACTCGAACGGCGCGACCTGGGTGGCGTGGAACTTCATCGTCAGACATCCAGCACGACGGTTGCGGAGACCCCACCCGGACCGGAGTCGATCCGGACGGCGTGGAACGTGGCGGCCTTGACGGCGGTGCGGGTCTCCGCGATCGGTACCCCGCGGATCCGGGCGCGAAGCTGCTGTGCGGTCAGCCCCTCGACCACGACCTCGGCATACCGCAGGCCATCGATCTCGGTGCGTGCGATCAGCTCGTCGAGCCACGCGACCAGCAGCGCCTCGCGATCGCGAGCGTCGACCGTGACCTCGCGCCACGGTCCGGATGGCTCGTCGGAGGGCGTTCCGATGAGCTCGGCGAGCGCGCGGGCGGCCTCCGCGAACAGCTCCTCGAACGAGGCGGCCTCGATCCGCAACTGGACCTCTCCGATGTGCTCTTGAAACGCGTGGGTACCCATCGTCGAATCCCGCGGCCTGCGATCCGGGTCATCCCGCGTCACGAGACGCGCGCTCGAGAATACGAACGACCTCCTCGTTGGGAACCTGACGAAAGTCCTCGTACCAGAGTCCGATCGCGTAGAGATCCTCGGGCTGGTGCAGGCACACGACCTCGTCGGCCTCGCGACGCAGCTCCGCGACGACGTCGGGCGCCGCCACGGGAATCGCGACGACGAGCCGCGCCGGGTGGCGCTTCCTGATCGCACGGATCGCAGCGCGCATCGTCCCACCCGTGGCGATCCCATCGTCGACGAGGATCACGATCTTCCCCTGCAACGCGGGGAGCGGCCGGTTGCCGCGAAACAGCTCGACGCGGCGGCGGACTTCTGCCATCTCGCGGCGCGCGACGGCGAGCAGCGCGGAGCCGGGGATCGCCAGAATTCCAACGATCCTTCGATCGAGGACCACCGCAGGTCCCTCCGAGATCGCGCCCATTCCGAGCTCTGGTTGAGACGGTACCCCGAGCTTGCGTACGACCCAGATGTCGAGGGTTCCGCCGAGCACGCGAGCGACTTCGTCCGCGACCGGAACGCCACCCCGGGGCAGCCCGAGCACGATCGCGTTCGTGCCGGCGTGATGGATGAGGGCCTGCCCGAGCAGGCGGCCCGCCGTGCGCCGATCGGGAAACATCCGAGGTCCGAGGGTGAGCTCTTCGAGCGCGCTCGTTCCGTACAGCATGCATTCGCGTAGATGCAAAGCGAGGGCCGACCCGGCGGCGAGTCGCGAGTCCGACGATCGATCGATGACCGACGGGTCCGAACGCCCGAACGAGACGAGCTGTTCCAGGTGGTGATCCAGCCGACGTTCACTTTTGGGCCTTCGCACGAACCCAGATCTCGCGGCCGGGCCGTGGCCGACTACAATGAGGATCGTGGCTCATCCAGGGACCCAGTCGCGTGTCGGCGTGCTCCTCGCGTGGCTTGCCGCATGCGGCGGCGGCAGCGGGAACGAGGCCAAGGGCACCGACGGCGGCGAGCTCGCCAGGGGCAGCGCCTGCCCTGCGATGGCGACCGCCACCTCGCCGCTGCCGAACGTGAAGCCGGCGCACCGCACGCTGGCGTACTGGCTCGAGCACACGCCCGACCTCGACGAGGTCCTGCTCGACGTCGATCACATCGATGACATGAACGGCTCGCTCGGGGTCGAGCGCGGCACCGGCTGGTACGGCGAGCAGGATCTCACCTCCGTGGTGGATCGCGCGCGCGTGGTGCGCGACCTGACGGAGCGGCTGACGGTCTTGCACGAGAAGCTGCGGTCGGGCGAGCTCGTCGAGCGCGACGGCGCGGCGGTCCGCGCGGCGGACGTCGCGGCGTTCGATCCGGCGGTTGCGTCGTCGGTGGTGCTGGTTCCGGAGCTACGGGTGGCGCTCGACGCCTTGCCGCTCCGCTGTGGGCCGCGCGCCGTGGGCTTCTTCTCGAAGCCGACCGCCGGCATCCCCGTCAGGTTGCGGTTCGACCGCAACAACTGCTCGACCGCTCATTCGCAGGAGGTCGTACAGATCCTCGCGCAGTGGCCCAACGGGATGCGGCTCGCGCGCACGCGTTACGCGACCGGCTGGATCGCGGCCGACGCGGGGCTGTCGCCACCGATTCCGGATGCGCTGCGCGACGCGTACGTGCACGGACCGCGCGGGCAAGCCGACGAGGATCTGGCGCTCCAGGCCACGGGCGGCGGCGCACAGTGCCCCGCGGGCACGCTGCTGCCGCTCGTCGCGGGCCGCACGCCGCGGGTTTATTACGCGAACGCGACCGGCTTTCACGAGGCGGAGGTCGCCGACGGGCGCGTGCAGCCTACCCGTCGCCCGCTGACGAGGCGCGCGCTGCTCGCCGAGGCGTTCCGGTTCATGGACACGCCGTATGGCTGGGGCGGTGGGGGCGGCTCCGGTGGGCACGATTGCTCCGCGTTCCTCATGGATCTGTTCGCGGCGTTCGATGTCCACCTGCCGAGGCACTCGAGCTGGCAGACGCGTGCCGGCACGTTCTCGATCGACATCTCGAAGGTGACGTCGACCGACGAGCGGCAGCGCCTGATCGACGCCGCGGCCCGCAAGGGCGCCGTGCTCCTGGGGTTCCCCGGACACATCATGCTGTATCTGGGTCGGACCGAGGCCGGTGCGCCGATGGTGCTGCACGCGATCGCCGAGTACGTGACCCCGTGTCCCGGTGGCGGCGAGACGCTCAACGAGATCGATAAGATCACGGTGAGCGATCTCGAGCTCGGGCGCGGCAGCTCGCGACGCGCGTTGATCGAACGGATCACGAGCGTGACCGTGATCGGCAAGCCGCCGGGCGTGGAGCTGGCCGGCGCGGCCGAGTTGCGACCTGCTGCACCGATCACGCGACCGGCGCCGAAGCAGTGCCGCGATTCGGAGGACGTGTCGATCTTCTCGTCGCCACGCAGGCCGAACGCGAAGCAGCCGGTGCGCGTGATCGTCACCGCGAACCGCGAGCCGGGCGCCGCGGAGCTCGTGCTGTTCGATCCTGCCGGCCAGCGCGTGACGCCGTCGAGCGTGATGCGCCTCGCGGGCGGGCCGCCATGGAGCGTGGTCGCGATCGTGGATGCGCCGGCCGCCGGTGAGTGGACGGCGGTGCTCGGCGACGGCTCGCGGATCGACGCGTGCAAGCGGATCGCCGTCAAGACCGGACCGCCCGGTGCACTCGGCGGCCGCGAGCCGACCGCGCCGGTGTGGGACGTCAAGCGCGCCTGGGGGCGTGCGACGGAGAACCTGTACGCCACGTTCGTGCAGCGGCTGTTCGACTTCCCGCCGGATCAGGATCTGACGTGGCCCGATCTCCACACGCTGCTGCGGGATCCATCGCGCAACATCCTGTTCGACCACCTGCAAGGCGGCGAGGAGAAGGCGCTCAAGCTCCAGCCGGACTGCGCGGACCTGCCGTATCTCCTGCGCGGATACTTCGCCTGGAAGCTGGGGCTGCCGTTCGCGTTCCACGTGTGCAACCGCGGTAGCGCGAACCGAGCGCCCACGTGCAAGGCGCCGTTCTCGACGAACCTGATGGTGCGAGACCTGCTCGACGACAAACCGGTCGAGCTGGACAAGGAGCTGACCGGGATCGTCGCGGACCTGCCCGAGGAGACCGACGGGATCGAGGAGGCTCGGATCGGCGACCTCAACGCCTTCGCGATGTTCTGGTCGCGTCATGCCTCGCGTGGCGTCCACGCGGCGAGCGGACGGACCGTGCCCGAGGACGAGATCACCGACTACTACCCGGTGTCCTTGTCGCGCGAGTCGCTCAGGCCCGGCACCGTCTATCACGATCCGTTCGGTCACGTGATGGTGGTCGCCGCGTGGGTGCCTCAAACGGCGACCTCGTACGGCATGTTGCTCGCCGCCGACGCGCAGCCGGATGGCACGGTGGGACGCAAGCGGTTCTGGCGCGGCAACTTCCTGTTCTCGACCGAGACGCGCGTGTCGGGCGCCGGCTTCAAGGCGTTCCGGCCCGCGCTCTACAGCCACGCGACCAAGGCCATCACGCTGATGGATAACAAGCAGCTCGAGCGCTCGCGCGTGTTCACGCCGTTCTCGCGGCAGCAGTACGACGGCAGCGCGGACACGTTCCACGACACCGTCGAGGCGCTCGTCAACCCGCGGCCGCTCGATCCGTCCGCGGCGTTGACGGTGCTGGTCGATTCGCTCCACTCGCAGGCGAAGCTGCGCGTCGTGTCGGTGAAGAACGGTGAGGACTGGGTGGCGGCGCATCCCGGCGAGGTCATGGCGATGCCGGAGGGCGCGAACATCTTTCTGACCACGGGCCCGTGGGAGGACTTCGCGACGCCGTCGCGCGACTTCAGGCTCTTGATCGCGATCGACACCGTGCTCGGGTTCCCGGCGAGCGTGCGGCGTGCGCCCGGCCGGTTCGCCCTGCAGCCGGGCGGGGCGCTCGAGGCCACCCTCACGCGCCTCGAGCAGGAGCTCGACAAGGCGCTGCGCGCGAAGACGATCGAATACACCCGCTCCGACGGCAAGCCGCAGGCCGTCACGTTGCGCGCGCTCGTCGACCGTCGCGCCGGCTTCGAGGCGTCCTACAACCCGAACGACTGCGCCGAGCTGCGCTGGGCCGCCACCTCCGGCTCGCCGGAATTCGCGACGTGCAAGCGCCGCGCTCCCGCCGCCCAGCAGGCCAAGCTGTCCCAGTATCGTGCCTGGTTCCGCGATCGCCGGCGCCCCGCACGATAGCGCGATAGGGACGCTTTACACTTTCACAACTTTCCCGACAAACCGGACGAGTGAAAGTTGTGAAAGTGTAGAGCGTCCCTAGAAGAGCTAGCTGAGATGCCCGACCGCACCCTCGTCGTGTCCGCCACCAATGTGCTGGCGCGCGGCTTCTACGCGGTGCCGACGGATCGGCAGTCCGAGCGCGGCGAGCCGGTCAACGCGCTGTTCGCGGTGGCGCGTGCGCTCGCGAGGGCGATCTCGTTCAAGGTTCCCGCGCGCGCGGTGGCGGTGGTGGATCCGGCGGCGCGCACCGGCTGGCCGCCGCTGCTCGCGAAGCAGCTGCCGATGCTGGTTCCGCTGCTCGAGACGCTCGGCCTCCGCGTCGTGGAGACCGCGGACGAGCTCCACGTGGTCGCCTCGTATGCGCAGGCCGCGCTCGATGCCGGCGATGACGTCGTCGTCGTCGGGACCGACAAGCGGTTCGCGCAGCTCGTCGGCGATCGCCTGTGGTGGTACGACGCCAACAAGGACGCGCGCTACACGCCCGAGATGGTGCAGAAGCGCTTCAACGTGCCACCCGCGAAGGTCGCCGAGTGGCTCGCGCTCGTCGGCAACGAGGATGACGGCCTCCCCGGCATCCCCGGCATCGGCGCGAAGGGCGCCACCGCGTTGCTCGAGACCCACGGCTCGATCGCGGGCGCGCTCGCGGCGATCGAGTCGCTCACCGGCCGCGCGGGGAACGCGTTGCGGGCGGCGCGAGACCTCGTTCCGATCGAGCTCGCGCGCGCCACGCTCGCTCGCGACCGAGCCCTGCCCCTGCCCCTCGACGCGCTGGCGTTCGAGCCGCCGCCGGCATCGCAGGTCAACCCGCTGTACCGAGCGCTCCGCTTCGTCGAGTACCTGGCCTCGGACGGCGGCGACCGGGTGGACGTCGTCGTGTGCGAGACCGCCGGGTCCGTGCAGTCGGCGCTCGCCGGCCTGGGCGGCGGACCCGTCGCGCTCCACGTCCTGACCGAGGATCCGTCGCCGATCCGAGGAGCGCTGGTGGGGCTCGCGCTGTCCTCGGGCGATCGGCACGCCTGCTACGTGCCGTTCACCGGCGAGGTCGCGGAGGCGCTGATCTCCTGGCTGCAGGACCCGGGCGTGCCGAAGGTCGGGCACGACGTCAAGGTCGCCGTCGTCGCGCTGCGGCGGCGCGGGATCGAGCTGGCCGGCATCGTCGGCGACAGCGCGTGCGCCTCGCACCTCGCCCAGCCCAGCAACTGGGCGCCGCACGATCTCGCGCTCGTGGCCAAGCACGTCCTCGGTCGAGCGTTGCCCGAGGAGGATGCGGTCCGCGGGGTCGGACGCCAGCGCAAGCAGTGGTCGGCGCTCGGCGTCGACCGCGCAGGCGGGTACGCCGGGCACCTCGCGGACGCCGCGGCGGCGACCTGGCGCAAGCTCGAGCCCGGGCTCGACCGGCGACTTCACGCCGAGTACCTCGAGCTGTCGGACACGCTGGTGCGCATGGAGCTCCGGGGCATCGGCGTCGATGCCGACGAGCTGGCGCGCGCGGAGCAAGCATTCGCGCCGATCGAGACCGAGCTCGAGCGCGAGATCACGGCCCTCGCCGGCCGATCGTTCAACCTGGGCTCGTCCAAGCAGCTCGGCACGGTGTTGTTCGAGGAGCTGTCGCTGCCGGTCGTCAGTCACACGAAGACCGGCTGGAGCACGGCGACCGAGGCGCTCGAGCGGATCGAGCACGCGCACCCGATCGTCCCGCTGGTGATCCGGTGGCGCTCGCTGCGGCGGTTGCGAGACAGCTGGATCATCGCGCTGCGATCGTGCATCGACGACGACGGTCGGGTCCGCTCGTGCTTTCATCCGGCGCGGTCATTCTCCGGCCGGATCGTGAACTCGAACCCCGACCTCGGCCGGGTCCCCGGGCGCACGCCGGAGATGGCGCGGATCCGGCGCGCGTTCGTGGCTCGCCCCGGCCACGTGCTGATGTCGATCGACTACAACCAGCTCGGGCTCCACGTCCTCGCGCACCTCACGAAGGACCCGGCGCTCGTCGAGCCGCTGCGTCGCAACGACGACGTCCATGCCCAGACCGCGTCGGCGGTGCTCGAGCGTCCGTCGAGCGCGATCGGCCCGGCGGAGCGCCAGCTCGGCAAGGTCGTCAACTTCGCGACGTTCGCGGGGCAAGGCTCGAGCGCGCTGGCGCTCCAGCTCGGCATGACGCCCGCCGAAGCCAAGGAGCTCATCGCTCGCTTCGATCGACGCTACTCGCGGGTTCGCGAGTTTCAGGACGAGCAACTCCGGCTCGCCCGCGAGCGCGGCTACGTCGTGACGCTCGCCGGCCGGCGGTGGCCGATCGGCGGCCTCGAGTCGCTCGATCCTCACGATCGATCGTACGCCGAACGCCTCGCGCGCCGGGCGACCCACGAGGGCTCGGTCTCCGACGTCTCGAGGCGCGGCCTGCTCGACGCCGACCGCGCGCTCCGCCGCGAAGGCCTGGCCGCTGCACCGCTGGTGCAGATCCTGGACGAGGTGCTGTTCGAGGTGCCCGAGGCCGAGGTCACCGAGGCGGCGCGGGTCGCGGGGGAAGCGATGCGCAACGCGTTCGTGCTCGAGGCGCCGTTGCGCGTGGGGATCGAGGTCGGTCCCAACTGGGCCGACCTCGAACGCATGACCGACGACGCTACGATCCGTCCTGCAACAGAAACCGGATCTTGAACCCGCGGACGCGCACCGGCACCGGCGTGCCGCTTCGCTCGCCCGGCGTGAAGCGACACCCGCGCAGCGCGGCGATCGCCGCTTCGGTCAAGCCGTGCGTGAGGCCTTCGACGAGCACGATCTCGCGCGCACGACCGGTCTCGTCGACGACGAGATCGAGCACGACCGTGCCCTCGATCGCGGCGGCTCGCGCGGCCTCGGTGTACTTGCCCGCGCACCTGCCCTGCGGCAGCGGCATCCTCGTCACCTCGTCGAGCTGGGGCTCGCGCCGCGCACGATCGGGAACGGCAGCAGCGACACCACGGAGGAGACCCCCGGCAACGTCTGCACGACCCGGAACGGATCCCCGAACGTTCCGGGGATCTGGTGGATCTCGGGGCCGCGCAGCGTCACGCGCGAGACCTCCTCGCGCCGCGGGTCGCCGACGACGACGATCTCGTACGGATCGTAGCGATCGCGCTCGACGTAGTACGTCACCGCGAGCTCCTGCTTCGACGCGCCGACCGCGAGCACGCGGCCCCACGTCACGCCCGCACCGACACCGCGAGCAAGGCCGGTCGGTAGTGCCGCAGAAAATCCGATATCGATCCCGCCGTCGATCGCGAGCGAGCCGGTCGACGAGTAACGCCAGGTCTCGTCGGAGAACAAGGATGAGTCGGCGCGACTCACCGTCGGGCTCGCCACCGCGATCCACACGAGACACGCGCGACGCACGCGATCACCCAGCATCGAAAGCAATGGAGCAGACTTCTTCTGTCCGACAAGCAAGCGCGCATGACGGCGCCAACGTGCGGCGCGAAAACTTTGCTGCGAGCTCGATGCGATCGCGACGAGAATCAGCTCGGCCCTTGGGGAGCGGTACGAGTTTCTCGCGCTCCCACATCGATCCTTGACGTGCCCCGCGGACGAGTTACCTGGAGCTGCGGGGCGATCGTGGTTCTTCCGTCCCGATGATTTCCTGGGAGGCTCGATGTTTCGAATCGCAGTACTCGTTTCTCTTGTTGTCGGTGCGTGCGCGACGGATTCGTCGACGGGGATCGATCCGTCGGCGATCACTTGCCCGCCCGAGTCCACGCTGTCGTACGAGAACTACGGCCAGCTCGTGATCGAGGAGCAGTGTCTCTCCTGCCACGCCTCGAAGGAGCGACCGAAGCTCGGAACGCTCGAGGACGTGCGCGCGAGTCGGCAGCCGATCATGCGCACCGCAGTCTCGAGCACGAGCATGCCGAGGGGCACTGGCATGCTGCTCGAAGAGCGCCAGATTCTCGGTGAGTGGCTCGCCTGCGGCGCACCGTGAGCGCTGCCCGGCGATAGACGAGACGCGTCTCGGCGCCTCGAGCGAGCCGCTCGATCGTCGGTAACTTGACTGGAGTCGTCCGCCGACCCGGTCGGTCGGTGCGTTCGATCGACCCATTCGCCGATGCACTTGGTCGGCTACAGGGGTCGATCCGGGTCGTTCGGCCGTCGCACGTACGGGATCGACTCGCGGCGTGCGGCGTCATCTCCAGTTGTCGTCGTTCCCAGGGATCTCCCTTCGAGGTGTTACCGACGTCGAACGGCTCGATCGAACCGCCGAGACGCATGGCGCCGATGGCGCCGTGATCTCGCAACTCGGATTGGTGCATCGCGCGTTCCAGGCCTCAGCCCGCGGCTGCGCGTCGCTCGGCGCGAGGCGCCTGGCAGGACGCGCTCGGCTTTCGCGCCGCGGCGACGATCGCGCAACTCGTTCGCGCTCGGCTCACGGGCTCGGGTGCTTCGCGTCGAGCTCGTTCGTCACCTTCTCGCTGAGCTGTCGGATCGCCTTCACAAACGACGCGAGTTGATCCGAGATCGCCTCACCAGCGCGTTTCCCGGTGCGCTCGATCGTGGCCTCGATCTCGTCGAGTCGTGGTCGGAGCTCGTTCCAGCGATCACGCGCTTCCATGCTCGCGAGGTGGATCTTCAGCTCGAGCTCGTCCACGACGCGGCGAACGTCTTTCCAGGTCTGTGATGCGTTGTCGCTCATGGGATCGAGCGGTGCAAGCTCGATGCCTGTCGGCTGAGCTCGCGCCCTACGAGGCAACCGCACATGCGAGAGGCACGTCGCATGCAGAGTTCGCGGTCATGTCCAACATCTCGACGGCACTCGTGCTCATGCTGGGCAGCTGCGTGTCCGCACCACCGGCACCTGCGCCTCGATCCGGACAGCAAACCGGCGGGCTCGAGCACCGAATGGCGAACTGTCCGTCGGCGGTCGCCGGTGCGATCACGAACGTCGTCGATGCGCCCGATGGCGTGTTCATCACCGTCACGGCGAAGGATCCAGGCTCGCAGAGCCGGATCTTCGCGCTCGCGGAGGTCCACGGGCGCATCGGTGGGCCGGAGGGCAACGCGCCGGAGCACACGGGGCTTCACGGTGGACCGGGCGACATCGGGCATTGCCCGATCGTTCACGTCGCGACCCGGGTCAGCTTCACGCGGATCCCCGACGGCGTGAGGTTTCACGTGCGCGCGCTCGGCGCCGACGGTGTGAAGGCCCTGCAGGACGACACGCGGGCTCGCGCGAGTCGCGTCCCGGCCTGGATCGCGAACGAATAGGCGGCGTCGAACCCATGAACGACCGACAAGACGAGGCCATCGAGCTGATGACGCGGTTCGCCGACCGCACCGGCCTGACGTCGGAACGCTCCGCACAGCGCTACCTGTGGACCGACGCATTCGCCGTCTGCAACTGGCTCTCGCTCGACCGCGCGACCGGCGATCGAGCCTACTCGGAGCTCGCGCTGCGACTGGTCGAGCAGGTGCATCGAACGCTCGGCCGGCATCGGCCGGATGACTCGCGGCGCGGCTGGATCAGCGGGCTGCCCGACGGCGAGGGCGAGGTACACCCCACACGCGGTGGGCTACGGATCGGCAAGCCACTTCCAGAACGGAGGCTCGGCGAGATCCTGAACGAGCGGCTCGAGTGGGATCGCGACGGTCAGCACTTTCACTACCTGACCAAGTGGATGCACGCGCTCGATCGCGTCGCCCGGTCGACGGGCCAGACGATGTTCTCGGGCTGGGCACGCGAGCTGGCAGGAGTCGCCCACCGCCAGTTCACGTACGAGCCACACGAGGGCGCGCGCAAGCGGATGTACTGGAAGATGAGCATCGATCTGACGCGGCCGCTCGTGGCTTCGATGGGCCATCATGATCCGCTCGACGGGTTCGTCACGGGTCTCGAGCTCGAGCGCACCGCGCGCGAGCTCGGCCTTCCGCCCGACCCCGCACTCACCGCGGCGACCGCGGACTACGCGTCGATGCTCGAGCCCGAGCACCTCGCGACCGCAGATCCGCTCGGGCTCGGCGGCCTGCTCGTCGACGCGAACCGGATCGAACAGCTCTCGCAAGGCGCCGCGTCGAACGAGCTCCTGGAGGCCCTGCTCGCCGCCGCCCTCGTCGGACTACACCACTACGTCGAGCAGGTCGATCGAAGCTTGCCGGCGGCTCGCCGCCTCGCGTTCCGGGAGCTCGGGCTCGCGATCGGCCTGGCGGCCCTGGATCCGATGAAGCAGCACGCGGCGCGCCGGCTCGCCGCGACCACGGTCCACCAGCTCGACCAGCTCTCGCGGTTCCTGCCCCTCCGCACCGAGATCGAGGAGGTCTGGCGTACGCCGGCGCATCGCGAAGTCGACACGTGGCGCGAGCACGAGAACATCAACGACGTGATGCTGGCAACGTCGCTGACTCCGAGCGGGTTCCTGAGCGCTTCCTGACGCCGTTCACGGGCCGCCAAGCCCGACCCGCGACCGCACGCTCGACAGGCACCCCAGCGCGATCGCCACGCCGATGGCGATCGCGAGGAGCTTCCACGCCTCGAACCCGTTCGCGGGCGGCGCGACCGAGCTCGACATGCTCGTCGGCGGACCGAGGTCACCCTTCCCGAGCTCGATCGCGAACGAGGCACCGAGGCGCGCGAACTTGATCGCGTGGTCGGCGTTATTGCCGCTCCGCTCGAGGGTGTCCTTCGGGGTGTGGATCGACCGGTTGCGCTGGCTCTGTCGGGACTCGAACGGCATCGAGGCCGGGATGCCGGCGCGATACCACGACGCGTGATCCGAGCAGCCGTAGCCGCACGCGTCGAGGCCCCACGTCGCGCCGACGTAGGCCTCGATCAGCTGGATCACGAACGTGTTCTGCGCCGCGTTCGTGAAGTCCTTCATCAGCCAGATGTCCTTGTCGGAGCCCTGGTAGTTCGTCATGTCGAGCTGGAGCACGCCGACGACGTTGACGTTGCGTTGCTTGTAGTCGCGCACGATGCCTTGCGATCCGCGCAACCCGACTTCCTCGGCGGCATACGCCATGAACTTCACCGTGCGCTCCGGCCGGAAGTCGTGCGCGAGCAGCACGCGCAGGACCTCGGTGAGCGTGGCGATGCCCGATGCATCGTCGTCCGCGCCGGGTGCAGTGCTGTCACGGCCACCGCGCGCGATCGAGTCGAGATGACCGCCGATCACGACGACCTCGCTCGCGCGAGTCGAGCCCGGGATCGTGAGGATCACCGACTTCTGCGTGTAGCCGTGATCGAACAGCTCGATCGTGACGTCGGAGCGGGACGTGAAGCTGCGCCAGCGATCGCGCAGCCAGGTCGACGCGGCGGCGCCGCTCGCCGACTGGTAGTAGCGGTTCTGCATCGCCGACAGCTCGCCGATCGTCTCGAGGATCCGCGAGCGATCGAGCGTGGGGAGCACGGCTTGCACCATCTCCGCCTGGTCCAGCGTGTAGTCGACCGCCACGGCGGCGAGCCCTGCGTGATCCGCGTGGAGGGACGCGCGCGCCTCGTCGATCGAATCGTGCAGCAGGTAGCCACCGCAGCGGTGATGCTGCTCGTGCATCTGCTCGGACAGCGCCTCGAGGTCCTCGGCGTCGAACGCGATCACCGCGACGTCCCCATCGGTCTCGACGACTTCGAGCACGGAGCCCTGCCGAGCGGCCACGGTGCGCGCCGTCACGAGCGCATCGGCACCGATCGAGATGTAGCGCTGCCCGACCTCGATCGGCGCGTCCTCGTGGGTATCGGGTGGCGGGCTCGCGCAGCCGGCGATCGCCGCGGCGAGGATCAAGGCGCTGCGCATGGCTCCAGTCTACCCGAGCGATCACCGGGAGGAGCGGGTATCTCGGGCCTCACGTCCGTTCGACCACGACGAGGTGGTGCTTGCCGGCTGCACTGCGCGGAAGCTCGGGGACGACCTGGACCTGTACGTCGATGCCGGCGAGCAGGCGCGTCGCGTTGCGGCGGATCTGGGCGAGCGCCGATTCCGGCAGCCGCTCGGATTGCACGAGGCGGATCGTGACCGACGTGTCGCGATGCTGGACCACCTGGAACTGCCGCACCGCAGACGAGACGTCGTGGAACAGGTTGCTGAGCGAGATCCCGCTGACGGCGGAGCCTCGTGCGTCGTGCAGCGTCTCGGAGACGCGGCCCTGGACCGACCCGATCCGCGGCAACGTGCGCCCGCACGCGCACCGCTCCGACGACCCGGCGGTGGCGATGTCGCCGTTCGCGTAGCGGATGAACGGCATCGCGTGGTTGTGCAGGTCGGTCAACACCACCTCGCCGGTCTCGCCCTCGCGCGCGGGTCGCTCGCGGCCGTGCTCGGTGATGACGAGCTCGACGACGAGGTTCTCCATCGAGACGTGGAGGCCGTCGTGGACCTCGCACTCGCCGGCGATCATCATGACCTCGCGGCAGCCATAGACGTCGAACACGGCGCCAAACGCGCGCTGGAGGTCTTCACGATCGCGCGGCGTCACGCGCTCTGCGCCGCAGATCGTCGGGATCGTGGGCCACGTGCGCAGGCCCTTGCGGTTGATGTAGCGCGCGAGCTCCGCGCCGGCCTGGGCGTAGCAGACGAACACGGCTGGCCGTGCGGTCCGGATCACCGAGACGACCTCGTTCAGCCCGGCCTCGCTCATGACCGCGCACGGGAGGTAGCGCTCGCGATGCATCCGGCGATCGAGCGCGACCTTGACTCGGGTCTGCCACGGTGGCTCCGTCGGTAGCGGAGCGCCCCAGAAGTGCAGCGCGCGATCGCCGGGCCGATAGCCGGCCCATCCGTAGCCGCGAAACCTGACCGCCCGGCGCCAGTGCTCGCTGTCGGGCTCGAAGCCGAACAGCATCGGCTCGCCCGTCGTACCGCTCGTCTGCTTGCGAATCGTCGGTCGCGGCGGTGCGGTCGATTCGCGCGTGCCGCCACATGATCGAAGATCGGCGCGTCGCAGCACGGGCAGCTTCGGCAGATCCTCCGGCGTGCGCACGTCGAACGGGATCAACCCCAGCGCCTCGAAGCGAGCGCGATACATCGGCACGTGGTGATACGCGTGGTCGATCAACTGCGACAGCGCCGCCGACTGAAGCGCGTGCAGCTCGTCGAGCGAGCGCCACTGGGTTCGCTCGAGCAGGCGCAGGTGCTCGAGTACCGGTCGCCGACGAACATGGGTCTCCCAGATCGGGAACAGCACGGAACGAAACAGCGCGCCGTAGACATCCATAGGACCTCAGGTGGAAAGGATCATCTGGCCTCGACCGGATCGCGATGCACGGTCGCGACGAGACATGCCGCGCTGCCGCCCGCGAGATGGAACTGCCCGAGCGGGACGACGAGCGTGCGATAGCCGAGCGTCCTGACGAGCGCCTCGATGCCCGGATCGTGTGCGCCGAGCACGATCGTCCGGCCGATCACCACCAGGTTGAGACTGAAGTCGAGCGCGCTCTCGCGCCTCACGCGGATCACGCGATGGATGCCCCGCACATGTTCGAGCACGCGCAACGAGTCCGGGGTCAGCGCGTCGGGACACACGAGCGCGGTGCCATCGGGAAGCATGCTGAGCGCCATGTCGAGGTGATAGAGGTGCGGATCGCACAGCTCGAGCGGCCACACCGGAACGCCGACCTGGCGCTCGAGCCACGCGCTCGCCTCGCGGCGCGACCTGAACCCATGCCCGAGGAACAACCCGTCGCCCGACGGCAGCATCACGATGTCGCCGCCCTCCCACGGAGCCCCGTGGTCATCGCAGACGACCTCGTACCCCTGCCGCGCGTAGCACCGCGCGCGTGCCGTGCGCTCGCGCTGCCGCTCGGGATGCAGCAGCCGCGCGAGCAGGGCGTATTTGCGACTCCGCCGCGCGAGCAGCAGCGCCGGATCCTTGATGAACACCGAGTCGTACGCGCCGTGGATGAACGGCAGCCGGACGATCAGGACGCCGGCCGCTTCGAGCGCCGCGACAAACGCCGCGTGTTGCATGGCCGCGAGTGAGAACTCGACCGACCCGATCGACATGTGCGGGTTGATCGACCACGCGACCTGATAGCGGCACTCCTCCGCGGCATGATGGTCGGCACACTGCAAGGCACTGACGGCGAACGTGGGGATCGCGAGCGCCGCGGCGATCGCCTCCTCGGACCGCTTCGGCTGGCTGCGGCGCGGATCGAACCAGGGTTCGGCCTTCATGTGTGGACTCCGAGCTCGCGCCGGTACCGCACGAAGCAACGCTGGCCGGCACGCAGCCGCATCAGGGCACCTTCGGCGATCGCGACGGCCCGCGTCGGATCTTCGCGAACGAGTGGGGTGATGACCTCGCGGTTCCAGGCGCGTGAGTGCGCGATGTCGAGGGTGGAATGCAGGGCGTAGTACTGGCGGTCACGCGCGCGAACCTGCAGTCGCTTGAGGCCGCGGTTCACGCACCCCGTTCGATCGGGTGCGGTGAGCTCGACGACCCCGAGCGCACCGACGGCGTGGAACGCGTAGTGCCGGTTGAACGCGAGCCCGGCGAGCAGGTTGCCCAGCGCCTCCGCTTCGGGGACCGCGTCCTTGGTGCGGTCGAGCTCGAGCGCGTCCGCGAGGCGCGCCAGCATCGGCCCGTGCATCGCGCTCGCCATCCCGCGGCCCATCTCGTCCCAGTAGTTGCGCGCGAGCTCGAGCTTCGCTTGCTCCGGCATCCTGAGCTGGGTCAGCGCCACCAGGTCATCGAAGCCCGCCTCGCCGGCGATCTCCTGGCGCAGAAACCACCGCAGCTGTTCGATCGAGGCCTCGTGTTCTAGCCAGACGAACAAGGGATCGTGCTGGCCCGGGCCGGTCTCGCGCAGCGCCTCGAACCAGGCGATGAAGCCGTCGGCATCGGCCGGCGCAGCGCGCGCTTGCTCCGCCTCCGCCGCACGGCAAGCCGCGAGGTACTCGTGCTCCATCACGCGCCGCTCGTTCTCGGACGCGAGCATTCCGGGCCACGGGTCTTGCTCGAGCGCTGGCTTCAGCCGCACCTCGTTGAGCTTTCGCAGCTCGCGGTGGAGCTCGCCTTCGTCGAGGGCAACCGCTGTAGATTTGCTATTCACCGCATCTCTCCTAGTCGTTACTCGATGACTCGGAACCTAGCAGTGCGATCGACTCCTGCCTGCGAGCTAATCTGTGAGAGCTCGCTGGCGTGCGCCCGCCCCTCCTCGCGAGCGCACGCGCGTCGCGATCATCGACGAACACCGAGACGCCCGCGCGCGCGGCTGTCAGCGCAGCCCGCAGTGACGATCGCTCTCAGCCGATCGCCTAGCTAGGCGATCGTTGTAAGCACGGCCTGTCGTGAGGGCCGCCGGAGATCCGCTGACCCGCCCGCGCCCGGCGCTAGATCTGCTCATGGCTGACAATGATTCGCGCGCGGGCATCCGCTACACGACTCCAGAAATCCTCGACTTCGTCCATCGCACGCATGGACCGCACGACGCCGCGCTCGCGCAGGCGTTCGCGGTGCCCGAGGGCATTCCTGCGATCCAGGTCGGCCCGAGCGACGGCCGCCTCATCTACGTGCTGTTGCGCCTGGCCAGGGCGAGCAAGGCGGTCGAGGTCGGCACGCTCGTCGGCTACTCGGCGATCCACATGGCGCGCGGGCTCGCGCCCGGTGGCCGGCTGTGGTCGATCGAGTACGAGCCGCGCCACGCCGAGCTCGCGCGCGAGAACCTCGCCGCCGCCGGCCTCTCGGATCGCGTGACCGTGCTCGTCGGGACAGCGCTCGACATCCTGCCGACGCTCGTGAAGGAAGGCCCGTTCGACGCGGTGTTCATCGACGCCGACAAGGTCAACTACGATCGCTACGGGATGTGGGCGCTCGAGAACTTGCGTCCGGGCGGGCTCGTCATCGGCGACAACGCGTATCTGTTCGGCGAGCTGATGGACGATAGCGAGGACGCTCGCGCGATGCGCGCGTTCCACGAGCTCGTCGCCGATACCTGTGACTCGGTGTGCGCTCCGACCCCCGACGGGCTGGGCGTCGGCATCAAGCGATAGATCACGAAGAACTCAACGAGCCAGGCTGCGCTGACGCGTCACCTCGGCTGACCGGCGGCCAGCTTCGGTTGCGCCGCGTGGATCCGCGCCTGGCGATCCGCGTGCTCGGCGATCGAGGGGGTCGCGCGCGCGGCGATCCGCGACATCGCGATCGAGAGTGCCTGCGCGAGCCCGTCGGGGCTCTGCACGCGGAGCGGCTCGATCTCCTCGAACTGCTCCGACCACAAGGCCTCGCCGGTCTTGGCGTCGGTCAACGTCAGCTCGAGGACGATCCGGCCGAGCCAGCTCGTCTTCGACGCGTCGACCTCCTCGATCGCGAGTACGCGGCCGCGAACGACGATCGGTGACTGATCGGTCACCTCCCGGATGACGGTGCGGAAGCGCCCGCTGCGCTCGAGCGCCTGCTCGAGGAAGTTGCCGACCATGACGCCGGGAGCCGCGCTCCAGCGATGGTACTGGTAGTAGTCGAGCCGGTACGGAGTGCTGCGATAGACGATACGATCGTCGTCGTATCCGGAGTCGGTCTCGAGCGACTCGAGCACGATGACGAGGTCGCCCGGCGGTGCCTTCGCGGTGGCGCCGGCGAGCTGGTAGTAGCGCGTCTCGGGGACCTTGCCGCCGCACGCAGCCACCGCGAGCGCCGATGCGACCAGCGCGATGATGGGTTGCTTCATGGCAGCATCCTCTCGCCCTGCGAGTCACCGAAGAACAGGCGGGACGGGCGCTGGCGGACTTCGCGCGCGAGCTCCTTGAAGCTGCGGCTCGCCTGGCGCAGGTCGAACACGGCAGAGCGCAGCGCGCCCTCGTTGTCGTGGACCAGCCCCTTCATCTCCGACACGAAGTCACTCGCGTTGGCGAGCAGCTGCGAGACCTGGCCGTCGAGCATCACCTGGGCGGTCGTCGCCGATTCTCCGACGGTCGCGATCGTCTGGCGCAGGGTCGCCCGGTTCTCGGCGATCATCGTGTTGAGGCCGGTGCTGGCATCGGCCAGGTTCCTGGAGGCGAGCTTCGCGCTCGCCATGATCTCGGACATCGCCGCGAACTGCTTCGGATCGGTGACCACGGCGAGGTTGTCGACGACCTTGCTGGCGCGTCCGATGAGCAGCGTCGAGTCATCGACGAGCGTCTGCGCCTGCTTCTCGAGCTTGTCCAGCAAGCTGTCGCCCTGGCTGATCAGCGAGCCGGGCGCGAGCCGCGGCGCGCGCAGCGAACCGCCGCGTAGATCGATGACCCGCAGGCCGGTGATCCCGGCCATCTGGAGCAGCGCGCGTGTATCGGCGTGGATCGGCGTGCCTGCCTTGACCGAGATCGTCACGACGACCTTGTCGAGGTCGTCGGGCGCCACGCTGATGTCGTCGACGGCGCCGACGCGCATGCCGTTGAGGAACACCTGAGCTCCATGGGCGAGGCCCATGACCGACCCCTCGAACTTCACCGTGTAGCGGTCGCGGCCCTCCCAGAACCGCATGCCACCGAAGACGATCACCACGATCGCGAGCAGCGCGCCGGTCACGGCGGTGAACAGTCCGATTCGAATCTTCTGAGCCTTGGTGGTCATGTGAGTTACCTCGCGTGCAGCCCGACGCCGTTTGCCTGCCCCGTCGTCGCCTGGGTCGTGCCGGCGATGCGGTGAAAGAAGTCGTAGACGTGATGATCCGTGCTCGCGGCGAGCTCGTCGATCGTGCCGCTCGCGCAGATCTTGCCCTGCCCGAACATCACGCCGCGATCGGCGATCGTCCGGATGCTCTCGAGCTCGTGGGTGACGATGACGAGCGAGATCCCGAGCGCCGAGCGGAACTGGAGCAGCGTCTCGTCGATGCTGGCGGCGACGATGGGATCGAGCCCCGCAGACGGCTCGTCGCAGAACACGAGGTGCGGATCGAGGATCGTGGCGCGTGCGAGCGCCGCGCGCTTGCGTTGACCGCCGGAGAGGCTGGCCGGCGCGCGCTCCTCCATGCCTGCGAGCCCCACGAGCCCGAGCTTCATGCGCACCATCTCGCGGATCACCGGCTCGGGGAGCTTCGTGAGCTCGTGCAGCGGCAGCGCGATGTTGTCTCCGATCGTCATCGAACCGAACAGCGCGTCCTGTTGAAAGGCGGTGCCGGTGCGGCGAAGCAGCTCGTTGCGGGCCTCCTGCGGGAGGTCGTACAGCGACTGGCCGAACAGCAACACGTCACCCGAGAGCGGCGGCAACAGGCCGGTGATCGTGCGGAGCAAGGTCGACTTGCCGCAGCCCGAGCCTCCGAGCAACGCGACGATCTCGCCGTGCCCGATCGTCAGGTTGACGTCCTCGAGGATCGGCTTGTCGTAGCCGCAGACGAGGTCGCGACACTCGAGCAGCACCTCGGTCATGAATGCCTCGCGATCGTGACGACGGTCGCGAAGACCGCATCGACGAGGATGATGCTGAAGATGCTCACGACCACGGTGCGTGTGGTGGCCTGCCCGACGCTGCTCGGATCCCCGTTCGCCCGCATCCCGAGGTGGCTACCCGCGGCCGCGATGATCCAGGCGAAGACGAGGCTCTTGAACAGGCCGTGTGCGAAGTCACCGATCGTCAAGCGCTCGGCGACGCGTTGCCAGTACGCGGCCACGGGCATGTCGAGTGCCAGCGAGGCCACGAGCATGCCGCCGAGCATCCCGATGAACATCGACAGCAGCGTGAGCGCCGGTCCCGCGATCGTGATCGCGAGCAGGCGCGGCAGGATCAAGAACCGGTTCGGGTTGATGCCCATCGTCGCCAGCGCGTCGATCTCGGAGCGCACCTTCATCGTGCCGAGCTCCGCGGCGATCGCTGCACCGGTGCGGCTGGTCAGGATGATCGCGGTGATCAGCGGACCGAGCTCGCGGACCATCGAGAGGCTGATCATGTCCGCGACGAACACGCCGGCGCCGAACTGCTGCAGCTGCGTCACGCCCTGGAACCCCATCGTGATCCCGAGCAGGAACGACAGCAGGCCCACGATGAACACCGCGTCGAAGCCCATCTCGATGATCTGCGATCCGACCGAGCCGGCGGGCAGCCGCTTCCGGCGGGTGAGCACCAGCCCGCCCTGGCGGACCGTGTCGGCGATCATCGCGGTGAGCGCGCGCGCTCCGGTACAGATGCCGACCACGCCATCGCCCACCTGCTCGAGCACCGTGGGCTGGATCGCGGCGGCAGGCTCGTCGATCGTCCGCGGCAACATGTCGAATGCCGCGCGGTGGTGACCTCCGAGCTCGGTGAGGTCGAGGGTCTTGCCGTGGCGCGCGAGCATCCGTCCGACCAGCGAGACCGCCGCGACACCCGACGAGTCGACCCGCCCCGCCCTGGAGAAGTCGATCACGACCGTCCTGACATCCCGCCGCCGCGCCAGCGACTGAAGCTGCAAGTAGAACGCGCGCGCCGTCGGGATGATCAGATCGCCTTGCAGCCGCACCACGACGGAGCGCCCGTCGCGCTCGACGCTCGTGGTGGTTGCCGACATCTCACGGACTCACTGCAAGAACGTGCGCAGACCTGCGGTGCGGATCCAGGACGGCGGCCGTGTCGATTTTGATTGCAGCGTGGGCGGTAGGAGTACCGCGCGGGCGAATTCGCCCTCGCCGGTCGGGTCGCCCGAGCTACGGCCCTCGACCGGCTCGTCGCGGCGACGGCACGTATGATGCGTGGAGGGTCGACATATGCTCGAACCCAGCCTCGCCAGGAACCTCATCAAGGAAGCCATGCCCGTCGTCTGCTCGAAGGACGGCCAGTTCGCCGTCGTCGACCACATGGAGGGCAGCGACACGATCAAGCTCGCGAAGGATGCCGACGGCCAGCACCACTACATTCCACTGACCTGGGTGACCTCGGTCGATGACAAGGTCCACATCAACCGGCCCGGCGATCAGGCGATGCAGGAATGGTCGACGGCGCCCTCCGATGCCGGGCCCGACGTCCTCGAGATCGGCTCGGCGCACGTCAACAGCGTCGACGCGACCGTCGGCCTGCCGATCGTCTCTCGCGTCATGGCGCGCAAGCACGAGCTCGAGGCGTTGCTCGCGAGTCTGCCGGACGACGACGTCCGCACGCGCGGTGACATCGATCTGGCGCTCAGCACGATCAACGAGCTGCTCACCGGCGATCTCGTGGATGTTCCTTCGGTCGTCGTCGCCAGCATGAGCCGCTGGCTCGAGCGTAACAAGCACGTCGCCGAGAGCACGAACACCGTCGTCGATGCCGTCGCACCGATCGCCGCGGCGGGACCGATGCCCGGCGGCAACTGATCGTCACCGACCACCGCAGGGTGTAACCTGTGAGCCATGGCGAGGACCGTCAGATGCAAGAAGCTGCAGCGCGAGCTGCCCGCCATCCCGTACAAGCCGTTCAACGACGCGCTCGGCGAGCGCATCTACAACGAGATCTCGATGGAGGCATGGAAGCTCTGGATCGAGCACTCGAAGATGGTCGTCAACGAATACCGGCTCGACCTGACCTCGGCCGAGTCGCACAAGAAGCTCAAGGAGCAGTGCGAGGCATTCTTGTTCGGTGAGGGCGCGGCGTTGCCGCCCGACTACGTGGCGCCAGCACAGAAGTAATGCAGCTGGCCCTGATCTCCTGTTACGAGCTCGGTCACCAGCCGCTTGGACTTGCGCTGCCGCTGGCGTTCCTCGAGCGCGCCGGATACCGGCCGGTCGCGCAGGATCTCGCGGTCGATCGACTCGACGAGGAGCTCGTCCGCGGCGCCGACTTCGTCGGGATCTCGGTGCCGATGCACACCGCATTGCGCCTCGGCGTCCAGGTAGCGGCGCGCGTACGCGAGCTCAACGCCCGCGCGCACGTGTGCTTCTTCGGGTTGTACGCGCCGCTCAACGAGGCGTACCTGCGGGCGAACGGCGCCGACTCCGTCCTCGGCGGCGAGCTCGAGGTGGAGCTGGTCGAGCTGGTCGACCGGCTCGCGAGCGGTGTCATGCGCGCCGCGCCACCGATCACGCTGGCGAAGCTCCAGTTCCCGCGGCCGCATCGTGCAAGCCTGCCGCAGCTCGATCGCTACGCGAAGCTCATCCGCGACGACGGCGAGCACGTGGCGGGCTACCTCGAGACCTCGCGCGGCTGTCTTCATCTGTGCCGCCACTGCCCGATCCCGCCGGTCTACGGTGGCCGGTTCTTCATCATCGACGCCGCGACCGTCCTCGCCGACGTGGCCGCCCAGGTCGAGCTCGGTGCCGAGCACATCACGTTCGGCGATCCCGATTTCTTCAACGGTCCGCGCCACGGCATGGCGATCCTCCGCGAGCTGCACCGCCGGTGGCCCGAGCTCACGTTCGACGTGACGATCAAGATCAGCCACCTGCTCGAGCATCGCGGGTATCTGCCGGAGCTCGCCTCGCTCGGCTGCGCGTTCATCGTGAGCGCGGTCGAGTCGCTCGACGACGGTGTGCTCGCGCGCCTCGCGAAGGGCCACACGCGCGCAGGTTTCGAGCAGGCGCTCGGGCTCACGCGCGGCGCCGGACTCGTGCTGCGACCCACGTTCGTTCCGTTCACGCCGTGGACGTCGCTCGAGCAGCTCGCCGAGCTGATCGATTTCCTCGAGGGTGAGGGCCTCGTCGACTGCGTCGATCCGGTGCAGCTGTCGGTGCGGCTCCTGGTCCCGCCCGGCTCGCTCCTGCTCGGGCTCGACGCCTTCGGCGTGCTCGACGCCGCGGCGCTGTCCCACGTGTGGACCCACGCGGATCCGCGGGTCGATCGCCTGCAGCAAACGATCGCTCGGATCGCCGCCGATGCAGCCGACCAGGTGCTGCTACCGGGGCAGGCATTCGCGCGCATCCGCGAGGCCGTGTACGACGCGTGCGGCCGCATCCCGGTGGCGCGCCCGAGGTCGCCTCGCCCGCCGGTACCACGCCTCAGCGAGTCGTGGTTCTGTTGAAGTGAACCCCTCGCGAGCCAGTTCGGCTCGCTCGCTCATCCGCTCCTATAGCAACGTGGCGATGGTGAACCGGAGTGCGGCGCCGGCCTGCCGCAGCGCCGCGATGACCTCGTGAGGCTGCTCGCCCGCGGCGAACACGAAGCCGAGGTACTTGTTGCCTTCGGGGAGCGGCATGACCTCCTCGCCGACGCGCGCCGTGATCGTCACCTCGCGCACGCCCGGCACGCTCGCGGCGACCTCGACCCCGTCGATCGCCCGCAGCACGCCCGCGCGGGGGACCGGCAACATCAGCACGCCCGTCGCTTCGCCGGTTCGCGCGTACGATGGCTCGCGTCGCAGCGCGTGCGCGATGACGAGCTCCTCGAGAGAGATCCCCGCGCCGAAGCGAAGCGCGCGGCCGCACAACCCACCGATCGAGCGCGCCGCCACCTCGATCACCACGGGATCGCCGGCCCCGAGGCGAAGCTCGGCATGGAGCGGCCCCTCGCACAGTCCGATCGCGGCGGCCGCCTCCGCGACCCGCACCTCGATCCGGCGCTGGAGCTCGCCGGGCAAGCTCGAGGGCGTCACGTAGATCGTTTCGGCGAAGAACGGCCCGTCGAGCGGATCTGGCTTGTCGAACAGCGCCAGCCGCTGCAGGCTCCCCGCGCGTAGCAGCCCCTCGAACGCCACCTCGGGACCCGCGACGAACTGCTCGACGAGCACCGATGCAGCCGCCTCCGGATCGCGCGAGATCAGCTCGGGATCGGCCAGCAAGCGCACCAGGCGCGCGAACCGATCGGCGAGCTCGCGCGCGTCGTCGGCTCGCATCACGCCGCGGCTGGTCGACAGATGCCGCGGCTTGATCACCACCGGGAACCGCAGCTCGCGCGCCAGCGCGACCGGATCGCAGTCGAGTGCGACGGCGCGAAACGCCGGCTGCGCGACCCCGGCGGCGGCGAGCCGCTGTCGCAATCGCAGCTTGTCAGCGGTCGCGCGCGTCGCCTCGACCGGATTGAACGGCAACCCGAGGCACTCGGCCGCGAGGGCCCCGATGAGCGCGGTCTTCTCGTCGGTCGCGACGATACCGGCGAGCCGCGGATCGGCCTCCACGATCTGGGCCGCGGCTCGCGGCGGATCGCGAAAGTCGAGCGCGAGCGCACCTTCCGGCCAGACCTCGGCCAGCACGTGGCAGCGATCGGTACCGAGGACCACCTCGACGCCCATCGCCGCGGCCGCACGCGCGAAGTCCGCCGTCTGATACGCCGTCGTGGCGGCCAGCAGCAGCACGCGGTCCTTCGCCATGGACTCGTATACCGCACTGCTCGGCGGCCCGAGTGGATCGTCAGGTACGTTGGCCGGCTCTTCAAGGACTCGGTCCCGTCGATCGAACTCCGATTGGTCGTCGGTGCTGACCCTCGTCGTTGCTCGTCAGCTCGACTTCAGGGTCTTGCTTCGATCCACGATTCGCACTCCGTTACGAGATGCGTTGCCTTCTTGAGCTTTCCCCTTCGCACCTAGCGATCCGCTCCGACCGCCGAGCACACTCCCCCATGGAGCAACGTCCGTGCCGCCGCCGGCTGCGCTCCACGGCGACTCCGAGGACACGCGCGTCCGCCGGGCGGTGAAATCGTGCGCTCGTGTCGTGGCGGACCGTGCGTTCGCACGATCGGCGCCCACGAGAACCTCGCCACCGTCGTCTTGCGGCCGCGGTGAGTTGGTGGAGCCGCGTGGGGGGCAAATCCCCAACGTGGGACGGGGCTCGGCCGTAACACCACGTTCCGACACGCAAATGACCTCGGCCCACTCATTGCTACAGACCAGACCGATGGGAATGCGGCTGGCCTTCGTGCTCGCGGTAGCGGTCACCGGCTGCGCCGAAAAGGCCGTCGAGATGCGGCTCGACCTGCCCACCACGGCGAGCTTCGATGTCTCGTGCGTGAACCAGGTGCAGGTGACGATCTGGAACGCCGACTTCACGACGCAGACGCAGTGCGTCGAGGTGACCCCCTCGAATTCGCTCGCGGCGATCCAGCAGAAGATCAGCGGCCGCTTCGAGCTCGACATGCCCGACGAGCTGATCGCGGTCCAGTTCCACGCGCGCGCCTCCGAGACCCCGGGGACGTGCCCCAGCGGTGACCTGATGTTCTACGCCGGCGCCGAGTACGACGGCGGTGAGGAGATCGAGCTTCCCGTCAGGGGACTGCTCGATTGCTCGGTCCGTGCGGCATCCCCCACGCGGGGTGCGCGGCTCGTCGATTTTGCCGCGCTGATCAGCGGCGATCCCGCGGCCGCGCCGGTCTGTGTCGCGCCGGCCGTGCCCGTGCCGCTCGTCGAGTCCGGCACGATTCACGCTTCGAACATGTCGGCGCCCGACTTCTCGCCCACCGTGACCACCACGTGGGAGACCGCGAACATCGTCGACGGCAAGGCGGCGATCCCGGTCTGGAACACCACGCTCGGCGAGTCGTGCCCCGGCATCATCACGTACGACCTGGCCGGATTCGTCGACTCGGCCTCGTGCATCCAGAGCGGCCCGACGATCTGCGGCGTCGGGATCGAGATCGAGGTCCCGATCCTGTCGTACTCGGTCGCGCTGTCGTCGTGGGACGACGTGATGATCGAAGCTCACAAGAGCGCGGTGCTCGTGACCGTCTGGGATGCCGTGACGAAGAAGCCGATCCAGGGCGCGACGATCACGATCACCACCGGTGATGGTGAGGTCGTCTACGGCGACTGGAGTGTCGCGCAGGCCAAGTTCACCGGGGGTGGAGGATTGGGTACCGCGGCGCGAGGGCTCGCGATGGTCTACTCCAACGAGCCGGTCCTGCTCACGATCGCTGCCCCCGGTCATCGCTCGCAGCAACGCGTCGTCGGATCGCCCTGGGACACGGGCGGTGCCACGATCGTCGTGCTCGAACCCTAGACGACGTACAGGAGGAGCACCGCGCTGACGGCCGCTAGCGAGGCGCCCAGCGCCGCGAACACCCGGCGCCGGCCCCGCTTCATCTCCCCGACGAGCGCGTGCAGGTCATCGCCGCGATCGTCCGAGCCGGGCGCATCGACCATCACTTGCAGGTACGCGGTGGTTCCCGTGGAGACGCTGAACGCGACCCGATCGCTGCCGCTCACGCTGCCGTCGTCGAGGTAGCGGTCCTCGATCGGCAGCACGTCGGGACGAACCTCGTCGTCGGTGGCCTGGGCGTCCAGTCCCTCCAGCTCGCCCTTCTTGAACCACAGGGTCTCTCGAAACTTCTGCACTCGCTGTTTCCCCATGAGCTGGTACATCGACCGCCTTGCCTCCAGCGTGGGGTAGCGATCGGGCTGCACTCCCAGCCGTGTGCGACCAGATCGCACAGCGTGACGAGGCGCCACGGTCCGACCGTCACAAGTCTTCTCAGGCCGATGACCCGGCTTCGCACGGTGGTTGCACTCGCAGTCATCATGCCGTCGTGGATGCTCGCTCGACTCAAGCGCGAAACCCAGCAGCACTCGACCGGCTCCGACGCCGACCGGATGCAGCCGTTCACCGGTCCGGCGAGGGCCGAGACCTACACCAGCTACCTGTGCCGGATCTGGGGGTTCGAGGCTCCCGTCGAGGCGGGGTTCGCGAGGACGGTCGGCCTCGCCGACGTGATCGATCTCCGAGGCCGGGGGCACATGAAGCTGCTCCGTGCGGACCTGCTCGCGCTCGGGATCTCGAGCCCCTCCGAGCTGCCGTACTGCCGGGCGATCCCGACGTTCGCGAGCGTCGCCGAGGCGCTCGGGTGGATGTACGTCATCGAGCACAACGCGCTGTTCAACGGTCAGCTACGCCGCCACCTCGAGAAGCTGCTTCCCAAGCAGCTCGCGTCCGCCGGATCGTATCTCTCCAACGGTGAGCGTGCGATCGGCTCGCGCTTGAGCGAGCTCGGCCTCGCCTTCGATCGCTTCGCGTGCACTCCAGACCTCGCCAAGCAGATCGTCGATGCCGCGAACCTCGGCTTCCGTCGCCAGCGGCTGTGGTTCGCGCAGGTGTTGCCCTCGGACGACCGGCGCCCGCCTACCCGGCTCGGCGCCGCCGACGTACCAGCACGCTGACCACGGCGAGCACGACGAGCAACAGCGTCGCGTCGCCCCGTGACGAGGCGCAACCGGCGCATCCCCTGCCCCGCCGGCTCGACCGAGACGTCGACGAGCAGCGGCCGCGCGATGGCGGAAGCGAGCCGCGACACCTCGGATCGGATCGCCGACGTCTTCTCGATGTAGACGAAGCTTGTTGAGGAGCCGGATCATGTCGACCGCGGCGGCCTTCGCGTGAACGAGCGGCTCGCCGATCATGCTGCCCGACCGATCGATCACGATCGTCACGTCCTTCGCGGCGACCGCGTTCGCGGGGAAGTCCGCGGTCGCCAGCGCGAGCGAACCAGCCATCATGCTGACCGCCCGGGTGCGTCAGCCTCCGTTGGGCCGTGTCAGGTGCCGCGGGCGGTGACTTCCAGGTT
>Ga0299915_10000404_pt1 | contig 32954 bp, 26 predicted proteins | sample RVTome_13_FD_200263 | JGI IMG/M metagenome (GOLD analysis project Ga0299915, IMG submission 200263) | Soil microbial communities from uranium-contaminated site in the Upper Colorado River Basin, Wyoming, United States - RVT92D227 (version 2) ...
GCGGCCCCAGACCGGCAGCTCCCAATCCTCGAAGAAACCTCTAAAAAGATCATCGACCTCGTTGTGTAGCCTCGCCAAAGGGCCTCTTTCTCTTTCTGCTTCTCTCTTTCTTATCGGTATCAGTGCCATAGCAGACACCTCCTTTCTTGACCCTAAATAGGGCTTTTCCCAATCAAATCTTTTCTTGACAGAACTCAATTCAATGTTAGCAAACTCCGTGCCAGACTGCCGGGATGCGCGGGCCGCGAACGAATATCGAATATCGGATGGCGAATTTCGAACTTGGATGTTGCTTGTTCGATATTCGACATTCTGAAAAGGTCTTGCCGGCAGGCAGTCAAGCTGTCAATTTGGCATTTTCCTCACATAAAAAAAGGTTAGCCACGGAGGGCACAGACCCCGTCCTGAGCGCAGTCGAAGGAGCACACAGAGAAATGACCGATTCGGGATAGTCAGTTGACTGATGAATTATTTGATTGGTTAATTGGTAACGGATTCTCTAATCCGCTTATTCTCTAATTCGCTACAAATCTCTGCAAATCCCGCTTTAATAGTGTAGATTTCTCATTACCGAGCGGGCAACAATGCGGACGCATCTTGGATTCGTGCTTCTTAATGATGGCATTTGCAAAGTGCAGAGAAAGCGTTGACCGTCACCAATGATAACTCGGTATGATTGGATTGCCTTTCAGCCGCCGATTGTTAAAATACTATGGTAAAATCAAACTGAATCTCACGAGAAGGCAAGTGTTGGGAACCAAGTTATGAAATCTCGTTGAGTTTGAATATCAAACCACCAATAAGGAAGAAAGTATGTTCTTTGATGATAAATTCATCGAATCCTTACCTGAGGACTTACCCCTTGCAGTTAAGATAATAGGTGACCGGTTTTTCGACTTGTTTAATTCGCTTCAGCGGAGAAACGAAAATGCGAGAGAACTCATACTTGAATCTCGGGCTTTGTTATCAGTGCTTTCTGAAATAGGGGGTCTAGAGATACGTGTGCCTGAATCTGAGAGCGATCCCGCAAAGGATGCCCAGAAAATGGTTAGTTGCATACACAATTTAAGGGACAGTGCTACTCGTATAACCGAGTCAAACAAACTCCAGCGCTACAGGGAGTTGTTTGCTGCGAAGTTCGGTACAGTATTTCACTACGAGTTCTCTGAAGGGGATCTCGAAAGAATCCAGGAATTAATTAACAGACTCAGAGACCTAATCGGTGTATCTAAAGAGTTGCAGGAGAGTCATAAACAACGCCTTTTACGTAAACTTGAAAAACTCCAATCAGAACTTCATAAGAAAGTATCAGACCTTGATCGGTTTTGGGGATTCTTCATAGATGCGAGCATCGTCGCAGGGCAGATAGGTGAGAATGCAAAGCCTATAGTTGAAGTCATGAAGGAAATCGTAAGCATTATATGGCCCACGCAAACTCGTGGTTACGACCTTCCCAGCAATTTTCCCTTCAAATTGCTTGGGCAATCTGAACATGGCAACAAGTCCAACGGTCACTAGGGTAGAAGATTCCTTCTTCTCAGGTAGGTGGTGCGAAATATCGCACCCTACGTGGCTAATGCGGGCCGGCTGGATTTTGGGGAGGGGAATTGAACGTGTCCGGCATTCTTTTTGGCAGTTGGCCGCTCATTGATAGTCGCTGGCCGAGCTAATTGACTATACCCGCCTTTGCGGAGCCTAATTTTCCGATCCCACCTCTTTATTGTATTTGCGTAAGGCTGCGGCCGGTGATATGAATGCAACCTTCTGTGCCTTACGATCCCAGACGGCAAGCGGCCGTTTTTCTTTCTTGTGCCGCTCGATGACTTCTCTGACGGCCTCTCTCATAGCCAAAAGAGCCTTGTCATGCAAAGATAGCCGCTTTTTCATATACCGCCGATACCCTTAACAATATTGTTGTATGAGCATTCGTCGATAATCCTTACTTTAGTATTCTTCCTCTCCGCTATCAATATAGGAATAGGCCCGGCATTGTCGAATAACATCCAGGAATCCGCGAATGATTGATACAACTTGAAGAAATTCCAAATAGACCGTTTGAAACGGCGGAGCACGTCCCGGACAGGAACGTCGTGGCCGCCTTGGGCCACCCTGCCCTTTATACGAGATACACCCAGGTCGGCATCGGGAATCCACAAAAAGAAAATGTGGATTTTGTATCCTTTTTTCCTAAGAGATTTGAACAGATTAACATATAATTTGCCGGAAAGCGTTGTCTCAAAAGCAAAATCGACTCCTCTATTTGCGAATTGATGAATCTGCTCCAGTACCAGTCTGCCTGCCTTTATCGCTGCGGCGCCGGGGAAAAAGGGCGAAAGTCCCTGTGCAATTAGGTCGGGGTTGACAAAATTAGGACACCTAACGTAGTCGGGCAGAAATTTTACCGCAAATGTTGTCTTGCCTGCCCCGTTTGGCCCAGCAATGATATATACACTTGTCTTATTCATACCGCCAAAATTGTAACGGTTCTGTAGCACTAAATCCACCCAAATAAAAAAGTGGGTAGTCGGTAGATTATCTTTCTAATAGAAGATTTCTGCTTTACACCGAAGCGATTTCTGGGTATAATATGCCCGTAACTAATGGATTAGAATCGAAATAGTATAAAGAAGACAGGAGACAGAATACAGAAGGCAGAGAACAGAAGGCAGAAGGCAGAAGACAGAAGACAGAAGACAGGAGACAGGAGACAGAGAACAAAGGACGGAGAACAGATGACACAGGTCAGAGCCGCGAGCAAGAACAATCCGTGGTTAATGAAAAATGCAGGCCAATACAAATTCCCGAAAGCTCTTTCAGACACGGATTTACGCCGATTTACACTGCTTTTGGGGCTTTATTCTTTTGATCTGCGTTCATCCGCGTAATCCGCGGTTAATGACAAAAGCAGGTTAATCAGAGCAAAAAGCGGCGACCATTTTGAGTGTATTATGCAAAACAAAGCCAATTTGCGAAAAGGTCACATGAACATAAGCGTCTTTACCATAAAGGATTATAAAAATGGACCCGCTTTCGGCGTCCCGGAAAGCAAACCCAATCAAAGCCAATTTGTGTTTTTGGCCGGGGAGAACGCCGAGCTCGCAGGGGTCTTGTTGTCTAAAGGGCGTTGTGAGTGCGACTTATTTCTAAGGCAGTAACTTATATGGAACAGCAAAAGGGTAAGAGTCCCAAAGAAAGCACAGTAGAAACAAGATATATCCTTATGCCTCAGCACGCCAATCCCCAGGGAACGGCGTTCGGCGGCGTGATTATGGCCTGGATCGACACGGTGGCGGCAATGGCGGCGCAAAGGCACGCCGGCTGCGAGGTGGTTACCGCCGGCATCGACTCCCTGATCTTCCGCGAGCCGATCCGCATCGGAGACCACGTGGTGCTCAAGGCCTCGGTTAATTATGTCAGCCGGTCATCAATGGAGGTCGGCGTGCAGGTTACAAGAGAAGACCCATACAGCAGCCAGAAAGCCGTCGCTACGACCTGCTATCTGACTTTCGTGGCCCTGGGCGAAGATAAAAAGCCCACGCCTGCTCCGCCGATTTTGCCCCAAACGCAAGAGGAAAAAAGGCGCTATGAGAACGCCAGACTTCGCGTCCAGGCCAGAAAGGAATTACTCAAAAAGATCAAATGACATCCGGCAAGCCCCCCTGCGGCGGCGGCGAGGGCAAGCGCCAGTGCAAGTTTATCTCTATGCCGAGGACTCCGCCGTTCGGGACAGAGATTCAGCCCTGTGATCCGAATGAGAATTGGACCGAATTTCTATCCTGCCAGGATATCGCGGAGGCGGAGCCTTGGACCCATACTTTTGCCTGAGCATTTCTCTTTTCTGATAGCACTGCTCTTTGAAAACGGCGATCTCGGAATCAAGATTCGCGTTTGGCGAGTCGCCGAAAAATGCGTGCACGATCGGGAAGACCAGGTCCGGCTTTTTCTTTCGCAGTTCTTTGGCCATCGCCTCGATCTTTGCGGTGGCGACGCCTTCCTGCATGCAGGTAAATGGGCCTACGTGAAATATGCCGGAAATATACGCCTCGCCGGTCGGCCTTATCAAATCATGCATAAAGTAATACGCGATGGCCGTGCTAAGGGGCGATTCGCCTTCGATATTGCCGTGGGTCTCGTGGTGCTTTTCCAGGGTCTCGATCATTTCCATAGGCGTGGGAAAAACGTGTCTGCCGTCAAGCACATGGTGGAAAGGCGCAGCGATTTTTCCCTCGACAGACGACATATATTTGCCCTTGAGAACTCCTTTGCCGAGTTTGGCTGCGTAGCGTAGAGTCCTGGCTAAATCCAACTGCGCCAATCCCAGTTTGACATCCCGTTTTGCGTTCCTGCGATTCATTTGATTTATGTAGTACAGCCAGTCGGTTATGGGGTCTCTTATTACTTCCAGTTGCTGCTGCTCCAATTGCCGGACTACGTAACTCGTATAAGGATCATGCTGGCGCATGTAGATTTCGCCTATATATAGGACGAGGGGAAAACGCTGCCCGCCGATTTGGAATTTAGAATTTAGAATTTCAAATTTAGAAACCGTTTCTTGGCCCCACGCGACCAGGTCCTGCGTGCGCGCGCCTTTTTCTACCACCCTCTCCAGCGCAGTCAGGCGGTCCTTCTTCAACTGGTCTACCGCCTGGCTGTCATCAGAGTATGGGCGAAATCTCAGAACAATGTCCTCCAGCAGATCCGCTGCTTTTATCCCTTTGAACAGGATCTGCTGCATCTTAATCTTCTCCGAGACGCCGAAGCTTTGTGGAAAAGGTATGTCCAGGTAATCGCTCTCCGAAGAGGGCCCTACGACGGGGACCTTTTCCAGGCCTTCGCGGTCCATAAAGTGCCGCAGCAGCTCGGTGTATTTGCCAAACCTGCACGGGCCGCTTGTAGTGGGCAGCATAACCAGGAAATTGTCTTCCACGTACTGTTTGCCCTTTGCCTCAATCTGCTCCTGCAGGAAGCCAATCGCATCGCCAACCACGCCCTTGAGCGGATGGCAGACCTCAGTATAGATGTGCCTGCGGGCAACTTCGTAACCTCTCTGCGTAGCGGTTGGAAGCGCAACACTATCTATGCCAAAATACTTCAGGCCGGCAACGCCGACATGGCTGCTATCGCCCATGTAAGGAATAAGCCAGATTCGTTTGTCATAGCTGTCGGGCGACGATATTTTCAAGCGTCCGATTTGCAGGCGTTGGGGCCTACTCTGATTTACGACCCTTTCATGGGCCTCCGTCCTGGTAACAAAGGGCGCGTTGTTGGTCTGGGCATCGGTCAGCAGAACCAGCAATGGTTTATTTGCCGCCTGCTGAATCCTTTCTTCTTGATAGATTTTCAGGCTATCCGGCCCACAGGCGAAGTTCATCATCCTGATGCCGAACAGGTTCGGGTGATCCGCCACAAATAGGTGCGCTTTGAGGATTTTTACGCTCTCAACCCAGAACTCGTTGGTAACGATCTGGTCGATTGGGATATTCTCGAATTTATGCTCCAAAAAGATTTGCGGTATGTAATCCAGTCCCCTGACCTGTGAAAACATCGCTCCGGAGTTGGAGCTGGCCTCGGGGTCGAGCAGGACATAGTCTCTGCCAATACCGACGTACGCCTTTAGGTCCGTGCCCTCGATCCGCCTTAAGAATTTGTCGCCCTCCTGAGCGAGGTCGTTCTTGAACCGGGCTTCCGCTTCGTCTGCGGACTTGATAGCGGCTCGAATCTGTCTATTGCTGCACTTCAAGCCCAATCTATCAAATTCCTGCCGCAGCGCGTGCGCAAGATATTCTTTGTCTCCGAAGTGCAGGATGGGATTTATCTGCCTGTTCTTATCCAGAGAAAGAACGTCATTCAGCACGTAGCCCTCCGACTCGGTATAAATGCAGTATTTCAGGTCGGGCGGCGTTTCTTTTCTCTGCTCAATAAAGCTCGGATTGAACAGGTACTCGATTCTGGGGTCGCTATTTAGCACCGCTGCGTGTCCTGTCGCCAACTTTCGGGCGATGCAGAATTCGGTCCTGGAGCTGTCCACTCCGATTTTTGCTATCTCTTTATTGCTCTGCGGCGAAATCACCGGGAAAAAGCCGAGCTTGCGCAAAAGTGCGGCGCTCCAGATTCCCTTTTCGCCCAGCGTTGCCAAGCTTCTTTTAATACCTATAGTCTTGCCGTCTTGCACGTCGCCGTGCCGGCGACGGCTAAACACCGCCTCGCATAAGACGTCCCCATACAGTTTGAAGTGCTTTTCAAATATCTGGTGGTACTTCTGGACATAATCGGGCCTCGGTTTTCCAGCGGACTCAGAATTTCCCCTGGGACAAAAACCGCCCGTAATTATTTCATCATCCTCGATGGAGAACACCTCAAGCTGGCAATCCCTGATGCCGCAGGATTTCCCTTTGAATAGCTCTTTGCAGGCAACCCTGCGTTTCTTAAACGGCATATCGACCAGGTCCCAGCCCCTAAAGGCCGAGTCGCAAGTCTTGCCCTGCTGCTGGAGGCGCTTTATGTTCTCAATAATATCCAGGGCCTGGCCCCACGCCCCGAACATCTCTCTATGCGGATAAGCCTCTATTTCTTTGCCCGTTACCTGCGCCAGAGCAGCCAGAAACGCCTTTCCCAACGGCGGGCCGCCCTGGGCGGAGCACTTTTGCCCTGCGTGCTGAGAGCCGCCAACAAACTTGTAGTAGTAGCTGGCAGCGGTCCCCCTTACTATCGCAGCAGCTATCTCATCTTTGCTGAAGCCTTCGGCGATGAGCCTGTTCTCATCCATCTCCATAAAAACGCCGCAGGTCGAGTCAATTATGGGCACCCTCTTTGCCCTAAGAGCTGCTTCTTGCAGAGAGTTCTCCACGTTGAGGTTTATCACGTCCGCCATATTCTCCAGCGTTTGGCCCGACCCAGCCTGGCAGCTATAGTTCATCTTCGCCTCTTTTACGGTTCCATCAGCGGCGAAGCTGGTGAACTTCATATCCTGACCGCCCACCTCGAAAATGGTATCGATCTGCGGGTCGTAGTGCCTGACGCCCAGAGCGTGACAAGTAATCTCGTCAGTTATCCGATCGGCAAGCTCAACTCCTGTTTTGGCGAGCCGCTCGGCCTTCTTCTTGCTAACTAAAATTTTCTCGTATAGCTTTCTGGCAGAGCCTGTCGCGCCCACGCCCCTGATGATAACCTTGTCCCGCTGCCTGCTGAGGTATCTTAGGACTCGCTTTAGTGACTCTTCCGGATTGCCGTGCGTCTTGATATAGAGTTTGTCTAAGAGTTTGCCCGTTTTTACCTCTACCAGAGCGCCTTTAGTTGTCGTGCTTCCGCCGTCTATTCCCAGGACCACCTCTGTGCCGGCAGGTATTTCTTCTTTGAACTGTTGGTCGGTCGCGTGCACCTTCTGTAGGGAATCAGTCAAAGCCGGGCCAGACTGGCGCTTCTGTCTGCTATATTCAGCGACCTTTTCCAGTTGCTCAATTTTCAGAACGAAGCTGTTGCTCTGCTCTATCGCTTTTAAGGCGGCGCCTACAGCAGCTATGTTGTGGTAGTGCTGGGGCCTTTCTATGGGGATCGCCAGCAGTCCTGCCAAGTGTGCTCTTATAAGGTCATTGCCGAAGACTCCGCCGGTTCCCACGGCAAGATTAGAATTGCTGGCGTCAGCCAGTTCTCGTACGCCCAGCACATCGATCTTGTAGTTTCGGGCGACCGTACGGAAGAGTCCTGCTAAGTTATCGCTTCGGGTTGCGCCCTCGTTTTGCTTGTGAATCAAGTCAGATTGAATCACGACTCCACAGCGTGCCAGAAACTCACTGGGATCTGTCCCCTCATGGGCCTGCTGCTCAGCCCGGCGGAACATTTCCTCCAGGCGTGCTTGTAGCTTCCGCCGATTCCGAACACGGATGGTCTCTTTCGTGCTGTCGTCCGGCGCTGCGCCAGAGTCCTCTAAGGCTGGATTGGGAATCTCTCCTTCAAACAATCTACGGCATTGCTTTTCTATCAGAGTACCAGAGCCGCCGCCGCACTTAGTGCCGGTTCTCCACTCCTGAATAACACGCTTGCCGTTGACTGTTTCCAGGTGAAAAAAGTACGAGTCCTTCGCCCCTATATGCAGGATATATCTGGCATTAGGGCTGATGATCTCAGCACCTTTAGGGATAGCCACACTGTCATATACATATGTTGCCCCTCTCATAACCTGCGGAAATATCTGAGCGCCACTACCTGTAAAAGCGGTGCTCTTGATAGTTCCAAGGGCAAAACTACTAAGTATATCCCGCCACGCTTCTACCACTACCCCGATCGGGTTAGCAAAGTGCATTATCGGCCGCGGCGAACAGATAACCGTGGCATCCTCACTGAGCACCGTATAGTGGACAAAACTACTCCCTACGTCAAAACCTACATACAATGGTTTCCTGCAATCCCAACTCTGTTTTCCAATCATAAGGTGGATAACCTGTTTCTGTAAATGATAAAACCACTAACAACTAACACGCGAATCATCTTAATAATAGCGCGCGTTAATTTTGTCAAGTAAACTCACTACCAAGCTAACAACTCGCGCGGCCTTACTGTGATTAGCTCCCCTTACCTAACAATAGACTCTGCAACCCCTTATGTAAAATCGCATCTCCAAACTCACAAATTTATTGCGTATACAAGTATTACTACTATGAGATTTATACTATTTTAATTTAAAGAGGCACCGCCACTCACATAGGGTAGCCCGACAATCGCGAAAGGGCTAAAATTTTTAGGGAAAAAAGTTGTCAATCTCCACGTTCTGGTGTAAACTAACAAGCCTAGCTTATGTGGTAAATTCACACGTTTTGCTGTTTTTTTATTAAGTATAGGGTGTAATTATGAACGCACAGTTTAACCGAGCCGCACTTGCTGAAGCATTAGGTCTTCTGACTTCTGTTGTCCCAAGCCGCACGCCTAAGCCTATTCTCCAATGTGTTCTAATTAATGCACAGAAAAAAGAGACGCGCATATGCGCCACAGACTTGGAGGTAGGCATTAACCACGCTATTTCCGGTGTTCAGGTTGATGAAGAAGGAGCCATCGCGGTACAGGCCGACAGACTAAATGCCATAGTGCGCGAAAGTACCGAAGATGTGCTGAAGGTAGAAGCTGCAGAAGGTATGTGCACAGTGACGGGGGCAGATAGTAAGTTCACCATCTATGGACAAACAGCCGACCAATATCCTAAGGTCCCTGTTTTTGAGGGTTCTTCTGACATAGAGGTAAGCTTAGAGAATCTGCAGGCTGGTATAGAACAGTGCCTGTTTGCGGCGGCTAAAGAGAGCAGCCGTTACGCTATTAATGGGGTGCTCTGGGAAACAAAGGGCAAGAAAATGTGGCTGGTAGCTACCGACGGTAGGCGCCTGGCACGATGCAGAGTAAACCTATCTTCGGCCCACCGTGAGCAGGCTCAACGAAAAGTGATAGTTCCAGCTAAGACGATGGCACTCTTGAGTAAGGTGGCAGGCCATAACAAAGAAACCGTTGCGGTCAAACTTGTTGACAACCAGATATTGTTTAGCTGCGCCGACGTAGTGCTAAGCTCCAATCTCGTGGAAGGCAATTTTCCGAATTACGACGATATCATCCCGACGGATTACCAGAAAAAGCTGAGGCTATCTACAGCCGCGACGCTGAGTGCGGTTAGACGAGCAGCTTTACTAACCAGCGAGGAATCCAGAGGAATCAAGCTTTCTATTAGCAGCGATAGTATAGTGTTTTCAGGTAGGGCACCTGAAACCGGTGACGCTCGTGTCAGCATGCCCATTGAGTACAAGGGCGAGCCCATTGATATGGGCTTCAATCCACAGTTTTTGGGTGACGCGCTGCGGGCCATCCAGACGCCGGAGTTTGAAATGGAGCTGGGTGAGCCTGACCGGCCGGGCGTAATCAAGAGCGGCACAGATTTTCTCTATGTCCTAATGCCCATCAGCCTTGCTTGAAGGCCAGCACCTTCATAAGGAGTCTGTAAGTTCAGGTCATGTCAGGCTATGATTAGAGGCAACCGACAAGACAAGTATGCTGGCCGAAACCCAACTGCCGACATAGCCAACGGCGCGGTGAAGTTAGGCCAAGTGGTACGTCAAGTTCTAGAGAATCAAATCTCGCCGCGGCAGGGCAGGTTCAGTGCTGTAATTGAATCGTGGCAGCGGTTAGTGCCGGTCGAATTTGCTTGTCACTGTAAGATTATTGACCTTAGAGCGGGGGTGCTGAAAGTGACGGTTGACTCGCCGTCATATATGTATGAGCTGCAGCTATGCCGGTCGGCGCTCCTCAGCGAGCTACAGCGACAATGCCCCGTCGCGCGCATAGGAAAAATTGAGCTTGCTGTGGGCTGAGTATGATCGGCTGCCCAGCAAAGTGCCGCCGTCCGATGCCGCAATTTCTCAAGCCGGAAGCAGTAAATTTCCGAAATTTAATTAGGTAAGGACTATGATGTGGGAGGCATAAACAGAACGGATATATGAGTGCTCATAAGTACGATGCCAGCAGTATTAAGATACTTGGCGGCATAGAGGCGGTCCGCAAGAGGCCGGAGATGTATATCGGCGACCGCGGGCCCGGCGGCCTGCACCATCTGGTCTATGAGGTGCTCGATAACTCCATCGACGAGGCAATGGCCGGGTTCTGCGACAGCGTAAGCGTGCGCATCGGCGCCGATGGCAGCTGCGCAGTAGAGGATAATGGCCGAGGGATACCGGTCGAAGAGCATAAAGAAGCTAAAGTAAGCGCTTTGGAGGTTGCGCTGTGTACCTTGCACGCGGGCGGTAAGTTCGACAATGAGAGCTACAAAGTGGCCGGCGGATTGCATGGTGTAGGCGTAAGTGTTGTTAATGGGCTCAGCGAGTGGTTTGAGGCGGACGTCTATCGAGACGGTAAACAATTCCATTTCGAGTGTGTCCGTGGTAAACGTACCGCCCCGGTAAAGGAGATCGGTCTTAGTAAAAAGCGAGGAACAAAGATAACCTTCATGCCCGACCAGGAGATATTCGGAGATGCCGAGTTTGCCTACGATACGCTGCTGAAGCGAATACGGGAGCTTGCGTATCTAAATGCGGGCTTAAAGATTACCTTCCACGATGACAGGGTGGATAAGAAAGAATCGTTTAAGTTTGATGAGGGCATTAAGGCCTTTATCAGGCACCTGAACGAGGGCAAGGAGGTGCTGCATCAGGACGTGATTTACCTGGCCAAAGAAGACGCCGAATCGAAGCTGACCTGTGAGGTAGCGATGCAGTATAACGATGGCTACACCGAGAACGTGCTGGCTTTTGCCAATAACATCCGCAATATTGACGGCGGCACGCACCTTTCCGGGTTTAAGACCGCGATAACACGCACGATGAATTATTATGCCAAGGCCAACAATCTACTAAAAAACGGCCAGGTTACGACCGGCGAAGACCTTCGGGAAGGGCTAACCGCGGTGGTGGCGGTCAAGCTTGCGGAGCCGCACTTCGAGGCGCAGACAAAGGTCCGCCTGACCAATCCGGAGGTCGGCGGCTTTGTCGAAACTACCGTCAACGAGCAGCTTGGCCATTACCTGGAAGAGCACCCCACAGAGGCAAAGCGAATACTCAATAAGGCCATCCAGGCGGCTGCTGCTCGCGAGGCAGCGAGAAAGGCCCGAGAGCTAACCAGGCGCAAGGGCGCCTTGAGCAGCGCCAGTTTGCCCGGCAAGTTGTGGGACTGTGCCAGCAGGGAAAAAGTCAGTACAGAGATATTTATCGTTGAGGGTGACTCTGCAGGCGGTTCGGCAAAGGCAGGGCGTGACAGAAACATTCAGGCAATTCTGCCGCTGAAGGGCAAAATCCTCAACGTGGAAAAGGCTCGGCTGGAAAAAATGCTCGCCCACGATGAAATCCGAACTATGATAAGCGCGCTGGGAACCGGCATCGGCGTCGATGAGTTCGATGTGCAGAAGTGCCGCTACGGCAAGGTAATTCTGATGACCGATGCCGATGTCGATGGTGCCCACATTCGAACGCTGCTTCTGACCTTTTTCTTCCGCCAGATGCCGGAGCTGCTCGACAAACGCATGGTCTACATTGCTCAGCCTCCGCTGTATGAACTCCGGGTCAAAGGCCAGAAGAAGTCTGAGTATGTTTTGAACGAGAATCAGATGCGACGGCGGATGATTGCTCGCGGCCTTGAAGGAACAGAGCTTGTAATACGCGATGGTCACCGTTTAGCCGTCGCCGGTACGGCGACGGACCCCGCGACAAATCGTGGCGATAAACGGGCAAAGAAAACTGTGGAGACAGCAGAACCGCGCAGAGTCTCCGGCGAGCAACTGGCTGCCCTTGTCAAGGCTCTTGCTGATGCGGAGCGCAGCGTAGGCGTTCTTGCCAGGCGGGGCATTAACTTTGAGCAGTTCGTCAAGGCACATTATGATGGGCAGCAGTTGCCGCGGTTTCTCATTCGCGCGCAAGGGCGTGAGGAAGTCTACTACGACGCTGGCCAGTACGAGGCCCGGCGTTTAGCCGTCGCCGATGCGGCGACGGACGCCGAGGCCGAACAGGCGGTGGTAGCCGACGAGCTGCACGAGGTCGCGCGCATCAATCAGATAAACGAAAAGTTAAAGACCGAGTTTGCCCTTGATCTCTCGGATTTTCTGCTAAAGGCAGAGAAATCCGTTTCGGGCGAGTCTTTGCCCACTAAGTTTGCCCTGCTTCACGGCCCAGACAGCTACGATGTGGCTTCGCTGGCGGATATCTGCCCGGCAGTCAGGCAAATCGGCGGCAAGGGCATTGAAATAAAGCGATTCAAAGGTCTGGGGGAGATGAATGCTGAGCAGCTCTGGGAGACGACGATGAATCCGGCCAGCAGGACCTTGCTTAGTGTCCGGCTTGACGATGCCGGCGAAGCGGACAGGCTCTTTAGCATTTTGATGGGCGATGACGTTCAACAGCGGCGCGACTTTATCCGTGATCACGCCCTTGAGGTCCAGTACCTTGATATCTAACCCGGCTACGGCTCGGTCCTCCCTTCGAGAAAATATACGGATACGCATCGGACTCCGCCGAGACGAGAAAAAACAGCCGGGGCGTGCGCCCCGGCCTTTCCCCGGTAATTCTACAGCGGGTTCTCCCTTGATGTGTGGCGACCCCGATAAGTCGGGATGCTCGGGTATCAGTAGGCAAGAGGTTGTACCCGCTGCCGAAATAGGGCTAAATATAAGCTGACTTTTGGAGTCCTTTGGGACCCCACCTTCTTTTGCACAAGCCCGTCTATTATATTAGAACGCACCTACTGCCCAGAACGTTACAGATAATTCCAGAGATTGGGCAATTCTCTGGGCGAAAACCGTGCTCATCGCCGCAGATTTTGGCTGGGCCACGAGCCTGTCTCAACGCGCCCTGGGCCAGGACTTGCACGTGACGTCAGTATCGCCGCTCGCTGGCGGAACTGGTCGTAGTCGGTCTTGGCTGCCGCGTACGCATCGATATCGGCTTTTTTGGCCCGAATGGTCAACATGAGCGGCTGGTTGTCAGGCTGAATGTATTGGTAGCGGTGTGGCTGGTCACCGTGCTCACCAACAACCAGACCGGGCCGAGTACCGGCTACTACCAGAATTACCGACTCATCCGCTTTGAGGTTTCGGATGTTCGCGGCGTGTTTTAGTGTCTTGATCAGATTCGTTTTTAGCTGCTCGACGACATCTTTATCGTACTGTCTTGCTGCGGCATCCCGCTGATGCATATACTCTAAGCCTGACTCTTTATCAGACGCCGTTATCCCTCGCTTTGTTTGTTCCCACACCGGATCGGCGCCTTCTTTAACTTTCTCCACCTGCACTTCTGGCGGTGGCGAAAGTGGGAAATCAACATTCATAAAGAATAGTGCCGCGTAGCCCTGGACGTACATAGCTTGGGTCTGCGTCGCTCCGTGGCTCCCGAGCCGGCCAAGTGAATAGCCAAGCTCAATGAGTTGGTCAAGATGCGGACTTCGCTGCGTTCGGCCCAGTTTGTTGTCTAAGATCCGTGACATGATGTTGAGGTCTTCGATTATCGTGGCAAGGTCCTCAGCCTTGGTCTGCGAAGTCAACACCAATAGGCCGCCTGTGAGGGAATCGGCTCTCTCTATCCCGCCTTGGAGACGTGCAAGATTATAGCTTGTTTCTTGCACAGCAAAATCAGCTTGTGCCCGGGCGTCCGCGGATGCAAGCTCAGATTCTCTTTGGGCTGTTATTGCTGTCAGTTCTGCCTGTCTTTGCGCTAAGGCTGCTTCTGCTTGGCGGGCATCTTCAACCGCGGCAGAACCAGCTATTGCTAAATTGACCGCGATGAAGATTATAGTTATTAGGGTAAACGCTTTCATTTTTCTATTCTCCTTTTTTGCGACCGGAAAGAACCCCCAGTAAAACTGGGGGCTAAATATTTAGCCTGTGGTTTTACCACGGGTTTATTCTGTCAGTATTTGACGGTCTGGACCCGCTGGCTGAATTTGTCGTAATCCAGTTGGTTTTTTGCGAAACTGTCGATGTCCGATTTTTTAGCGCGAATCGTCAGAAACGTGGCTTGGCCAGGTGCGGCCTCGGCCGGAAGCGCGGCACTGGAGGTTCGGACGGTGGATGCTGCCGGCGACTTCTCGCCACTGCTTCTTGTGACAATTGCGCTTGTAATAATCACAGCGGGAGTGGAGCTCTTTACCACGACCGTCACCCATTCGTCGGTTTTCAGGCCTCGAATGTTTGCTGTGTGTTTGAGTGTTTTGATTATTGTCTTTTGCAGATCCTGGACTTTTTCAGCGTCATACTCTTTTTGTGGCTGTACCTTTACGCGTCGCCTGACAGCTTCATCAGGGTTGTAAATCGCTGTTTTTGTGTCTCTCCAAACCGTGTCGACACCTTCTTCGGGCTTATCCTCCTGCGCCTTGGGTGGGGCTGAGAGGGGGAAATCTACGCCGATAAGAAATAGCGAGCCAAAGCCTTCAAGATACATGGCCTCGGTGACGCTGCTCCGCTGCGAAGAGAACCATGGCAGCGAGCTGGGATTTGAGCGGAGAAAGATGTCTTCACCTGTTGTTCTTGTCAGAATCAGCCGCTGCTGGCCGAGGCTTTTGTCGAAGATCCGCGACATTATGCTCGTGTCTTCCATAATCGCCAAAATGTCCTCGGATTTCATATCCGTGCTGGGAATTACCAGAACTGCTCCGGCGGCACTGTGTTCTGGCAGCCAGGCAGAAACGGAGACGGGGCGACTTTCCCCACTACTTTCCACGATGGGTGTGCTGGGCACTAGCGGCTCTACGGCTCTCACCTGCCCAGCTTGTATGCTAACACTTGCCGCTGGTACGCTGGGCGCCTGGGCAAAAACTGCTGCCTGAACTGACAATGCCAGCATAATAACGATAGTGGTTTTAGTTAGAGCTTTCATTGTCTACTCCTTTCATTTGTGTTGTTTGGACTTTCATATACGTTTGGATTTAAGCCGGCTGGCTGGTTATAAACTAAGAATTGTACTATATCGTCCTTGGTACGCTGCAGCTCGTCGCCGGTAGCGACAGCGAGGGTCTCGATACCATTTGCAAGCTGGGCCTTATCACGCATCCGGTCCAGTTCTATCTGCTGCAGGGCTGCAGCGAGCCAGCGGCGATTCTGCATCTGGGAGGTATTGATAGACTGAATCAATTCTCGTAGATACTGATTGGTCACAGCTCCGGAAGCAGTCAGAGTGCGTACGGCAAACTCGTTCATCTCCTGGCGGAAATCCTGCTGCATTTGGTCTTTAAGTTGGGCATTGTTGCTGGCCAGAATCAGTTGCCACTGCCGGCCCATCGGCTCAAGCAGATCCCGCTGGATGGCGGGCTTAATCGCCGCGTAAAGTTCCTCAGCACTTGGTGGCTTGGGGGCTGACAGCCGGCCGACCAAATATCCGGCGGCAGCCAGTAGCACTGCCGCGGCGGCAGATTTAACCAAGTCCGGCACGATTTTTATTCTTCGCGCGCTACTTAACGATTCGATAGTTGACTCTGCCGGCTTGTCAATAGCGTCAGCGAGTTTGACAAGTGTTGCGTTCACAACTTCTTGCGGCGGGCCGGGCGGAAATTCCGTATTGGCAAGAGCTTCTGTTGCCTTTGCCAGCAGGTTCTTTTCTTGTGTCATAACCGTACCTCACTTTCTTCTTTGCCGGGCGCTTTGCCTACTCCGCCGAAGTCGGGCTCGGCTGCGAAGGCGGATTCGAGAAGTATACGCAGTTTTGCGCGGGCCCGATGCAGCGATACGCCTGCCGCGCTGGTTCTGATTCCTAACTGTTTGGCAATCAAGCGGTAACTCATGCTGTTCAGGTAGCGGAGGCAAAAAATCTCGGCTTGCTGCTGCGGCAGTTGAGCGATGGCTTTTCGCAGCTTTGCAGCTAACTCCCCAGTTTCTAACTGCTGGACAGGATCGGGATTACAGCTTGGCACGGCGGACAGGTCAGCCGGTTCCGTGTTGGCGCGCGGCCGGCGAGTGCGCTGCCGCAATTGGTCTATGGCCCGCGCAGTAGCCAGCCGAGACAGCAGCGCGGGGAAGTTTCGTACCCGCTGGCGCCGCCAAATCTGCAGGGCGCAAACGAACGTTTCCTGAAAGCAGTCAGCCACATCCGCGTGGTTACCCAAAAGCCTGTACGCAGTCTGCCATACAATCGGGCCGTGCTGTTTCACAATTACCTGCCAATCAACTGTTTGCAAACAATTCTCCCTGTAAAGGCGCCTGTAAAACGGCAGGCATATAGCTACCGGTAGCTTCAAGAATTCGCTTTGCCTCAGTGCCGCAAGAGCGTCCTAACACAGTCGTTATAGTAGTCGATGCCCGTTAAGGTTTATTACAAAAAAAGCGAAGAATCAGAAAGCCAGATAAAAAAATTTTGATTAGCGAAAAATTTCGCTTGCAAAGGTTTGGGGAAGTTAGCAGAATAATACCGTTTTCTCGGCCATTTGGTTTTGATTGCGAAACGGCATAACCTTGCAAACGCGAGGTCAGGAATGAGGGGACGCCAGGTCGAAAATTTGAAATTTGAAATTCGAAATTCGAAATTTCGGTGTATTGCCGGCGGCTGTTCCTTCTTGAAGAGCCTGGCTTTGGTTTTCGCAGTCCCGCTATTGTGCATGTCAATCGGGTGCGAGTCTCCAAACAAGTCAGCATCTAAGCTGACAAAGGCCGATCTACTGTACCAGCTCGAGCGCAAGTTTGAAAATCCTGATGCACATTGTAAGCTGGGTCAGGTGTACTGTGATGAGGGACAATATGCCAAAGCAGAGTATCATTTTAATACCGCTCTGGCGTTCGACCCTGTTCACAGACCTACTCAGGCGGCGATGGTGAATATGTTTGCCAAAAGAGGCGACAAGGCCAAAGCTCAGTTGTATGCGGATATGTATATCAGGCAGGCTGCCGGCTCTGTGAGTCAATTGCTTCAGTTAGGACAGGCGTTCCAAAGCCAAGACTCGGATGAGTATGCGCTGACCTGCTATCAACAAGCACTTGGTTTGAGCCCGGATTCTCCGGACGTTAATAAACACTTAGGATACTATTATCTGGCCAAGGCTGATAAGGCACGCGCGCAGGAGTATCTGACGCGGAGCTTCCAGGCCAATCCCAATCAGCCTGATGTAGCCCTTGAGTTGGGCCGGCTCGGTGTGGTGGTAGAGACACCGCGGATGCCGGAAAACGTCAGGCCTAAGTCAGTTGAGTCTTCAGGCCAGCCTGCGGCTGGCGGCTCCGGCAAGGGACCGCCCGGCAAACCGCAGGAAGGAAAACCCCCAAATAAATCTGGGGGCTAAATATCTCTCGACTGAGATCGAGACAGGTTTAGCCCCGCAACTTGTTGCGGGGTCATGGTTACGTTTGACTTTTTTCATTGCCCCGTGGCGAACGGATGCGCTGCGGGGTTTTTTATTTACTATCTGCTATTGACTATCTACTATTGTTTGTCCGCTGGGCCGTCGAGGGCTTGTTTGAATAGTCAATAGAAAATAATCAATAGTCAATGTTTATGTTGGGACTGCATCCGGCAGATATCGCGGTTTTAGTTGTGTATTTTGTAGGGATTACCCTGCTTGGGTTCAAGGCAGCCAAAGGCATCCGGAGCACGGCGGACTTCTTTATGCCGCGCAAGTTCAGCAAAGTGCTGATGATTATGCACGCCTTTGGCAGCGGAACACACGCCGATCAGGCGGTTGGCGTTGCTTCAAAAACTTATACCAACGGGCTATCGGGCATCTGGTACCAGTGGTGCTGGCTGTTTTCGACGCCTTTTTACTGGCTGATTGCATCGGTGATGAGGCGATTTCGAGCGATAACGATGGGGGATGTATTTGAGGCGAGGTTCGGCCCCAGTGTCGGGATCCTGTTTGCAGTGGTCGGGATGATGAACCTCGCGGTCAATATCGGGGTGATGCTGAAGGGCTCCGGAGCAGTTGTGCAGGCAAGCACCGGGGGACTGGTCTCATCCAATCTTGTCATCGTGATAATGACGGTAGTCATTGTGATATACGGCACGGCGGGCGGACTATCGGCGGTGATAATGGCGGACTTTATTCAGGGAATCTTGACTATCGTGTTTTCCTTTATGCTTCTTCCATACATTTTAGGTGCGGTGGGCTGGATGGATGGAGTGCGCTCGGCGATAAAAGACCCCAGCATGTTGTCGTTGGTAGCCCCGAAAGAGATAGGACTTTTCTACATAATCGTCATTGCACTGAATGGCCTGATTGGCATAGTGACACAGCCACATATTATGGGCAACTGCGCGGCGGGTAAAACTGAGATGGAAGGCCGTGTAGGGCTAATGTGCGGCAACTTTGTAAAGCGTATCTGTACAATAGCATGGTGTCTGACCGGGCTTGCAGCAGTGGTGTATTTTGCCGGGCGTGACATCCAGCCCGACCACATCTTCGGGTTGGTTGCTGCGGAATTTCTGCCGAAGGTCTCGTACGGAGTGTTAGGGCTGTTTTTGGCATCGCTTTTAACCTCGGCATTAGGCTCGTGCGACTCGTTCATGGTGGCTTCGGCAGGCCTATTTACGCAGAATATTTACAGGCGATTCCTGCCAAATAGGGGCGAGAAACACTATATTTTGATTGCACGGCTTATGTCTTTTTCAGTCGTTGCCGCAGGGGCAGGTGTTGCCTTCTGGCTGCCGAACGTTGTGCGCGGGCTTGAGGTCTTCTGGAAGATTTCGCCGATGATGGCAATCGGTTTTTGGCTGGCGTTTTTCTGGAGGCGGATAACATCAGCCGGCGCGTGGGCATCGACACTCGCAGCGTTCGCGACGTGGTGGCTGACGGCACAAGAGTTCTTTGTAACGTGGCTTAGCAAGTTTTCATTGAGCCAGTCGTTGCGGTTCGTATTTATCAGGGACGGCGTGGCAGAGGTTTATCTGCCGTGGCAGATGGTTTTCTATCTCACCGCCGGCGCGATCGCCGCTGTGGCGGCAAGTTTGCTGACTAAGCCGGCAGCTAAAGAAAAGCTCGATAATTTCTACGCGCTGGTGCGGACGCCCGTGGCTGTAGGTGAGTGGGTAACTGCACCCTGCACCTTGCCTGCCGGTGCAGTTGTTCCTGCCAGGCGTAGTATTCTGCCGGGCACCAGTTTTGAAATACTGGTTCCGTCGCTGACTTCCGTAGTGGGGTTCCTCGTCGGTTGGGGGTGCGTGGCGGCGATCATTTTCTCGGTTTACCTGATAGCCGGTGGATGAGAGGGAATTGAATTATGATTCTGGGTAAATACTCGCTGGGAATTGGTGACAGGTTTGGTCGGCAGGGAAAGGCTCAACTTGCTGCCGTGATAAAGGCAAAAGAAGCCGGCGTAGACATTACGCCGGTCTGGAATAAATCCCACCGTGAGCATACAATCGTCGGCACCAAGCCCGCCGACACGCGGAAGGAGGCCGACGAAGCGGTGGCTGCTTGCGGCTGGAAGGCCCCCTATTTTGTAGACGCCGACCATATCGGGCTAAAAAATGTTGACCGGTTCATCGAATCCAGCAATTTTTTCACTCTCGATGTCGCCGATTTCATTGGTCAGCCGGCAGAAGAGCGAGACGTTCGGGCTTTTGTTAGAAAGCACAGCAAGTATGTTGGGTCGCTTAAGATTCCCGGAATCGAGCGTGGCCTGCACATCACGCAAGAGCAGATAAGAGCCATCGCGGCAAAATATTTGTTTGCGGTTAAACAAGCGGGCGAAATCTACCGGCATATCGCCTCTGCTAAAGGCGCCGGAGACTTTATCACAGAGGTTTCAATGGATGAAACCGATCAGGCACAGACGCCCGTCGAAATGCTTTTCATCCTCGCGGCTATCGCCGATGAAGGCATTCCCGCTCAGACAATCGCGCCAAGGTTTACCGGGCGATTCAACAAGGGGGTAGATTACGTCGGCGAGACAGGTGCGTTCGCCAGAGAGTTTGAGCAGGACCTGGCGGTTGTTGCCTTTGCCGCTGCGGAATTCGGTTTGCTGGAGAATTTGAAACTTAGCGTTCATTCCGGCAGCGATAAGTTTTCGATTTATGGCCTGATTAACAAAGCGCTAAAGAAATTTGATGCCGGCCTGCACCTAAAGACTGCTGGCACTACCTGGCTGGAGGAACTGACCGGATTGGCGCTGGCTGGCGGCGAGGCGCTCTGGTTCGCAAAGGACGTGTACATGCAAGCCTTTCGGCGGATTGATGAACTGTGCCGGCCGTATGCCAGCGTGGTCGATATCGATCGGTCGAGGTTGCCTGAGCCGGTCGAAGTCCACTTTTGGAATAGGCGGCGATTTGTCGCGACGCTGAGGCACGACCAGTCTTGCAAGGACTACAATCCGAGCTTCCGCCAGCTTCTGCACATCGCTTACAAGCTCGCCGCCGAAACGCGCCAGTGGTACCTGGGTGCGCTACATAAGTATGAGGACGTAATCGCACCGCATGTCACGGCCAATCTCTACGAACGGCACATAAGCCCAGTTTTTATGCCGGAATAGTAAACCATCGGACTATGCGGCGTTTTGTTTTGTCTAAGCGATTCCGTTTTTGCGGGATATTCAGGTTGGGATGAAAGCTGGAAGTTGCGAGTACATGTTGCCATCCTGGTTGCTCTACCGAGGAAAACTTAGTGCTCACGATTGATTTTGCTTTTCGGATTACTTCAGAATCACTGTGACGGGCTAAGAATTTCTGGCCTTGCTTGTAGTCGTTTATAGTAGCGAGTGTTATTATTACGTAGATGTCATAAGCGTGTGCTCGTGCCTGACCGTCATTTTTTCTCTGGCCTTCATGTCTATCATTGAAAGCGAAAAGCTTTAATATCAGTTGATTAGTAAGGGAGGGGACTGATACTTCGATCCCTATCGCCATATTGGTCCCGGGCCAAACTTGCGAGAGTGGAACTGTTATCAGGTCCTCGTGGATAAAAGCCGCTTCCGGCGTGCAGTATCCGTGGAGCTTCGACTTTACAAGTTTAGCTCGGAAGCCATTAATAGGGATTCCTTCAACTGGTTGTGTGAGAATATCGAGTCGCTGCTCGCCTTTTTGAAACTGGAAGTGCCTGCCGTGTTCCAGAACTGTGTAGTGCAATCTGTCCGTGACAATGTTCGCAACAATCTCTCGATGCGCGATTTGATTTTCGGTGAGCATTAAATCTATGTCGTTGGTCGTTCGGATGGGCACCTCAGTTTCTCGCCCGAAAAACGTCAGGTAAACTCCCAGTCCACCACAGATCAGTGGCTTCAGTCCGACCTGGTTGAAAGCTCCTGTTAGTTCGATCAACTGGTTGGCTATTTTGTCATCCATCAGTTGGCCCCCTCAGGATACGTTGCCTGAGCAGTTCTGCCACTTTAGGCCCTCTCGGTGTGTCAATCGTCATCTCCAGATAAAGCTCTATGTCATCGACTACTGGCATTGCTGGTTCTTGTTCGATATTGAACCAAATGCCTGGTTCCTCTGTTTCAATGATACCAAGGTTGCCGAATTCAGCGTCTGGCTTGTCAAGCTGAAATCGTTCCCTTGCTTTTTCTATGTCTTTTACAGCTATCGTTATTTCACCTGTAGTTGCCAGTCCTTTAAGTTTCGCGGCATAGAACCCACAAGCCGCGTATGCCAATTGACGGGCCACCAAGACGCGTCGGAAGCTGGTTTCGAAATCAGCACACCCGAATTTATAAATCTTTGATTCGTTACGTCTGGTGGGGTTGATATATCCCTCGGTAAGCCGATCAAGAAGCCTTGCGGCATCTGGTACAGATATGAGCGATTTTGTTTTACTCACGAGTAGTTCTTCTTCAAGGGATTTTAGTACCCGTGACACGGTTGATATTGTTATATTTGCATTTCGGCTGTTTATGAAATCAACCAACTCGTACTGTGATTTGAATCCTTCTGGTTTCAACAGCAATGCTCTGCTGACGAGTGCCGATGTGCCCTGGAAGATTTTTTTGATCGGTGCGGTGTCAGGGTATTTATTTTTGTTGCCTGTTCGTTCGATATATACGCGCCCTGGAATTTCTACCCTCATATTGCCACATAGGTCCAACCATGAGATACCCTCTGTGACCAAAATCTGGGCCTGTCGCTTGCCTATGTACGGCGCAACTATCAGGGGAACCAGCTTAGGGGTCTTTATCTTGCTGAGGTAGTCAACAATCTGCCTGCATTTCTCTGTAAGGGCTTTCGGAGTAGCCATAGGCACGATTTCAACCAGTGCTTCAAAAGACGGTGTATCTGCAACAGAGACCTGTACAAGGGCATCGGGTCGAAATTGCTGGTTGGTTTGCTGTTCCTCCCTAAGCTGGGTAAAGGTCAAGGGTTTGTATTGTCCAGCAGGTTTCCACAACTCTCTCATTATCTGTTTTTCTGTGAGCCTCATGGCTGTTTTCCTAAAAGCCGCCATTTTCCTGTATAGGATATATCGTATTTTTGTGCAAGAATCAACAGACTTTTGCACATTCGGCACGAATTTCCTATATAAGAAAAGCGGTCAATTTCTGCAAGAACATTCTTGATAATGGCTGCGACAAGGGCCAGAACACGGTGCTTGGCCGTTCTGGCTGCACGAGCCAGTAGAACGCCAAGTTCTGCGGTTTCAAGCAACGTACCCAGAGCAGCAATTGTGCAGAAAAGCGCGAAGGGCTGCCGATATAGGTTCTGGTGTCTTAATGGAAGGGGCACAAAGTTTATGTCAAGAGAACCGTTATAGGACTTAGGGGAGCGCGGCACGGTGAAGGACAGCCGGTCAAAAACAAAAGCTATCGAATTTCTCGCTATCGGGATGCTCCTGGTGCTCTTGTGCAGTTGCATTAGCTTCGACATCGGCGATTGGCCGAGCAAGTTTGTGTATCCGCACAATAATCCGGCAGCGAATTGGTGCGGCAAAGGCGGCGCTTTTTGTGCATACTATCTACTGTACTACCTGGGACCAGGGACATTTGTCCTACTTGCCTGTGCGTTATCTTTTCTGATTGTCCGCCTGGTGAATGTGCCCATAAGTCAGCCGATCTTGCGGGTCATCGGTCTGGGGCTGTTGACTACCGCTGCTTCGGCAAGTTTCTACTGGTTATGGCCTTATCAGGTCTATCGTTTTCCAACGGGTTCCGGCGGCGTGCTCGGCGTGGCGGCAGTTACGGCCTTGCGCCAGCATTTCGCCTGGCTGGGCAGTCTGATAGTACTGGCAGCTACATGGATTGTCGGGGGCGTACTGTTAGCAGATAGCTTGTTCCTGGCAGTCGTTCGCTGTCTTGGCGCCGTGGGCCTAAAGGTAGGCGGCATTTTTTCGCCGGCCTGGGCAGCGGCAAGGCAGCAGTCCGAAACGCTCAGCCAGATATGGCAGAAACTAAGCGCGAAGCAGAAGGCGCTAACAGTTCCTGTTGCAGTCCCGACCTGTCGGGATGCCGAGCCGCGGTCCGCCTCTGGCGGAGCAGGCAGCGTAGCCATAAGAGGGCCGGCTGAAAAAGTCGCGTTTCGGGCAGAGCGGCCTTCGGCCACTGAACCTGTGAAGCGCCCGGTGGTTCAGCCAACGAAGAGCGCAAGTGTGCACCCGGCATACGATGATTATGTCTTACCGCCGCTGGAACTGCTGGCCGCGCCGGGATATAGTTTCGCAGCGGTGCAGGAGAAGGTGGTCAAGGCAAAGGCAACGGCCCTGGAGAATCTGCTGGCCGAGTTCGGCATAAATGCGCGGGTTGTTGCCGCCGAGACCGGGCCGGTCATAACAATGTTTGAGCTGGAGCTTGCAGCCGGCGTCAAGGTCAGCCAGATAAGCACGCTTTCCAATGATATGGCTCGTGCGCTGGGTGTCGGTGCGGTGCGTGTGGTGGCGCCGCTACCCGGCAAACATACCATAGGCATTGAGGTGCCCAACAGTGAGAAAGAAAAAGTCCGCATGAGGAGCATGGTGGATCTGGCGGGCAGCCGGCCACAGGGCATGGAAATACCGCTGTTTCTGGGCAAGGATTCCGCAGGCGAGGCGCTGGTCTGCGACCTGACAAAGATGCCGCATCTGCTCATCGCGGGCACGACCGGCTCAGGCAAAAGCGTCTGTATCAGCAGCATAATTGCAGGCGTACTTCTTACAAAACGCCCGGACGAGGTAAAGATGATTTTGATCGACCCCAAGATGGTCGAGATGACGGCGTTCAATACGATCCCGCACCTGATGTGTCCGATCGTTACTGAGACCCAGATGGTGGTGCAGATACTCGAGTGGGCGACGGTGAAAATGGATGAGCGGTACGCCCTATTGGCGGAAGCAAGGGTCAAGAACATCACCGAGTATAACAGCCTTGGCGACAAGGAGATAATCGAGCGGTTCAATCCGAGCAGCCCTGAAGAGGAGGCGCAGATACCCAAAAGGCTGCCGTATATTGTGATCGTAATTGATGAGCTGGCAGATTTAATGATGACCGCGCCGAAGGAGATAGAAGCCTACATTGTACGTCTGGCACAGAAAAGCCGGGCGGTCGGCATTCACCTTGTGATTGCGACCCAGCGTCCGCAGGCGACCGTTGTTACCGGCCTTATAAAATCCAATATGCCGACCAGGGTGGGTTTTCGGGTAGCGGCCAGACTGGATAGCCGAATTGTCCTCGACCAGAATGGCGCCGAAACCCTGCTCGGCGAGGGCGATATGCTGTTTCTAAAGCCGGGCACCAGCGACCTGATTCGCGCCCAGGGCACTTTTGTTGATGAGGCCGAGATTAAGCGAATCGTCAAGCACCTCAAGCAGTTTGGCGAGCCGCAGTTCCATCCCGAGCTTACTGGGCTTAAAAAGATCGACATTTCCGAGATGACCAAAGATGAACTTTTTGACGATGGGGTTCGGATCGTGCTGGAGACCCAGCGCGGCAGCGTCTCTCTGCTTCAGCGCCGGCTTAATATCGGCTATGCCCGTGCTTCTCGGATAATTGAGATGATGGGGGCCTCCGGAATACTCGGCGAGTATAAAGGAAGCCAGGCACGAGAAGTGATGATGACGCTGGAGGAGTACGAGCGGCTGCGAGAGCGGATGGAGGCGGAGGCAAAGCAGGAAGCCGCCGAGGCTGATTCTTCTGAGCCTGCTTATGGATTCGACAAGCTCACCACAAGCGTGAGTGAAGGCCAGCGCGAGTACGTTTCCACCGATAGCGAACAAGACTAGCTGATTGCCTACATTAGAAACCTGTTGATTCTTGGGAAAAATGTCTTGACTAGTAACAGAGAATCTGCTAAAAAGATTATAAAGGCTCGTTTTATTTATTTCATACCAAATATGTTACGCTGAAATGGTTGTCCTTGGAGTTGCTAAATGCTCGATATGTTCCCTGCATTTAAGCGATGGCACAGCGTAGTGTGAAGGCATCCCTTGAAAACTGTGAAGGTGTTGGCCTTATGTGATGAGCACCTTGGCAAGAAAGGCAAGAACGCTTAAAAAACAAGAAGGGGGACTGGAGAAAGGAGAATGAGATGGGCGTGCAGGAAATGGTTGGGTCAATGGGGTTAACTTTTTTCTGCAATAAATGTGTTGAACTACTCCACAAGTTCAGGCGGGATGGCAGCCTTACCCAGGAATTGAGCAAAACTTGTAAACAAGCAATATATGCCTTCGCCTCCTTGAAATGGCCGAACGGTGTTCCCGTCGTCAGCGATGAGAAAGTGGCTCTCTTTAATACCAACGAGGAGGTAAAATCGTTTGAGCAGGCTTTGGCTCGTGAGTCGCAAGGACCGGATGATACAGCTTTAGACAAATGGATTAGCAAGCTTGAGACTATACTTGATGAGGAAGTTCCTCTAGAAGACAGGAAGCAAACGGCGCAGGAGTTACAGAAATTCTTTGATACCTTGGCAGATTGCAGCTTTTACACTACCAGGGAGTCCTTAAGGTCTCTGCAAACTATGGCAGGAATATAGGGTCAGCGTTGACAGAACTGAGTGCGCAAGTCAGAAGTGAGGCGTTTTGCCTTCTTAGGCTGTGTGGGGACCTAACAGAGTTCATACGGTCAGGTCGCACTAAGAAAACCTATCTTTATGAGACGGAGGGACTTTTAGACCACATTCTTCAATCTTCGGGAGCCATCCAGACATTTGTTCGGAAGGTTATCGAGGAGCCGCCGGAAGATGAGTTGATTAAGTCAAAGTTAAGGGACTTTGGCGAAATCAGAAAAGGGCTTTCTTGGTTGTATATCCTTGCTAAGGAAGCAATTGATTCTGATTCCCTATCCATTCCGTTTTCTTTAGCAATCTTCCTTAATCATACAGCGGGAGACCTGCTGAAGCCCAAGAAACCCTCACTCGTTGTCCTCAGCGGTTCAAATCTCATGTATTACAAGTACAACCTAAAGGCGATGAGAGATTTGACCCGGTATCTGTCGGCTCGGATAGAACATTATCCTGTGCTTGCCGAGGACATTGGTATTCTTATGTTTCCCTATTGCGCTGCAGGAGAGGTATTGGTAAACTGCAACCTCTTCCACGAAATGGGCCATTATATCTATGAGAGTACAAGTCTGGAAGAGGGGTTTAGGAATGAAATACTGGACAAGCTGGGGCGATTCTTTATTCAGACGGGTATAGTGGATAGGATCAAGGCTCCTTTGCTCGAATGGAAGGCTCTTCTAAACTATGTCTCAACTCTAGTGCTAAGATGGGCAGATGAAATCTTCGCTGATATATTTGCAGTAAGAGTATTGGGTCCTGCTTTCCATTTGGCCTATCGAGAAATTGAACAGTTAATACCTACAACTGTAGCAAGAGCTTTTTCTGAGACACATCCCGCAGACGACTATCGATTCAAGGTTCATGCTGAATGGCTTGTTGAGGATGGGTGGACACAAATCCTCCAGGATCATTTGCCCGAGTTTTTTAAGGAATTGGAAAAGTGTAGGGATTATAAAATCGACCACTTTTCTATAAGTTGTAGAGCGCCTTCGCATTTCGAGGAGATTCAAGAAGAACTGCACAAATGGATGCTTGGGGAATTTGAGAATATGGTGAAGAAAATAGAAGGCGAGGTATCAACTAAGCTCGGTAATGGTTTCAAAAAGCCTGTCGAGGATTATAACAGAACCAAAAAGTTAGTCACATCTTATTTAGAGCATGGTGTTGTTCCTTCTACTCTTTATGATGATGGAACAAAGCTGCATCCGTATCCGGTAACTGTCTTGAACTGTGGTTTTTTCTTTTATCTGAAAGGAATGATCCCGCTGCTTGATAGGTTCAAAACTAATCTTAATAGTATAGATAAGAGAATAACATGTGAAAAACGCTTGAACTCTTGGCTTGGGAAAGCAATTGAGGACTGGCAGATTCTATTAAAGAAGGGCAAATTGTGAGTGTTTTATCAAGGTCCAAAATAATAGAACGACTCAAAAAGGCAATAGATGACCCTCAAAGCTTGGTGATTACACCTTTATTAGATGAAGATTTCGACTATGATGCTGTTGATATTAGATTGGGGTGCTATTTTAGGCTCCCGGCAATAAGCAGCATTACGTGTATCGAACCCTTTAGAGAATCTCATCTCAAAGGAGGAGAAGAATACTATCCTGAACTCGTACACAAGCCCTATCCCTACGGGCTAGGTGAAGAAACTGTTGACAAAAAGGAAAAGGGGACCATCGTATTGCAGCCTCAACATGCAGTATTAGCAAGTACACTTGAGTATATAAAATTGCCCGCAGACGTTTCAGGTGAAATCCTAACCAAGTCTTCTTGGGCCAGATATTTCATAAGTATTGCTTCTGCTCCGTGGATTCACCCGTTATATAGAGGCTGCTTAACTTTGGAAATTACCAACCTCGGAAATGTTCCCGTGAAATTAACAGTTGGGGAACCAATAGCACAGCTAGTACTTATAAAACTTGAGGGGGAATCCGAAAATCAGGATATAATTAAGGGATCATACGCCGGTGCTATATTGCCGGAAGCCCCCACTTTTAAAAGATAGCATATTTCGCTCGAGGAGTGATAGAGGCTGCGCGATTGTCCACAGTAGCAGCAAAAAACTGTGAAAGCTACCTTCTGTACGCCGTCTTTTATCAGGCACCTCAAAGATTGTTCACAGGGTGATTTCGATAGAGAGGTTCATATCTGGTAGATTCTGCCGCTTATGAATAAAGACCTTAAAGAAAAAACGTTCGCCGAGCTTGAGCAGATAGTCCTCGGCCTGGGCCAGAAAAAATACCTGGCAGAATACATCTTTCATTTCATCCACAATGAGGCTGCTACAGAGATCGCGCAAATTACTCCCCTCAGCAAGGCCTTTCGAGCACAACTAACCGACCAGGACTACTATATCTCGCGGCTTGCTATCGCAAACAAACTCACCGATAAAGACGGCACAGCCAAATACGTTTTTGCACTGGGTGATGGGAGTCGGATTGAGGCCGTGCTGCTGCTGGATGACCAGCGCCGGACACCCCATTCGACGCGTTCCTCGCTTCGCTCGTCACTTGCTCAGGGTGGTTTGATGCCTTGTGGTGAGCAAGGCAATCCCGGCAAACCGGGATTGCCGCGTCGAACCATTTGCGTTTCCACTCAGGTCGGCTGCGCATTGGGCTGCTTGTTCTGCGCCACGGGAAAGCTCGGCTTCAGCCGGAATCTGACCGCCGCGGAAATCGTTGACCAGGTGAATATCGTCGAAGCGTCAAACGGTTGCGCTGCTCGTCTCGTCGAACGTCTAACGTTGAACGCAACCCACACGAGCCGTGCAACCGGTGGACGAAATGCGCGTATTACCAACGTTGTTTATATGGGCATGGGCGAGCCGCTTCTAAATTACCGTGCCGTGGTCAAATCGGTCGCTATCCTGAATCATCCGAAGGGCAAGAATATCGGCATCCGGCGTATAACTATAAGTACCTGCGGCATAGCGCCGGCGATCAGAAAACTGGCTTCTGAAGATCTGCATCCGAAGCTGGCGGTGTCGCTGAACGCGCCGAACGACGCCCTGCGGACGCAGTTGATGCCCATAAATGCCAAGTATCCGATAGCGGAGCTGCTAAAGGCGGTGCGATTCTATCAGGATAGGACCCGCCAGCGGGTCTCTTTTGAGTACGTTATGATAAAAGGGCTGAACGATTCGCCTGCGCACGCCCGAATGCTGGTCAATTTACTGCGGGGGCTTATGTGCCATGTGAATCTCATTGAGCACAATCCGTATCCTGGTTGCGAGTTTGTCGGCAGCGGCGGCGAACGCATCAGACAGTTCGCGTCGATTTTGGAGCGAGCCGGCATTGAGACCACCGTGCGCTTCAGGATGGGCAGGGACATACGGGCGGCCTGCGGTCAGCTTGGGGCAGATTGGTTGGACGATTGAATGGGACACGAGTTTTCGATAATTACTGTCGGTTTTTCGCCTGCCTGGGACATAACCTGCTGTGGGTGTAACTTGGATTGGGGCCTGCACAAGTACATCGACGAGCAAACGATTCGGCCTGCCGGAAAGGCGCTCAACGTCTCCAAGGCCCTGGCGTGGATGGGGCAGAGAAATATCGCCGCCGGTCTGTGGGGGCGAAACGATTATCAGCAGATGCTGACAGCCGTGCGCTCTTTGTGGCCTTTGATTAGGGTCAAAATGACAACGGTTGCCGGGGACACGAGACAGAATGTTACTGTGGTCGATACGGCCAGGGATCGGGACATGCACCTGCGAAATAGAAGTGAATTGGTTTCACGGGCGGCCCTGCGAAGACTGCGGGCGGATTTGGATGCGTTGGTCGGCAAAAGCAGCGTGTGTGTCTTTGCCGGGGCGATGGCGGAAGACAAGTTTTTGCCCGAAATTGTGCGGCTGGTAGAAAGTTGCCACGGATGCGGAGCGAAAATCGTGCTGGATACTTCCGGCCGGGCTCTAAAAGAGATTGTCGAGACCGGACGAGTCTGGCTAATAAAACCGAATGTCCGGGAGTTGACCGATCTGTTGGGTGAGCAGGTGCAGGATAATCCAGCAGGTCTGGCGCGGGCCGGAGCAAGGCTTCTGAAGAAAGTGGACGTTGTCCTGATAAGTCGCGGCAGAAAAGGAGTGGTGCTGGTCACCCGGCAAGGTACATGGCAGGGGCGATGTCGCGGTTACAGGAAAACTCGCTCCACGGTCGGCTGCGGCGATTATCTATTGGCTGGATTCCTGAAGGCTTTCTGCGAGAATCGTAGGCCGAAATTGGCGCTTAAAAGCGGGCTGAAAGTGGCTGCTGCGAGAGCCTGCGGCTGGGACGAAAGAAAAACCTGGCCACAGGTGCAGAAACAGATAACGGTGGGTGTTAATCGCATTTGAATCCAGCACAACGAGGGCAAAACTTCGTTTTTTAAGTTGTTTTCTGGCGGACTTTCCTGTAATTTATCAAGGGTAAGGGCGATTTTTTGGAAGGAAGCTAAAAGTGGAAAATAGAAAACCTAAGATCAGCGTTGCAGCAGCGGCGGTGATAGTCGCTTGGCTAATTCTGCCGGCCGAGGCTGGGCAAAAGATACAGTGCAGGCTGAACCTGCGGAAGGGCCAGTCCTATTACGTGCGGGTAATTTCCGACAGCAATGTTGCTCAAGAGATGGCGGGCCAGAAGAGCGTTGTCGAAGTGACAGCGGGCTTCGGCTATCGGTTTGATGTCAAAGAGGTCGATGAGAAAGGAAACGGCTGGGTCGATTGTACCTTCGATTGGGTTAAGTTCAGGCAAAAAGCCCCAATGATGGAGGTGGTGTACGATTCGGCTGACAAGACTTCTCCGGTGCCGCCTGGGGCCCAGGGAGTCGCCGTATTCTTGGGAGCAGGGTTTTCGGCAAAAATTACACCGCAAGGCCAGGTGGAAGTAGTCAAGGCAATGGAGCAACTGCGCAAGAATATTGAAACCCAGATTCCTGAAGGACCTGAGAGAAAACAAATGCTTGATGCCTTTGAAAAGCAACAGTTGGCGGAGTCCATGAAAGAGCTTTGCCTCAGTCCTATGGCGGTGTATCCGGACAAACCTGTGGAGATTGGCGACACCTGGACTCGCAGGGTTTCGTTCAAAACGCAACCCCTTATTCTTGAAAATAAATGGACGTTGAAGGACCGCAAGGCTGGCACGGCAATTATTGAAGCCGCTACGGCCGTAAAATCGAATCCTGAGGCACTGCAAGACGCTGCCGTGAAGATGAAGTTTGACATGTCAGGAAAACGGCTCGGGCAGATAGAGATAAAAGAGTCGACCGGGCAGATAGTGCGCAGTAAAATGACCCAGGATCTATCCGGACAGATGCAGACCGGAGCTGCAACGGTATCTCTGAAAACGCACGGGGTTACCACCTTTGAAATGACCGAGCGCAAGCAATAGCCGATTCACCGGCGGCTATTGTCTGATTTTTTCAAATGCTTTGCACTGCTCAAGAGTCTTTCTTACCTGCCAGCGGACGAAATGCGGTGCGCCACAGACCAGATAAATTCCAATCGCCAGCATTATCAGCCAGCTTAGAATTTGTTCGATATTCAGTATCTTTGGAGTGTACATAACTTTATATCCTGATTGGGCAGCGTCAGCCTTGAACGAAAAGTATTGCATAAGGTTGTATACCACGTTCCAGAGGACGGCGTAGAGGCAGTACAGGCCTGCGGTGACACAAATCAAACGAAAAGCTGCGGGCAGCCACAGAATTTGTGAATCCGGCTCAGGCAGTTCAATCGTGCCGATAATCCTTTTGGCCAACTGTTCGCGTTTGTACACAAAGGCATAACAGATTACTGCTAAACACAAGCCGAAAAATAACGTTGCTGCGATGGCAATGGCTACCGATTCAAGAGAAGGGTTCATTCTTGCGAGTCCTAAAGGCATTAGCATTTGGGAGATTATGCGTATTGCGAAGAATATACCTATGGCCGACAAGATCACTTTAGTGAAAGAGTGTATATTATTCATTTTGGCTCCTTTTTCAGTTTTTAATGGAAGGGTTTTGGATTTCAGTTTTGTTTGCTTGTTGGCCCAACGTGTGTTTTATTTGCCAGCGGATAAAGTGCGGCGCACCGCAGATAAGGTATATGGCTAAAACAGCCTTGAGCAGATGGTATATGCTCGTGTACCACTGGGCGTACGACAGCCTGAGCATGTTTGGGGTGCTTTTGGATATTATGATCTCATTCAGGGCAGGCCGAATGAGAAAGAATGTCTTTGCGATCTTGACTAAAGTGGGCGCAGAACCTGGCAGTAGCATCAGGCCGGTAAAAGCCAAGCCCACACGAAGCGATTTTACCAGCCAGTCTGCCTGTGTACGGCTGTCCAATAATAGGCCTGGGCCAGCGAGGCTGCTGGACAGCCGATTATTGTGGAAGACCATGAAGTACGCGACAAAGCCCACGAGAATGGTGAAAGTGCAAAGTAAGGCAAATTCCTGCAATATAGGCGTCTTGTCGGGCTGGTACACGTATCGGCCAGGATGGGCAGCATATAATAACACGAGTGCATAAATACCCGAAATAGTCAGCATAGTCTTAGCGATTATTTGGATTTTTGTCATTTTGTCCGGTCCCCGCTCGGGCGCTTGTGCGTATTGTACTTTCCGGCT
>Ga0299915_10000405_pt1 | contig 32892 bp, 24 predicted proteins | sample RVTome_13_FD_200263 | JGI IMG/M metagenome (GOLD analysis project Ga0299915, IMG submission 200263) | Soil microbial communities from uranium-contaminated site in the Upper Colorado River Basin, Wyoming, United States - RVT92D227 (version 2) ...
GGTCCATGGGTTGGTAAAAGCGTCCGTCGTTAGTCATACTCTCTTAGTTCGGCCCGCGCGCGCCCACTTCCTGGCCCCCCAGGAAAAATAATTATGAGACAGCCTCTACCAGCCGCCCGCAATCTTTTTCGCCAACTTTGGCCTACCGCCTATAGATGTATGGCGGTGGGTCAGGTCTCAGGTTCGTAGTAGGGCGATTCATCCCTCGGCGTTGCTCGGGATGGTGAGCCTGTCGAACCATCGCCCGTTAAATGCTACTCTGCGTAGTAGCGTAGTGCCTTACGCAACTACGCTACGAAGCACGAGTCAAGCGCCATAAATGGCGCTACTACGAGCACCAGGTTTCAGTAAGACCTGACCCCTGATTGCCGGCCCCTCTGAGAGGCCAGGAGGCGCTCTTATGCAGCTAACGTTCGCTCAAGGCAGAAGTTTCTCCCCATCCGCCGAAACTGGGTAAGCGTCAGCGGCCTCCCCGCTTGTATTAAGGTGGGGGGCAAGGCACAATAGACGCGAGATTGATCACCCCCACCCTGCTTCGCAGGGCTTCGTAGCCTTGCTTCGCAGGGCGAAGTAGCCCTATCCCTCCCCCATCGAGGGGGAGGGAACGCTGTCAGTCGTTCGCGCTCGGTAATTGTGCAACGGCCTCATGGGGGGAGGCGCCCTTGAAGGCGGCTGTCAGCATTATGCCAATCTGAGGCGTTTTGGAGTTACAAGACCGCGGCATCTCAAGGGTTGCAGGAGAGCATACTGCCGGCAGGTAAGGTTGAACTGCGCAGAGAAGGATTTCGGGTGATGAGAAGATTCGGCGGGCAATCGGGGAGAGAAGAGATGAGAAAAGGAATGGTATCCCTCCTGCTTGCGGGTTTGTTGCTTGTTGCTGCGCTGACAGGCTGCGGCGGAGGCGGGGAGAGGCTGAACCTGAACAGCCCGGCGGATAATGTCAATCTCTCCCTGCGGCTGCCTGCGGGGTGGGCCCTGGAAGGAAGGGTGCAGAATGGAATGGCCTTCTTCTCCGAAAAGGAAAATCCGGAAAACCGCGGCACCGTAACGATTTGGAGGGCCGAGGGGAAGGACCTTGGGGCCTTTGTAGATGATGTACTGGCGCAGAGCGAGAAGATGCAGCAAAGCGGGGAGATACTCGGCGGAGCGATGGAGCATCTCGCCGGCCCCCAGGCCGGAGAACTCCCCCAGCAGGCTCTGGGCTGGGAACTTGTCTCTAGAACTCCCAAGCAGGTAGGCGAATGGGAAGCGGTTGAAGTGGTCGAGAATATGGGCGGCAAGAAGTGTATCACGCTTTGGGTGAAAAAAGGCGACCGCGTCTGTCAGGCCGCCTTCTTCAGCCTGCCGGAGGCCTGGGACAAGAACGAACCCCTCTTCCGCGCCAGCCTGGAGACGGTGAAGATTCGCTGAAGACAACGGGAAACTCTTTCACCGCAAAGGCTTGCCTTGACCCATTCGGCTCGGCTCAGGGTCGCCCCGAGTGAGATCGAGGGGTGAAGCCGATCGAACAGGCGCAGAGGGCGCAGAGGAGGCAAAGTGCTTCCAAGCATCACTCTGTGGGCAGGGAGAAGCCGAAGGTGGAGCCTTCGCCGGGGGCGCTTTCGGCCCAGACGCGGCCGCCGTGGGCTTGGACGATGCTGCGGACTATGGCCAGCCCCAGGCCCGTTCCGTGGTGAAGATTCTCCGGTCTGTCAGCGCCGGCGCTAATCTCTTCAGGTCTCTTCGCGCCCCGATGGAAGCGCTCCCAGACATAGGGCAGTTCCCCTGGCGAAATCCCTATTCCGGTGTCTTTCACCTCCACCATAACCTCGCTTGCGGCGGCGAGGGCGGAGACAATCACTTCTCCTCCGGGGCGGTTGAAGGAGATGGCATTGGAGACGAGGTTCACCAAGACCTGAGAAAGCCGGTCGGGGTCGGCGAAGACGAGAGGCAAATCCCTGGGCAGATCGAGATGTACTCTGACTCTGGCCTGGCGGGCGAAGGCTTCCAGGGACTGGGCCGAGGCCGAGGCAATCGGCTCGATTTCACACCATTCTTTCTGCAAATCCGGCTGGCCGCTTTCCAGGCGGGAGAGGTCGAGGAGGTCCTCGATGAAGCGCTTCAGCCGTTCGCTCTCCTTGAGAATGATGGAAAGGGCGCCGGCGCGGGCGGCTTCATCGGCGGCGGTGCCGTCTTCGAGGGCCGAGGCATAGCCGGTGATATTGGTGAGCGGGGTGCGAAGTTCGTGAGAGATGTCGGAGAAGAAGCGGCGTCTCATCCCTTCCAGGCGATGGGCCTCGCTGACATCCAAGATGACGGCCACGGCGCCCCATTCCTCCCCGCCCAGGTGCATCGGGACGACATGCAGCGCGGCCACGCCGGGCTCGCGCGAATCCTCCTTGCCCTCCCATTGCCAGGGGGCGGTGGTGGAGATCTCTTTACTTATCATCCTGTGCTCGGCCAGGCAGAGCCGGAGAGCCTTCGCCAACTCCGCGGGCAGGCCGGCCTCGGCGAGGGGGCGCCCCACCAGTTCCTGCTGGGGGAGATTCAGCACGCCGAAGGTCTGAGGATTGACCAGGAGGATTCGCTCTTCCGCGTTTATCGCCACCACGCCCTCGGCCATGGAGCCCAGGACGGCGCGGAGTTTGGCGCTCTCGTCCTGGAGACTGGAGAGGCTCTGGCGAAGTTTCTCGGCCATGGTGTTAAAGGAGTTGGCGAGTTGGCCGACTTCGTCCCGGCTCTTTATCTCCAGTCGAGAGGCGAAGTCTCCGCCGGCCATGCTGGCGGCCATTCTCCTCATCCTTCTGAGCGGGACGGAGATGCGGTCTGCGATGATGAGCGCGGCGGCGAGGGCCAAGGCCGCGCCCACCAGGCCGCAAAGGAGAATCAGTTGGGCCAGCCGGCCCGCGGCGGCCTGGATTTCGGAAAGCGGCGCCCGAATGAGCAATAGGGCGGCGGGACGGTAGGAGGCAGCGGAGGAATCCGGCAGTTCGGCGGGCGACTGCGAATCGCTCATAGGCGGACGGTCCCCCTGTGCTGGAGCAAATACCGGCACTTTTGCCACAAGGATATCCCGGCCGCAGGCGGTGAGGCCGGCTTCCCGCGCGGCGACATTGGGGCCTTCAAAGGAGAAGTCGGGACAGCAGGAAACGATGGGGGTCTGGTCTGACCATTGGGCGGCGCCCTCGGGAGTGGCGTGGGCGATGACCTTGCGCGTCAGGTCAACCAGGCAGATTTCGGCTCCCAGGCTCGCCTTTGCCACTTCCAATCTTTGATTGAGCGCAGTCTGGTCTTTCTTCTCCAGGAGAGGGGAGAGCTTCTCCGCCAGGGCACTGCCGCGAGAGAGCAACTGCTGGCCCATTATCTTCTCAACGTAATAGGGATAGAGGACTTGGTGCAGCAGAAAGGCCAGCAACCCGAAGGCAATCGCCAGCACGAGAAGGTGAGCAACCAGCAGTTTGGAGAGAAGAGATCTCATTTTGCATTAAGTGCGGCGAGTTTGAGCGCCTCGCCTGGCGAAAGATCGTCTTGACTACTCTGATTTGGCTTCAAAGCGGTAGCCCAGCCCCCAGACCGTGGCGATGAAAAAGGAGGCCTTTGGCGCGGAAAGTTTGCGCCGCAGACGCTTCACATGAACATCCACGGTGCGGACATCGGAGGCGCTGTCATAGCCCCAGACCCGCTCCAGGAGTTCCTTGCGGGTGCAGACTCTTCCCTCGTGGCTGGCTAGATACCAGAGAAGGCGGAATTCCATGGGGGTCAGGGGAACCTCCTGGTCATTGAGCAAGAGCCGATGGTTGGCGCGGTTTATCTCCAGGCCGGCAAAGCGGAGCACCTCCTCTTTCCGGCCCGGGGGCTCTTTGCCGCGGCGCAGGACGGCCTTTACCCGGGCGACCAGTTCCCGCGGGCTGAAGGGCTTGACCACATAATCATCCGCCCCCAACTCCAGGCCGACGATGCGATCCGCCTCTTCCCCCTTTGCCGTCAACATGATGATGGGGACATCGGAGATGCGCCGCAAATTGCGACAGATCTCCAGGCCGTCCACACCCGGGAGCATGAGGTCGAGGATGACGACTTCGGGGGAATGTTGAGAGATGAGGCGAAGCGCCTCTTCGCCGTTGGCCGCGCCGATGGGAAGAAGCCCCTCCTTTTGGAGATAAAGGCTTACCAGTTCGCGGACATTGGCGTCATCGTCCACCACCAGGATTTTATACTTTCTCGTGGTTGACAAGGGAGCGCTCACTTTGATGGAAGCGGAATCTCCTCTTCGAGGGCGCGCTTTATCCGGCTTTTCACCAGGACCCGGCCCATCATCTTCAGTTTGCCGTTCACGATGAGCGCGGGAGGATTGACCACTCCGAAATCCAGCATCTCCTCCAGGTCATCCACCTGCTCGATGCGGACGTCCTGAAGGTTCAACTCCTTGACGAGGCTTTCACAGATCTTGTGCAAGGTGCGGCAGAAGTAGCACCCCTTGCCGATTATGCGAATTTCCATCTTACGGTCACATTATAGCACAATCATCTATCTGAGGCCTTTGGCTCCTTGAGCCGGGCCAGGGACTTGTGGCGAAGGAGCGGGCCCGCCTGGTGGGAGGCTTGTTCCAGGTATTCCGCGGCTTTCTGCCACTCTCCCCTTTCCCAATGCTGAAGCGCATAGGTCAGGCACATGCAGGCATCCTGGAAGATGTCGTGGGTCGTCGCCAGCGCGGCCGGGGGGGTGATTTCATCACAGCGCATGAAGAGATTGCGGAAGCGGTTGGCGGCCAGGGCAAGTCTTTCCCGCTTCGCCTCGGGCGGAGAAGGAATCTGCTCGGAGGGCGGGCCGGCTTTCTCCACCAGGTTCGCCTCTTTCTGGTAGCGCCGGACGACCGGCAGCATCTCTTCAAAATAGGCGGCCTCTTCCCGCTGGAGGGAAAGTATCTTCTCGGCCTCTTCGGCGATGATGACGACCAGGCCGTCGCGCAGGCGCGGCCACTGGGAAGCAATCGGCTGGGCGGGATCGAGGAGCCGCCTGGAGGCGATCAGATCGGGCAGATAGAGGGAAGCGAGAGGCTTGATGCGGCGGGATTTCAAGGCTTCGCTGGCGCGGCACTCACGGGAGGAATCCAGGGCGAGGAGGGGGCGCTCGCCGGTGAGTTCTGCAGAATCGGCCTCCAGGATTTGCAGGTCGGGCCGGCCGTCGGTCAGGCGCTGGAGCGCCTCGCGGAGCAAATCACAGGCTTTCCGCTTGCCCGCGGCGCAAGGGACGAGTATCAGCAAAGAGCGCTCCATTTCTCCTTCTTTTCTTGGCCAAAGATTCCGGCGGGGCTAGGCATTTATGGTGAGCAAGGTCGAACCAGCCCCGCCCTTGTGCATGGCGAAGTTTGCAACAGAGCAAAATACGCTCTACAGAGACTTGTATATTATGGTAACAGGAAGTGGCATGGGCATCTTGCCCATGAAGCCAGTTTTCACGGGCTGGAAGCCCGTGCCACCCTTCCTGCAAATAGTTACTCTAATATAAGAGACTCTGTAGGGGCATGGCGGCACACAGGCTCAGCCACTCGCCTCGGCGAGCAGGCGGTCAACCTCGGCCAGGAGCCGCTTCGCCACCGCCTGCACGGCCGGATCTTCGCAGTCAACGTGCTGCTCAGGGACGGAAGAGAGGTCCACGCCCATTTCGGCCAGCAATTCCGGCATCCGCAGCGTCAAGGCCGCCTTTTCTCCCATCTTCGCCACCAGTTTGGTTGCGCAATCCTTTTCACAGGACTCGATGGCGATTACCGGATAGAGTCGGATGAAGTCAATATCTTCTTGCACACGAGCATTCAAGGCGGGCCCGCAGCCCAGATTCGTCTGCTCCGGCCGCCAGTCCTCATGCACCACATAACACGCCTGGCGGGCGATGATAGAGAGTTTATCTTGCGCCAAACAGGGCTGGAGAGTAACTTTTTGTGCCATGGTCGCTTCCTTCGGAAGAGTTGAGAGATATGGGTTCTGAGTTGTCAGTTGTGGGTTGTGGGTTGAAAAGGACGGGGTTTCTAACTCAGAACTCTCAACTCTCAACTGCATCACATCGTGCTCAAGATCTCCTCTGCGATGATCCGGTCAACTGCTGCGGCGGCTTTTTGGGCGACGGCCTCGGCCGCCTCCAGGCCGCGTTTTCCCAGGGCCCGGCGTTTTTCTCCGGCGAGGGAGATTTTTTCTTCCGCCACCATCTCTCCCAGATAGAGCGCTCCGGCCGGCTTCTTGCCCAGTTCTTCGGCGAGTTTGGAGGCGCAGTGAGGATGGCAGGCATCAAGAACGAGCAAGGGATGGCGCCCCAGTTTGGCCATCTCCTCTTCTTCTCTCACGGCCAGGGCGCAGGCGGACAGGAGGATCACCTGGTCGGGGCGCGATTGCGCCAGCCGGTAGGCCGCCAGCCGGACTATGGTAGAAGAGAGCCTTCCGATTCCGTTACAGGGCAAAACTGCGACTTTGAATTCACCTTGCCAGGAGTTATCCGCCACTTTCCGCCCCTTTCCCACCTTATACCTTCGCCGGGAAGATTGCCAGAAAATTCAGTGAAGAAAATGTGAAGCGGCTCCGCGGAGCCGAGTTAAGCGTTCAGGAGGCCAAGGCCAAACCAATCACTCACGCCCAGCACTGCCCCCGTTTCATCCCCGCTTGACCGATACACATGGCCTCGACTTAGCCTAGCCGATTTCGTAGGTGCTTGACCGCTACAGGCTAGCGCTCAAAGCAGTGAAATAGGTCGAAAATGCTTGGAAGGATCAGACTGTTCATGAAGCACACAGTTGCTATCAGGATAGACAGCCATATTCCTTCCCAGAAGGCATGTTCTTGTGACTCTTGGTGTCTAAAGTGTTGCCAAACAGGCCACATCAATGCATACACTACCAAGAGCCTGCTAGCTGCTGATAAAGGCACCCTCCACAAGCGCTCCCATGTGTGTTGCACATAATATTCTCCGTGGGGTGAGGCCATTACGTGTTGCAGGCGATAAACAGCACGAGTGAATTCTATGACTCCCAACGCGACGGCCCAAGAAACAGAGAACCCTAGCCGAGATGTCAGTTCAAGCCCAAGAAGAGTCAATCGTTTCGTGGGCGCTCCGCAGCGAGGGCATTTTCCCATGCTCATCTATTCTCCCTCACAAGAGGTAATGGGCGCAGGCGAAGGCCAAACCAATCACTCACGCCACGCACTGCCCCGGTTTCTTCCCCGCTTGGCCGCTCACACGCTATCCTCTATTTCTTCCGAGGCAAGAAGCTGAAAATCGAACTTCGGCGTCCGCGCGCACGTTGCAGGACGATGGGGATGGCCCGCCTCGCTTCTCTCGAAATGGATACGTACATATGGGGCCAGAATGAGCATCCACTCGCGGGTCGGCGGGGAAACCGGCGTTGAACCGCTGCTCGCGTTCTCGATCTCGGTCCCCGTTCTCCCAGCAGTCAGTCCATCCATTCGTCCTCTTGGCGGGTCATCAGATGAATGACTCTCCCAACTATCCTACTATCCCGATCGCTATGATCACTATCCCATCATAAATGCCTATCCGAGAATCCCTTTGCGTATGCCCATGAATTTGCGCTGCTTCCTCTGTAGGGAGGCGGAATAAGCAAAGCTCAGGGTTGCGATCTGGAAGAGACAGAAAACTAAGTCGTGATTGGCGGGTAGCAGTGTGTCGTCGAGCCCGCCGAAGGCCTCTCGTGGGAGGTATAGTGCTGCTATATCAACGATTCGATCAAGCGCCTCACGACAGGTGGCGAGTTTCCAGAATTCCTTGTCGTAACCAAGTTGTGCACCGGTGAGATCAATGAACTCCATCACCACATCGGGCGACAGGGTGATGGGGCAGCGCGCCGCCTCTCCCATTACAGCCATCTGGAGTTGGCGTACCGGAGTTCGGTTGACGTGATGCTGAACCAGTTCCCGATATGGTCTGCTGCCACCGCCATCGAGGAATTCCTGAAGTTGGCTGTTTGGCATTGACCCCTCCTGTACTGGGGAAAACAGGGACATTGCAAAAGCGGGCGGACAGTCACCCACTCTCCTCTCGCTCCACAAGATTCCACAATTGGACGACGGGCGACGCCCAAGCATATGTTCGTTGGACAGGACCTTGCCTCCTGCCATTCGCCTGCTGGCCGTCGCCCCTACATCGGCAGTTCAAAGGAGCATAGACATGCGGGTCGGTGAGACGGAAGGGCTGGAGCCGCTGCTGGCGTTCTCCATCTCGATCCCGAATGAGGGACTTCCCGCGGTGCAGGCCATGTGAGGCGGGCAGGCCCTTCCAACTACAGACCCAAAGACCCTCTCTCCTCTCACCTTTCAACTTGCTCTGTTGCAAACTTCGCCATGAACTGTGGGGCGGAGCTGGTTCCCGCCTGAGGCGGGCTCACCATAAATGCCTAGCCCCGCCGGAATCTCTTTGCGAACTCGTTTCGGCGGGGGATGGCACCCCCGCCCTACAGAACTTCCCAGCCCTGCAACAGAGCACTTTCAACTTTCAACTTTCAACTTTCAACTCTCCCACCAGACAGACGGCCCAGCAGGCCATTCCTTCTTTGCGGCCGATGAAGCCGAGGCCTTCGGTGGTTTTGCCCTTCAGGCTGATGCAGGCGGGGTCAACCTTGAGGGCGCGGGCTAGGTTTTCCCGCATCTGGGCGACATGAGGAGAAATCTTCGGCTCTTCGGCCGCGAGAACGATGTCGAGCCAAACGAGGCTGAGGCCTGCGGCGGAGAGCATTTCGCCCACCTGTTCAAGAAGGCCTATGCTGGAAGCGCCGGCATATTGGGGATCTGTGTCCGGGAAATGGGCGCCGATGTCGCCCAGGCCTGCGGCCCCCAGCAGGGCGTCCGTGGCCGCGTGACAGATGAGGTCCGCGTCCGAGTGGCCCATCAGGCCCGGCCCGGGGAATTCTTTTCCCGCCAGCACTAATTTTCTGGTTTCGCTGAGAGCATGGGCGTCAAAGCCGAGGCCCACCCGCATCTGCGGCAGGGCCCGGCTGCGCTCGGCGGAAAAGATTTTTTCGGCGAGGGTGAGATCGGCCTGGCGAGTGATCTTGATATTCTGCGGAGAGCCGGCGGCCAGATGGACGCGGTGGCCCAGCATTTCCACCAGGGCGGAGTCATCGGAGGCCTCCACTCCTTTGCGGCGCGCCTCCTCGTGGGCTTCCCGGAGGAGGGGATAGGCGAAGGCCTGCGGGGTCTGGATATTCCAGAGGCGGCTTCGATCCAAAGTGGCCTCCACCCAGCGGCCGTCGGCGCTTGACTTGACCGTTTCCGCGGCGGGCAGGGCGCAAACGGCGGCCCCGTATTGTTGGGCGGCCTCCAGACAATCTCTCACCAGGGCAGGGGTCAGAAAAGGCCGGGCGGCGTCGTGAATAAGGAGATATTCGGTCTCCGGAGAGACCTGAAGCAAGCCTTGATAGACCGAATCCTGGCGAGTCTCGCCTCCGGCGATGACCGCCACGTTTTTCTCGGAGGAAGCGGCGATCAGGATTCCGCGGGCTTCATCAACCCGGGAGGGAGGAACGATGAGCAAGATTTCACTGATTTCGTCACAGTTGCGGAGGAGTTCGAGGGAGTGCATGAGGAGCGGCTTTCCCGCCAGCGGGAGGAAGGCCTTTGGAGGGAGAGAGCCGGCGGCTTCCGCGGCAAGACGTTCACCGGCGCCGGCGGCGGCGAGCAGGGCAGAAATCCGAGAAGCATGATTCATCGCGAATCAGTGAGCCTCGAAACTGTTTCAAAAGTCAACAGAGAAACCTCCTAAGGTCGCCGCGGCGACCTCAGACTCCCCTCTCGGTCTTTTGCCTTTTCCTTCTCTCGCCGTCTCGGCGAGAGAAGGAAATCACAAAAGCGAGTGAGGGGGTCTGGGGGACGAATCGCTGGCTCGTCCCCCAGGGGAGTTTCCCTCTGGAGTTTTGAAATACGCTCTCAGCGCTCCGCATGATGGCGGGAGACGTCTGCAGCGAAGCGCTCTTCCGCGCCGGGCTGACTCTCCGTGGACTTGAGGTTTGCAAAGATCATCTTGCCGGCCACGGTCTGCAAGACGCTGGAGACGATTACCTGAACCGTATGGCTGATATGGGGTTTGCCTCCCTCGACAACCACCATAGTGCCGTCGTCCAGATAGGCGACTCCCTGGTTGAGTTCTTTGCCCTCGCGCACGATGGTCACGGTCATCTCCTCGCCGGGCAATACTATGGGTTTGAGGGCGCTGGCGAGTTGGTTGACGTTCAGGACGGTGATTCCCTGGAGGGAGGCGACTTTGTTGAGGTTGAAGTCATTGGTGATAATCATCGCCTCCAATTCCTTGGCCAGCCTCACCAGTTTCACATCCACCGCCTCGTTGCGCGGCATGGGAGACTTGTAATGGTCATAGACGCGGATTCCCTTGAGTTCTTTTTGGAGTTGGGCGAGTATGTCCAGCCCTCTGCGGCCGCGGACGCGGCGGAGGCTGTCTGAGGAATCGGCGATGAGGTGGAGTTCCTCCAGGACGAAGCCGGGAATATAGATTGCCCCTTCCACGAATCCGGAGCGGCAAATGTCCGCGATGCGGCCGTCAATGATGACATTTGTGTCAAGAAGTTTGGGTCTAAGGAGCATCTCCTCTTCGGCCTCCTGAACGACGGAAGGGCGATTCAAGAAGAAAGAGAGTTCGCTTTTCATGCCCAGGGCGACAATGATGCCGCCATAGATACAGATGAGATAGAGCAGCAACTGCATGGACCAGGAGATTGTCAACTGAAAGTCTGTAGGCAATCCGGCGAGGGCGAAAAGGAAAATCGGGCTGAGGAGCCTGGCGACCATGAGCCCCACGGTAAGCCCGATAATGACGGCGATTCTATCGGGAGCAGGAACCTCCGCCAGATTGGCGGCCACGGTTGAGAGTTGCCGATAGATTACGCCGGCGAGGAAAAAGCCGACCAGCACTCCCAGGGCAACGAAGGCAAGGGTTATGGTGAAGACGAAAGTCCGGCTGAACTCCGCGGAGGTAGCCGGCGGAATGATCCAGAAATCGAGCCCGAGATACCAGATGGAGGCGCCATAGCCGAGGAGGCCGCAGGCCAGGCTGAAGACGATACTGAAGAAAAGTCCCAAAACACGAAAGGCCATCTTTATCACCTACCTTCCCTTTTTCTATATGTGCGGCAAAGAACCTGCCGGCGAAAAAGCCGGAAAATCAGAGCGGGGGTCGCCTTTACCCCGCCCGGTCCGGCCGAGACGCAGTTTCCCCTGTAACTTTACGCCTTGCGTCGGCGGATTTCAATAGCTCCGCAATCGCTTGTTTGATAGTCTCCACGGATATAACTTCCACTCCGGCGGGCAAGTTTCTTAACGGCGGCTCTGAGGGGATGACCGCCCTTTTCAATCCCAGACGCGCGGCCTCGGCCAACCTCCTTTCCAGCCGACTGACAGCCCTTATCTCTCCGGTCAGGCCCACCTCCCCGATGCAGATGGTGCGGTCGGGCAAGGGCCTCTCCCGGTAACTTGAGATGAGGCTGAGGGCGATGGCCAGATCCGCAGCCGGCTCGGAGACCCGCAGGCCGCCGGGGATGTTGACGAAGACATCGCTGACGGAGAGCGGGAGCCGCGCCTGTTTTTCCAGCACCGCCAGGATCAAAGAGACGCGGTTGTAGTCCGGGCCGGTGCAGGCTCGGCGGGGCGGGCCCGCGGCCGGGCTTATGAGTCCCTGCGTCTCCACCAAGAGAGGCCTGCTGCCTTCTATTACTACGGCAAGCGCGGTGCCCGCCGCCCCGGAGCGGTATTGAGACAGAAAGACTCCCGAGGGATCGGCCACCTCAACCAGGCCCATCTCTGTCATCTCAAAAATCCCCACCTCGTCCGTGGATCCGAACCTGTTCTTCTGTCCCCGCAGGAGGCGGTAGCCGAGATGCCGCTCCCCCTCCAGATAGAGGACTGTGTCAACCATGTGCTCGAGGAGGCGAGGGCCGGCAACCATTCCCTCCTTTGTGACATGGCCCACCAAGAAGAGGGGCAAATTTCGCTCTTTTGCCAGGCGGATGAGCCTGCTGGAAGAGCCTCGGACCTGGCTGACGGTCCCCGGAGGAGAGCCCACTTCGGGATCGGAGACGGCCTGAATAGAGTCTATTACGGCGACAGCCAAAGATTCGGCGGCGAGATACTGCTCAATCGCTTCGAGGTCATCTTCGGCCGCCACCAAGAGCGAGGGAGGGATCTCTCCCAGTCTCCGGGCGCGGTCCTGGACCTGATGGGTGGATTCTTCCGCGCTGATGTAGAGGACTTGGGCTTCCTGGCGGGCGAGGCTCAGGCAGGCCTGAAGGAGCAGGGTGGACTTTCCGATTCCGGGGTCTCCGGCCAAGAGGATAACCGAGCCGGCGACCAGTCCCCCTCCCAGGACGCGGTCGAATTCCCCTATCCCCACCAGGCGGCGGGCGGGCCCGGCCGGGGTTTCGGCCATTCTTTGGGGTGCAGAAACGCCTGCTGCACGGGTGGGCCCAAGAGGTTGACGAAAATAGGCCGGCTGTTCCGCCAGGGTGTTATATTCTCCGCAGTCGGGACAGCGTCCCAGCCAACGGGGGGCTTCGTAGCCACATTCGGAACAGGCGAAGACAATTCTTTTCTGCTTTGGCACGTTCAGCCTCAGGACCTGATGGGGAAAGCAAGCGCGCAGGGCTGGAATATCGGCGCCAAACCGGGAAGGCCGGATCAACCCGCTCGGGAAAGAAGGTGTGAGGCAGGAGAGCATTGGGTGCCGGGGGGAGACAGCCCTCTTGCCCCCTGCCTCACACCGTCCTCTCCCGCTTCACACTTCGAACGTAAGCCACAAAGAACGTTTAACAGGCATCATGAATGCGGTATCCCGGCGCCTGATACTTTGAAATTTTTGAATCCAGCAGCAGGGGAGTACAAGGCCCTACTGTTAATTCAACACAGGCGCCAGGTGCGCCTGCTTGTGAAAGACGATGCGGCCCTCCTCCACGTCCGCGACGATGCTATCTCCTTCTACGAAGTCGCCGTGGAGGAGTTGCTCGGAAAGCGGATCCTCCACCAGCCGCTGGATGGCGCGGCGCAGCGGTCTGGCTCCCAGGGCGCGGTCAAAGCCCTCTCTCGCCAGGAGTTCTTTCGCCTCCGGGGCAGCCTCAAGCGTCATCCCCTGGCCCTTGACCTGGGCCGCCACCCGTTCCAAGAGCAGTTCCACGATCTCTTTGATCTGGGCTTGGCTGAGCGCGTGGAAGACGATTACCTCGTCTATGCGGTTGAGAAACTCCGGACGGAAAGTCTGCTTGAGTTTTTCCAGCACGGTATCCTTCATGCGGCCATGGGACTCGGCGTCATCGGCGCCGGCAAGGGCGTGATAGCCGATGCCGTGGCCCGGTTCCAGGGAGGTGGTGCCGATATTGGAGGTCATGATTATCACCGTGTTGCGAAAATCCACGACGCGGCCTTGGGAATCGGTGAGCCGGCCGTCCTCCATCACCTGCAAGAGGATGTTGAAGACTTCCTGGTTGGCCTTTTCGATTTCATCGAGCAGGACCACGCAGTAGGGGCGGCGGCGCACGGCCTCGGTGAGTTGACCGCCCTCTTCATAGCCGACATAGCCCGGGGGCGCGCCGATGAGCCGGGAGACGCTGAAGCGCTCCATGTATTCGGACATGTCTATTCTCACCATGGCCTCTTCGCTGTCGAAGAGGAACTCCGCCAGGGCGCGGGCGAGTTCGGTCTTGCCCACACCGGTGGGGCCGAGGAGGATGAAGGAGCCGACGGGCCGGCGCGGGTCCTTGAGGCCGGCGCGGCCTCTGCGCACCGCGCGGGAGACGGCCGCCACAGCCTCGTCCTGGCCGACGATGCGGCGATGGAGCTTCTCCTCCATGTGCAAGAGTTTCTGAGTTTCCTCTTCCGCCATCCGGCTGACGGGCACGCCGGTCCACAGGGAAACAACCTGGGCGATATCTTCCTCGGTCACGGTAGCCCGGGCGCTGGCGCGGTTTTCCGCCCAACGGCTCTCGCTCTCCTCCAGGCGGCGGCGAAGTTCCTGCTGCGCGGTGCGAATCTCCAGCGCCCTCTCCCAATCTCTTTCCAGGGGATGCTGCTCGGTGATTGCGGCCAATTCCCGGGAGAGATTGTCCATCTCTTCCCGGGCGGTCTTCAGTTCCGGAGGAGGCATGGCGAACTGGAGCCTCACCCGGCTGGCGGCCTCGTCCATGACATCTATCGCCTTGTCGGGAAGGAAGCGGTCGGTTATGTAACGTTCCGAGAGCCGCGCGGCGCTGACGAGGGCTTCATCGGTGATCTTCACATGGTGATGGGCTTCATAGCGAGGCCGCAGCCCCTTGAGGATGTCAGCCGATTGCTCGACCGTGGGCTCACTGACCAGCACCGACTGGAAGCGCCGCTCCAGCGCGGGGTCCCTTTCGATGTATTTGCGGTATTCATTCAGGGTGGTGGCGCCGATGCACTGAAGTTCTCCCCGGGAGAGGGCCGGTTTCAGAATGTTGGAGGCGTCAATCGCCCCTTCCGCGGCGCCCGCCCCGATGAGCGTGTGGACCTCGTCTATGAAGAGGATGATCTCTCCTGCGCTCTTGCGGATCTCCTCCGTCACCCGCTTCATCCGCTCCTCAAACTCGCCGCGGTATTTGGTGCCGGCCACCAGGCCGGCGAGGTCGAGGGTGACGACGCGCTTGTCGAAGAGGACTTCCGGGACCTCACGGCGGATGATGCGCTGGGCGAGCCCCTCTACAATGGCGGTCTTGCCCACCCCGGGCTCTCCGATGAGACAGGGGTTGTTCTTGGTGCGGCGGGAGAGGATTTGTATTACCCGCTGGAGTTCGGCCTGTCGGCCGATGACCGGGTCGAGTTTGTCTTCCAGGGCGAAGCGGGTGAGGTCGCGGCCGAAGGCGTCCAGCACGGGGGTTGAAGAACGGCCCTTCTGGACGGCATTGGAGGAAGTCGCCCCTCCGCCCATGGCGCGGATTATCTGCTGGCGCATCTGCTCAATGTCAACATTCAGGGCGCGCAGCACGCGCATGGCGGAACTGTCGGGCTCCCGGAGCAGGCCCAGGAGGAGGTGCTCGGTATCAACATACTGCGCCAGGCCGAGTTTGGGGTTGAGTTCCCGCGCCTCTTCGAGGGCGAGTTCGAGGGTTCTGCGGGCGCGGGGGGTCCAGGTTCTCCCTGTGCCCGAGGTGGAACGCATTTCCACCGGGCCCACTTGCTGACGGACGATGTTCTGGACCCGGCCGTGACTGACGCCCATCCTCTCCAGGATTTTGGCGGCGAGGCCTTCCTGCTCCCGAATCAGCCCCATCAGGATGTGTTCGGTGCCCACCGTGTTGCCGCGAAAGCGGCGGGCCTCTTCCCTTGCCAGGTGAACCACCTGGATGGCGGAACGAGTGAAGCGCTGCAAAATATCAGCATTCTCGCTCTCACTCATCTCACCCTCCTTACTGCAGAACCGCTACCCCCTCGCGCTGGGTTAATTCATGAAAGCGCGCAGTCAGTCGGCGGGTTATCTCCCCGGGACGCCCGTCTCCTATCTGACGCCCGTCCAATTCCACCACTGAGACGATCTCCGCCGCAGTGCCGGTAAGGAAACATTCGTCCGCAATATAGACATCATACAGCGACAGGTGTTCCTCTCTCGTCTCAAGGCCGATCTCAGCCGCCAGGTCCATTACCGCCCGGCGGGTGATACCGTCCAATATTCCCACACTTACCGGAGGTGTGCTGAGCCGCCCGTCACGGTAGATGAAGATATTATCCCCCGTGGCTTCGGCCACATAGCCTTCGTGATTGAGCATCAACCCTTCCAGGCAGCCGGCCTGGCTGACCTCTATTCGCGCAATGATGTTGTTCAGATAGTTCAGGGACTTGATTGCCGGATTGATCGCCGCGGGAAAGTTTCGCCTGGTCGTCACCGTGATCATCCGCAATCCCTTCTGATAGATTTCCGGCGGATAGAGGGAAATCTTGTCCACGATGATGACAAGGGCAGCGCCGTCGTCACATTTGGCCGGGTCGAGGCCCAAATCCCCTTTGCCCCGGCTGACAACCAAACGCACATACCCATCTTTGAGGCCGCTGCGGCGGACGCACTCCACTACGGTCTGAAGCAGTTGGTCGGGAGGCTGCGGGACCTGCAGGAGAATCGCCTTCGCCCCCCGGTAGAGGCGTCGGAGATGTTCGCCGAGTTTGAAGACCCGGCCGTTATAGATACGAATTCCCTCGAAAACCCCATCTCCGTAGAGAAAGCCGTGGTCGAAAACCGAGACTTTCGCTTCCTCCGGGGGGAAGAACTCACCATTAATATAGACCAAAGCCACGCGGTTTCCTCGCTGCTTCTTGTGCGGTCTTGCGCCTTCCGAAGGGCTTAAATTTGCGATTTTCTGCGGCGGCCTACTCCTTTCCCGCCGCGAAAAATCTCACAATTAATCATACCACAAAAGCGAAACGCACACAACCCCAGTCACATCAGGCGCTGATTGGAGCACCCTCTGGGGAGTGGCAGGTCGCCTCAGGCGACCTGCCCAACGAGAACACATGCACACAACCCCAGTCACATCAGGCATTCATGTGAACCTATGTGTAGGAAAGGCAGGCAAAATAGAAAACGGGGCAAAAGACACGCTGCTGCCCAACGGAGAGTGACAATCTGCGAAGCCTGCGGATTCCTACCCTGGCTTCTCGCTCTCCTGTTGGCGGACCCAGGCGAGGGCGCCGCCGGAGAGGAGCATCTGGCGCTCTCGCTCGTTGAGGCCGTGGGGGAGGCGGAATCTCTTTCCGCTCACGACCAGAGTTACCTCGGGTTTGCCCGCGGCCAATTCTTCTCGCACGGAGGGAAGCCGCCAGGCGGCGCCGATCTTCGCAAGTTGATAGACCTCTTGCGGAATCGGCAGAGGAATGAGGCCCTGGGCGATGAGATTGCGGCGATGGATGCGGGCGAAACTCTTGGCGAAGACCGCGCTGACTCCGAGTTGTTTGGGGGCAAGGGCGGCGTGTTCCCGGGAAGAGCCCTGGCCGTAGTTATCGCCTCCCACGATAAAGCCGCCCTGCAAGGCTTGTGCGCGGGCGACGAATTCCGGGTCTTCTTTCTCGAAGCAGTGCTTGGCGAGCGCGGGCACATTGGAGCGGTCGGCCATCACAATCGCCCCATCCGGGGCCATGGCGCCGGTGGAGATGTTGTCCGGCAAAACGATGAGCACTTTGCCCTCCACCTCTTCCGGCAGAGGCGCTTGCGCGGGCGGGGGAAGAATATTGCGCCCGCGCACGATTTCCAGGTTCTTGGCTTCAGATTCCGGCGCGGGAGGCAGAATCATGCGGTCATCCACCACCGGGTCAACCTCGGCGATCTGAGGATATTCGCCGAGTTGGCGGGGGTCGCTGATTTCTCCGCGCAGCGCGGCGGCGGCGGCCGTGGCGGGACTGCAGAGATAGACCTGGTCTCGCACGGTTCCGCTACGGCCGGGGAAGTTGCGGTTGAAAGTGCGCACCGATGGCAGCCCCTCGGGAGGCGCTTGACCCATACCCACACAGGGCCCGCAGGCGGGCTCCAGGATGCGGGCGCCGGCTCTGACCAGTTTCGTCAACACGCCGGAGCGGGCGATGGTGTCCAGAATCTGGCGCGAGCCGGGAGAGACGGTCATGGTGATACCGGGATGGACGCCTCCGTTGCGAGTGAGCACTTCCGCGGGAACGGCCAAATCCGGATACCAGGAATTTACGCTGCTGCCCACACAAACCTGGGCCGCCTTGGTTCCGGCGATCTCTTCCACGGGAACGACATTGTCCGGGCTTTGCGGCTTTGCAATCAGCGGGACTATCTTGTCGAGTTCAATGACCATCTCTTCATCATATTCAGCCTCCTCATCGGCCTTGAGTTCCAGCCACTGATTCTCTCTCTGCTGCTGGCGGAGGAAGTGGCGGGTGCGCTCATCGGAGGGGAAGAGGCCGCTGGTGGCGCCGAGTTCGGCAATCATATTGCAGATGGTGGCGCGGGCGGTGACCGGCAAGGTTGCCACACCCGGCCCGCTGAACTCGTAGATCTTCCCGACCCCGCCTTTCACGCTCAGCCGGCGCAGCATTTCCAGGATGACATCTTTGCCCTCCACCCAGGGGGAGAGTTTGCCCTCCAAATGAACGTTCACAATCTTGGGGGTGGTTATCTCGAAGGGGTAACCGGCGAGGGCGACGGCGACTTCCAGGCCGCCTGCGCCAATGGCGAGACAGCCTACCGCGCCGGCCGTCGGAGTGTGCGAATCGGCGCCAAGCAAGGTCTTGCCGGGCCGGGCGAATCTCTCCGTGTTCACCTGGTGGCAGATGCCGTTTCCGGGCCGGGAATAGTGCACCCCGCGCTTTGCCGCCCAGGTTTGCAGAAAGCGGTGGTCTTCCGGGTTGCGGAAATCGAGTTGGAGCATGTTGTGGTCAATATAGACGATGGCGAATTCGGGGCGGATGCGCGGCAGGCCCATTTCCTCGAACTGCAAAGCCGCCATCGTGCCGGTGGCATCCTGCATCAGCACATGGTCAATGCGAAGGCCGTTCTCTTCCCCGGGCTGCAAACGCCCGTGTATCAGATGTTCTTCCAGAATCTTGCGCGTCAGCGATTTGCCCATCTTTGCTCCCCTTATTGCGGATTCGGTGGGCGCAGACTAAAGTCTGCGGCTGCCAACTGCTCGCAGTAAGGCGATTCATCGCCCGTTGAACCAAGCGCCATGAATGGCGCTACTACGAACTGGGCCATTTTGGAATGACTCCTCGCGAACCAGAGAGAAATTCCCATGTGATTATACTACCAAGTCTGTCAAGATGGTGTCTTGCTGACGGTTACCCAGTTTCCACCTGCTGTGCTTGTGGAAGCCAGATTCAATGCCTCTCCCTCCCCACTTTGTGGGGGAGGGTTGGGGTGGGGGGCTTCACCCCCACCTTATTCCTCCCCCATCAAGGGGGAGGAATGCCCTTCAGCCGAACCCCTCTGGGAGGCCAGAAGGCACTCTTGTGCAGTTAAAGTTCTCTCAAGGAAGAAGTCTCTCCCCATCCTCCGAAACTGGGTAACCGTCAGGGTGTGTTCCGGCGGATTCAATGCCCCTGGCCGGAAAACGGCGCTTTGGGCCGCGAAGAGGCTGGTTGACAGGGGGCCGCTCGTGGAATATTATTAGGTGAGCCTAACAATATTTGAAGGGTAAGCAAATGGCGGAAGCGTCGGGACTGACCCAGGGGATTGAGGAGTATGTGGAGGCGATCTGGCGGGTGGCGGGGACGGGCCGGGCGGCGACGAAGGATTTGGCGCAGCATTTGAAGGTGGCTCCCCCCTCGGTGACCGGGATGCTGAAGCGGCTGGGGGCCCTGGGGCTGATTGAGCACAGCCCTTATGGGAAAGTCTCTTTGAGCGCGAAGGGACGGAGGCTTGCAAGCACCTTGATTCGCCGCCACCGGCTCTCCGAGCGGCTGCTGACGGACATGTTGGGCCTTCCCTGGGAAAAGGCGCATGCGGAGGCCTGCCGGTTCGAACATCTCATTACCGGAGAAGTGGAGCGCCACCTGGCGGCGCGGCTGGGGAAGATTGACACCTGCCCCCATGGGCACCCGCTCGACATCTCCGCCGCGGATGAGAGTTTCCCCCTGTCCGAGGCGCGCCGCGCCTCCCCCGTGCGGGTGATGGCGATAGCGGATGAATCCCCGGAATTGCTCTGTTATCTCTCCGGGCTGGGAATCGTCCCTGGAGCGAGGCTGCGGGTTGTTGGGAAGGAGCCGTTTGCCGACGGGCCGGTGTTGATAGAAGTGGCGGGAAAGCCCCGGGCGCTGGGCCGGCAGACGGCGGAGAAGATACGGGTGATGCTGAAGAACGATCCCCGGCAGCGGGCAAAGGAGGCCTCGCGGCGATGAGGATGCTGGCTCGCCTGCGAAGAGGATTGCGCCCCTGCTGCGCGCGGCAAGAGACCGGCGCTCCGGGCAAGGCGCGCAAGGTGGCGATTGTCGGCAGCCCAAATGTGGGCAAGAGCGTCCTCTTCAATCTCCTTACCGGCGCCTATGTGACGGTCTCCAACTACCCGGGCACAACGGTTGAGGTGAGCCGCGGGAGATTCCGCCTGGGAAATGAAGAGATGGAGATTGTTGATACCCCGGGGATGTATTCCCTCTCTTCCATCACAGAGGAGGAGCGGGTGGCGCGGCGCCTCCTGATGCGGGAGAGGCCGGATCTGATACTCCATGTGGTGGACGCGAAGAACTTGGGCCGGATGCTGCCCTTCACCCTGCAAATCCTGGAAGCGGGGCTGCCCCTGATTCTGGTGGTGAATATCATGGACGAGGCCGCCCGGCTGGGGATGAGGATAGACTGCGAGCGGCTCGAGAAGGAACTGGGAATTCCCGTGATTCCCACGGTGTCGGTGACCGGAGAAGGCGTGGATTTGCTGAGAGAGCGAATCTCCCAACTGTTTTCCAGCCCTCCGCAGATTGCGCAGATTGCACAGAAAAAACCGCTGGCTTCGTCGGCGCGCAATCACCTGGGAGAGGCGGCGGAGAAGATAACGGAGTTGCTGGAGGGGGAATACGGCCTCTCCCGCCGGACAATCGCTCAGTTGCTCCTGTGCGAAGATGCGGAGATGCTGGAACTGGCGAGGAAGCATGAAGGCGAAGGCTTTGAAGCCATTGGCGAGGAGATTCGCCGCGGCTGCAAGGGATTGGTCTATCCGCCGGCCTACTCTTTTTGGATAAGGAGGCAGGAGATGGCAAACCGGCTGATGGAGCTTGCCTCCTCTCCGCCGGCCCATCTTCCCCGCGGCCTTGCGCAAAGCTTGAGTGACTGGATGATGAGGCCGCTGACCGGACTGCCGATTCTCTTTCTCGTCTTGTATGTGGGCCTCTACCTCTTTGTCGGGAAGTTCGGCGCGGGAATATTGGTTGATCTCCTGCAGAATCGTCTCTTCGGCTCTTATATTGATCCTCACATCACTCATTTTTTCGAGAAGGCCCTTCCCTGGCCTGCAGTGCAGGATCTCTTCGTGCATGACTACGGGATAATCACCCTGGGCCTGAAATACGCGGTGGCGATAATCCTGCCGATTGTGGCGACCTTCTTCTTCGTCTTCTCCATTATCGAGGATACGGGTTATCTGCCGCGGCTGGCGCTTTTGATAGACCGCTTTTTCAAGGCGATCGGGCTTTCCGGCCGGGCGGTGATTCCGCTTGTGCTGGGTTTTGGCTGTGGCAGCATGGCGACCCTGGTCACAAGAGTCCTGGAGACGCGGCGAGAGCGGGTGATTGCCACCCTGCTGCTGGCCTTGGCGGTCCCCTGTTCGGCGCAATTGGGGGTGATCCTCGGGCTTCTCTCCGGCACTCCCGCGGCCTTGATGATTTGGGCGGGTATCATCGCTCTGGTCTTTCTCTTCGTCGGTTTTCTTGCTTCACGATTATTAAAAGGGGAACGGGCTTCATTTTATATCGAAGTCCCTCCTCTGCGCTGGCCCAAATTGAGCAACCTGCTCAGCAAGACCTATGCCCGGATGCAGTGGTATTTTCTGGAGATACTGCCGCTCTTTTTGGCGGCTTCGGTGCTCATCTGGATAGGGCGAATGGCGAGAATAGGGGGAGACTCTCTCTTCGACTGGGTGATTCGCGGGCTTCAACCTCTGGTTGGGGCAATAGGCCTGCCCAAAGAGGCGTCGGTGGCCTTTCTCTTCGGCTTTTTCCGGCGGGATTATGGGGCGGCAGGGCTGTATGATCTTCATTCCAGAGGTTTGCTGAACGGAGTTCCGCTGCTGGTGGCGATGGTTACTTTGACGCTCTTCATTCCGTGTATTGCGCAGTGGCTCATCATGCAAAGGGAGCGGGGGCTGAGGACTACTCTGGCGATAGTTGGATTCATCTTTCCCTTTGCCTGGCTGGTTGGATTTGGCCTGTATCACTTGTTGAACTTTCTTGGAGTAAGGCTGTGAAGTGCCCATTGTGCGGCTGCGAGTTCGATGAGAACGGGGGCGAAGCGAGAAGCAGATGCCAGGCTTGCTTGTTCGGGAAAAGGTGTCCGATGGTCTGCTGCCCCAAGTGCGGGTACAGCACGCCTCTGCCGCGACCGGCGGGGCTGCGACCTGGAAAAGATATGACAAAGGAGAGGGGAGAGAATGCCGCTGAGTGAAAAGGCTGAGGAGATACTGGAAACCCTGTGGATAGAAGCCGTCGAGAAGGGCCGCGAAGAAGTTCGAATAGAGGTTCTTGCCCGCGGGCTGCGGCGCCACTTGATGCCAGGCGAGAGAATTGCGGAAGTTGCGCCGGAAAGCGCCGAGGTGCAGGAACTCCTGAGCGCCGGACTGGCGGAATTGCGGGAGGAGAAGCGGCTTTCCCTCACCCCTGCGGGCAGGAAGGACGGGGAACAGGTGGTGCGAAATCACCGCCTGGCGGAGCGGCTGATGGCGGACGTATTGGATATACAGGAAAGGGTTGGGGATGAGACCGCCTGCCAGTTCGAGCACATGCTGAAGCGCGGCATAGATGAGCGCATCTGCACCTTGCTTGGGCACCCTCGCTCTTGCCCTCACGGCCGGCCTATTCCTCCGGGGCCTTGCTGCGAAGAAAAGCGAGACGCTTCTGTCAGGATCGTGGCTCCGCTCTCTGCGCTGGAAGAGGGAGAAAGAGGCACCATCGCCTACCTGCACATGAGCGAACGCGGGAAAGTTGAGCGGCTGCTGGCCCTGGGCGTGCTTCCCGGGCAGCCGATTGCGCTCTTGCAGCGCTTTCCCTCCTATCTATTTCGCGTGGGACAGACGGAAGTGGCGGTGGATGCGGAATTGGCCAGCCATATTTGCGTCCGCCTGGGCAAACAGGAGCCGGCGCGGCGCCGCTGGCGCAGGCGGGGGCTGTTTCCACGGTAAGAAAAACCCCCTTTTGCCGCAGGAGCGCAAAGAAAGAGAGAATAATCCGCAGATGGCGCAGAGGCGTGGACAGGGCAGGAGGCGAGGCTCCTGCCCAACGAGCATGAATTGCACAGATTCTCGGGCTGCCGTAGGCAGCCCGTTGTTTCTTAAATCCGCGCCAATCGGCGTTCATCCGCGGCAAAGAGATTCCCTTGTGTCTTGGTGCCTTTGTGGTGAGACTTCTTCGGCTGCGGCCGCCTCCCTCGCCCTACAATTAACCACCAAGACACGGAGACACAAAGCAGATACGGGCGACTGATAAGTCGCCCGTATTACATCTGCGTAATCGGCGCAATCTGCGGATAGTATTTTCTTTGTGACTTGGTGCCTTTGTGGTGAGACTCCTGCTACGGAGGCCAGGAGCGCAAAGAAGAGAAAAAGGGCAGTCCTCGACTTCGCTCGGACTGCCCAACGGGCGCAAAAGCCCATCCCGTATCAACCAGGTTTGTCTGCTGGAGGCGGTTCTCTTCTCTGGCGGGGGCGGTAATAGCGCCTGCGGGGCCTGCGTCTGGGCCCAGCGGGACTTGATTCTGCAGCCGCGGCGGGCCTCTCCGCCGCAGGCGCTTCTTGGGTAGTCTCCGGGGGTGTTCCAACGGGAGTGGCGGTCTCGCCCGGAGGAGATTCGGGCCTCTTCTTATGGTGGCGCCTGCGGCGGCGCCGCGGGGCAGGCCCGGCTTCTCGGGGTTCGTGGCCCGCCTGAGGCGGGTGAAGCGGCCCCGGCTCAACTGCAGCCGGCGGCGGGGGCGTTTCGGCCGCGGGAAGAGGGGGCAGAGGGGGCCGGATAGGCAGAAGCGGAACTTTCTGCCCGTCGGCCGTCGGCAGTGGAGCAACCTCTTTCTTCCTTCGAGATTGGCGGAAAGCCCGGCGTCTGATTCCGCTCGGTCGGGCGGGTTTTTCCGCGGCTTCTCCTGCGGCCGAAAGAGAGCGGCCTACCCCACGGTAGGAATCGGCTCTGAGCAATTCAACGGTGAAGCTCTCTTCCGGTGATTTCTGCGGAGGCTGGAGTTCCACCAGATAGCCTTCCTCGGAGACGGCGGCTTCACCCTCTTCTCCCAGACGATGGCAGAGGAGTTCCTGGCCGGCGGAGAAGAGGCCGACCCGCTCTTCCACTTCGCCCGGCTCCAGGAGGGCGAGTTCATAAGCGCGCGGGTCTTTGCCTCGCGCGCGAATATAGAGAGGCTTTTGAAGGGCGGCGGCCAGCTGTCTCGCCGCTTCTCCGCCAGAGCCTATCAAAAGATAGGCCACCTCCGGGCTGGCCCAGACCGCGAGCGCGGCGGCGGGGCGCTCTTTTGCCTTTTGGCGGAGTTCGCGCTGTATCTGCAGGCAGATGGTTGCGGCATTGGGGACGCGCCCCAGGCCGCCGCATTCCGGACAGGTATCGGAGACCTTTTCCAGGAGGCTTTCCCCGTGCTTTTTGCGGGTCATCTCCACGATGCCGAGGGGGCTGATGGAGAGGACGCGGGTCTTGGCGCGGTCGCGCGCCAGGGCCTCCTGGAAGGCCTTCAAGACCTTTGCGCGATGGGCATAGCTCTTCATGTCAATGAAATCAAGGACGATGAGCCCGCCGATGTCGCGCAGGCGAAGCTGCCGCGCGATCTCGTCGGCCGCCTCCAGGTTGGTGCGCAAGATCGTCTGCGCCAGTCCCTCCCGGGCCTTGCCGGTGAAGCGAGCGGTATTGATATCAACGGCGCAGAGGGCTTCGGTTTGATCAATGCTGATATAGCCTCCGGCCTTCAACCAGACCTTGCGCTGCCGGAGGCGGGCAATCTCGTCTTCTATTCCGAAGCGCTCAAAGATGGGGGTCTCGTCCCGGTAAAGCATCACCTGCTTCTTCAGCCGGGGAGCGATCATCTCCACCAGTTCCAGGGCGCTCTTGTAAACCTCCTCGGAGTCAACCAGGAGACGCTGCACATCCCGGGTGAAGTAGTCGCGGATGATCTGGAAGACGAGAGTGAGGTCCTGGTGGAGGAGCGCGGGAGGGGGCGTGTTGGCGGCCTTTTCCAGGAGGCGTCTTTTCAACTCCAGGAGGAAATCGAGGTCTTGTTTGAGTTGGGGCCTGCGCGCCGCCTCCGCCTCGGTGCGAAGGATGAGGCCGCAATCCCGCGGGCAGAGTTCTTCTCCCAGTTGTCGCAGGCGCTGGCGGGTTTTCTCCGATTCTATCTTCCTGGAGATGCCGACCCGCCCCGGATCGGTCAGCAGCAATACCAGGTATCTCCCCGGGAGGGCGAGCCGGGTGCTGACGCGGGCGCCCTTGGTTCCGACTTCGGCGCGGTTGACCTGCACCAGGATTTCCTGATTGGCCGCGATTCCCCCCAGCGGCCTTCTCTCCGCCGGGGGGAGAGCGATGCTCTCGCTCTCGCCCTCTTCCTGAGTGGAATAGACGGCGTCATCGGCGGAGAGGAAAGCGTGTCTTTCCAGGCCGATGTCAACGAAGGCCGCCTCCATGCCGCGCAGCACGGTGTTCACCCGCGCCTTATAGATATTTCCCACGATGCGCGGTTCCCGCTCGAGATGGAGTTCGGCCAGGCGGCCTTCCTCCAGGATGGCGACGCGGGACTCCAGGAAGCCGGCGTTTACTAGAATCTCTTTCTGGATATTTGAAGATTTTCTCATAGGCTCTCTCGATAAAAAGTGCTCAGTCAGCAGAGGGCGGGAAATCGGCAAGCAAGTCATGAGGAAGCCTTGTTGCGATGAAAGCCCTGATTTTGAGGGCTATCTCTCGGGCCTCCTCGGCCACTTCGAGTGTGGGTTCGAAGTCGGCATCGTAGCGCAGTTCAACAGCATAAGGTGTGAGCGTCTCCATGAGGGACCGCAAGCCGAGAAAGGCGGGGTCTTGCTGGGCACACTTCTCCGCCAATCTGACCAGACTATGGGTAGGCGGAAGATCGAGATCGGAGAAGACCAGATAGGCCTTCAGATACTTCTCCGCCGCTTGCTGGGCATGAAAACAGGCTGTATCCAGGGCCTGGCCGGCCCCGAGGGCGAGACGGAGCGCAGTCAGGTCATTCTCGGCCTTTCGAATCCATGCCCGGACGAGGTCAAGCCGCTCTTTCATAGAGAACTCTCCCCTCCCGCAGGGCAGTTGTTACGAGCGCCTGTCGGACGCTCGCCCATTCTTCGGTCTCTGCCGGAGTGTAAACAACAATCTCTATATCAACGGGCAAGTCCGCGAGCGCAGTGTAAAACGGCGCTGAACGCCGGTAGCGCGGCTGGCTCGAATCCTGAATAACCAGAATATCCAGATCGCTGGTCTGCCGCGCCTCGCTCCGCGCATAACTCCCGAACAAGACAATCTTCTGCGGATGGGCAATGGCAAGGATACGCCGCACCACTTCGTCAATCAGACGATCGCTGATTTCGTGCATATCTTACCTCATGTTGGGTTCTTGCTTTCCACTTCGACGGCGAAAGCGGGAGTTATGGAGACTGCGCAAAGGCATGCGCCTCGGTCTTGCCGCGGTCTGCGCGCTGCCTGCATAGAGCGCCTGGCGATGGCAGGAAACCTGCCACTCCGGCCCGGAGATGCCAAGTTGTTCGAAGACCTCCTGGGGGCGCGCGCCGCCTGCGTTTCCGGTGCGCAGGGTCATCTTCACCTGCGCCCCGGCCGGGACCTCCGCGATTGAGAGCGCCAGGATCCAGGGCCGGAGGTCTATCTTCTGCGTCTTCTTCTCTCTTTGACGGACGAGCCGGATCTCGCGGCAAGAGAGCAGCCCCACCGCCCGCCGGTCGAGTTCTTCCGCCTCGATGGGCCCTTTCGCCGCGGCGACATACTCCGCGGTGTCAATCTCTCCAAGCGTTTGCTTTTTCTTATAGGCGGGGATCGCCCAGGCGGCATCAACGGAGAAGCCCGGGGGCAACTGGGCATTGAGGCGCTTTTTCAATTCCTCCGCATCCATCCTGTGAGAAAGGAAGAGCGCCGCCAGTTCCGCCTGGCTGGTCATTCCTGCGGGCAGGGCGGGGCCCATGGCAAGGCGGGGGCGAGGATTGAAGCCCTGGGTATAGGCGATGGGGATCTCCGCCCGGCGCAGGGCGCGCTCAAGCACCCGCACGGTCTCAAGCTGAGAGACCCATTTCACTTCCTCGTCCTTTGAAAATCGGCAGATGATCTCTTGCATCTAGTTTCCGGCGAAATCGGGACTCCGGGGACAGGCGCCGCAATTCGCGCAGTCCTCCACCCGGCAGTCTGGAGTAAGTATTCCCGAAAGGGCGGCCTGCGCCTCTCGGCAAAGAAAGTCTTTTGTCACTCCATAGTCGAGGCGGTCCCAGGGGAGCGCTTCCTGGAAGTGGATATGGCGATTGGCATAGGCGGCGGGATCGAGGCCGGCGCTTTCAAAGGCCTGCTGCCAAAGAGCGGGCTGGAAAGACTCCGCCCAGGCGTCGAAGCGGGCGCCGGCCTTCCAGGCCAGATGATAGGCTTCGCCCAGCCTCCGATCTCCCCGGCTGACGGCCGCTTCCAGGCGGCTCATCTCCACATCGTTCCAGGAGAGCCGAACTTCCTTCGCCCGCACCCCGCTGCGGAGCAGGGCCTGTTTCTCTTTCAGGCTCTCCGGCTCTTCCTGGCCCCACCACTGGAAGGGAGTGTGGGGTTTGGGGATGAAATTGCCCACGCTGGCGGTGATTTTCAGCCGGCCCTTGCGCTCGCCCAGTTTCTTTCGTCCCAGGGCGGCGGCGCGCTGGAGAAGATCGGCGATCGCCTCAACCTCATCTTTGGTCTCCGTCGGCAGGCCGATCATGAAATAGAGTTTGACCGCGCTCCAGCCGGAGTCGAAGGCGGCCTCAAGCGCGGTGAAGAGATTCTCTTCCGTAACTTGTTTGTTGATGACCTCGCGCAATCTCTGCGTGCCCGCCTCCGGCGCGAAGGTGAGCCCGGGGCGGCGCACGCGGGCGAGTTTCTCCGCCAGGCTGACGGTAAAAGTATCGGTGCGGGAAGAAGGAAGGGAGATGCCGATACTCCTTTTGCTGTGCGCTTCCAAGAGGCCGACGATGAGTTCTTCGATGCCCTGGAAATCGGGACTGTTGAATCCCAGGAGGGCGATTTCGTCGAAACCGGTGGAGGCGATCGCCTTTTCCGCCTGGTCGAGCAGGGTTGAGACCTTGCGCTGGCGGGTGGGGCGATAGGTCATTCCGGCCTGGCAGAAGCGGCAGGAACGGGTGCAGCCCCGCATGATTTCCAGCACCACGCGGTCATGCACCGTCTCCAGATAGGGGACGACCTGGCGGGTGGGATAGGGGGCGGAATCGAAATCGGCGATTATCCGCGAGCGCACCCGCGCCGGAGCGCCGTTGAGCGGAGTCAGTGCGGCGAGCCGGCCGTCATCTCCGTATTCGGGCCGGTATTGGCTGGGGAGATAGAGGCCCGGGATTTGGGCGAGTTGGTCGAGCAGCGCCTTGCGGCCCTTGGCCGGCGGATTCTTGGCCACCGCCTCAGCAACTTCCAGGATCGCCTCCTCTGCTTCTCCCAAGACCACAGCATCGAGGAAATCCGCCAGGGGCTCGGGGTTGCAGGCCCCGGGGCCTCCGGCGAGGACGAGGGGGTCGCGGTCGGTGCGGTCGGAGGCTTTGAGCGGAATGCCACCCAGGTCGAGCAGGGTGAGGATATTCGTGTAGGTCAGTTCACTTGCCAGGGTGAAGCCGACGACATCGAAATCCCGCAGCGGCACCGATGATTCCAGGCTGGTCAGCGGGAGGCGGGCCTGGCGCAGGGCGGCCTCCATGTCGGGCCAGGGAGCGAAGGCGCGTTCCGCCAGATAGTCCGGGTGAGAGTTGAGGAGGTGATAGAGAATCTTGAGGCCGAGGTGGGACATTCCCATTTCGTAAATATCGGGATAGCAGAGGCAAAAGCGCGCTTTTGCCGCGGAGTGGTCCTTGTGGATGGAATTCCATTCGGAATTGGTGTAGCGGCAGGGCCGTGCCACCGTGCCAAGCAGCGTATTGTAGTTCAAAATGTCACCGGTTGAATTCAGGGTTCACAATCGAGAGGGACTCTCAACTCTGAACTCTGAATTGTCGAGATTCATGCGGCTGCGGCGGCTTCCAGGACTTCATCGGAGATGTCAAAATTGGAAAAGACCTGCTGGACGTCCTCCAGTTCTTCCAGGGCATCCATGAGTTTCAGCACTTTTTGGGCTTCATTTCCCTCAAGCGCGACTTTCGTGCGGGGCAGCATGGTGGCTTCCGCGCTTTCGACGGCTATCTTTTTTGCCAGGAGCGCGGCCTTCACCTTTTCCACGGCCTGCGGCTCGGTGGTTATTTCGTAGGAATCCTCTTCTGTGGAAACATCCAGCGCGCCCGCTTCCAGGGCGACTTCCATCAGGGTCTCTTCCTCGGCCTGGTTTCTCTTTACGGTGATAATTCCCCGGTTCTCGAAGAGGTAGGAGACACAGCCGGCCGCGCCCAGGTTTCCGCCGTGGCGGGTCAAGGCGAACCGCACCTCGCCCACGGTGCGGTTGCGGTTTTCCGTCAGGGCTCGAATGAGCACGGCGACCCCGCCCGGCCCGTAGCCCTCGTAGGAGATTTCCTCCAGGGCGGCGCCGGCGATCTCTCCGGTGCCGCGCTGGACCGCGCGCTTGATGTTGTCCTGGGGCATGCCGAACTCCCGGGCCTTCTGGATGGCCGTTCTCAAGCGGCTGTTGGCATCGGGATTGCCCCCTCCATCCCTGGAGGCAATGATGATCTCCCGCGAGAGTTTGCCGTAGAGTTTGCCCTTGCGGGCGTCCTGCGCGGCCTTTCTCAGGCGGATATTCGCCCATTTCGAGTGCCCGGACATGGCTTCCTCACCCGTATCATTCTACTTGCCGTGAGGGAGATTGGCAAGGGAGGGGAGCCCTTCACCGCAGCCTCCTCCGCTATCCTGCTTCGCCAAGGCTTCGCAGGACAAGCGGCTACGGAGGCCAGGGCCGCAAAGGGCGCGAAGAAGGACTAATCCGCAGATGGCGCAGAGGCGTGGACAGGGCAGGTCGCCGCGGCGACCTGCCCAACGAGCATAAATTGCACAGATTCTCGGGCTGCCGTAGGCAGCCCGTTGTTTTTCAAATCTGCGTCAATCGGCGGAATCTGCGGATAAACTTCTTGCGGCGGGGGTAGCACCCCCGCCCTACAATTAACCACCAAGACACGAAGACACAAGCAGATTCGGGCGATTTGTAAATCGCCCCTACGATTTCTTTGTGGCTTGGTGCCTTTGTGGTGGGATTTCTGCTACCAAGTCCAGGGCCGCAACGGGCGCGCGGAAAGAATAATCCGCAGATGGCGCAGATTCACGCAGATTTATACGAGTCTTCCCCCTCTTACTCTCCTTAACCAAGAGTGCTATTATTTCCCTGGAGAGTCAGGCAGGCTTTCCGACGGTAGGCGCAGACTTTAGTCTGCGTTGGGTTTCACCGCAGAGCCTCCTTCGCCACCCCGCTTCGCAGGACAAGCGGCTTCGGAGCCCAGGGGCGCGGAGAAAAGAGAATCTGATCCGCAGATGGCGCAGATGACGCAGAGAGATTGTAGGGCGGGGGTGCCACCCCCGCCGGAAGTTGTTAGCGTGAAAAAGTGGATTCTCACAATCCTGCTTGTGGTGGCACTCGCAGCTCTCGGCGCGACCGCCCCACTATGGTCCTCGCCTTTCTTGCGCTTGCTCTTGCCCAAGAGCGATGCGGTCGGATTAGCCACGAATGTGATGCAATGGGCCCTATGGCTCATCGGTGCTATTATCTTCCTGGTAAAGAGGGTATGGCGCAGACCCCCCAAACCCCCGCCTGAACAACAAGGCCACGTCACCGTTCAGACTCCACAAGCGGGCCGAGATGTCATCACCGCTACGGGAAACGTTCAGACCGGCGGAATCACCGCCACAGGCCCGGTCGCGGGTGATGTCATTGGTCGAGACAAGCGCACCATTGTTGAAGGCGACGTAGTTGTGGGCGACAAAATCATCCAAACACCTCCTTCGCCTATCCCCTCCCTCCACCAACTTCTCTCTCCTCCCGCTGACTTCGTTGGGCGCGAGGCGGAACTGAGGGAATTGAAAGAGAAGGTCGAGAAAGGCGGTGCCGCCATCTCCGGGGTGCGGGGGATGGGAGGGATAGGCAAGACGGCCTTGGCATTGGTGCTGGCCAACCAACTCGCTGCGTCCTTTCGCGATGCGCAGTTCTTTCTTGATTTGCAAGGAACCACAAAGCCGCTTTCTCCGGCTGAGGCGATGGCCCATGTCATTCGCTCTTATGACCGGGAATACAAACCTTCTGAGAAACTGGCAGAAGTGAGTGCGACATACCACAGTCACCTTCACGGCAAGAAGGCGCTCTTGCTGATGGACAATGCCGCCGATGGCGCGCAGGTGGAACCCCTCATTCCGCCGCCGGGCTGCATCTTGCTTGTTACTTCACGTCAGAAGTTCACGTTGCCAGGTCTCTTCTATAAAGACCTGGACAAACTCCCGCCGGAGGATGCGCGCGACCTGCTACTCAGGATTGCGCCCCGAATCGGAGACAATGCCGATGAGATTGCCAAACTCTGCGGTTATCTGCCGCTGGCCCTGCGTGCGGCCGCCAGTCATTTGGCGAACACCGTTGATTTGGAAGCGGCGAACTGTGTCAGCCAATTGCGCGATGAGCGCCAGCGGCTGGAGCGGATTGGGGAGGAAGGGGTTGAGTATGGAGTCCAAGCGTCGTTCAATTTAAGTTACGCGGCCTTGCCGGAAGAGACTCGGCAGGTTTTCTGCAAATTAGCCGTCTTCCCCGGCTCCTTCGATGCGGCCGCGGAGGAAGTTGTCTGCAAAGATGCGGAGCACGCCCATCTCAGCGAATTGGTGAAGCGCAGCCTGGTGGAATGGAACGAGGAGACGAAACGCTATCACCTGCACGACCTCATGCGTCTTTTTGCAGATGATTGCCTGAAGAAACTGAGCGACTCTGGTTCGACTTCGCTCACCATAAACGAACGCCACGAGGCCCAGAGCCGCCACGCGGAGCATTATAAGAATCTGCTGGCTGCGGCCGGTGCTCTCTATTTGCAGGGCGGAGAGGCGATGATGCGCGGGCTGGCTCTCTTTGATTTGGAATGGGGGAACATCCAGCCCGGGCAGGCCTGGGCGGCAGAGCACGCCGCGGAGGAGGACGCCGCCGCGAGGTTGTGCAGCGAGTATCCAGATGCGGGCGCATATGTTCTCAACTTGCGCCTCCATTCTCGAGAATGGATTCCCTGGCTTGAGGTCGCGCTGACCGCGGCGCAACGCTTGAAGGATCGGGTGGCCGAAGGCATCAACCTGGGCAACCTAGGGAATGCCTACCTCTTGTTAGGCGAGACCCGCCGCGCCATCGAGCATTATGAGAAGGCTCTGGAGGTCGCACAAGAGATAGGTGACCGCAGAAACGAGGGGGCTTGGGTGGGCGGCCTGGGCATCGCCTATGCCGCGTTGGGCGAGACCCGCCGCGCCATAGAGTTCTATGAAAAGGCGCTGGTGATTGACCGGGAGATTGGTGATAGGCGAGGAGAGGGCAATAACCTGGGCAACCTGGGCATTGCCTATAAGAATTTGGGTGAGCCCCGCCGCGCCATGGAGTACTATGAGAAGTGGCTCGCAATTAGTCGCGAGATTGGCGACCGGCGCGGAGAAGGGAATGCCCTGGGCAACCTGGGCCTGGCCTATGCCGCGTTGGGCGAGACCCGCCGCGCCATGGAGTTCTATGAGCAGCAATTGGTCATAACCCGCGAAATCGGGGATAGACGAGGAGAAGGCAACGCCCTCTTCAATATGGCCCTGGCGCTGGAGGAACTGGGGAGGCGGGAGGAGGCGATTGCCAACGCGGACGCTGCGCTGAAGATATATGAAGAGATAGAAGACCCGAATGCGGCCAAAGTGCGGGCGCAGTTGGCGGAATGGAAAGGATAAGACCCTTCACCGCAGAGAGCGCGGAGGGCGCGGAGAAAAGAGAATCTGATCCGCAGATGGCGCAGATGCTACTCTGCGAAGTAGCGAGGCCACTTCGCTACGAAGCACGAGTTGCACAGATTCTCGGGCTGCCTCTGGCAGCCCGTTGTTTTTCAAA